>Ga0172373_10000411_pt1 | contig 70602 bp, 62 predicted proteins | sample Lak10m_2_FD_114546 | JGI IMG/M metagenome (GOLD analysis project Ga0172373, IMG submission 114546) | Freshwater microbial communities from Kabuno Bay, South-Kivu, Congo - kab_092012_10m | ecosystem: Environmental > Aquatic > Freshwater > Lake | place: Democratic Republic of the Congo...
AACTATTTTTACAACGCAGACGATGTCCATGGATGGACAAGGATCGCGAGAGGCAGGACGCCGTAAGCGACAAATGGACAAAAAGACCAGCGAGTTGGGTATATTCTTCGCCGGAAATTGCCTAAGCACTATACAGGGTTACTTTTAGAGGATTTTATGAAGGCAAAGCACTTTACATTATTGGGTTTATTTGCACTATTTTTGAGTTTAATGCCGTTAACCCGCGTTACGGCAGAGGCGTTATCAGCTCCACAACAGGCTATTTATACGGCTTCCACACAATTACAGTCAAAATTACAAGAAAAATCCTTTACCAAGGATTTCTCGAAAATTACCGAGTATGTCAGGGAAGTTATTTATCCTCATACGGATTTCGATAGAATTGCCGCGCTGGTTCTTGGCAAGCTATGGAAAACAGCGACATATGACGAACGTGAACGCTTTAAGCAGGAATTTCAAACCTTGTTGATCAGGACCTATTCCCGCGCGTTTATCGAATTTAAGGAATGGACCGTACGTTTTCTGCCATTGGAAATGGAAGCCGGCGCAACAAAAGTGATTGTCAAAACACAAGTCTTGCAGCCCGGCATTCAACCGATTGCCGTCGATTACCGCATGGCGCTGCATAATGGCGAATGGAAAGCTTACGATATTATGATTGAAGGCGTCAGCCTAGTGACTAATTACCGCACGACCTTTAGCAATGAAGTGCAGACTAAAGGCTCACTAAACGCGGTCATTGACGGGCTTGCCAAACGTAATGCCGAAGCGCTTGCAGCAAAACCAACAAACCATTCCTGAACGGTACGATAACTCCATTTTATTCAGGCGTGAGCTACGCATAAGGTAGCCCACGTCTTTGTTACGCACAGACTTGATTCCCACCAGCAGGCGCTTGCACGCCGTTCCCTTAGCAGTGATTGATTACCAGCCCTTATACCATACCTTACTCGATGCGCGGGCCGACGCTTGGGTCCAGCGTTTGCCTGACGCTATCGCACAGGCGCTTGACCCTGCCAGGCATGGCGACCTGGCAAAATGGCAATCAGTAATCGAAGAAATACCGGAGTTAACGGCGGCGCAATGCCGTCCGGACGCCGATGCAGTGCAAATAGGCAGTTTCGAGGAAATTAGCGATGACGTTAGAATTACGCTTGAGCGGCAATTGAAAGCCTTGAAGCCTTGGCGTAAAGGGCCTTACAACTTGTTTGGCATTAACCTCGATACCGAATGGCGTTCCGACTGGAAGTGGGAGCGGTTAAAACAACACATTGCACCACTTAATTACCGATTGGTATTGGATGTCGGCTGCGGTAATGGCTACCATTGCTGGCGTATGCTCGGCGCCGGCGCCAAAATGGTGGTCGGTATCGACCCCTTGCTGCTTAATGTCATGCAGTTCCAGGCGATTAGGAAATTGTATGGCGAGGCGCCGGTCTATGTCTTGCCTTTTACGTTGGAAGAGGTGCCTGACAATTTAAAGATGTTTGATACCGTATTTTCGATGGGCGTGCTGTATCACCGCCGTTCGCCCGTCGATCACTTGCTGGCGTTGCGGGACTGCTTGCAACCGGGGGGGGAATTGGTGCTGGAAACACTGGTTATCGATGGCGGCTTAGGCGAAGTAATGCTGCCCGAAGATCGTTATGCCAATATGCGTAATGTCTGGTTTTTACCCAGTTGCGACACCTTGATCAGTTGGATGAAACGTTGCGGTTTTACCGGCATGCGCGTCATCGATGTGACAACCACCACCGTTGAAGAGCAGCGCAGTACCGCGTGGATGCCGTTTCATTCGCTCAAGGATTTTCTTGACCAGGAAAATCAACAGTTCACCTGCGAAGGATTGCCCGCCCCCAAACGGGCTATAATTATTGCTAATAGTGCATAATCCGGCATTTTGCTTAAAGGTCATAAATAATGGGACGATACGATCGGAATAAAAGTAAACGAACCGGGCGTTATAATCCGGTTAAAGACAAGAGCCCTGACGGCATCCATGTCGTTGTTGTGCTGCTACTGATAATACTTGCCGGTGCCGGCGGATTTTTTGCCAAACAGCTGGTGGATGACCTAAAGGATCAGGGAAAGCCTGAAGTGCAGGCTTTAGCGATTCCGTTTAATACCGGAAACACAGATGCTGCCGAATCGACACGGACAAATATAACGGGTATTGAACAGGCGGTAACAGGCGTTTCAGAAGCTGCACATGACAATATTGAAACACTGCAAGCGGTCGAAGAGTTGGTCGTCTTGCCGGAGCTTGACAGCAGTGATGTGCCGATACGGGAATCTATCGCGGAGGTTGCGCCGGAACTCGCGCCGTGGCTGAATACCGGGCAGTTAATCAGGAATTATATGATAATTGCCAATGACTTTTCACAAGGTTTGAGAAGCGGCAAGCACATGCATTTCCTTAAGCTTGACCAAGCACTTTCGGCAGAGCAGAACGATACCGGCCTAGTAATAGCCGCTAAAAGCTATCAGCGTTATGACAAGCTGGCACGGGCAATAGACGCAATTGATGCACCGGCAATATTAGCGGTCTACAAAAAATTCCGGCCATTGTTGCTGCAAGTTTATGGCGAATTCAGCTATCCTGCCGAGCACAGCCTCGAAGACATGTTTACCAAGGCGGCTGCCGAGGTTTTGGCGGCGCCGGTGATTGATGAGCCGATTGCATTGCTAAGGACCTCGACACACTATAAATTTGCCGACCCACAACTTGAGGCATTAAGCCCGGTTCATAAGCAGATGATACGCATGGGACCTGAAAATACCCGCCTTATCCAGGGCAAAGTACGCTTGTTGGTTGAGGAAATGGCTAATTTAAAAGATTAATTGTATATATGAATCAAATCCTTGTAATGATTTTATTTATTTTGTCATGTACAGGGTCGCTGATTTGAATTACAATATTACAGCTTAGGGGGGTGTTAGCTCAGTTGGTAGAGCAGTGGACTCTTAATCCATAGGTCCAGGGTTCGAGTCCCTGACGCCCCACCAAATAGATTTAAGGCTTAGGAACGCGCATGAAATAACTTTTGCAAATCGCATTGGCACTCCTTGGCTTGGAAGGTCTTAGGCAATTTGCAATAAATAAAATACCTGCATTATTAAATGCACTGGAACGCAGATGACGCAGATGACGCTGATGAATAGGATAAACACAGATAACGCAATAAAAATATTGGCTTAATCATAGTTATCAGCGTCATCTACGTTTTCGGCAACTGACCTGCCCATAGATCATCCTTGTGGTGGCGTTGCTAAACCACAAGGATGTGCTGAATGCAGAAAACGCAGGAGCAGTTTTCTGTCTACCTTCTGCATCCATGTCGTATTTTTGGCTGTTGAGTCGTTAAGATTATAGGATGAGATGGTTTATATTTGCGAGTTACCTGAATAGGCAACTATAGATGCGACAGATTCGCATTGTGGGATCTCTGGGGGATGAAGGGCACAAGTATATCCGCATCCACATTGGACTTGCATAAATTGTTTCATGCTGATTGCTTGTCCGCTTTCGGAAAAATAAATGCGCATCTCTACAAACAAGTCGGCGGTTTCGGCAAGCCCGCCAATTTACAGGCATATTTCAGCGGCCCGTCGGGAAATAATCGGTGTAAATAGCGGCTGTTACCCTTGCTCTCTCCAAATTGCTTCAACACCGCCTTGGTAAAAACCCGCGCATTCGGTAAATGCTTATAAAGCAGGTAATACTCACGAATAAACAGGATGATTTCCCAATGCTCATCGCTTAGCCCGATATGGTTTATTTCAGCCAGGCGCCGGGCAACGTCTTTATCCCAGTCCGCCAGCCTGACCAAAAATCCCTGGTCGGTGAGCTCCGGCAAGCTGTCGGCAGCCATCAAGACCATGACTGGATCACCGGGTTCTTAACCGTTAAGGCAACCAATCCGGCATAATCAATAAGCGCCATGCCGGCTACCAGCTCATCGGCAAGTATGCCTCTAGCGTTTATAGCGTCAATCAGCACATAAAGCCTGCAACGAGCAATCAAACCAGTTAACACGCCAGCTAAGTTGCCCTTCTGTAACAAGCCCAGCACCGCACTTTCAAGAAAAACCACGTCATCGCCTGGGCTTATACGACTCAGGACCGCAGCTTCAACAGGTGACTGAAATATCAGGTGCAACATTACTCGGAGTCCGTTAATTTCAGCCCGATAATACCGACGATCACCAGTGTAATGGACATCAAACGGTACCCGTCTGCGGATTCTTTAAATAAAATAATCCCCGCTATCGCGACACCGACCGCACCCATACCTGTCCACACGGCATAAGCTGTCCCCAGCGGCAACGTTTTGATGGCCAGCACCAGCAAATAAAAGCTGCCGCCGCCACACACCATCGTTGCCACACTGGGCCAAAGCCTGGTGAAACCCTCGTTATATTTAAGGCTTAAAGCAAACAATATTTCTACCAATCCAGCAGAAAATAAAAACAACCACGCCACTAAAGCTCCCCCTTTGTCTATAAATTGTCATCCCGCCAATCGTGCAACGGAACAATCAGAATTTCTCAAAATCCTTAAAATTGATGTCAGCCCTTGAAGCCGATGCACCTGTTGTCTTATGAGATGAAACCCCTCTCTGTTTATCGTATGCGCTAATAGATCTGGCAGGCGCTTGTTCGTGTGAAAACATCACGGCTGCCTGCCCATTATCCAATTTAAAAAAAGCGACCGATTGCTGTAATTGCTCCGCTTGCGCGCTCATTTCTTCAGAGGTTGCCGCCAATTGTTCTGAAGCTGAAGCATTTTGTTGTGTAGTCTGGTCGAGCTGGTTCATTGCCCCATTAATCTGGCTGATACCTTGCGCCTGCTCTTTGGATGAGGCGGTTATTTCTTCAACTAAATCAGCCGTTTTTTGAATATTGGGGACAACCGCTTCGAGCAGTTTTCCGGCTTCCTCGGCAATATTGACGCTATTAGCCGCCAGCTCCTTGATTTCTTGCGCAGTTGTGCGGCTGTTTTCAGCCAGTTTGCGTACTTCGGCGGCAACCACGGTAAACCCCTTGCCATGTTCGCCGGCGCGAGCCGCCTCAATAGCGGCATTGAGTGACAGTAAATTGGTTTTATAGGCGATATCTTCAATTAAACCAATCTTGCCGGCGATTTGCTTCATCGCGTTAACGGTACGCCTGACCGCTTCACCGCCTGTTGCGGCATCTTTCGCTGAGGTGTTGGCCATGCTATTGGTCACTTTGGCATTTTCAACATTTTGCTGAACCGATGCATTCATCTGTTGAATTGAAGCGCTGGTTTCCTCAACTCCCGACGCCTGCTCCATCGCTGATTGGCTAAGGTTTTGCGCCGTCGCGCTGATTTCCTGTGAAGCACTGGCCATGCTATCGGCATTCGTGCGTACACCCTGGACAACCTCTTTAAAGCGCAGGCTCATAGACTGCAAGGCTGCTGCCAACATGCCTATTTCATCTTTTTGATTAATATCGAGCGTCGTTGTTAAATCACCCGCGGCCAGCGTCTGGGCAAAAGCAACGCCTTTACTGATAGGTTTGGTAATCAATGATGCCAAGAACAACGCAATCAATGCGCCGAGGATAACGGCAATGGCAATCGTGACTAAAATAATAGTATTCGCTTCTCTAACCAGAGTTTCAGCCAGATTTCGCGCCACTTCAAGCTGCTGGTAGCCGGCATTTTCGGCTTCCTGGGCCTGCTGGATAACCGTTTGACCATATTCCTGCATACGCGCCAGAATTTCTTTAAGCTGATCATCATTTTTAATCCAGTTTTGTGCGGCCTGCTGGTATTCGGCGGTTGCTTTTCTGGCGTCGTCAATCAGTTTAAGCTGATCTGAAGCCGTGGTGATTTTTTGCAGGTCGTCATACAAGCGCATTAATTCGGGCAATAAAATAACCATTTGATTCCACGCGACCCGGTCTTTGTAATTGACCTCTTCTTTTTCCATACGGATAATCCGGTTGGCTTTGACACGAATAGCGACCGTTGCAATGTAGCGCTGCACATAAGCATCCAGCACTTTTACGTCCGCGCCCTTGGCAAGCGCCTCGGTGTAAGCGTCTTTTTGCAAGCGCATAAATTGCTCGGAGGCATCAACAACAATACGGCCCTTTTCAACCATCACGGCGACCATTTGTTTATTGTTCTTTAACGCGGCAACGCCTTTACGGTACTCCTCGGCATAACGCGTCGTTTCTTTGCGCGCCGTGCTTGACTGGTCGAGCAAGCGGGTATTGTTGTATTTGGTAGCGATTTCATTAACTTTGTCTAAAAAACCGAACAATGCCTTTACATTATCTTCGGCGCGCTGGTGAATCTCATCCTTTTCGAATAACAGGTAATTTTTTTCTTCCATAATCGTCGATAGCGCCATGCGTTCAACGCCGGTAGCATACTCGACGGCTTTGGCATTATTGTCGGTAATGCCGAATAGCGAGTTAGCGACTTGACCCATATAGCGTTGTGCGAGCGCGCCAAATACCACCGTTATCAAGACCAGCAACATCGATCCGCTTAAAATTTTTGTTTTCACGCTTAAATCATTAATATTCATCGGATTTATCCAATTTTTTAAAGTTAGATGTGTCGTCGCTCATGGCAATACCGGCCTGGGTATTAGCAACGCGTTGTAATTGAGAGAGTTCATCTATCGACAGAATGCGGTTGATAGCCAATAAAATAATGAAGTTATCATCGACACGCCCCATCGCCTGAATAAAATCAGTCCGTATATCGGTGCCAAAATCCGGTGCAGGTAGAATATCGGCATCGGCTATATCGAGAATTTCATTAACCTGGTCGACTAAGGCACCGATCACCTGCGACTCACCGTGCACATCAACCTCGACCAGCACAATACAACTCAGTTTGGTAATTTCACTGCGCTGACGGTCCAGCCTGGCGGAAAGATCAATGACCGGCACGACATTACCGCGCAGATTAATCACTCCGCGAATATAGTCCGGGGTCTTCGGAATCCGGGTAATGTTATTGATTTCAATAATCTCCTTTACATCCAGGATATTGATGCCGAAATTATCCTTGCCGACAAGAAAAGTTAAATACTGTTGAAACTGATCGCCTGCAACTGATGCAGTATCCGTATGTTTCCCTTCAATTGCTAAATTAATCATACGTCGCCCTTTTTAAAAACGCTTAAAAATCAACATTGGCACGGTTTAATCCCCCGGCTAATGGGGTGTTACAGCGCCGGCATAAGGGCCTTTCCGTTTAACGGCATGCTGGATTAACGACTGCACATCCAGGATCAACGCCACATTGCCATTGCCTAAAACTGTTGCGCCGCTAATGCCTTGCAGCTGCTCGAAGACCTTGCCTAATGGCTTGATAACGGTTTGGTGCTCGCCATGTAACTGATCAACAACAAGGCCCACCTTAGCCTGGCCGAAGCGTACCACGACCAGGCTTTCCCTGTGTTCATTGCCTTGGTGCCGGGAACGGTTATGGAAATAATCCCCCAATCTTAAATAGGGCAGGACTTCACCTCGCAGGTTGATGTAGTGTTGAATAGTGTCTATTTCCCATTCGGAGGAATTCATTTCAACACATTCCTCGATCATGCCGAGGGGAATGATGTAACGCTCGTTTTCCGTTTCAACCATAAAACCGTCAATAATCGCCAGCGTTAACGGCAGATGAATCGTCACCGTCGTGCCCCTGCCTTCGATGCTGTCCAGGCTGACCGAACCGCGCAAGGCTTCAATGTTCCTGCGCACCACATCCATGCCCACGCCGCGCCCCGATAAATTGCTTAGCTGTTCTTTGGTGCTGAGTCCGGCCTCGAATATCAGGTTAAAAATTTCCTGCTTCGTCAGTTGCTGGTCCGCCGTAACCAATCCGCTGGCTATCGCTTTGGCAAGAATTTTGTCCGCATCCAGGCCAGCCCCGTCATCGGCAACCTGGACCACGATATGGCCGGAATCGTGATAAGCATTCAGGTGAACGGTACCTTGCGCCGGCTTTCCCGAAGCCTGCCGTTGTTCCGGCGGCTCTATGCCGTGATCCAAGGCATTACGGACCAGGTGCGTCAGCGGGTCATTGATTTTTTCAACAACGGTTTTATCCAGTTCAGTTTCCCCGCCGGTAATGACTAGCTCTATCTGTTTATGTAAATCGTTGCTGACATCCCTGACGACGCGCCGGAACCTGGAAAAAGTATCACCGATGGCGACCATTCTTAATTTAAGCGCCGTATCCCTTATTTCGCTGACCAAGTCATTCATACCGACGGCGACTTCTTCGACATCGCTTAAGCCGTACCGGTCAACCATCAAGCGCATCGCGGCGCCGGAAATAACCAGCTCGCCGACCAAGTTGATAAGTTGCCCCAACTTGGCCGAATCGACGCGAATATAATTAGCCTCGGCGATAGTTTTTTCCCTGGCGGCCTGTTGTTTTTTTAACGCCTGGGCAACCACGGGTTGTTCGGTAAATTGTTGTTCCACCAATATTTCACCGAGCGGCTTAGCCGTCGCAGAGCCTTGGCTCCAGGCCTGCTTTTGCTGCTGTAATGCCGCCGCCACTTCATTCGGGGTTAATGCGCCTATGTTGATGAGCATTTCGCCTAATTTCTCGACATGATTGTCATCATCGCCGGCTTGTTCTTGCAGCAAATCCAGGTAATGCTCAACTTTCGAGTGCGGCGCTATAATCCTGATATCACAATCATCTTCAGCGAATTCAAATACATCGGCAATAGCCTGTTTGTCCAATTCGCTGTGAAAAATGATATTGAAGTGCAGGTAACAACTTTCCGGATCCATTTGATTGCCGACCGGTAATTCAGGCGCTAATGTTTGTATGGCAACAATATCGCCCTTTTTTTTCAAAAAGCTGATAAACGACAAGGGATCAATACCGTTTCGTAAAGCGTCCTGCCTGAATTTTAATGAAATAAGCCAGTTGTCGCCGGAATTATCGTGATTGGACGCCGATGCAGCTTGTTCAGCTTGGCCTTCGTGGTCGACCGGCTGGCTGGCAGCGGCCATTTTCGCCGATACTGCGGGCGTTCCGGCCAATTGCATGATTAAATCGGCGCCTGTCGCTTTTAACGCATCAGGCAATGCCGCGGATTCAGTCTCAAGGCTGTGCTTGATAAGATCTGCCGCGTGATCCTTACAATTCAACAAAATAGAAATAAGCGCAGCATCAATCCTGCGTTCGCCGCGCCTGACCTTGTCCAACACCGATTCGACTTCGTGCGTAAAGGCAACAACGTCATCAAACCCGAACAATCCTGACGTGCCTTTAATCGTGTGCATTGCCCTGAAGACGCTGTTAATACTTTCGCTGTCTCCGGGATTATCTTCCAGCCCCAGCAGGCCGTATTCCATTTGGGCCAGTAATTCTTCGGTTTCCTGCATAAAAATGGCTAATGCGGCATCATATTCGCTCATGATGTTTTCCAGTGGCTAGAAAGAACAATAGGATCGCCAAAATGCGAGGCCAGGTTCAGCAATTCCAGAACCTCAACGACCGCGCGGCTGTGATGAATCAAATTTAGTCGTGGCGCTTCCTGTTTGAGCCACAGCAACAGTTGCAAACCGGCACTGTCTATTTCCGAAACGGCGGAAAGATCGATGCACAGTTCATAATCCGGCTTCAGGCATTCAAAAAGCTTATTTTTTTGCTCCACTGCGGTATAAATAGTCATTTCGCCCTGTATGGCAATATGAAAAATCCCGTCTTTATCAATTACGTTAATAGTCAAGGAACATCCTCCTTAAGGTAAACCAGACAGGGAGAAGCGTTTAATTAATTTCCGCATTCTTCGAGCATAATATATAAGGAATCTTAAAAACTCAAACACACTTCCTTCCACCCGCTGAGAGAAAACAAGTTGTTAAGAAATCGCTTAACAAGCCCTTCGGCAAATTCAGGGCGGCGGTAACTCACTGATTCAATCAGTCATGAGTTTAAGGCGCGTGCCGGACGATGAACTTTAACCGTGAGCCGGGCTATGGCGCACACTGAACTTAAACAACGGGTGGTCCCTGCAAAAACAGTGCGGTGGTTGTTTTGTGTGAATTGCCGGTTTTAACTCATTGATTTATAGAATGCCTGCAAATTAAACCGTTTCCAGCATTCGCCGATCGGTTTCTTTCATGCTCTCTTTAGTTTCTTTTTGTAACTTTGCAGTTTCACGCAAAATTGCCTAAATCTCTTCAGCGGCGGTAGTCACCGCTATTTCTCCGAATTAATCGCAAGCTAAAATTTTAGCACTGGCGGCAGTTTGCGTTGGCAACTCAGACGAGCCACGTCGTTGCGCCCATTATGGTCAACTCAACCCTGCTTGAAACGATGGATTAAACGCCGTTCCTTTTTATTGGGTTTATGGTCCTGCCCGCTGTAAGCGAACAATTCCCGTTGCTCGCGTTGCAACATGGCTTGCTGTTGGCGCTTGGCATGGCTTTCAGGGGATTCTTCGTAAAGCAATGCCGCTTCCTGGGCGGGACGCCGCTGGCTGCTCAGCGCCGTGACGGTAACCTCCCAACGGTACATGTCCTTGCTGATAGTCAGCGCTACGCCCAGGCGTATTTCTTTACCGGGTTTTGATCGTTGATTATTGACATGCACCTTGCCGCCGGCAATGGCGTCGGCGGCAAGCTTGCGCGTTTTGAAAAAACGCGCGGCCCATAGCCATTTATCCAGGCGAATGCTTTCGGGTTCGGCAGACATTGCCGAGCTTACTTTTTCAAGCCCTTAGGCAGGGAGAAAACGACTTTTTCTTCAATGCCCTTGATTTCAAGCGTCGATTGGCCGCCCCATTCCTTTAAGCGGCTGATGACTTCCTGGACCAGGACTTCGGGGGCGGAGGCGCCGGCGGTAACACCGACAACATTAACGCCTTCGAACCAGCTTTGCTGCATGTCGCCGGCGGTATCAATCAGGTAGGCGGGTTTACCCAATTGCTCGGCAATTTCGCGCAGGCGGTTTGAATTGGAGCTGTTGGGCGAGCCGACGACGAGGATGGCGTCCGCCGTTTTTGCCAGTTCATGCACGGCGTCCTGGCGATTCTGCGTCGCGTAGCAGATGTCGTCTTTTTTCTGGTCCTGGATAGAGCTAAAGCGTTCACGCAAGGCATCGACCATGATCTGGGTGTCGGTCATCGACAATGTCGTTTGAGTCACGTAGGCGAGATTATCGGGATTGTTGACCTTAAGGTTTTTAACATCTTCAGGCGTTTCCACCAGGTAAATGCCTCCGTTTTCGGTGCATTTTTCATATTGCCCCATCGTGCCTTCGACTTCAGGGTGCCCGGCATGGCCGATTAAGATGACTTCCCGGTCGGATTTTGCATGCTTGGCAACCTGTAAATGGACTTTGGTGACCAGCGGGCAGGTGGCGTCAAAAATAGTCAGGTTGCGGTCTTTAGCTTCCTGTTGCACCTGTTTGGAAACGCCGTGGGCGCTGAAGATCAAATGAGAACCGACAGGCACATCGGTTAAGTCTTCAATGAAAATAGCGCCTTTTTCTTTTAGGCCATCGACGACGGTGCGGTTATGGACGACTTCGTGGCGGACATAAATAGGCGCACCAAATGTTGAGAGCGCCTGGTCGACAATTTCAATGGCGCGGTCTACGCCGGCACAGAATCCCCTGGGATTAGCGAGTACGATTTGCATATCTTGACTTTTTTAGTAGGTTAATTTTGAATTATTTTAACTCAATAGGGCTTCCGAGACGATGATTCCATCGGTATCGGCATATAAATAATGATCTTTCCTGAAATTGACGCCGGCAAAGCTGATTAAAACGTCACGGTCACCGTGGCCTTTTTTATGGCTTTTCAACGGATGCGTGTGCAGTGCGCGTATGCCGATCGGTAATGGGTCAAGCATTGTCGAATCCCGTATGCAGCCGTAAATAACCAAGCCCTGCCAGCCGTTTGCGATGGCCGTTTTGGCAAGTTCTGCGTCCAGTAGCGCACAGTGATGCGAGCCGCCGCCATCGACGACTAACACCCGGTTATCGACTTTTTCCACCAGTGTTTGGGCAAGCAACTCATTATTTTCAAACACTTTTAATGTAGTGATACGCCCGCAAAATGCAGGATTGGCGCCATAGGATTTGAACAGCGGCTCAGCAATTTGGAAATGGTTTTCTGCCGAATGGGCGTCGCAAAGAGCGGCGGTAGTAAACATGATCATGCAAAACTCCAGGTTTGGCGGTAAAAGCGGATAAACAGCCGAGAAGAGCTTACTACTCAGCCCTTAGAAAAATGGAACGCAGATGACGCAGATAAATGTGATAAGCACAGATAAGTTAAGAAAAATCTTATATTATCTTAACCATCTGCGTTCCATTGCATTTAATGGCTGGGTAGTGACAAGCAACGTTAATTAAGCAACTCCCATACCGGCTTGATATGGCTGGGTAACGGCGCAAGCCGGCCTAATTCCACCCATTGGTCGGGGAAATGGAAATCCGAACCGGTAGAGCCGGCCAGTTCAAAGCGTGATGCCAGTGTCGCCGCTAACCTTATTTCATCGTTGTTAATGCGCCCGGTGATGACTTCTATGCCTTGGCCGCCGGCGTTTTTGAACGCTGTCAGCAAGCGTTTCATCCAATTGGCGCTGAGCTTGTAACGCAAGGGATGCGCTAATACCGCAATGCCGCCGGATTCGGTAATCCAGTTGACAGCCAGGTCCAGCTCCGCCCACGGTGTGGCGACATAAGCCGGTTTGCCTTTTGCTAGATAGCGGTCGAAGGCTTCCTGCGGGGTGCTGACATGGTGTTGCGAGACAAGAAAATCGGCAAAATGGCTGCGGGTGATCATGCCGTCTCCGGCGGCTTTTTTTACCGCTTCCATAGCGCCGTCAATACGTTTTTTAGCTAATTTGTCGGCGATTTTTTCGGCTCTCTCGATACGTGTGTTTTGCAGCTTGCGCGTGGCTTCGGCCAGCGGTGGGTGCTCCGGGTCGATACCTATGCCGACAATATGAAAGCATTGGTTTTGCCATAGCGTTGACAATTCTATGCCGGGAATCAGCTTAAGCCCGGTCGCCTCCGCACTGGCTTGCGCTTCGGCGAGTCCTGCGGTGGTGTCGTGGTCGGTTAACGCCAGCGCGGTGACGCCGTGCTGATGCGCGCGCAGCACGATAGCCGCCGGTGACAAGGCGCCGTCGGAAGCGGTCGAATGGCAATGAAGATCGTATAGCTCAGGCATGATTATTGATATTCACCATAAAGTTTTGCATAAAGGCCGTTTTGGTTGATTAAGGTTTCATGTTGTCCTTGTTCGCAGATTTTACCTTCTTCAAACACATAAACATGGTCGGCTTGCCTGACGGCGCTTAAGCGATGGGCAATGATAATGGTTGTACGATCTTTTAAAAACGCGCCCAGCGCCCGGTGCAGCTTATGCTCGGTCTCGCTGTCCAGCGCCGATGTCGCTTCGTCCAGAATCACCACTTTGGGATCGGCGACGACCATGCGCGCAATCGCCATGCGTTGCCGTTGGCCGCCGGACAGCCTCATGCCCTGGCGGCCAACGATAGTGTCCAGGCCTTGTTCCAGGTCTTTGACGGTATCGGCGAGTTGCGCGATAGCCAAGGCCTCCCATAATTGGCTATCTGCAGCCGGCTTGCCCAAGGTCAGGTTGGCGCGGATCGTGTCATTAAACAGGATAGGGTGCTGCAGCACCGTAACGACATGTTCCCTGACGACATCCAGGCCGATGCGCTCAATAGCGACGCCGTCAAAATAGATATGGCCCTCGTTAGCCGGGTAAAGGCCGATCAGCGCTTGTATCAAGGTCGATTTGCCGCCGCCGCTGGCGCCGACCAGGGCCACTTTTTCACCGGCTTTTATAGACAGGTGGATGCCGTTGAGAATTTTTTCCTCGCCGTAACTGAAATGCAGGTTATCGACGCGGACGGCAACCGTTTTTTTATCCAGGAAAGGGTTTTCCAGGTGCGGATATTGCGGTTCCTGCTTTAAGCGATTGAGCCGGTTAATGCGCGCGAGAGCGGCTTTGGCGGCAAAATAGGCATACTGGATATTCAGGATTTCCTGTACCGGCGCCATCATGAACCACAAATAGCCGAACACCGCCAGCATTTGCCCGATACTGAGATCGGCGTAAAACACCATCAGCATCGCGCCGGCGCGGAACACATCAAAACCGAACAGGAAGACGAGGAAGCTTAAACGACTTGCCGCATCGCTCTTCCAGGCAAAGGCGATGGAGTTGTCTTTAACGGCAAGCGCGGAAGCGATCAATTGCTTGCAATAATGCTGTTCGCGGTTGCTGGCGCGAATCTGGTGTATCGCTTCCAGCGTTTCGGTCAAGGATTGCTGGAAGACCTCATAGGCTGAGTTTTCCCTGGACTTCAGGTATTTGACTTTGGCGCCTACGACGCGGGTGAAATAAATCACGACCGGGTTCAGCAGCAGGATAAACAGCCCCAGTTGCCAGTTCATCCACAGCAAGATCACCGCCGTACCGGCAATGGTCAGCACGGCGATCAGCAATTTGCTGATGGTATTGCCGATAAAATTATCGATCGTATCAAGGTCGGTGACCAGGTGCGTCACGACGGTGCCGGTGCCGAGGCTTTCGTATTCGGCCATCGAGATATTTTGTAGATGGTTGATCAGGTTTTTACGGAAGCGGAAAACAATATCCTTGGCAATGCCGGAAAACTGGCGCGATTGGATGATGTTGAAGATGATCGCAATAATGCGCAGTAATACGCTGACGAGCAAGACCACGCTTATATAAAGGATAGGCGTGTGCCATGCGGCCGGGAACAACCGGTTTACCGCGTCGATGACGGCACCGGGTTTATGCAGCAAGACTTCATCGACTAAGAGCGGCATCAGTAACGGTACCGGCACGCTGGCAATGGTCGCCAGGATTGCGATGACATGCGAGTAGAGCAGCTGTTTTTTGTGTTCCAGCGCGATGTTATAAATGGTGTTCCAGTTATAAACGGGAGTGGCCTGTTTTGCTTGCACGGGTGAGCGAAGAGATGTTTTATAAACGATGGATTGTAACATTCTGCCGGCTCATGTTAACACAGACCTGCCGTTAAATAATTTCTTGCCAGTTTTATAACCCGTGTAAAATACGGGACGAAAGCGTGTTTTTAACTTTTCTGTAAAAATCACGGATTGATAGCGACACAATCTTAATAAAATCACCAATAAAACAAATACTTCTTCGCGTTAGCGAAAACTTTCGAGTACCCCGATGAAAACAAAGATAGCGACTTTAATTGCCCTCGCATTGCTGGTCATGATTAATTTCAGCATTTGGAGCTATGTTAACAACCCCCTGCAATTGCAGCCGTGGACGAAAACCACGATGGGGCTGACTTACGATCCTACGCGCAAAGGTGATGATCCCAGGGACAATATCTTTGTCAGCGAAGCGGATATCGACAAGGATTTGGCCCTCCTCGAAAACAAGGTTCACGCCATTAGAACCTACAGTATGCTCAGAGGGCAGCATAAAATCCCCGAAATCGCCGCCAAGCATAACCTGAATGTTACGTTGGGAGCGTGGATCGACGGCAATTTGGAAAAGAACCGCCAGGAGATAGAAACCTTGCTGGACATCGGTCGCCAGAATAATCCCAAAATCATCCGGATTATGGTCGGCAACGAGGTCCTGTTGCGCAATGACATTCCCGAAGAAGCCTTGATTGAATATATCCGTGAAGTGAAAAAACGCAACTGGCGGCCGGTCAGCACCTCGGAAACCTGGGCGGAATGGCTTAAACACCCGAAGCTGGTTGACGAAGTCGATTTTATCGCCGTGCATATCCTGCCGTACTGGGAAGGCATTGCCGCCGACGATGCCGTCGATTATATTTTCGATCGCTATCACGATGTCCAGAAAGCCTACCCGAACAAGCCCGTTATCATTACCGAAATCGGTTGGCCTTCGGATGGACAGCCTGCCAAGCATGCTACGGCGTCGGTATCCAACCAGGCGAAGGTGCTGCGTGAATTTTTAAATCGCGCCGACCAGGAAAAAGTCACGTATTACATCGTTGAGGCGTTTGACCAACCCTGGAAACAATCGATTGAAGGCTCGGCAGGCGCTTATTGGGGGATATTCAACGCCGACCGCATCGCAAAATATCCTATGGACGGCGATGTGTTGACCTTGCCGAACTGGGAGGATTGGGCGACGGGCGCGGCCATTTTCAGTATCGTCCTGATGGGTTTGTTTTTATTCACGCGCAGAAGCTTGAAATTGCCGGGTGTCGTATTTTTCGGCGTGATTACCAATCTTGCCGCATCGACGATTTTCTGGTCGGTGTCCGTCGGCGCCCAGCAATACCAGACGCCGCTGACGATTGTTTTTTGGGTCATATTGATCCTGATGCAGATTCTTGCGGCGGTTATCCTGATGATAGAGAGCCTGGAAATCGCCGAAGTCATCTGGCATCGTAAAGGGGCAAGAACATTTCAGCCGTTGACGCCCGGCGCGGAATTCAAATACCCCAAAGTATCGTTGCACCTGCCTATCCATAACGAGCCGCCGGCAATGGTGCGCAAGACTTTGGAAGCTTTGGCGAAAGTCGATTATCCTCACCTGGAAGTCCTGGTGATGGACAACAACACCAAAGACCCGGCGATCTGGGAGCCGGTGCGCGATGACTGCGAGCGACTGGGGCCGATGTTCCGGTTTTTTCATTTGGAAAACTGGCCCGGCTTTAAAGCGGGAGCGATTAACCATGCCTTGGAACAAACGGCTCCTGATGCTGAAATCATCGCCGTTATCGATAGCGATTACATCCTGTCGCCGGATTGGCTCAACAGCATGGTGCCGTACTTCGATAATGAAAACGTCGGCTTTGTGCAATCGCCGCAGGATTATCGTGACCGTCACCAAAGCACGTTTAAAAATATATGTTACTGGGAATATGCCGGCTTTTTTAATATCGGCATGGTGCAACGCAACGAATACAATGCGATTATCCAGCACGGCACGATGACGATGATCAGGAAATCGGCGTTGCTGGAAGTCGGCAAATGGGCGGAATGGTGTATCTGCGAGGATAGCGAACTCGGCTTGCGGCTCTATGAAGCCGGCTATGATTCGGTTTATGTCAAGGATTCATTCGGTCGCGGGCTGATGCCGGACACCTTCTCGGGCTATATGACGCAACGCTTCCGCTGGGTTTACGGCGCTATGCAGATCATCAAGGGCCATTGGCGCAGCTTTTTACCGACTAAAAAATCGCCGCTGACGGCTGCGCAGCGGTATTACTTTGTGGCGGGTTGGCTACCGTGGTTTTCCGACGCACTGGCTTTGTTATTTACCTGCACCAGCCTGTTATTGACGGCAATCATCGCCTATGACCCGATACACAGCGAACTGCCTGTCAATGCTTTCCTGTTGCCGACGATCGGTTTATTCAGTTTCAAGATCCTACGCGGTTTATGGCTGTACCAGGCGCGGGTCCCGTGTTCGGTATGGCAATCCCTGGGTGCGGCGTTATCGGGCCTGTCGTTAACGCATACGGTCGCGAAAGGTACGATACAAGGCCTGTTTACGTCCGGAAAACCCTTTATGCGTACGCCGAAATATGAAAAACAGGGGCCGTTATTTGCGGGCTTGATGATTATTCGCCAAGAAGTCTTGTTATTGGCGTTGCTGGGCTTGGCGATTGCCGAAATGGCAATGATAGAACATTTCGACAATTTGAGCGGCAGGCTCTGGATATCGGTATTATCCGTGCAGGCCGTGCCTTATGTTGCTACGTTAATCACCTTGCTGATCAGCATCGCGCCGAGTTACAGCAAAAAAGGTAAAAAACTGGCTGAAGAGCTGGATGAGGCGTAGGCGCCCCCTGCGCGCCTCTCCAGCGTGTAAGCAGTTAGAAAAATGGAATGCAGGGACGTAAGATGATTAAGATAGCATAAGATTTTCTGGTTTATCCTCGTTATCTTAAAGCCGGACGGGAGGCATATTGCCCTGTTTACAGGGTTTCTCGGATGGTTCAAAGATAACGGTAGCGTCAAAACCTTAAGGATGGGGTTTCAAACCCCGTCCTGCGTGGGGTGATTAACGCAGATTTTTCATGGATTATCCGTGGTTATCATAATCATCTGCGTTCAATTGCATTTGATGCTTGGGTAATGAGCGGATTAGCAGCGCAGTCTTATCCAAGACCGCCAAAGCCGAGTCGATGGCGTCCGCGCCGTTATCGCCATCGGTGGCGGCCTTGACCACTAGTCGCGTACTGAGGCATAGCCGCAATGCGCTGAGTGCAACGCCGTTACGCATGCCGCAAGCGACGGGCTGTCCCAGTTGGCAGCGCATTGCGGCGGCAGGCTTGTCGAAGGCTTCAGTATCAAACAGGCGGAATTCATCCAATTGGATAGGCAGTTGCCGGTAGATAGACAAGGTTTCTTCTGCGCTTAACGGTGTTCGTCCGGCATCGGCATGATAGAGCAGGAAAGGGAAAATCGTCTGCAAATGGTCCCAATTGTCCGCCGCCAACGGGTGGCGGTCGAGTCCGTGTACCGGTAACGGGGCGAAGAACGGATCGTTGTTAAGACGCCGTTGAATTACCGATGCAAAATCTTCGAAAAAGCTGACAATCAGTGCTTGAGGTATTGAGCGAAATGTTCGTAGTTCCTGCAACGCGGCTTCCCAGCGCAGCAGCAGGCCAAAATTGGCGGTTTGTGCGAAATATCCCGGCAACGCCCAGCTTGCAGGCCAGTTTGCCCTGGCTGTTGAGGCGGCCAGCGCGGGCGGGAACGGGCGCGCCGACAGCCGTTGCGCCATTTGCGGGGGAACCAGCAAGGCTGCCGAAAAAGAAGGGCCGGTCAGGAATTTCGAGCCGGTCAGCGCGATCATGAAGCCGTGTTCCAGGTAGGCGCGTAAGGTCGAAGGTGCGAGGCGGAACTGGCAGGCGTCGACTAATACGTCGATGTTGTCCTGGAAGCGATGCTGTAGCGCCAGGACGCAGCCGGGACTGGGGGCGATCAAGCCGGTCTTGGATTGGTCGATCAGGATCAGCAGGACGCGGCGCTTTAATGCAAGCGCTTCGCAGACCAGCGCGGCAACTTCCGCATCAATATCGGTTTGCGGCCTGAGGCTGCCGTCGCTTAGCCGGATAGGTACCGGCACCAGCTCAGGCGTCTGGGCGCCGCGGCTTTCGGCAAGACGGCTGCCGTCCAGCGCAGCGGCCACGCCTCTACCGGTTTCATTGCTTTCTATCATCACGATACGGGCCGGCATGGATGCGCCGCTACCTGCGTATTGCGCCGCGATGCTGTGGGCGTCGGTGCCTGACGGCGAGAATATGACCTCGGTGCTATCGGGCAATTCGGATAAGCGTAGCAATTCCTTGCGAATGCGCCCGATTTCATGGGCATAGACGGCGGCGGGCGATGCGCTGCGGATGGCTTCCTGCAAGCGTTCACGCAGTTGGTTCGCACAGTTGTAGCCCGCGGTGGAAATAACCGATGCCGTCGAAGAGCCGTAGGCCAGCAGCGCCGGGTCAGGATAGGGCCGACAGCCGTAGAGGTTCAGGCCGCTGGCGGCGTCCACGGCAATGCGTGCATCACCTCCTGTTGTTAGCAGTACAGCCGTGGACGGCAGGATTTCTTGCTTGATTCCTGCCTGCGAATAGATGGTTTTCACAGGCCTATATCACTCCGTACTGCATACGTTAAGCAGCATTTGCCGGAATGCGGCAAATACTTTGCGCATTTGCGGCTGCTTATAGGGAAACAGTTCGACGGGATCGAGCGCATGCACGATCATGCAACTGTCCACTTCAAAAATCAGCAATTTGCCGTCAGCTGTTTCACCGCAATCGATCCCTAAGTAATCCAGGCCAATGCGCTCATTAATGCCGCGCAACGCAGTACTGTGCCTGGCGGCGAAGCCGGTATCAAAATCCGCCATGACGCGCGCCTCTTCGGCGCGTTTTTCGGCGCTTTCAGCCATGCCCGCATTCAGGTAATGAATCATCCAGTGCTCGGATATGCCGAGGTGGCAGATGAACGGGCGACCTTCTATCAATACGATGCGGTATTTCCGGAACAAGCCGTCGTTGCCGCGATAATCGATAAAGCGCGACACATAAAATTCCTCGTTATCGGCATGAGCCTGTAAATAATCAGTTAACGCCTCTGCATCCGCTATTTTGTCGAGGCCATGCCCGGCATGGGAATCGACGGGACGGATAATAAGCGGGTATTCGCCGTCTTCAAGCAACTGTCCGAGGGACGCAAGATGACGGCTGGTGGCTTTGAGAGCCTGCCTGTGCACGCGGACAGTGACCGGCATCATGACGCCCGGCGTCGATTTGAGCAGTTCGCAGGCCCGGTCGCGGGACAATAAGGCGATGCGGGCCGGTAGGTTAAGTACCGGCCGAGGCCACGACGCCAGCACGTTTGCCAGGTCTTCCAGCAGCGGCATATTGTCATCGGACTGGGCAATCGCGACGAATAACACATCATGACCGGGCAGTTGGGCCGGTAAAGGCTGGTTTTCAGTAATATAAACGAGATCCAGCGCGACATCGCTGTCTTCCAGCAGAAATTCCAGCGGCGTGTTGGCCATCAGGTCGCCGGTGCTCATGATGGCGCAAATGCGGATAGCAGCCTGTCCGTTTGTCGTCGGCGGGGTATAGACCTGTTGGCTGCGTATGGCTTCGGCTTGCATCAATAGGGCCAGGTCACGGTTGCCGCGTAATTGCAAAACCGTCGATAAGTCCATCAAGGTATTGGCGTTAGGGTTGGTTTCGGCGCGCGCTATCAATTCTGCGCCTAATGGTGCGAGATCCTCGCCGGAGAAAGCCATGCTCATGAGTTTGGCAAGGCCGATCAGCGGGGTGGATGCAGCGTCCTGTGGCGTGTCGACGGTCATTATGTTTCCTGGGCTTGGGATATGGGTTTGTTGTGCTCGGCCATCTCGCCGAACTTGAGTGTTGCGTCGACCAGCGCGTCGATGTCGCGTTCAGTGCTGCGATGATTGACGATTGCGGCGCGGATCGCGAGCCGGCCTTGCAGCGATGTCGTCGAAGGCGCCGCGATACCGGATTCCTGTAATGCGATAACAATATCCGCATTGACCCGGTCGGCATCCCGGCAGCGATAGCGAAAGCAGACAATATTCAGCGCAACCGGCGCGAGGAGTTCCAGGTGCGGGTCGCATTCGATACGCCGCTTCAGGTACTGCGCCAGTGCGCAGGTGTTGGAAATAACCTGGCCCAGCTTTTCCGGCCCGTATACGCTGATCGTGAACCAGGTTTTCAGCGCCCTGAAGCTGCGCGAAAGTTCGGGTCCTAAGTCGCACGGCCACGGCGAGCCTGCGGCAAGGCCGCGGGTTTCGCGCATTAAATAGGCGGCCGGCGATGCGAAGGTGTCAAGTTGGTGTGCGCTGTCTCTTACCAGTATAAAGCCGGCGTCATAAGGGACCTGTCCCCATTTGTGGAAATCGAAGGCAATCGAGTCGGCGCGTTCCATACCCTGCAAACGCGACGCAATATCTGTTGCCAATATCGCCAGGGCGCCGTAAGCCCCGTCGACGTGAAACCAGAGTTTTTCGCGTTCGGCGAGTTCTGCAATAGCGGTTAGCGGGTCGATGGCTCCGACATCGGCGCTGCCGGCGGTAGCGGCAATGAAAAACGGCGTCAATCCCTCTTTTTTATCGGCGGCGATGGCTTCGGCGAGCGCCGTTGCATCCATTTGGTAGTGTTCATTGACCGGAATCCTGCGCAAGGCGTCGCTGCCTATGCCTGCAATATCCATCGCTCCGGCAATGCTGATATGGGCGCTGGCCGAGGTATAGGCCACCAGTTTTTGCTTCGAGGCGGCAATGCCGGTTCGGCGGACATTCGCGCCCAATAGCGCGGTGCGGGCAACGAGGACGCCGATGAGGTTAGCCATCGAGGTGCCGCTTACCAACAGGCCGCCGGCCGTTTCCGGGAAATCAAACAGCGTTCGGATCCATTGCACCAGTTGCCGCTCAAGTTCGACGGGGGCTTGGTCGCGTCCACCGAGATTGGCGTTGAGACCGGCCGCCAGCATCTCCGCCAGCATGCCGACCGGTGTGCCGCCGCCGTGAACCCAACCCATGAAGCCCGGATGGGCGTTACCTACGGCATAAGGCAAGATGGTTTTCATGAAGACCTCATGTGCCTCGGCAAGACCTCTGGGCGCATTATCCAGCGCTTGCCGGAAGGTATTGCGTACATCCTGCGGCATGGGTTGCCAGACGGGTTGCTCACGCAAATGCTCAAGATAATCCAGCATATCATCGAGCATTTGATGACCCTGTAACCGAAAATCCGGCCAGTCGGATGGGTCCAGCGTGTTTTCTGAAGTTTTCAGCATGAGCTTTGTTTAAAGGCGGTTCGGTCTGTTATTCGCATTTTGCAGGGAGGATAGAGCGATAGCTGCGAGACGTTGTCTATTTTAAGCGTTCTACAGGTAAAAAAATATTTATTAAACAAAGCGTATCAAGTTAATGTCCGGCCAGCCGCTATACAAACAGCCCGTTTTGCTGTTGAAAAATGGGTCAAAACGTGAGTATTAACACTGATCAGGAGCAGGCTGATGGAAATTAATCCAGAACAAGCAGTTAACTATACGATAACTTCAGTTAAAACAAGCAGGCAAGAAGAGATCTCGTCAGAATCACAGGTATCAGGAGCGGCGAATACGTCGGTGTCCGCCAAAGCGCAATTAAACCAGAGCATTATACAGGCCTCCATTGAGGTTAACCTGAGCGCCGGCAATGAGCCGATGGCGTTATTATACCGAACAGCGCTGGAAGGCATTAACAAGGCATTACAGAGCGAATTTGGCGATAACGCCATTCAGAAAGCTTACGACTCCGGTCTTGATGTATCGCCACAGGCGACAGCAGACCGGATTGTCAATATGAGTACAGCTTTTTTCGATAAATACCAAGCTAATCACCCGGAATTAAGCACTGAAGACGCGCTTAATTCGTTTGTGAAGGTGATTGGCGGTGGGATAGACAAGGGCTTTGGCGAAGCCCGCGATATTCTGCAAGGGCTTAATGTGTTGGAAGGCAGTATCGCAAGTAATATCGACGCCACTTATGAGTTGGTGCAGAAAGGTTTAAAGGCATTCGTCGACAATTATCAACGGCCGGAAACGAATCCTGCCGCTGTTGATAGCCCTGAAAAAGCGGGGCAGGAGATTTCGGTATAGTCATGACGGCCAATACAGAATTGTGATAAAAATCAATGTAAAAGGTACGCGATACCCTCCGGGGTATAAATGCGTACCTTACTTGGGCGTAATCAATTTACTTTCCATATCATCCACTTGGATTTTACCCGCGCCGGAGCGCGCCCGTATTGTCGGCTCATACATGGCGTCTGCATAAACCGGCGGCACGTTGAAAATCCCGGCGCTGGTGGCTTTGAGCCGGTACCGGTATTCGGCGAGTTCATTAGTGATGCTGCCGTATAACAGCACGCGGTCTTCGCGAATATCGGCGTATTGCGGTGTCCAGTTGCCGCCTGTCGAAAGCCGGTCTTTCCACGACGGCGAATTGTCGGGTTCTTCGTCGCCCGATTCTTCACCGGATTTATCGGCAACAGGATTTTGGATAAGCGCTTCAAAACCGGCGGGCAATAAATCCTGTATCGCTATATTATTGAGCCAGTCACGGTCTATCGCACGGAATCTAAGCCGTACGGTGATTTCCTCGCCTAACGCTGCTTTATCAACGATCTCACCTTTTGTATTCAAAAAGCTGCGCATAATTTCTAGGCCATTGTGTTCTTCAGCAGTGCTTACTTCCTGGTCGTAACCGGATTCCGAGACAGCATAATAAAGCGGCAGTGAGCCCGGCCCTGAAAAACGTAATTTTTTTGTCGTTCCAGGGAAACTGACGCGCGGTGCAAACCCTGGCGGCAACGGCAACACCTGCTGCTTATCTGCCTGGTCAATCGCCGTGATCGCCATTTGCGCGACGGCTTCGGGCGGCACCGCATCAATATAGGCGCTGTAAGCCAACAGCAGATAGCCGGATGACAGCGTGTTAAAACGGTGTTCCGTCAGGTTCTTGGCGATGGTTTGGAAGATTGCCGGCGGCATGGCTTGCAATCTGGCCGGGAAATGTTTCGCCAGGATAGTCAAAGTCTGTGCATCGTGGATCAACGGGTCATAATAATCCTGGTAACTGTAATCCGCCGTCGCTAGCCCGAGCCGCTTGATCGGCATACCGATCAAATTATCCGCCACCGCCTGCTGTTGCAGTAATTGGTAACTGGCGGCTAAATAGACGGCAACTAGGTCATTACGCCAGGTGTCCTCTTTAAAATTGGCGCGCAGGTTCTCACGCAACGAAGACAGCATGGATGTCGTGACTATGCCTTGCCGGGTTAATAAATACGCGGCATAAGCCCGGACCCTTAGATCGCTTAATTCATTGGCGGGGCTTCCTGCCAGGTTTTGCAGGTAGGCCAACGCCCGCTGCAACATATCGTCCGGCACGGCGATACCGGCGGCGCGCGCTTCCATCAGCAAATGAACCGCGTAGACGGAGACAAACTCATGGGCTTCCGGCGATGCATTCCATAAACCGAAACCGCCCTCGGCGTTTTGCCGCGTGCGCAATACCGAGATTAGCCTTAAAAAATCGGCTTCAGAGGTGTTGACTGTGCCGGCTTCGGCAAACTCGGGATGCTTGCCCAATACCAGCATGGGCACGGCTTTGCTGAGCAATTGCTCGGTGCAGTTATGCTCAAAATTATCCAGGTAGCTGGTTAATCCTGATACGGAGACCAGCGGCAGCGGCGAGATGCCGGCGCTGACTTTACGCTGCTGGGAATAAAGCAGGCGTTCGATAGCGACGTCTTGTTCGGCTTTAAAGCTGCCGAAACGTAAATCGGCGATTTTAGGCGTGGCGGGGCGTATGCTCATTTCGCTATGCAGCGTGCTAGTCTGGCCGTCCGCCTTAGCGGTAAAGTCAAGCGTCGCATTGCCGAGGATAGCGGCTGCTCCAGTTACGGCTTGCAGTTTAAACGTCGTAACGCCTTCGTGGCCTTCGGCGATGACTACGGATTTTTTATCGTCCTCTTTAACAATCAATTGTGGCGGCACCGTCAAGCTGACGTGCACCGGTGCTTTATCGCCGGAACCTTGGACATTATTGGCGACGGCGACGCTGACGGTAAATTCATCGCCCGGCGATACGATATATGGCGCGTTCGGCGTAACGATCAAATCGCCGCGCACCTGGGTTTTACCGCTGACGCTGGCGATACGCTGCTGGTTGACGGCGACCGCCATAACCCGCATCGTGCCGTTAAAGGTTTCGGGAACTTGATAGTTGAATTCTTGCTCCCCGTCCAAATCAACGATGCCCGACCAGTAAACAGCCGGTTTGTCGTGTTTGCGCTTAAACGGGTTCAGGAATGACGCTTCATCCTCCTCCCCATCCCCACCGGGCGCCGCCGCCTGCATCAGCTTTTTAAACTCGGGTAGAATCAAATCGAGAATTTGCGTGGTATCGACTTCCAGTTGGCGTTTTTTGAAAAAATAGCCTAGCGGATCGGGATTTTGGTAGCGGGCGACTTGCAGGATGCCTTCATCGACTGCAAACACGACGACGCGCGTGGGTTCCGGGCTTTGCAGTTTTACGGTTAAGGCCTGGCCGGGTTTAAGCCGTTCAGGGACTGTAAGTTTTAAGTCCTGGGTATGGCGGGCCAGGCTGATTTTGAACGGCGCGACGCCGTAAGATAACGGGCTCATGAAAATCTCATCCGAGCCGGGGTCGCGGATGTACTGCACAGTAATGTATGCGTTGCCTGTCAGTTCCTTGGGCACTTCGATGGTTTGCACCGAGGCCTGGGTATCGGCTTTAAACCAGACGCTGTTATAAACCTTGTCGCGTTCTATCGTGATCAAACCTGCGCCTGTGTAGGGAGCGCGTATGTTGACGGCGATTTTTTCACCCGGTTCGTATTCGGTTTTATCCAACGTGAGTTGCAGTTCGGCATTGCGATCTAAGGAGCGCGATACATTACCGGCGCCTGCGACGCTGTAATCGATCCGGCTTAACAGCAAGCCGTCGGCATTGCGGACCAGGTAGGCATAATCGCCCGGCGTGGCGCTATCGAGCGGCAAATCAAGGCCTTCCTTGGGAATCGCCAGCGCGTCTTTATGCAGGCTGGTTTCCTTGGGGCGCGATTCATATTGATAGGTGTTATCGGTCTGGCGCGTTAACACCGACAGGATTTTACGCTCGATGAGTTCCACGCTTAAGTTGTCTGCGCTCATCGCCTGCACTTGCGGGTCGATGGCGATTAACCGCACATGACGTTTGGCGTCCTTGGCGACAAAGTTCAACGCGCCATCGGCTTTATAACCCACCAGGAAAGGCATGTCCGACACCAGCGTATAGGCTTCGGCGGCGACGCTACGCCCGCCTTTCGCTTCAAACGCGCGCGTGAAAAAATGCAACTGGTATGTGGCCTTGGTGTATTTTTCCAGTCCCAAGTCAAATACCGCATTGCCTTTACTATCGGTCTGCGCGGCGCTCAGGTCTTCATCGAAACCTTCCTTGGCATAATGCGGATCATAAAAATTGTAATCGCTATAACGCTTAAAAGCAGGCAGCGCGGATTTTAACGTGATGTTGGCTTCGACTTGCCGGGCTTCGGCGGGCGCGCCATAGAGATTTTGCACATTAACCGTCACGTTTAAATCATCGGGATGCACCCAGCCCTCGGATACCGGTCTGGAAAAAACGGCCGTGGTTTTAATGCGGTCGGGCTGGAATTCTTCGACCTTGACCTTGGTTTGTCCCAAAAACTGGTCGCTATGGCCATCCTTGACGGTGTACAACGACACCGTGTAATTGCCGGTAGGCGACGTTTCCTGCGTGGTGTATGACAATTCGTTAAAACCGGCTACGCCCAGGTTAATCCGGGCTTTTTGCACGACCAGGCCGCGCGCATCGGTGACTTCGGCTTGCAGCGGCAGTCCTTCCAAAGGCAGCAGCCAGTTCTCGGTTTTGACGATAATGCCGATATGAAAGGTATCGCCAGGACGGTAAATGCCGCGGTCGGAGAATAAATAGGCATTGAGCTGGTTGGCATCCTCGGCGTTCGCCTCGCCCTCAATGCCAAACCGGGAGAAATTCAGCTTACGGTCTTCGCGTTCCCTGGGCAGGAAACTCATATCGCCGTTAAATTTGACCCGATAAAATACCGGCTGGCGTTCGCGTTCCAAGCCGGATAATTTGGGAAAGCGGGCTTTGCCTTGTTCGTCGGTTTGGCCGCTGAATAGCGCCAGGCCGTTTTTGCCGATGATGTCCACATCGGCCCCTGCTTGCGGCTGGCCTGTCTGTATCGATTGCACAAATACGACTTGCGAGCCGTCTTGTTCGGCTTTAACGATGATGCCCAGGTCGGTGACTAAAATCAGTCGTTTATCAACAACTTCCGCGTCATTGTAGGCATCGGGACGGGCGGGATCATAGTTTTTTGCCGTCAACAAGAAAATACCGCGTTTATGATTGCCCTGGGCATCGCTCATGTAGCGGCTTAAATCGACGGGCTGATAGATCGGTATTCCGGGTGTTTGCGCAGGCAAAGGCAGGGCTATTTCAAAGCGTTCGCTTAAGTTGTCCTGGCTGAAATCGCCGGAAAAATCGGGATGGCCGAAATGTCCTGAGCTTTGCGAGACCAGGTTTTGCAATTGATCGGGCAACACGCGGCCTACTTCGACTTTAACGCCGGGTAAATCGCGCGCCATCAGCGCGATTTTTTTCTCGCCGCTTAAGGTCAGCAAAGAGCCGTCGCCGAGGATGCGCAATTCCTTGGGGAACTCGGGCACCGTCAGCGTCCGGTATTCCGCTTTGGGCAGTTGATAGCCGCCGAATGATTTGATGTCTTTATTGATTTTTATGAATAACTGCCGCCCTACCTCCGCTTGCAGACGAAAGCCGTGAGTTTCGGTAAATTCATGCTCGGCAGGCACGGCTTGCAATGGCAGGCGGGTGCTTAATTTAAGAATATCGGCGCTGACTTCATCCGGCGACCACGGGTAAGCTGTTGTGGCGTCGTTTTGAGGGTATTTGGGATGGTTTCGCGGCAATAGCCAGGCTTCCAGGCTTTCCGCCATTTTTTGTTCATGTACGCGAAGACTGGTATTGACGACCAAAACTTGGTCTTGCTGCTGGGTTTGTTTATCCGGCGTAATCGTCAGTTGCACATCATTGATGGCGAGACCGTTGTATAGCCCCGGCACAAGTATGCCGGTGTTTACAGGCGCGCCGTTAGTCGTATTGAAGCCTTCGGGCTGCACCTTATCAGTTAGCGTAAAGCTGACTTGCTGGTCATAACGCGGCACAGGCAGCGGCTTGGAATGGATAAACGCATTGAGTTTAAGCGTGTCATAGGTGACCGTGAAAGACAGGTCTTCGGCTTGTTTAAGGTCTTCCGACCTGTTTTTGAGGCTCAACGTGATGTTTTTTTCCAGCGATTTGCAGTCAACAGGATGGCTGAAACGCAGTTGAATGACCGCTTTTTTTAACACCGGGTCTAATGGGTCCTGGTAAAACTCCGCCTTTTCCAGGGTTGCGGTAAACGCTGGCCCATTAAAGCTAAAATCACGGCGGGCGAGTTTAATCTGCGGCGCCGTGACGCTTTTTTCCAGTTTAACGCGGTATTCCTGGCCGGCAGGCCATTCTTTATCGGGGCGAAATGCCAGCGTTTTATCATCCTGCCAATGCCAGTGACCCGCAATACCGGGACTCATGGCGATGCCTTCCGGCACCTCTTTACCCACCTGGGCCAAAGGCGCGACCGAGCCGGCAAAACTGACAACAAGCGGATTGGGCGGGGCGTTTTTTTCAAGGTCGGCCCGCTCAGGAGCCAGGATTGAAAAATCAATCGTGACGGGTTGCGGACGCGATTGCCACCAATGATAGGTAAACCAGCCTGAAGCCCCGACAATGAGTATTGCCAATAGCACCAGGATGCTTGTGAACGGTTTTTTGGCAATGGCATCAAAAACGCGATGCAGCCGGTTATTTATTGCGTCTAGCCATTTTGGCGGTTGCCAGTGGAAAACGCCGAACAACCCCGCCAGTCCTTTTAAGAGGAGACCGAAAAACAGGCTTAATAATGCCTTGAGCTTATTCATTGCTGCTATCCCATAACAAGACTATCGTGACTGGCGGTTTGTTTTACGTCCAATATGCCGGGTATTGCAAATCGATTCCTAAAAATCATAGACGGCAAATATAAATAGTCCAGCGCTCATTTTGGAGTACACAAGCAGAGTCGGTGGATGAGATGGGTGTGTTAGTCAATATTTTCAGTCGATAGGCCGGTTTGGCTTATTCGATGTAGGCGCGTCGCGCCAACTGGTTTTTACTGCTCAGCAGTTAGAAAAATGGAACGCAGATGCAGATGAATAGGATAAACACAGATAAAATCTTTACATATCATAATGATCAGCGTCATCTGCGTTCTATATGTATTTGTCGTTTATTTTTGCGGGTTACCTAAGCGGGGCTGGTTAAAGCGCTTTCTTCGCCTGGCTTTATATTTACAGGTGGAGAACTCGGCGACTTGTCGAACGTGTTTAAACCTTTTTTCGCAATAATCTGCCCGGCCCGTTTGGATTGCTTCCACAGCCTGCGCCAGTAGTCTTCCTTATGATATTCCTTAAGGCAACGCAGGTAACGGACTTGCTTGGCTTGGTCGAGTTGCTCGAAAATGGCCGGAACCAGCCCTTCGTCGATATTGTATTCAAAGCCCGGTTGTAAATTGACCGGCGCGATTTGCTCGATACTCAAGCCCAGTTCTTCCGCAAGCGTATCCATCATCAGCCTGATAGCCTGAGCTTTTGCCGAGCGGGGCTTCATGACGTCGTAAGGCGGCTGCCATTCCCTGAACGGCCGCAGGCGGTCGATATGCGTCAGTGCGGCAACGACGGGCGGCAGGCTGTTCCTGCCGTGAGCCGCAAAACAATCCCGGACGGCCTGCAGCATTTTTTTGTCCAGGTCGCGTGCGGCATTGGTGGCCGAAATCGCCAACAGGATAATGTCGCTACGGACGATTTGTTCCGAGATTATTGTATATAAACGCCGGGAGTCGTCGCTGCCGTAGCCTTCGCAGTCCAATATAATCGCAGCTTCCAAGCCCGGACGTTCCAACAGGTAAGAGGTGATGCCCGCCGTGCTGGGGACGACATCGGTTTCGGCTTTTACCGTCCCGAATAAGGCATTGATCAGGCTGGATTTGCCGGCGTTAGTCTGGCCCAGCACCAAGATGCGCAACGGTTCGGCGGACACCTCTGCTTCCCGCTGATTAATGTCGTCCAGCTCTTGCTGTGATTGTCGCGTCGGTTGGCTGAACAGGCCGTCGTCCAACACCAGCTTGCCGCTGTAAAGCTCGATCGCGTAATAGCCTATTTTCTTGATATAAGCGTCGATGAGCCAGCGCTTGAGGTCTTCTGTCGAATGCGATAACAGGCTGTCGGTCGCCAGTATTCTTATTTCGCGTATCATCGCCGAAACCGGGTCCAGTCCGGCGGTGACGATGCGATAAAGGCGATAGAGTTCGCGACCCTTATCGGCTAGGCGGCGGCCGCGGGCAATGTCGTTCAGCGAGAAAATATGGCTGCCCGGCACGTTGTCGGCCAGAGCGACGCGCAGTTCCTGCGCCAATTTCTCGACGACTTTAAGTAAAGAAGGCAGCTTGATTTCCAGCAGCGCGTCTTTACGCTGCGGATAATACTGCTCGGCTACGGCCTGCATGACTTCAAGCAGGGTTTGCAGGTAAAATTCCGAAGTCGTCAGATCCGGGTTGCTGTTCCTGCGCAATGCGGAAATCTGCTCGATTTTTTCGTAAGCCCGTTGGTTTTGCGCCGATTTTTCGAGCGATGCCGAAATATCCAACAGCTCCAGTTCTATATTCAAGCGGTTCACGCGCTGGTTATAAAGCCACCAGGCTCCGCCCAGCACGGCCGAAGCGCCCAGCCATATGATCAGTAGTTGTTGCAGCCATAGCCAGTACGCGCCCGCCAGCAAGGGGATGCTGAACGGGGTAACGATGACTGCAAAATGGATGTTCCAGCGGGTCTTCATTCTCATTTCAACACCTTATGCTGAATTTCGTGAACATAATCCTTGAGGATAGCGCGCCCCTGCTCGAACTGTTCCGCATAGATGATGCGGAACAATTCGGCGGATAATTCTTTTCCGTTGCGTAGGTTTTGCAGGTAAACCGTAAAGGTCTTGCCTAACGCATAAGTTGTTGCGGCCGTCAGCACGGATGACACGGCCAGGCCGTATATAGGGACCAGTTTGACGAGTTCGCGGCGGCCGATGTTGGTCAATAACATAAGACCTAAAGCGCTGCTGATTTCGGCCCAGTTTTTTTTGTCCGGCTGGTAATTGTAGATCGACGCGATAGTTTGGAACATTTTGGCCTGTACCAGCGTAACGACGGGGATGTCGACAAAAGGGACGGGTATGGCTCCTGCCGCGCCTGAAATAAGCGCGTAGGCGACGATATGCGGATGCGCTGCGCTGCTGTAGACATCATGCAGCTCCTTGCGCAATGCCTTGATGTCATGCAGCATCATGGCAATGCCTTGCGGCAGCGCGGTTTCAAGACTGCGCCAAAAGGCGTCGAGACCGTAATTGATTGGTTCGTAGCCGTCTTCCGGCAGGGTAAAATCGACCGGAACGAATTGAGCGTCAATGCCTTTGAATAGCGTTCTCTGTTCCAGCAAGGATCGGCGCAGGTTTTCAGGAATGCTGTCCAGCCAGTTTTCCGCATCGAAAGGATAAGGCTTCAAGTGTTCGAAGCCGGGTTCGGGATAGCCCTCATGCAGTGCCGTTTGCACGACGATTACCGGCCAGTCGGGCTTGGCTTTATGCACCGAGCGAACGGCATCCATCACGGCATGCTGGGCATGATCCATCGCTTTCATGACAACGATCAATAGATGCGTTTGTTCCCGGAATGCGTCGATATCATCATCGGCTTGATAATCCACTTCACCGAGACCCCGTGTGTCCAGGAAGCGCATGATGCAGTCCTCTGAATCGGGGAAATCGTAGATGAATGCGGTTTTCGTGCAGGCATGCATGCCGTTGCCTATCTGGGCGCGGCTGTCTCCGGTTAGGGCCTTGATGATCGAGGTTTTCCCCGACTGGGTTTTCCCGAGCAGCCAAAACACCGGCGTGGGCATCGACGATTTTATCGCGGCAAGGCGCTCATTGATGTCTTTATCATCGAGACGGGGCGTAAAGATGGTCGAGTAAATTTTTTTCCACATAAACAAGGCCCAGGACTAAGCTGCAACCATTGAGAGAGTTCATCAGTGAGGGCTGACTCGGCAAGGAGTGCTCCTGTCCGGTCATTAATGTTACGATGATATTAAATAAATATGACAGCATCATGACGTAAGATGAAACTTTAGGTTCCCAGTTAGCCGGGATGCTGCTTGAGCCGTAGGTATGCTGTATTAAGTTAGTGAATTATTTTATAATACAATAACTTAAAAATTGCCCGCCGAGAAGCGGGCATGGCGGCGTTTGTATCTAAGATAGCGTGTGGCTTGGAAGCTAGGGTTTCGGGGCGTTATTAGTAGCGCTGTTTTTAATTCCAACGAGGGCTCTTACTTGCTGTTCGACCTTCGTCCACGAAAGCAACAGCGGTTTACGCAATATATTGACAGTCAACATATCCTCTTGAAGCAGGTAATGCGCCTCGACGCCGAAACCTTTAATCAAGCCTTTGTCGGTATCACCTATAAATCGTAAGCCGTTTTTTTCAGCGGCCTGCCTGGCTTTAGTGATGAGTTCGTTTGGGTGTCCGTCAATCTTGACTCTAATAGATCTTTTCATTTTTCTGTGGTTTTGTTTAGCAATGGATTTCGCTTGCTTTATAGAGTATTTTTCCGGCAATCACAAATGCTTTGACATAGGCCGGGTGCCGGTTTTTTTAAAGCAGCGGGAAGCCTCATCGCGACAAAACTTTTCTGGACAATGATAGCTATAGTAGGATTTAATCGAGACCTGATGATGAAAACGCAATTGCCGGGGGCAACAAACTCAACCGGTTGAGCGCTCACTTCGCACTCTTGGGAAAGCTGAAATGATTAAAGTAGATGATTTTTTTAAGAACGGCACCCCTTTGGGAATCGCCATCGGCATTGGCGCCACGGTATTGGCGACAGCCGTTATTCCCGTGCTGCCGGTGCTCGCCCGCGCCGCCCGTCCCACTGCACGCGCCGCCATCAAATCGGGATTGCTGCTCGCGGAAAGGGGCAGGGAATTCATTGCCGAAGCGGGCGAGGAACTTGAAGATATACTCGCCGAAGCCAGGGCCGAGCTGCAGCGGGAAAATACGGTACGCCGGCCTGAGTCTTCGGAGTATGATGAATTCTCCACTCATCAAGATGACTTATGACCGGCATCGAAAAGCATCCCGCCGCGCATATTAAACACCAATTGCCGGGGCGCGTGAGGCTGAAGATTCCGCAAAAAAAAGGCGATTACCGCTATTTTGACCGCATTGCGGAATTATTTGCGGACTGCCCCGGCATCACCCAACTCCAGCTTAACCCGCAAGCGGCCAGCCTGCTGATTTGCCACGGCGTGGAGACCGGTTTCTCGGCGATTGCCGAATTTGCGCAAACAAACAGCCTGTTTACAATCGTTGAACAAGCAGCGGAGGAGACTTTTTCAATTCCGCACCTACCGATTGCAAAGCTCACCTCGACCGGTTTTAATCGTCTGGACGAGTCGCTGCTGGATTTCAGCAAGGGCTTGCTCGATGGACGTTCCTTGCTTTTTTTGGCGCTGATTGGCATGTCCGTCAGCCAGGTCAGCAAGGGCCGTTTTATGGCGCCGGCAGCCAGCCTGCTTTGGTATGCGCTGACCTTGTTAAAAGAAGAAAACGAGAAAACTTTTGATCTCGACAAGTATCTCCGCCATTAGTATTTGCAATTTCCTTAAGATGGAATGCAGATAATGCGATAAAAATCTTATGTTATCTTAATCATCTGCGTTCCATTGTATTAGATGGCTGAAATCAGCCAGCGTAATCAGCCGCGCCTGCCATGCACATAAGCCGCTGTTAATTCATGAGCCGGGTCATCGAAAATCTGTTTGCACTGGCCGAACTCAACCAGGCAGCCGGCGCGTTCCCTGACCCAGAAAAAACCGGCGTAATTGGCGATGCGCCGGGCCTGCGCGAGGTTATGGGTGACGATGACGACGGTATACTGCCCGCGCAAGCGTTGAATCAAGTCTTCGACGACGCCGGATGAAACCGGATCCAGCGCGCTGCAGGGCTCGTCCATCAATAACACCTTAGGCTGTAAAGCCAGTGCCCTGGCAATGCAAAGACGTTGCTGCTGGCCGCCGGACAGGGCTTGCGCGGGTGCTCCCAGGCGGTCCTTGACTTCATCCCATAAGCCTACATCCTGTAAAACCCGTTGCAGCACATCATTGAGGTCGGCGGCTTTGCTGACGCCGTGTTCCCGTAGCGGCAATTCGATATTGCGCCGGATCGATAGCGGAAACGGCGTCGGTTTCTGGAAAATCATGCCGATGTCGCGGCGCAACGCCTGCACATCAAGCTTAGGATCACGCAAATCCTGGTTGCCGTAAACAACGCGGCCCGACACGCGGCAGCCTGGAATCATATCGGTCAGGCGATTGAGCACCGACAGGAAGCTGGTCTTGCCGCATCCCGACGGCCCGATCAGCGCGGTGATACAGCCTTTATAAATATCCAGCGATACTTCGTTCAGCGCCGGTTTTGCACCGTAATGCAAAGACAATTTCTCGACTCGGATCAACGGTTCGGGAACGCAGCACGGCGGGCCCGATTGCAAAGGGCCTAAGGTATAAGCCGTTTGTGTTTTGGGTTTATCGGCAGGCGTGTCCGCCGTTTTTTTAAAGAGTCTCATGCCTTAGCCAAATTCCAGTGTTTCATCAGGTTCGCGGCAATGGTGTTGATGATTAACAGCAACATGATCAATACCAGGGTCGATGCGTAGGCCGCGGCATCGCCGCCGGCGACGTTCATCGACAGGTCGTAAATATGCACCGATAAAGCCCGGCCGGAATCAAGCAATGAATCCGGCATCCGGGCGACATAGCCGCTGGTAAAAATAAGCGCCGCGGTTTCGGCCCCGGCTCGGCCTATGCCCAGTAATAAACCGGCTAGCAGTGTAGGCACGGCGGCAGGCAGCAGCAGATGGACCAGCGCCGAACTGCGTGACATCCCTAACGCTACGGCGGCCAGCCGGTAATCATCGGGCACCGCCTTAAGACCTTCCTCGGTGGTGCGAATCAATATCGGCAAGATCATGCAGGCTAAAGTCAAGCCGCCGGATAAAATGGAAAATCCGAGTCCCAGGTCAATGCAAAAAAACGCATTACCGAACAGGCCGAAGACGATTGACGGTACGCCGGCGAGTACATCCAGGCTGCGTCGCAGCAAGAGGGCAAACACGCCGTCCCGCCGGGTAAATTCACTTAACAGCACGGCCGTAGCGAGGCTAAGCGGCAGCGCCGTTGCGACGGCAATGAGTAAAATCAACGCCGTAGATACTATAATCGGGCCGATGCCGCCGGAGCGTCCGGCATTTTCGGGCGATTCGATAAAAAACGCCCAGGATAGCTTGGCTAGGCCGTGCATCAGAAGGTCGGCCAGCAGCCAGGTAAACATCCCGCTGACGAGGACCGCCGACAGCCAGGTTAACCCCGTTGCCAAGTGGCTTTTAAACATGGCGGCGTTCCTGATTAAATAGTTCAGCCGTAGCGACTAAAACGAGTACCATCACCATCAAGGCCAAGCCCGATACGAACAAGGCGGCGCGATGGTCGCCCGTTGCGTAAGCCATTTCCAGCGCGATGTTCGCGGTCAGCGTGCGCACCGGGTCAAACAGGCTCTGCGGCAGTTGCACGACGTTGCCCGTCACCATTAACACCGCCATTGTTTCGCCGATCGCGCGGCCTGCCGCCAACAGAATACCTGCGGCGATGCTCGGTCGCGCGGCGGGCAGGGCCACACCGCCGATCAAACTCCATCGCGACAGGCCCAGTGCGGCGGCGCTGCGAAGATAGGCGACCGGCACGGCAGCCAATGCGGCATCGACGGTTAATGCGACGGTCGGCAGGATCATCAGCGCCAGTACCAGCATGCCGCTTAACAGGCTGACGCCGGGCGGATGCAGGCGGCCGATGAGCGGCGCTAGTGTCGTTAATCCCCAAAAACCGTAAACAACCGACGGAATGCCGGCCAACAGTTCGATCATCCGGCGATAACCGGCGGCGAGCAGCGGCGGCGCATAATAACGGCTGAACAAGGCCGAAGCGATGCCCAACGGCGCGGCCAGCAACAGTGCTCCCAGCGTTGCATACAGCGTCGCCGCCAGCATCGGCGTCAGCCTGTACAAGCCCTGCAAGGGGTGCCAGGATGCATCGCTGATAAATCGGTTCAATGCGACATGTTGCAATACCGGCTGGGATTCCCTGGCTAAAAATAACAGGATCAACAGCACAATCGCTACGGCCGGCAGCGCGCAAATACGCAGCAGCGCGGCCAGTCGCCGGTCAGCGCGGGGCAGGGACAAAATACTGGGCCTCGATTAGGTCATGCACTTGCGGCGATTCGGCGAATTCGATGAAATCTTTGACGAGTCCGGTAGGTGCGGCAGGTGTCACGAGATTCAACGGCCTGGCTAGGGGAAAGCTGCGATTGCGGACATTTTCCACCGAAGCCGCTATGCCGTCGAGCGGCAATAACTTAATGGCCGCGCCTTGGCCGGCCTCGTATTCGGCCGTCCCGATCGACACATAGGCTATGGCGTCGGGATTGCCGAGCACTGTTTTGATGCCTTGCTGGTTATCGCCGATGACGACTTGCGGTTTCACATCGGTATTTTTCAGGCCGAAATAATGCAGGAACAGCTCCAGTGTCGAACGGCCTTCGGCTTTGTTGACGGCGGTAATCGGAGCGTCGTTGCCGCCGACGTCTTTCCAGTTGACGATTTTGCCGGTGTAGATAGCGATGATTTGCTGTTTATCCAGCGCTGCAACGGGATTGGCTTTGTTTAAGATCACGGCGATGCCGTCTAACGCCAAGGTAAACGCCGGCAAGTCTTTTTCATCGTCCTTGAGCGCCCTCGAAACCATGCCAATATCGGCAAGCTTCGCCCTGGCGTCGCTGATGCCGCGCGAGGAGCCGCCGGTCTGTACATCGACGCGCACATCGCTGTGCAGCGCTTCGAAGCGTTTGCCGATTTCCGCCGCCAATGGCGCTATCGTGCTGGAGCCGGTCAGCACCAGTTTGTCGATTTTTGGCTCGGAAGGCTGGCTTTGCAAAAGCCCCCAGACTGCGCCTGTTATTAGAACAATCACTATGACTATGCCTAGTTTTTTCACTTTTTATTCCTACGCAATAGAATCAAGAGGTTAGCCCCTACGCCAGTCATGAAAACGTCCAACCCAGCGCAGTAGGCCTTCCGGGGCATGTTTGCGCTTCCAGACGCCGGCGACATATTTATTCGCCTCGGCCATTGTCGGATAAATATGGATCGTACCGAGCAATTTGTTCAAACCTATGTCATGTTTCATCGCCAGGACAAATTCGGCCAGTAATTCGCCGGCATGTTCGCCGACGATAGTCGCGCCGAGTATTCGGTCTTTGCCGGGTTGCGTCAGCACCTTGACAAAGCCGTGCGCGACGCCGTCGGCGATGGCGCGATCCAGGTCGTCGATGGAATAGCTGCTGACTTCGTAGGCGATGCCTTGCGCCGTTGCCTCTTGTTCATTAAGGCCGACCCTGGCGACTTCAGGGTCGATAAACGTAGCCCTGGGGATCACCGAATAATCGGCGCGAAATTTTTTGACGCCGCCGAACAGCGCATTGACCGCGGCGTACCAGGCCTGGTGCGCGGCGACATGCGTAAACTGGTAGGGTCCCGCGACATCGCCGCAGGCAAAGATGTTCGGGTAATTGCTTGCCATGAAGTCATTAACGGCGATGGTTTTTCCGGGCGATAATTCCACGCCCAGCTCTTCAAGTCCGTAGCCTTCGGTGTTGGCAACGCGGCCCAGCGCCAACAACACCTGGTCGAAAGGAATACGCGCTTCTTGTCCCTGGTGCTCGGCAATCAATAGCTTTTCATCGTTGTCGATGACAAAACGCTTGGCGGTATGATCGACGAGGACAACAATCCCTTCGTTGCGGAACTTCTCAATAACGAGAGCTGAGACATCGTCGTCCTCGCGAACCAGCAAACGCGGGGCCATTTCGACTTGCGTCACCTGGCTGCCGAAGCGGGCGAAGCTTTGCGCCAGTTCGCAGCCGATAGGTCCGCCGCCCAGCACGACGAGGCGTTTAGGCAGTTCGCGCAAAGCCCAGACCGTATCGGAAGTCAGGTAGCCGACTTCGTCGATGCCGGGAATCGGCGGCACCAGCGGGCGAGCCCCGGCCGCGATAACGATCGCGCGGCTCGTTATCGTGCGGCTTGCACCGGCTGTGCTTACCCGGACTTCCCACGGCGAAACAATTTTGGCTTCGCCTTCGATCACGTTAACGCCCAAGCCGGAATAACGCTGCACCGAATCGTGCGGCGCTACGGTTTTGACGATAGCCTGCACCCGCTCCATAACATCGGCAAAATCGAATTCGGCGGCGGCTTGTTTAATACCGAAATCTTTGGCGCGGTTAACCTGGTACAGCAACTTCGCGGAACGGATCAGCGCCTTCGACGGTACACAACCGGTGTTCAGGCAGTCGCCGCCCATTTTATGTTTTTCGATCAATGTGACTTTGGCCTTGACGGCGGCGGCGATGTAGGACGTGACCAGGCCGCCCGAACCTGCGCCGATGACGACGATGTTATTGTCGAAACGCGCAGGCTTTGGCCATTGGGCATAGATTTTATCGGCTTTAACGGTCTCGACGATTTTATTCGCGATCAGCGGAAAAATGCCCAGCAGCACAAAAGAGCCGAGCAAAGCCGGCGACAGGATGCCTGATAACGATTCCAGTTTAGCCAATTGGGTGCCGGCGTTGACATAAACCATCGTGCCGGCCAGCATGCCGATTTGACTGACCCAATAGAAAGTCTGGGTTTTCAGCCGAGTCAAGCCCATCGCCAGGTTGATCACGAAGAATGGGAAAACCGGTACCAATCGCAATGTGAAAAGGTATAGCGCGCCTTCTTTTTCCAGGCCGGCGTCGATGGCGTTAAGGCGCATGCCGAAACGCGCCTTAACCGCGTCGCGAAACAGGAAGCGCGCCGCCAGGAAGGCCAGTGTCGCGCCGATCGTGGAGGCAAAAGACACGATCACCGTTCCCCACAATAAGCCGAACACCGCACCGCCGGCCAATGTCAAGATGGCCGCGCCGGGCAGCGAAAGGCCGGTGACTGCGATATAAACCAGCGCATAAACGGCGATGGCGGTGTTCGGGTGCTCGCTGCGGTACGTTTCAATCGCGGTTTGTTGCGCTTTCAGCGTTTCCAGCGTCAAGTAATTCTGCAAATCGAAGATAAAAAAAGCGGCGATCAAGGCCGCGATAACAACCAATAGTGCTATGCGTGAAAGGTTCATATCATTACTCTATAGGGTTTAAAAGGATTGTTGACAGTGATAAGCCGTCGCCGGGCCGGAAAATATTTCCAATCGGCGTGATCAGTCATTGTGCATTAGCCGCTTGTAATTTATCACTATTTCTTATCGGCGGCGGTAAAAGTTAAACGGATACCCCATCAGTCGCCGGTCAAAAGAAAACCTTACACGGCGATTATACAAATTGCTCTAAGCGGTTTTCCCAAATACGCCTGAAAAATGGTTTTGTAAGTTATTGCCGGATGAGGCGACTAAAAGTCCGGGCTTAGAACGCTGGGAAATCATCTGTGTTTGCAGAGGCCTTATAAAAACGCAATAACTGACTTTTAGGAGATATTCATGATCATAACGAAACATTTAACGGTATTCACCGCTTTGCTGATGCTGAGCTTTAACTTGTGCGCAGCGGAACCGGACTGGAGCGCTTACGCCGAGGTGCTGAAAAATGTCGGTGCGGGGACAAAAAACAACGTCAAACTGGCCGTGGTGGATTACCGGGCGCTGAAAGAAAACGGCAAACTGGAGTCAGCCTACCGGCAATTGACCAATTTCCCGGTGACCCAGCTTAGCAACAAGGAAGAAAAACTGGCTTTTTACATCAATGCTTACAATATCCTGGCATTAAAAACCGTGGTCGATCATTGGCCGCTGGACAGCATCAAGGATGTCGGCAGCCTGATCAGCCCGGTATGGGGCAAGCCGGCCGGCAGTATCGGCGGCGACACGGTCTCGCTGGATGACATAGAGAATAAAATCCTGCGCACTCTCGGCGAGCCGCGTATCCATTTCGCGATTGTCTGCGCCTCGGTGAGCTGCCCCGATTTGCGCAATACGCCATATACCGCGTCAACGCTGGATGCCCAGTTGGATAAGCAGGCGCGGCAGTTTCTGGGCAATCCTGACAAGGGATTGAGAATCGGCAAGGACAGTATCGGGATTTCCAAAATATTTGCCTGGTTTGCCAAGGACTTTAAGGCGGTTGGCGGAGTCGATGCGTTTATTCGCCGTTACCGGCCCGATTTACCGCAATTGCCGCTTAAAGAAGATATTAATTATGATTGGGATGTGAACGGTATTGCTACAAAATAATGCCGGGAATGACCGTTATCACGTATGCGCTCTGTCGCGGCTTATGTCGGTTTGCGCAGGGGAATTGCCGGCCTCGACCTGGCATAACTGTTGTCGGCTGTCGTTGCCTTGCGGCTGATGCGGGGCAGCACCGGTTTTTCATATAGCGGTGCTGCGCTCGATCAACGATAGCCAGGCTGTCAGGTTTTTTTTACAAACTCCGATTTAAGCTTCATAGCTCCGATACCGTCAATTTTGCAGTCAATATCGTGGTCGCCGTCGACCAGGCGAATGTTTTTGACTTTAGTGCCGACTTTGACGACCAATGATGAGCCTTTAACTTTGAGGTCTTTGATGACGGTGACGCTATCTCCGTCTTGCAATACGTTGCCGTTTGCATCTTTAATGACTCGGCTATCGGTGTTGTCGTCGCCTGTCCCTTCTTTCGGCCATTCATGTGCGCACTCAGGGCAGATGTACAGGCTGCCGTCTTCATAAGTGAATTCTGAACCGCATGCCGGGCATTGGGGGTTTGTGCTCATTGCTTTTTTTACCTTGGTAGGGTGGTCTCAACCATGTGGAATACAGGTGTCTTGAGGCGGCATGATGCCAGATTCAGGTGTTTATTGTCCACTAAACGCGGGAAACGGCGCGCACTCACGCGCTAGGTTTCTTCGGTCTCGTAAAGCTTGTTTTGTTTGATGTAGGCGATGATCGCATCGGGTAATAAAAATCCGGGGTTTTGTTTTTCCGCAATCATGCGCCTGATTGCGGTTGCCGATATATCGAGTTGCGTGACGGCTTGGAAGAACAGTTTTCCGGCAATGGCTTGCGCGAGTTCCTGTTTATTCCGGGCCAGCCGGTCATTAAAAAAACCATCGATTTTTTGCATCGTGATGCCCGGCCGGGTCATTACGATGAGATGCGCGTAGTCGAACAAATCCCGCCAGCGGTACCAGCCGCTTAAATGGTTAAAGGCATCCGTGCCGATAAACAGCAATAATGCCTGGGTGGGGAAATCCTGCCGCAATGAATACAGCGTATCGACCATGTAGGATGCGCCCGGCCTGTCTAATTCCCGCGTGTCCACCCGCAAGCCCGGCTGGTTTTTGACGGCTAATGCCAGCATCTCGCTACGCATCAGTGCGCTTGCGGCAGGCTGTTCTCGATGCGGCGGGATAGCGCTGGGGATTAAGCGGACTTCGTCCAGGCCGAAAATCGCTTTAACGTCGAGTGCGACACGCAAATGCCCGTAATGAACGGGGTCGAACGTGCCGCCCAAAATGCCTATCATCGTTATTGCCTGATGTGGCCGTCGCCCAGCACGATGAATTTTAATGAGGTCAGGCCTTTTAAGCCGACCGGGCCGCGCGCATGCAGCTTATCGGTGCTGATGCCGATTTCCGCGCCCAGGCCGTATTCAAAGCCGTCGGCAAAGCGCGTCGAGGCATTGACCATGACCGAGCTGGAATCAACTTCGCGCAGGAAGCGCCGGGCCAATGTGTAGTCTTCGGTGACGATGGCTTCGGTATGCTGCGAGCTGTAGTGGTTGATATGCGCCATTGCCTCGTCTATGCCGTCAACAATGCGGATGGATAAAATCGGCGCGAGGTATTCGGCATGCCAGTCTTGTTCCGTTGCCCTGATGCACTCGGGAATCAGCGAGCAGGTTTTAAGACAGCCGCGTAATTCAACGCCTTTTTCGAGGTATATCTTTGCCAGCAACGGCAATACCCGGACGGCGATGTTTTCTGCGACCAGCAAGGTTTCCATCGCATTGCAGACACCGTAACGGTGCGTCTTGGCATTGACGGCAATCGCGACGGCTTTGTCAATATCGGCGCTGTCATCGATATAAACATGGCAGATACCGTCCAGGTGTTTAATGACGGGGATGCTGGCCTCTTGGGTAATGCGTTCGATCAGGCTTTTGCCGCCCCTGGGCACAATGATGTCGACATAGTGATTCATCGTGATGAGTTCGCCCACTGCGGCGCGGTCTGCGGTCGCGACGATCTGCACGGCTGAAACCGACAAATCCGCGGCAATCAGGCCTTGCGTGATGCAGGCCGCTATCGCTTGGTTGGAATGGATTGCTTCCGAGCCGCCTCTCAAGATACAGGCATTGCCGGATTTAAGGCACAGCGCCGCCGCATCGACGGTCACATTGGGGCGCGATTCGTAAATAATGCCGATGACGCCTAAGGGCACGCGCATTTGACCGACCTGTATGCCGCTGGGCCGGTAGCTTAAATCCGTTATCTCGCCGATCGGGTCGGGCAGGGCGGCGACTTGTTGCAGGCCTTCTATCATCGCCTGGATCGCCTTAGGCGTTAATGCCAGCCGGTCCAGCGCGGCGGCGTCCAAGCCGTTTTGTTTGCCGGCATCCAGGTCTTTCTGGTTTTCCGCTGACAGCCGCTCGCGGTTGTTGTCGATTGCTTTGGCTATTTCGAGCAATGCCTGGTTTTTTTTGCCCGATCCGGTTCGGCTGAGCTCCCGTCCGGCGGTTTTGGCCTTGCGGCCTAGGTCTTGCATATAGTCTTTGATGTCCATTGTTTTTTTACCGATGGTTTTGATTTATATCGTCCACATAGTGTGGAGCATGTTCCTTAAACTGCATCGCATGTAACCGTGCATACGCGCCGTTCTTTTCAAGCAATTCGCGGTGTGAGCCGCGCTCGATAATCCGTCCGTGATCCACCACTAAAATCATGTCGGCATTTTCTATTGTCGACAAACGGTGCGCAATAACCAGTGTGGTACGGTTACGCATGACTTTTTGCAACGCGGCCTGTATGTAGCGTTCGGATTCGGTGTCCAGTGCCGAGGTGGCCTCGTCGAGTATCAGTATCGGCGCATCTTTCAACAAGGCGCGGGCCAAAGCCAGGCGTTGCCGCTGTCCGCCGGACAGTTTTACGCCGTTTTCGCCGATTTCGGTATCCAGTCCCTGTTCCAGCTTACTGACAAACTCCATGGCATAAGCATCGCTAGCCGCCGCAGTGATGGCGTCCCGTTCAGCGCCCGCCAACGCGCCGTAAGCGATATTATTGGCTATCGTATCATTGAATAAAATCACTTGCTGGTTTACCAGCGCGATATGCCGCCTTAAGTTGGCGAGCTTATACTCATTGATTTCAACGCCATCCAGCAATATTTGCCCCGTGCCGTGCGAATAAAACCGCGATACGAGGTTAACCAGTGTGCTTTTGCCGCCGCCGGATGCGCCGACCAGCGCAATCGTTTGCCCCGGTTCCGCTTTAAAATTGATGTCGCATAAGGTCGGCTCGCCGGCGCCTTCGTATTGAAAGAAGAGATTTTTAAATTCCAATGCGCCGCGGCAGGTCTCGGCTTCATAGCAGCCGTCATCGGGTTCGCCCGGTTCGTCGAGAATTTCAAACAACGATTCGGCGGCAACGATGCCTCTTTGAATATCGCTGTTGGCGTCGCTTAATTGCCTGAACGGCCTGGGCAGCAAAAAAGCCGCGGTCAAATAGCCGACAAACGAGCCGACACTGGATTGTTCCATGAAAAACAAGGCCATGTACATTAAAAATGCGAGGGCTATGGCGATAATCAACTGCATGGCCTGGTTGTGTATCGCGCTGGTCGTGGTTGCTTTAAGCGACTGGCGGCGGTTATAAAGGCTGCTGTCCAGGAAACGCTGTTTCTCGTAAGTCTCCCCGCCGTAACTACGCACGATGCGATGGCCGTTGACTAATTCAGAGGTGATGTGCGTCATATCGCCTATCGAATCTTGTATGCGCTGGCTTAACATCCTGAGGCGCTTGCTCACATAATTGACCAACAGCGCAATAATCGGCGCCATGACCAGGAATACCAGCGATAACAGCCAGTTGATATAAAACAGGTAAATCAACAGCCCCAGCGCCGTCAAACCTTCCTGCACCACTTTGCGCACGGCGTCCGTGGTCGCCTGCGCCACTTGGCCGACGTTATGGGTGATCCGCGAGATCATATAACCGCTGTTATTTGAATCAAAGTGCGCGGTCGGGAGTTGCGTATATTTACCAAAAATTTCGCAGCGCAACGCATGGATGACATTTAATGACACTTTGGCCAGGAAATAATTGCCCAAATAGTTGCCGATGCCGCGCAAGACTACCAGCCCGCTAAAAAATAACGGCAAATAATACATATTGTCCCGTGACTTGGATTGCAAGGTGTCAATAATCTGCTGAATGAGCGCCGCAAATAAGGGCTGCGTGCTGGAATAAAGCAAAAAACCCACAATGCTGATAGCAAATAAACTGCGGTGCGGCTTTACATAAACCAATAAGCGTTTATAGACTTGGGCGCTGGTTTTTGAGGATTTTTTCATGAAGGTTTGTTGTTTTGTAGTGTCCGGCGGGTTTGATGAGGTTTCGATGCGGCTGTTTGTTTCGGGCGTTTCACACGGGTTTAAAACCCCTGATAAACGGCGTCCATCGCGATAGTATTGTCTATACAAACGAACGGTATATTATCGCCTGATTCATAGATATCCAGATACCAGGTATTGCTGTCTTCGGTGCGGGTGTATTTTTCAATGCGGCAGTTGTCTTGGGTGACCAGACAATATTCCCGCACACTGGGAATGCTTTGATAGGCCACGAGTTTTTCCCGCCTGTCCGTCGTTGCCGTGGAGTCGGACAGGATCTCAATGACCAGGCAAGGATTGCTTAATGCGTTCTCATCATCTTCATCACGATTGCAGCCGAGCATGATGTCCGGATAGTAATAAGTTTTCCGGTGTGCGATTTTCAATTTGACATCGCTCATATAGACTCGGCAGGGTGTGTTTTTGATGTGTTGATGAAAAATGCTGACTAAATTGACAGCATAATTTGATTATGCCGCCGACTTGCCCCGGTCATCGCAAAAATATAGCCGTCAATATATTCATGACGGACATCGCTGTGCATTTCCAGGGCTAAATAATCTTGCTCGCTGATGAGCGGGGTAATAGCATGAGATAGCATGGCCGGTCCTTTCGAGATGATCAATAACAGGTTTGATGAGGTTTTATCATAACTCAAGCGTTTGCTTTTTTAACGACCCGCAGCACAAGGCTATTAAAACGGCAAACCAGTGACCTTCGGTATGGTCAAGGAAAGGGCTGTTAAACAAGCTGCTGATGACCAGTGTTACCAAAATGCCTTGCGCGAGATATTTTTCATTATCAGGCAGCCTGCCGGCATAGTAAAACTGGCTGACCAGGAAACCTGAATAAATCAATAAGCCGAACAGGCCCAATTCAACGGTTATGCGTAAGAATTCATTATGGGGGTTCTTCGTGATGGGCGCGTCCCCTGCGATGCGTTGATAGGCGCCGATGAAGCCGCCGGTACCCTGCCCAAACCAGGGCTTTTCGACAATCAGTTTTATTGAGTTTTGCCAAAAGCTATAGCGCAATCCCATCGATGAGTCGGTTTGTTCGGGAACGGGCTGGAAATACGCCTGCGTGTTGGCAATGCCTTCATGCAGGCGGCTCGCTTTGTCTGAAAAGCTGATAAATCCGGCTAAAAACACGAGCAACGCGCATGCCGTCAATGCCAGTTGCTTGCGGTCAAGCCGTTGCAGCGCAAACAGGAAAACCAGCGCGACAAAAATCAGTTGGCCTGTGCGTCCGCTGACGATAAAAAAAAGATTGTGCAGGGATAGTGCGAATAATGCCGAATAAACCAGCCGGTAAGTTTTGTCCCGATAAAGCTTATGGAGACAAAAAAAAGCAAAGAAAGCGATAAGAATGCTGTGCGTAATGCGGCTTTTGAATGAAGGGTCGAGTTGTTTGGCTTCATCGAACAGGCCGAAATACATCAGGTAGGAACCCAGCAGCGTGATGACTGATGCGACAATTATGGCGTTCCACGCCCGGTCGCGCTGGGATTCCAGCGTAAAGCATGTGATGAGCAGCGGGATAAGGAAAAGCTCGATGTATTTTGTCAGGGTATAAAAGACGTCTTCGCTGCTTGCTTGTCCGTAACTTGCAGCGATGATAAGCCAAACGTATACCAGCATCGCCCAGGCGGCCACCGGGTATTTTTTCATAGTACCCGGTAAAGCCATAAATTGGCCTGAAAGCAGCCATATCACGATAATCAAGGCAGACAGGATGCTTGATAATGCCGTCGAAAAATAGATCGAAACGATAAAAGGAACGATGATAAAGCTGCTGTATTCCAAAAGGGCCGACGGTAATCTTGGAATGATTGGCTTAAAATTCATAAACTCAGGGCGATGTAGGAGGACACGTCAATGTGTCTGTGGGAGTCCGTATATTTTGTACCGGGTTATTGCGGAAATTCTTTCGCATATATCAGGTCCAGCGCGGTTTTTAGCGCCGCAGGTTTTATCGCCTGCATGCAAAAGCAGGTCGTTTTGTCGGTCCGGCAATCATTACAGTTTTTGTCCAATACAAAAACCTGTGCCTTGTTACCGATAGGTTGCCAGCGTCCCGGATGGATCGGGCGCATCGGCGGATAAATGCCCAACGCATGTTTTTGCAGGGCGGCGGCAATATGCAAGGGTCCGGTGCTGCAGGCCACAATGCCGTCGCAAGCGGCAATGAAAGCGATAAAGTCAGTTAAGCCCATCAGTCCGCTAATATCGGTAACACGATCACCGGCTTTATCGATCAAAGGCTTTAAGGCCTGTTTTTCATTATCGGTGCCGGAAATGAAAATTTGAAATTTATCCGGGTCCAGTGAGGCGCACAGCTCGGCAAAATATTCCAAATCCCATTCCCTGGCGCTGCCGCGTGATTTTGGATGCAGTATCAGTTTAAACTTGTGTGGCTGTAACAAGTCAGCAAATTGTTGCGGTAAAGGTGGTAAATGCGTTAGTGCGAATGACGATGCGATTTCAGGCAATGTCATCTGTTGCTTTATGCCCAGCGCCCGCAGTAGCGCCAAGTTGAGTTGCGCCTCGTGCAGCGAAGAGTGTTTGCGGCTTAACCTGACCAGTTTATTGCAGGTCAGCCAATGGTACACTCGATTTGTGGTGCCGATGCGCCACGGAATCTGCAGTTGTTTGGCGCGCTTGGCGATAGAGGCCTGCGGCAAGACATGCAGTATGCATTGCGGGTTTTGTCCGGCGATGGTGACGGGCTGGGTCAAAAAATCGTCCTTATCGATAAAGACGTCGATATGGGCGCAGGCATCGATAATCGGTTTTGTGTAATGCGTACCCAGGAAACCGATAACCATGTCCGGGAAAGCTTGTTTTAATACAGCCGCTACAGGCAGCGTTAAAATGACATCGCCGATACTGTCCGTCCGGCTGATGATGATGTTGGTAGGTAATGGCATAGACTAGATGATTCTAAAAAATACTTTTAAGCAGTATAAACAGCGTCTCAGTTCGTTGCGTTTTTTGTAACTGAGTATTTCTTTGCGGTATTTGAAAAAGATGCGCATCCTGGCGAAGTTGTTGGATAGCGAATAGCTTTCATAGCTCTTGCATATTTGGTAAAAAGCCTGCTTTTGTTCGGTCAGGTAATCGGGGCATTTTTGATACAACAGTTGTACACGCTCGCGTGCTTTTTGTACGCGTTGTTGTGCGTTTTCCCGCACTTTATTTTTTGAATTAATCGCGCCAAACACATTGGTATCGTGGCGGCGGTATAAAACGAGCACTTCATCGATAAATTTAAGTGAGCTGTTAAATGTAGCGACAAAAGCCAGCCAGTAATCGTGCGATACCAGCGTGGGGTAGGGCATCGCGTCCAGCGCTAATTGCCGGGTTATCAGCATGGCATGGCCGGGAGCCGATGCGCCGGTTACATACATGATCGGGTTATCAAAATTGGCCAGGATTTTAATATCGTTCATGGTCTTGTCCATTGACTCACTCGCGCTGTTTATAAAAGCCGAGTTGCAATAGGCTATTGCGTGCTGGCCTATATTATTGACCAAGGTCTCAATTTTATTCGGTAGCCATATATCATCCTGGTCGCTGGGGGCAATATAATCGCCTTTGGCGAGCGCAAAGCCCTTTTCAAAGTTTTTTTGATAACCCAGGTTTTGTTCATTCCTGATGAGGGTGAAGTGCGGATGTTGGGCAGCATAACGACTCAGTATCGAGAAGGTGTTGTCGGTGGAACAATCGTCAATCGCGATAATTTCGATAGGGGTATAGGATTGGCTGATAATGCTCTCTAATTGCTCTTGTAAAAATCGCTCGCCATTATAGGTCGCTATGACTACCGATACTAAAGGATTACTTAAGGTCGTGTTCATGTTGTCACTATTATTGTTTTACGGGTCATCATTTTTCGGCCTTTAATTCCCAAAGAAAATGGCTCAGGCGGCGTGGATTAATGAGTCTTTTTTCCAAATGGTAGAGGTCTTTAGCCCTCGTTTTTTCTGCGCTCAGTGTGGTTTTAAACACAACAGCTTCTGCGCGTAATTTTTCAAATCGCCCTGTGAAGCCATACATATTAGCCATGGGCGAACTGCCGCAAAAATATTCATGGGTTTCCTTGCTGATAAAATTAACATGCGTCGGGTCTTGAAATGCTGCAGCGGAAGGATAAACAGGCGTTACAGCGTAAAAAGTGCCGCCAGGTTTAAGTACGCGCCATATTTCATTCATTAACTCTACAAAGGGTAACCTTGTTTTATGGGTATCCAGCGAAAGCAATTGTCGTGGGATGTGTTCAATAAAATCGAAAGCGGTGACGCAATCAAAATAGCTATTCTCAAAAGGTATCGCTTCCAAGGCTAGATTAGCTTGAACATAGGTAAGGCCATCGATGATTTGAGGGGCGAGGTCAATGCCATATAATTGTTCATAATTGTAGGGATTACGAGGACGGTCATTGCAACCTAAGTCCAGCGCTTTCCTGTCTGTCGTTTTAGTCATGGTAGTATGCATCTAAGATTAATCGTGTATGGCTTTTGAAAAACAACTTTTATCGAATGTGAGCGGTGTTGTTAAAGCGCGTTTTTTGCTAAATAGTCTAATATTGCGCAGTAAACGTCTTCCAAATTTAAAAAGTGCCTGCTAATTTCAATACCAAGGCGGTAATCAGCACAGCCTGCAAGACGCCCACGCCGACCACCCAGCGCACTAATTCGGCTTTGGTTTCGGCAATATCCCGTTTTAACTCCGACCGCACCAGCTCTATTTTTAATTCAATTTCCTTAATCCGTGATTCAAGCTTGACTTCCAATTCTTTTAAATCGCGTTTTGTTATCAGGTCATCCAGTTGATAATCATGCCGCGCCTGTTCCAAAGCGGTATCGATCACTTGGGTGATGGTTTCAACTTGGGCTGCGGCTTGCTGTTCGGGAACTCCAGCGTCTTTTAATTTGGCTACCAATGCGTAGGTATCAATAGTCAGGGTGGTCATGGTGTTGCCTTTATCTGTTTATTGGGTTTGAATCATTATATCCACTGTGCTGTATCCTTATTCACTAAAACATTCCGGCGTAAATATCCATCACATTGATTTGATAATCAAGACAGGCGGGGGACTCAAGCGCTTCTTTGCTATAATAATCCAAATAGCATTCATCGTGGCTTTGATTGCGGGTATATTTTTCACGCGGTATTTATTTTGTGCGACGAGTCAGTAACTCTTGTGCATTGGAAATAGGCTGATAGGCCGCTAATTTTTCCTGTTTATCCAAATACTCGCGGTTGCCGGCGATAAGACTGCAATGTAAGTAGGGCTGTGTTAATGCATAATCATTAGTTTTATGATCGTTGCATCCTAACGTTGTGACGGGATAGTATAGGCTTTTTTGCCGCTTATCTTCAATTTGACATCAATTATTAATTATTGATTGTAATATATAGCGCGGCATTAACTGATAATCGACATGACAAGTTTTAGTAAACATATTTTATTAGGGGTTAGCGGCGGTATTGCGGCCTATAAGTCCGCTGAATTAGTCAGGTTGTTACGTAAATCGGGCGCAGAGCTTAGGGTGGTGATGACCCAGTCTGCGCTGCAGTTTATCTCTCCATTGACCTTCCAGGCGCTTTCCGGCTATCCCGTGCATACCGAATTGCTGGACGCGGAAACGGAACATGCGATGAGCCATATCAGCCTCGCTCGCTGGGCCGATATAGTGATTATCGCGCCGGCAACCGCCAATCTTATCGCCAAACTGGCTCATGGCACGGCGGATGATTTGCTGTCAACGCTTTATCTTGCGGCAAATTGCCCCGTTTACATCGCCCCAGCGATGAATCAGGCGATGTGGAACAAACCGGTTGTCCAGGAAAATATACAAAAGCTTAAAACTCACGGTGTTCATATACTAGGCCCTGACGTCGGCGCCCAGGCCTGCGGGGAAACCGGCCTGGGCAGAATGACGGAACCTGGGGCTATTTGCGAATGCCTGGAAGCCTTTTTCTCAAGCCGGGATGGGCAGGCCAACTGCCTGCAGGGATGTAAGGTGTTGATCAGCGCCGGGCCGACCCGCGAACCGCTCGATCCCGTGCGCTATATCACTAACCGCAGTTCCGGCAAAATGGGCTATGCGCTGGCCCGGGCGGCGCTCGATGCGGGCGCCGAGGTGACGCTGGTCAGCGGCCCTGTGTCCTTGCCGGCGCCTGACCAGGTTGGCGTGATCCATGTCGAAACCGCGGCGCAAATGCATGCCGCAGTGCTGTCGAGAGCTTCGGAGCATGATATTTATATCGGTGCGGCGGCGGTTGCGGATTACAGTCCTGCCGTTACAGCGCCCCAGAAAATCAAGAAACAGGCTGATGAGACAACGATTATCCTGCACAAAACCAGGGACATCCTGGCTGATGTCGCTGCATTAGCCGACCGTCCGTTTACGGTGGGCTTTGCTGCCGAAACGCATGAGCTTGAAAATTACGCGCAAACCAAGCTGATGCAAAAAAACCTGGATATGATTGCCGCTAATTGGGTGGGGCGCGGGCAGGGCGGTTTCGATAGCGAACAAAACGCCTTGCAGGTTTTTTGGCCTGATGGCCGGAAAACCTTGCCTATGACGGATAAATATCACTTGGCAAAACAGTTAATCCATTTAATATCAGAAAGGTTGCAGATAATAAATCATGAAAAAAAGACTACAGCTTAAAGTGTTGGATAGCCGTTTGGGAAAGGATATCGCCTTGCCGGAATATGCGACGGCGGGTTCGGCCGGGCTGGATTTGCGCGCCTGTCTCGATGACGCCGCCGTATTGAATCCGGGCGAAACGCTGTTGATTCCGACCGGGCTTGCAATACATATCGATTCATCCTATGCGGCGTTAATATTGCCCAGATCGGGCCTGGGCCATAAACACGGCATCGTGCTCGGCAATCTCGTCGGCCTGGTTGATTCCGATTATCAGGGCCAGGTGTTTGTGTCGTGCTGGAACCGTAGCGATACGGCGTTTACGATTAATGTCGGCGAGCGCATTGCGCAAATGATAATCGTGCCGATAGTGCAGGTGGAGTTCGACCTGGTTGATGAGTTTACTGAAAGCGTCCGTGGTGCCGGTGGTGTTGGGCATACGGGACGGCATTAATCTGTTTTTTTCTTTTAGAGGTTATAACATGGCGCGACTATTCTCCTGGCTGTCGGCGACTGCTATTTTGATGATCCTTGTTGCCGGTGTCGGTATTTATTGGCTGTCTAATGCCGAGATAGCCCGGGCTAAGCACGATTCAGCCGCTGCTGAGGCGAAAATTGTGGCGCTCGGTTTAGCTATGCAAATCGCTATATTGAATAGCGTGCTGGATAAAATGGCGCAAGATCCGGAGGTGTTGGCGGCGGTTACGGTTGCAAATCCCGCCTTACTGGAGACGGTGGCGGCAAAACTCGAAAAGCACCTGCCGGATGTTTTAAAAGTCAGGCTGTTATTGCCGGGAGTTATCGAAATTGATGAGAAAACTGTGCCGCGTATGGGCTTTGCCGATCTTGACATGGTGCGGGAAACCTTCATTAAAAACCAGTATCCAGCTATACAAGGCGATAAGGGCCCCGATAGGCACCTGGCGATAGCCCGCAGGATTATCCAGAACGGCCAGACGCTGGCTGTCATCCTGGCCAGCTTCGACGAAAATATTATCCGTAAAAGCCTGCGCTTGGCGGCAGTGCAGGATGTTTATATTGAGCTGAGGCAAGCGACTTTGGCTTTGGGAGCTTCAGGCATTAAAACCGGGACCGGACAAAGTGATGAGACGCCTATAAAAGTCGCCAATACGGATTGGGACATTCATTACCAGTATGCCGGTGCCGGAGGTTTTGGTGATATTTCCATTATTACCGGTATTATTGCTGTCCCGGCATTGATAGTTTTTCTGGCTTTTTTTGTCGGGCATCGAAAACTTTCGGAGATGCTGACGCGAGACCTGCAAAGCCTGATGAAAGCATTTAAAGACCTTATGACGCATAACACGCCGGGTAATTACCCGGTGCAACTGGCCGAAATGCATGCGCTTATATCCACATTAATGCAGTTTAAACGGGTTCTCGACAAGGGCGATAAAGATACTATGTTGAGCAATGATAATTTTGACATGAATATTATCGTCAGCGATGACGAAGATTTTAACCTGGACAGCTTTTTTGATGCGCAAAGCGATTTAAAACTGTAGCCTTTGTTGAAAAATAACCCCGGCACTGTTCGCCGCAGAGCAGCGGCACGAGCCAAGCAAATTGATCTAAACCCGTCGATGGACAATAGAAAATGATACAAAAAAAAGCAGCCCACCAAATAGCCGATGTATTGATTGAGGCTTTACCTTATATCCAGCGTTTTAAAGGTAAAACGGTAGTGGTTAAATTCGGCGGCAATGCGATGGTCGATGACGCGCTTAAACACAGTTTCGCAAGAGACATCGTCTTGATGAAACTGGTGGGTTTTAATCCCATCGTGGTTCACGGCGGTGGCCCGCAAATCGGCCAATTACTCGAAAAGCTGGGGAAAACGACAGCGTTTATCGACGGGATGCGTATTACCGACAGTGAGACGATGGACGTCGTGGAAATGGTGCTGGGCGGATTGGTTAATAAGGAAATCGTTACGTTAATCAATAGGCATGGGGGAAAAGCCGTCGGTTTGACGGGCAAAGACGGCGATTTTATCCGGGCTAAAAAAATCCACCTGAAAAAATCGGCGCTGGATGCCGATGCCCCTGAAATCATTGACTTAGGCCATGTCGGCGAAGTGAGCAGTATCGATGCCGCTGTCGTCGATATGCTGGGACGTAGCGATTTTATACCGGTTATTGCGCCGATTGGCGTAGGCGATGACGGGCGTTCCTATAATATCAATGCCGACCTCGTTGCAGGCAAAATTGCCGAAGTGCTCAAGGCCGAGAAATTGATGTTGCTGACTAATACGGCAGGTATTCTCGACCGGCAGGGAGCTCTCTTGACAGGTTTGTCGGTCAAGGATATTGATGACTTGATCGAGGATGGCACCATATCCGGCGGCATGATACCGAAGACACGTTGCGCTACCGATGCGCTCAAGGGCGGCGTCGCCAGCGTCCATATCATAGATGGCCGCGTGGAACATGCCGTATTGCTGGAACTGTTTACCGATCAGGGCGTGGGCACTTTATTACTGAGTCGTCCGAGATAAGGCTTCATTGACAAAGGCCCTGAAAGAAAAGCGCAAATCCCTTGCTTTCTGGCTGGAACATAATTCTTCGCCTATCGATGAATCCTGGCAATGGATGTCGAGGAACAGTTGATAGTCATTATCGGTAATAGCGATTCGCGATAGTGACAAGCTGATGTCGGTATCGTTGGCGGGCGGGCGGTTCATGATCAGTTTATCGTTATAAACATCAGGTTTGGTCGTCGAGTGAAGGTTGACGAATGTGCGTGCAATTTCCCAGGCTTTATTGCATTGATGGTCATTTTCGCAATAAAAAAGGCCGAGTGCATTCGCCTGTTTAATGCTGGGTATCCTGGTTTGCGGTGCTGATTTTTTAACGGATTGGGTTAGGAATAAATATCTTTCGATATCCGCATTGTATTCATTCCTGACTAGCATCTGCTTATCGGCATTGGCGGTAAGCGCTGCGCTTATGCGCTGCATCTGTTGCTGGGTCGCATTGATGTCATCAAACAGTCTTTTGGGCACTTTTTCGCCGTTGCGTTCAAACGAGGCCGCCTGTTTTTGTTGCTCCTGCAATTGCTTTGTCGCATTCTTCAAATTACCTTCAAGAACTTTTCTTTGGTTATCAAAAACCTGCATTTTTAACTTGAGGGCGGTGTACAGTTCTTCCTTGGAATGAAAGGTGTTTAGCAAGGCGTTGTCATTGACTTTTTGGCGGGCGATCAGTTTTTCCTCTTCTTTCCGAAGTTCCTCAAGATGACTTTCAAGATCCAGTTGCTCTTTTGTTTTTGCCTTTTCCGTGACTTCAAGAATCCGGCCTGAAGGACTGAGCAACTCCCGGCGATCTTTAGCCTGTTCGGGTGGGATTTGGTCCGAGAATAGCGTATTGCCGTACTGGTCAACCAAGCGGTACATGCGTTTTGCAAGGACAGGCGCGCTGCTGAGCAAACAGAGGAAACAGCTTAAAACAATGGTTATTCGAAAAATTCGGACTTGCATAGGCTTTTTTATTAAGTCACTTAGGACTTTGAATTATAGGATAAAGGGTGTAAGGATAACATTTTATTATTTTACAGGCCGGGGTTTTGCAAGCGTATCCCATAGCGGTCGATTTAAGCTGCCGGACTTCGGTTTTTCTCCGCAACGGCTTTAAGTTGACGCTTACGGGATTTTGCAAGAACCTCTCCGGTTTCATAATGCCTGTATCAGCAGGGATCACCATGCGTTAGCCAATCAAGCCGGCCAATTGATGTAGCGGCGGCAGGATAACCATTTTCGCCAATTGTAAAAACAGCAAGACGGCCAGCGGCGATAAATCGATGCCGCCGAAATCGGGGATAAATTTGCGACAGGTCCCGAGCAAAGGCTCGGTCAGGCTCGCCAAAATAGAGGCGGCCGAATCATAGGCGCCGGGATTGATCCAGCTTAGCAATGCCCTGGCGAAGACGGCGAAGATGAATATATTGATCAGCAGCGACACCAGGTCGGTAATGGATAAGACCGTTAATGCGCCTATATTGATAGTGACGCCTTTCAATATCAGGATCGTGAAATTGGCGAGCATTTGCAAGACCAGCACCAGCACCAGTGAAGAAGTATCTATCTTGCCGACCGGCGGTACAAAGCGGCGCAGGATCCGTAGCGGCGGATGGGTGATTTTTACGAGAAACTGGGAGATGGGATTGTAAAACGCCGCACCGCACCATTGCAGTAAAAAGCGCAGTAATATCGCGAGGATATACAGCGAGGACAATGAGTCAATAACGAGGATAATCGGGTCGGTCAGGTAATTGGCGCCCATCAGGTGTTCTCCGTTTGTATGGACATTTCGATAGAGCGGTCGCGCGCCGCGTGTAATGCTTTGGCAACCAGTCCGGTAAAGCCGCCTTGCTGAAAAGTTTCTATAGCCCGCTCCGTGGTGCCGCCGGGAGAGGTGACACGCATGCGTAACTGTTCGGGCGATTCGGTCGATTCCAGCGCTATCTTGGCCGCGCCCAAGGCGGTTTGTTGAACTAACAGTCGCGCCGTTTCTGCATTCAAACCCAAGTCTGCGGCGGCTTTTTCCATGGCTTCCATCAGCAGGAAATAATAGGCGGGACCGCTGCCGGAAACAGCCGTCACGGCATCCAGCTCATTTTCAGTATCGACCCAAAGCGCAATGCCGACAGCGCGCATAATATTTTCGGCCAGGTCGCGTTGCTCCGGGCTGACCTTGCTGTTGGCGTGCAAAGCGGTGGCGCCGCTCAGCACCAGTGCCGGCGTGTTAGGCATGCAGCGCACTATCGCGGTATCGTCGCCCAGCCATGTGTTCAGGCTGTGCTGCGTAATGCCTGCCGCGATGGAAATGACCAGGACTTGTTTTTGCAGGACTTGCGCCGCGATGCTTTTTGCGACATCTTTCAGGACTTGGGGTTTGACGGACAGGACAACGACATCGACCGCATTAATGATGTCATTATTGTCGGCTGAAGTGTTAACGTTAAGATTTGCCGCCAGGGAGGCCAAGGTATCGGGGTTAATATCCGATACCCAGAGTCGCTCCGGCGCATGGCCGCTGCGAATTAATCCATTGATCAGGCCCCCGGCCATGTTGCCGCCGCCAATAAAACCTATGTTGTTTGTTTTCATTTTTTACACTTGTTGTTAATGCTTAAAAAGCTGTTGTTTGTTTAAAATTATTTTACCTTATATGCGGTTCGCCAAAAGATTTTTAACATTTTCAGGAGGGCTGCTGCGTTATATTCGGCGTGCAGGCTTCGCCTAAAGCGCCTTCATGTCGCAACAACTTCATTGTGCTACTTCGCAATTAAAAACAGGCTGGCCAGCCCCAAAAAAATAAAAAAGCCCATCGAGTCGGTGATTGATGTCAGGATAACGCTGGTGCCGACCGCAGGGTCCTTGCCGTATTTATGCCGCAATAACGGGATGCTGAGTCCGACAATGACCGCGACGAGCATATTGATCAGCATCGCTATCGACATGACCGCAGAAAGCGCCGGGTCCTGGTAAAGCAGCATGCTCAATACGCCCATGATCAGGCCTATAAACGTACCGTTTAACGCCGCCAGTGTCAGTTCTTTTTTAATCAGGCGGCGCACATTGGCCGGGGTGATCTGTCCTAGCGCCAATGAACGGATAATCAGCATGCTGGTCTGGTTGCCGGTGTTGCCGCCCATTGCGGCGACAATCGGCATCAGCGAGGCCAGCGCCACCAGTTGCAAGATAACGTCTTCAAACAGGCCGATAATGCGTGTGGAGGCAAATGCCGTAACGATGTTGACCAGTAGCCAGCCCCAGCGGTTTTTAGCGCTTTTCCAGACGCTGGAGAATAAGTCTTCCTCTTCGGTGACGCCGGCCTGTATCAGCAAGTCTTCATCGCTTTTTTCGCGAATAAAATCCACGATACTGTCTACGCAAAGCCGTCCCTGCAATTTGCCGTCTTGGTCGACAACGGGCGCGGAAATCAGGTCATAGCGTTCGAAGGCGCGCGATGCTTCGGCGGTATCCAGGTCGGTCTGGAACGCAACAAAATCAGTGACCATGACATCCGCGACATGCTGGGACGGCGGGTGGGTCAATAAGCGCTGCAACGGCAATATGCCTTTGACGGCATTGTGTTGATCCACGACGAATAATTTGTCGGTGTGGCTGGGCAGCCTGCCTAATTTCCGGATATAGGACGAAATGGCCTTCAGCGTCATATCATCCCTGATCGTAATCATGCCGAAGTCCATCAGCGCGCCGACCTGGTTGTCCTGGTAAGCCAGGATGGCGTTTAAATGGGTGCGTTCAGCGCTGTTTAAAGAGCGCAGGATTTTCAGCATCGCCCGCTTGGGCAGGTCGGCCGCGAGGTCCGCCAGTTCGTCGGCATCCAGGTTTTCCGCCACGCTGACCAGTTCTTCAGCGGCCATGCCGGAAATCAAGGTTTGCCGAACCGCATCCGACACTTCCAATAAAACCTGACCTTCCAGGTTGGTTTTAATCGCGTCCCAGGCCGTTTTACGCTGATCCAGCGGCAAGGACTCAAGGATGTAAGCAATATCGGCAGGATGCAGGACGGCAAATTTTTCCTGGAGCCGGGTTTGATGCTGCTTGTGCAGCACGGCTTCAACTAGTGCGTGCTTGGTTGCCGGGCCTCTTTCAACCAGTGACTTTTCAAGCTGCTGTTTTTCGAGCAGAGTAATGACTTCCTGTAGCTGGTGCAGCAAAAACTGTGCGGTATGAAGCTTGTCGGAGGGTTCCATCGTTAGGCTTGGTGTGGGGCTATGATTAAAAGGATGGAGAATTTATAGCAACAGTAAGCAGTCGTGAACCGATGTTTAATCTTGACCTGTCTCTCTGGCGCGCGGCGCGCTAAGCGACGCACATGGCACAGTTACAGCGTTTTCATACCCATTTAATTGCACCTGTCGCTGGTACTCAACAGGTTGCTGTTGGAGTTCAGGCTCTGCCTGAGCTCCAAGTAGGGTATTAAATAGCTGCTGTGGATTGAAACGCTGTAATCAACGTTGTTTTATGTCAATCCAATGGCAACAGGCGGCGACCAGCAGTGTACAAAATTCCTGCATATTTAATCACCTTCATCCTTAAGGATATTGAACAGGCCTGGGCTGCAGTTTCCATATTTCATTGTTATATTCATTAATGGTTCTGTCGGTCGAAAACTTGCCGCTGTTTGCACAATTTAAAATGCTCATTTTTGTCCAGTGGTCTTTATCCTGGTACGCATCTTCGACACGTTTTTGTGTATCGACAAAACTGCGGAAATCGGCAATAGTCATCCACGGGTCTTGCGGGCTTTTGATAGAGGCGATCAGACTATCGAAAATGCCGGGTTCAAACTGGTTGAAATGACCCGATTCGAGAAGGTTCATAACGCGCTGCAAATCGTCGTCCTGGTCAATGATCGACAGCGGATCGTAATGGCTGCGCCTGGCTTCTATTTCCGACTCGGTCAAACCGAACAGGAAAAAATTTTCATCGCCGACTTCCTCCCGGATTTCAATATTGGCGCCATCCAGCGTGCCTATCGTGAGCGCGCCGTTCATCATCAGTTTCATGTTGCCGGTACCTGAGGCTTCCTTGCCCGCGGTCGAAATTTGCTCGGAAAGATCGGCGCCGGGGCAGATCTTTTCCATCGCGGAAACCCGGTAGTCGGTCAAAAAAAACAGCGCGAGCCTATCGCCGACTTCCGTGTCCGAATTGATCACTTCGGCGACGTTATTAATCAGTTTGATGGTTTTCTTAGCCATGCAATAACCCGGCGCAGCTTTGCCGCCGATCAATACGCAACGGGAGACCCAGTTATGGGTGTCGCCGCGTTTGATGCGGTCATACAGGTGAATGACATGCAGCACATTTAAGGTTTGCCGTTTATATTCGTGAATGCGCTTGACCTGCACGTCAAACAACGCTTCCACATTCAAATGAAGGTTAGGATGCTGCTGTTTTTTGAAGTCGATCAAGCGCAACTTGGCATGTCGTTTTATGGTTCGCCAACGCTCCCTGAAACCGGCGTCTTCGGCATAAGGCGCCAGCTTTTTTAATTCAGATAAATCCCTTATCCAGTGATTGCCGATCGTTTCGGTGATTAACGCGGCGAGTTCGGGATTGCAGCCAGCCAGCCAGCGGCGCGGTGTTACGCCGTTGGTTTTATTGTTGAATTTATGCGGCCATAATTCGTAAAAATCATGGAACAGGCCTTGTTGCAGTAAGTTGGAGTGTAATCTTGCAACGCCGTTGACCGAAAAACTGCCGACGATGGCAAGGTAAGCCATACGCACCTGCTGGATGTCGCCTTCTTCTATAATCGACATCCTGCGCAGGCGGGCGTTATCACCGGGGCAATGCGCGGCCACTTCCGATAAGAACCGGGCATTGATTTCAAAGATGATTTCCATCAATCTCGGCAGTAAGCGCTGCATTAATTTAACCGGCCATCTCTCCAGCGCTTCCGGCAATAAGGTGTGGTTGGTATAAGCCATGGTTTGTTGGGTAATGTTCCAGGCTTCAACCCACGGTAAGCCGTGAATATCCATTAATAACCGCATCAGTTCAGCGATGGCAATGCTCGGATGCGTGTCGTTGAGCTGGAAACAGCTTTTATCGGCAAATTCGCTGAAATTATTGCCGTGCATTTTGACCCAGTGCGCGATAACGTCCTGTAAGCTGGCCGATGCCAGGAAATATTGCTGGCGCAGGCGCAATTCCTTGCCGTTTTCGTTGGCGTCATTCGGGTACAGCACCATCGTGATATGTTCGGCGGTAATTTTTGCAGCCACCGATTCGACGTAATCACCGGCGTTAAATTCATCGAGATCAAATTCCTCGGTGGCAACGGATTTCCATAAGCGCAGGGTATTGACGGTGTTGTTTTGATAACCGGGGATCGGCGTGTCGTAAGGCACGGCCAAGACATCATGGGTGTTTATCCAGCACACGCGTTGCTTGCCCTGCTCATCAATCTGTAATTCGGTATGTCCGCCGAATTTAATGGGCAAGGTGTATTCCAGGCGTTCGATTTCCCAGATATTGCCGTGGCGCAGCCAGTGGTCGGGTTTTTCAACTTGCTCACCATTAACGATGGTTTGCGTAAACATGCCGTATTCATAACGTAAGCCATAGCCGATGACCGGCAATTGCAAGGTCGCGCAACTGTCGATAAAACAGGCCGCCAGCCGGCCTAAGCCGCCGTTGCCGAGTCCCGCATCCATTTCGCTTTCGGCCAGCTCTTCAACGGCCACGCCAAGCTCGTACATGGCTTGCGTGATAACATCGGTCACGCCGAGATTAAGCATCGCATTGCTTAAGGTCCTGCCCATCAGGAATTCCATCGATAGATAAAACGCCCGCTTGCCGTGGGCTTTTTTATAGGTTTTATGGGTAGCTTTCCAGCGTTCCATCAGCCGGTCACGAACGGCTTGTGACAATGCTTCCCCGGCATAGAAAGGCGAGCGGCAGTCTTCATCTCGGCCCAGTAAGTGGATGTAATATTGCTTGAAATCAGCGATGAAATCTTTTTTTTCCATGCCGAGAGCAGGAAGTTCAGTGATTGAAGAATTAGGCTTGCTCAAGATAAAGCGTTTATGGGGCATCATATACTTCTCGCGTATTGGCTTAAATTAATGGATGGGATGGCTGTGTGTGCGCAGTTTAACTTAGTTTGATGCGAGCTGAAATTTCCTGCCAAAGTTCATTATAGGCCAGGACTGAAGGGCCTTTCTTAAGGTAACTGCCCAGCGGCATACGTTCAAGCCCCATGCGTTCAATATCGCTGGCATAGGGAATTGCGGTCGTCAAAATTTCAGGATATTGTTCAAGCAGGGCCTGCATGATGTCCTTGTGCATTTTTTTACGCCGGTCGACCATGCAAAAAAACGGGATCAGTGTGAGCTTGGCCAGGTCGTTTTCTGCGATGAATTTTTTGAGCTGCTCCAAGGTCCTGAGGGACAATGTCGTTGGAATGATCGGTGATAATAATACGTCGGCAGCCTCAAAAACGGCTTCGGATAGCAGCGAAATACTGGGTGGGCAATCCAGGAAAACAATATCGTAGTCTTCTGCCAGCGGCTTGAGCAATTTTTTAAGCTGCTGCGTCGGCTTTTTCCTGGCTTCGAGAACCAAGTCCATATTCCTGAAGGAAAAGTCCGACGGCAATAAGTCCAGGTTTTCAAAGTCGGTGCCTTTAATTAAACCGTCCAATTCGCATTTTCCGGCGATCAGGTTTTTACCGCCGCCTTTAATCTTCGGTTTAATGCGGAAATAATAACTGCTGGCCCCTTGCGGGTCGAGATCCCAGACCAAGGTCCTGAGTCCGCTATGGGCGGCGATAAATGCCAGGTTGACTGCGCTTGATGTTTTGCCGACACCACCTTTTATACTGTATACAGCCAATGTATGCATTGATATTCCTAAGGTCTACAGATGAATCTTGATGCAATCCTAGTGATTGAAAATGTATCGGCCTGGTTGCGACAATACGGGATAGGGGTATTTTATCTTAACTCTGTCGTTTCAGGCGCTAAAGAGTTTGCGGCCTGTGTTTTTATGCGCTTTGCGGAGTAGGGCGTGCTCTGCGCGCCTTCTCCGCAACTTGGGATTACCTTTTTGGCGCGCGGTACGCCCTATGTTAAGTAATGTGGCATGACACAGGTGATTAACATTATTTAATGTCGGATAAATAACAATATCTTACAAAACATCGGCATGTTAAATCGCTCTAAGGGCTATATTCCGGGTTGTATTATCGGAATTATTCAACGATAATACGCCTCCTTTAGCCGTTATGGCTAAAACATCATGGTGATCGTGTCGGTCCTCTCGCAACGATACGCTGTAAACCCCGCCAGGTCCGGAAGGGAGCAACGGTAGCAGCAGATTCGTGTGCCGGGATGCGGCTGATACGATTACCGCCCACTCAAGCCCGGTTTTCGAGCCTGCAATGAATTACCAGGTTCTCGCCAGAAAATGGCGTCCTCATAATTTCACAGAAGTTGTCGGTCAAGAACATGTTGTCAAGTCGTTAATCAACGCGCTGCAGCATAACCGGCTGCATCATGCCTATTTATTCACCGGGACCCGCGGCGTAGGCAAAACAACGTTGGCCAGGATTCTTGCCAAAGCCATCAATTGTGAAAACCTCCAGGATTTTAATCCTTGCGGCCAGTGCAGCGTATGCCGTGACCTGGACGAAGGACGATTCCTTGATCTCATTGAAGTCGATGCCGCATCGCGCACCAAAGTCGAAGACACCCGCGATTTGCTCGATAATGCCCAATATGCACCCAATCAGGGACGCTATAAGATCTACCTGATCGATGAAGTGCATATGCTGTCCGGGCATAGTTTTAACGCCTTGCTGAAAACGCTGGAAGAGCCGCCTCCGCACGTAAAATTCCTGTTGGCGACTACCGATCCGCACAAAATCCCCGTTACCGTGTTATCCCGCTGTTTGCAGTTTAATCTTAAGCGCTTGTCGCCCGCGCAAATTTTTACCCAGATGAGTTTTATACTCGAGCAGGAGCATACCGGCTTTGAAGCACCTGCGCTCAGAATACTGGCGCGTGCGGCCGACGGCAGTATGCGTGATGCTTTAAGCCTGCTCGATCAGGCAATAGTTTACGGTAACGGCAAGGTAAGTGCCGAGGATGTTAACGCGATGCTGGGCATCCTGGCCCAACATCCAGTCGAAGAACTGCTGTTGGCTTTGGCAGATGGCGATGCATCGGCGGTACTCGATAAAATCAATGAAACGGCAAACACGCAGACCGATTTTAGCGATGTCTTGCAGCAAATATTGCAGGTATTGCACCGTATCGCATTGCTTCAACAGGTACCGGCACTGGTCGATCATGAGTTTGACGGGGAGATGCTTGTGCAGTTGGCGTCACGGTTTACGCCCGAAGACGTCCAGCTTTATTATCAAATCGGCTTGATTGGCCAGAGGGACCTGGATTTGGCTCCCGACCCGCGCAGCGGTTTTGAGATGGTTATGCTGCGTATGCTGACGTTCAAGCCGGTTACGCCGGGAACGGCGCCTGTGAAATCGGTACCGGCCCGTCAGGAAAAGCGTCCCGCAGCTATTCGGGCAGTTGCCCCAGAGCTTCAGCGGCAAGCAGCGGTTGTTGAAAAAAATGTCCAGGATGCCGCCGTTGCAGGCAACTGGATGGACATGATTGCCGCGATGAAGCTGGAAAGCATTACGAAGCAGCTCGCCAATAATTGCGAGCTGGAAAATATCGACGACCAGCGTTGTACCTTGCTTCTCGATGCCGCCCACCAGAGCCTGCTGACGCCGATGCGGGCCGAGAAATTGCAGAAAGCATTGCAGCGCCTGCGCGGGACGCCCCTCAAACTGGTGATAAATACCGGGAAAGCCGTTGCCGATACGCCGGCGGTACAATTGGCCCGACAACAGGAAGACCGGCAACAGGCCGCCGTCGATGCGATTAATTCAGATCACACTATCCAGGCCTTAAAAGAGCGCTTTGATGCCAGGATTATTCCGGGCACTATCGAGCCCGTGTAACCATTAAAGAAAGCGAGAGGAAATAAAAATGAAAAACCCATTGGGAAACCTGATGCAGCAAGCCCAAAAAATGCAGGAGGATTTAAAGAAAATCCAGGAAGAAATTGCGGCGATGGAAGTGCAGGGAGAATCAGGCGGCGGCTTGGTGACCATCGTCATGACGGGTAAACGCGAAGCGAGAAAAGTAACCATCGACGATTCTTTGGTCGGCGAGGATAAAGATATGCTGGAAGACCTGGTGGCCGCGGCGATTAACGATGCCGTCAATAAAGTGGCGAAAATGAAAAAAGAAAAAATGTCCGCCCTGACGGCTGGAATGCCTTTGCCGCCAGGGTTCCAAATGCCTTTTTAGCATGAAAAAAGCAGGTTTATTAGGCCAGTTAATACAGAGTTTGTGTTGTTTGCCCGGCGTCGGCGCAAAAACGGCCCAACGTATGGCATTCCATCTCCTGCAGCGAGATCGTAACGGCGCAAAAAGGCTTGCCGAAACCTTGTTGCAAGCCATCGATAAGATCGGTTATTGCCGGCAATGCCGCACCTTGACTGAAAATGAGCTGTGCGAAATCTGTGCGGACGATTCAAGGGACGCGGCGATTATCTGCATCGTGGAAAGCCCGGCGGATGTCTGGATTGTAGACCAGGCCACCGTATTCAATGGCCGGTATTTTGTCCTGCACGGGCGCTTATCGCCGCTGGACGGCATAGGGCCTGACGAGCTGGGTTTGGAACAGTTGGAGCAGTACCTGGCGACAGGTAGCGTTAATGAATTGATTCTCGCCACCAACTCTACCGTGGAAGGCGAAGCAACCGCCTATTTTATCGGGGAACTGGCGCGGAAACACCAGGTGCAGGCCAGCAGGATAGCGCACGGCGTGCCGATGGGCGGTGAACTGGAATTTATAGACAGCGGCACTTTATCGCACGCGTTTAACGGGCGTAAACAAATTTAAGGGGGGGAGACATGGCGATTGAAAACATAACAAACTGTTTGTTTTGTAAAATGGCTGCCGGCGAGATCAAGCCGGATGTGGTTTTTGAAGATGACGGTATCCTGGCCTTTCGGGACATCAATCCGCAAGCGCCGGTGCATATCCTGATTATTCCGAAACAGCATATCGCCACGCTGAACGACTTGGATGACGGAGAGCTTGCCGGTCGCTTATTCCTGGCCGCAGCGATGCTGGCAAAACAGGAAGGTTTGTCTGAGGATGGCTACCGGACGGTGGTTAATTGCAATAAAAAAGGCGGGCAGGAAGTTTATCACCTGCACCTGCACCTGCTAGGCGGTCGCCAAATGACCTGGCCGCCAGGCTGAACAGCAGGATGTCGCGCGCCTTTTATGCGGCGCAGAATTAAAGGACTGCTTACGCTGGCGTCACTTCATCGAGCGCGAAATAGCCGTTATAGCCTTCCAGGTATATCGCGGCCCTGTGCCCAAAAAGAATGACCGCTTTTGATTGGCTCGTCATTACGCCGTCGTAGCCTTTCACGGTCACTTTGGTGCCGATAGGGTAGGTTCGATTCCAGTCATTGATTCTTTTGTTCAGCGCGGCGATTTCGTGTTCGCGGTTATTTGCGGTCGGTGCCGTGCTGTTTGGGACAGGTTTTTCTTTAAGCGTACCGGCAGGCCTTGAAGCAGGTTTAGTTGCGCTTAAAGGGGCAGTCTGTTCCTTGATGACGCTGATTAATTTCGTTAGCACATTGCCTGGCCCGAGTTCTTCGAATGCCATGTCGCCCTGGTTGAGTAAATACTGCATGCTTTCCGACCAGCGCACGGCGTGCGTGATTTGCTTGGCTAGGTTTAGCGCTATATCATCCCGGCGGTAAGGTTGGGCGTGGACATTCGAAATAACCGGTATCTTCAGATCGGAAAATGTGAATTCCTTCAGGTATTGCTCGAATTCGAGTTGGGCAGGGGCCATATAACGGGAATGAAAAGCGCCGCTAGTATTGAGAGGGATGAATTTAAACGGCCCGTTTTCAAAATAATACTGAGCCTTGTTGATATCCTGTTCCAGGCCGGACAGGATGGTTTGCGAGGGCGCATTGAAGTTCGCAATATCAATCGCCGTTAACGCATGTTTTTCCAGTATTTCCCTAATTTCCTTTTCCGTGGAGCCGAGAATAGCGGCCATTGCGCCTTTTGGAGCCTTGCTCATCAATTCCCCGCGTTTTTTGACCAGTTTAAGGCCGTCTTCGAAGCTGATGGCTCCCGAACTTTCCAGCGCGTTATATTCGCCAAGGCTGTGGCCTGCGGTAAAATCCGGGAATTCCCCGTTTTCTTTAAGCTTCTGCCGGTAGGAAAGCGCATTGACGACATATAGCGCAGGCTGGGTGTATTGCGTTTGATGCAATAGCTGTTGCGGATCATCAAGGCAGAGCTCTTTAATCGAAAGTCTCAGGATACTGTCCGCCGCTTGGGTTATTTCAGGGAACTCGTCAAATAAAGCCGTGCCCATGCCTTTGTACTGGGAGCCTTGGCCGGGGAACAGGTAGGTTTTCATTTTTCACCTTTATTATCAGTTGCTTAAGCGGGTATGGTGGGCGGTCTGGCCGTGTAATGCTAAAAGTTTCTATCAAATACAAATGGAACGCGGATGACGTGGATAACTATGATAAACACCGATGACACAAGAGAAATCTTTTATGTTATCTGTGCCTGCTTCGCACGCTCATGTTTACGATGGTTACAATCTTGTGTAGGGTACGCATCGCGTACCTTTTATATTGATTTTAATCATAATTCTATAAAGGTACGCGATGCATGCCCTACATAAAAACCGAAGACTTAACCGTTTTTAAAGTATACCAGCGCTCCATTTTTCTAACTGCTGGGTAAGTTATAAATTGCCGTTGTAGCATTTGCCGTGGATTCGATCCCACCGGCATTTTAAAACGCAACAGCATTGGTGAAGCCCCTGTTGCGTTATCATTTTATCCCAAGCTGCGTTTATCCTGGTTAATTACAGCTTGCCGCAGGCGTTTTCAGGGACGGGATGCTTTTCAGGTAGGCGTAGATCGCTTCGAGATCACGATCGCTCATCATCCCGTAGATAGGCCAGGGCATGACCTGCAGGATATTATCGGGAGCGTGCGGATCATGCCCGGTACGGAGCAGGTTTTTGAACTGGGCCAGGGTAATGCCGGCGGGTTTACCGGTGCTATCGGGGGTTATGTTGGCCGAAACAAACGGCCCGAAAGTTTTGCCGCCGGCCAGGTAGCTGGCGGCGTTGAATTGCTTGGGTTCTCCTTTGTACGGGTCGTGTCCTTCGGCGTAGGTGGGACAACTATGGCAATCGGCGCAAGCCCCCTGTGCATTGACGATGTAACTGCCCAGATAAACCTGGTCGGGGTTTTTCCCGGCAAGGTTAAGTTTAATCGGAAGCCGTTTTGGTTTTGCCAGGATGATGTCTTTCCCGATCTTGACCTGGGTTTGCTCGGCTGTACGGACTATGATTGTCCCGGTCATGCCGGGGTGAATATGGCAGTGGTAGGTATATTTGCCTGCGTTATCGAAGAGCCGGGTAAACGATGCGCCTGACAAGAGATTGCCGCTGTCCCACAGATCATTATCTGACATGGTCGTGTGGGTAAAAGAATCCTGGTTGGTCCATTTAACACTATCTCCCAAATTGATCGTTACACTGTCCGGCTGGAACAGGAAGTCTTTTATGTTAATGGTGACTGTTTCTGCGAATGACGGGTTTGCTGCGAATAATAGCAGTATCAGGGCTAAAAACGCGTGGATGTTGCGAATCATAAAATCTCCTCACCTTTTGGTCTTGCATTATTGTTTTTGGTGTTGCGAGCCGCTGTTATAGCACAGTGTGTATTTGTTTCATAAGGATTTTTATCGCCGCCAAACGGCTGCGCCGTCACTGAAGTCATCGGTTTTGAGAGCTGATTCCGCTCAATTCCATGCGCACGCGGTCAATAATGGCTTGCCGGTCATCCGGCGATTTTTGCCGGAACAAGCGCATGGATGGGTACCAGGGACTGTCGTCACGATCGAGCAGCCAACGCCAGTCGGCGTGCGGTCCGAGCAATACCCACACCGGCTTGCCCAGCGCGCCGGCTAAATGCGCTACCGAGGTATCGACGCTGATGACCAGGTCGAGCTGGTCTATCAATGCCGCGTTGCGGGCGTAATCGCCAAGTTCCGGTTCCAGGTCGATCACGCCGTGCGCGGCGAGCAGTTCGGCCTCGGCATGGCTGACAGGCGTTTGCAGGCTATAGAAAACAACGCCCGGCAATGTGAATAGCGGCAGCCAATGTTCGAGCGGGCAAGGGGACTGCAAATCGCTGTCATCCATCGCCCAGCGGAACCCTACGCGCAAGCGCTTGCCGCCGGCAAATTTAGGTACGCTGATATAGCCGGGAACGTGCAGATAAGGCGGAGTAAGGGCCAACTTATCGAGCGTAATGGCCAACACCCTGGGCAAGCTCATCAGCGGGCAGATATAATCGAAACTGTCCAGCGCTACGGCATCCGGCACCCGCGTTTCCGCAACGCCTTCGATGCTCGCCAGCAACGGGCGTAGCGATTCGGGACAAGCCAGCACCAGTTTTCGGCAGCATTGCGCCGCGTGCGTCAGGAAGCGCGCGAACTGGATCGCATCGCCGGCGCCTTGCTCGGTATGCACGAGCAGGACCTTATCGTTGATGGCTTCGCCTTGCCAACGCGGCTGTGGACAAGCGAACGGCGTCAACGCAGGCGTTTGCCAGCGCCATTCGTATTCTTCCCAACCTTCTGTCAAACGCCCCAATTTAAGCAAGATCATCGCGCGATTGACATGTGCGACGGCGTATTGCCGGTCGGCGGCCAGCGCCTGCTCGTAGTGTGATAAGGCTTGCGGCCAGTTTTCCCGCGCCGCAAAACACAGGCCCAGGCTGTTATGCGCTTCGGCGTGGCCGGGTTGCTGCGCGATGACGCTTAATAGCGCGTCGCTAGCTTCCTGCCAGCGGTGCTGTTCGGTTAATGCCAGGCCGAGCTGGTAACGTGCGGCGATATGTGCCGGCGCCTGCGCCAAGAGCCTCTGGTAAGCATCGATAGCGGTATCCAGGCGGCCTTCACGGTGTTGTTGCGTGGCTTGCTCGAAGGCGGCGCTTACCGGGTCCGGGGCCGCGATTTCCGCCAGCGCGGCGTCGGGCAGTGAATAAGAACTGCGCACCAGCGGGTCGTCTATGTCCAGTAATACCGGGAAACGGTGTGGCAACACCTGGACAGCGAAGACTTCCTGCACCGAGCCGGTAAAAGCGACGCAGCCGATAACTTGGCCGCTGTCAATAGCGACCACCCATACCCCGCAGTGCCGCTCGCCGGTTTGGGCGGTTAACGGCAAACCTGAGAAAGTCGCGGTTTCGCGCACTTGCGACAGGCCGATAAAAGCGTATCGCCCCCAGAAATCCAAGCCGCGCGTGAATCCCGGCAATTGTGCGATAAGCGTCTTTTTGCCCGTTTCCGGGTCGGCCGTACACAGCTGTCCGGCGCCGGATTCCAGGTACCACAGTTTATTTTGATGCCAACGCGGCGAGTGCGGCATCGACAAGCCTTCACTGATAATACGCCCATCAGGTACCTGCATCAGCAGGCCGCCGGAGGCTTTATTGGCGCGCCAACCTGCGGCGCTGTCGGTTTTTCCGAGGCATGTGGCGAAGGCGGGCCGGCCGTCTTTGAGGGCCATGCCGTTCAGGTGGCAACGGTCAGTCAGGTCATAGGCGCTGACAAACGGCGGTCGCCAACGCGGTACCACGCTGTAAGCCGAATCCAGTGTACATAAACAGGACATGCGGGTATTGACCAGCCACAGCTCGCCGTCATCGGCGTAAGCCAATTCATGGATGTCGATATCGCCGGTGATATGCACCGTGCGCGGCAGGTAGCAGGCATCATGGATGACGGGATCAGTGAACTTGTCCGCTACGGCCGGCAGGTTAGCATATTCCCAAAGTTGGTAAGCCGCACCGACTGCGAGCCGTTCCCGCTGCGCGGCCAGTCCCATCGGCTTCTCCTGTTCGCAAAAATGCGTGTTCAGCACTTCGCCCTCGGCGCGCAGGATAATCAATTGTCCAGCCTGGTAAGTGGATACCAGCACCGATACGCCAAGATGCTGCAGCAGTGCCGGAAATGATGGGGTATGTTGGCTGGCGAATGGAATGCTCATGGTGGCTTGTCCTGGCAGGCTTGTTGTTTCTGGGGGTGGTGCAGGTTTCGTCCGGTGTGCCGGAGTTTAGGCGATTTCCAAGAATGAATGTACCCAAATCGCGCAGGATTTTTGTTCATTTTCAACGACTGCAAGGATGCCACCACAAGGGTGGTCTATGGACAGAGGTAGGGCAACGCAGGAGCGGT
>Ga0172373_10000412_pt1 | contig 70591 bp, 63 predicted proteins | sample Lak10m_2_FD_114546 | JGI IMG/M metagenome (GOLD analysis project Ga0172373, IMG submission 114546) | Freshwater microbial communities from Kabuno Bay, South-Kivu, Congo - kab_092012_10m | ecosystem: Environmental > Aquatic > Freshwater > Lake | place: Democratic Republic of the Congo...
CAAAGAGCCCAAGAAGAGCAAGTCTCCAAGGGGCATGGGATAAGCAACCAGGCTGCCCCCACGTCAATCGCTTTGAGCGGTTCCCGAATTCAAGCCTCCGGCTTTGCCGGAGGTCACTGACTCCTGCGCACATTTTGCGCACATCTTTCGAGACCAAAGCGGATCGATCCGGATGAATCAAGAACAACGTGGGCTGAAATCGTTGAGGATTCGGAACAAATTGTTGGTATCTAAGGGGGCTTTTGAGGCTTCACACGGCAGGGGTCGGAGGTTCAAATCCTCTCCCGCCTACCAGCTAACGAGTTGAACTGACCACGAAGAAGGTCGTGCATTACACGGCCTCTTTTCTTTTCTCCGGCTTTTCCCGTGGCTTTCTTCGAGGAATCGTCAGAGTCGGCGTTTTCGAGGAGATCCAGCTCAAGCCACCCGTGCTAGACAGTCTGAGGTGGACTCCGGCGTCAAGACAAATACGCTCCTTTTCTCGGGCACGATCTTAGAGTTTTCACGGAAGATAGTGCCAGTTCATTGCCTGCGCCCCAACTAACGACAAGGTACGAAGCGAACGCCCGCCGCGGTTTCACGAATCATCTCTCTCAACAGGACAACCGTGCGGTCGATCTCTTCTTCCGTATTGTCCAAACCCAATGAAAATCTAAGCGCACAATGTGCTTCCTCGGGAGAGAGCCCCATGGCAAGCAGAGCATGCGAGGGTTCCGGCATCCCGGCCCTGCAAGCAGAACCCGACGAGAGAGCCACTCCGAGGTGATCCAGAGCGAGAACAACCGACTCACCCCGCATTCCGGGCAGTGTCAGGTTAACCGTATTTGGAAGCCGCTCGTTCAGCGGTCCGTTACGTCTGGCGTCGGAGACGATTTCCTTGATTCCATCCTCAAGCCTGTCTCGTAGACTCCGTATCCTATCCATTTGAGGGAGTCTTTGAATCGCGATCTCAGCAGCCTTGCCGAATCCTGCGATTCCGGGCGCGTTTTCTGTTCCCGCCCGCAGCCCGTGCTCTTGTTTTCCGCCATGAACCAATGGATCCAGCGCGACTCCTTGACGGATATATAGTGCCCCGACGCCCTTGGGTCCGTGGATTTTGTGGCCCGACAGCGTCAGGAGGTCCACCTCCCATTGCTGCACATCGACGGGGACCTTGCCAACGGCCTGCACGGCGTCTGTGTGAAAGAGCGCTCCCTGCCGTCGGGCCATCCGTGCGAGATCGGCTATGGGCTGAAGGGCTCCCGTTTCATTGTTGGCAGCCATGACACTCACCAATATGGTGTCGGCAGTCAATGCGGCTTCCAGATCACTTGGAGCGACCAGCCCTTCCCCGTTCACCGGAAGCCTCGTCACACGAAAACCTTGCTCCTCCAGCCACCTACACGCTCCCAACACAGCGGGATGCTCGATAGCGGTTGTAATAATGTGATTGCCCACGCCTCGGCGAGCAAAGGCAGCCCCTTTGATCGCCAGATTGTCCGATTCGGAGCCCCCGGCCGTGAATACAATTCTTCGTGCCGTGCAGTTGAGCAATTGCGCTACCTGCCGCCGAGCCGATTCAACGATGAAACGGGCTTCATTGCCGAGCGCATGGATGCTGGAGGGGTTGCCGAAGCATCGCTCGGTGCAGTCGGCCGCGGTTTTGGCGACTTCCGGATCCAGTGGCGTGGTAGCATTGTGGTCCAAGTAGATGCGGCGCTTCGTTCCAGGCATTCGCAATCCGTAATCCACCGGAATCCGCGACGGAGGCCCGTCGGAAAGATCGCTTACCTTTACCGCCGCGTTTCCTCCGAGCTTGACCACATCGCACAGCAGGGCCTTATACACCGGGAATCCGGAAATGGGATCGTACCGCTGCAAGTCGGTAAGTTCGTTTACATTACATTCCTGCCATGCTTGCGGCCCCACAGGCCCCCCTCCCCCCATGCTCGCATCCACCACGCCCTGCATGATGTTATCGGTTACGTAAGCCCTGAACGCGACACGGCCTCGGGGACTGACTAATTCGACGAGGTCACCGGTTGCGATGTTACGTTCCTTGGCGTCGTGGGAATTCATGGTGACCGTCGGTTCAGGTTGCGTCTTCGCCAGGTCAGGCACATTGTGGAACTGAGAGCGAAAGTCGGTGGAAACCCGAGACCCGGAGCTAAAGACCAGCGGGAATTGTCTCGCCAAGTCCGGCTGCGATAGGGGGCCTTCTTTGGGTTCGGTGTACACCGGGAGCGGATCGTAGCCATGTTCTTCGAGAATGGTCGAAGCTATCTCAAATTTCCTTGTCGGGGTCTCGAAGCCCGGCAGGCCATCCGATCGCAGGCGGCCTTTTTCCCACTTACGGTATTCCATCATCACCGTGGGAACCCTCACCACGCCACCAGCGGCCCGCACCTGCTCCAAGGTGAACCCCGCTGGCTTCAACGCATGCCTCAGCACTTCTTCCTCACTCTGAGGATAAAGATCTCCATAACCCAACCTTCTTGCCAATTCGGCAAGAACGAAGAAGCCGTGGCGGGCCTCGCCCTCGGGTTCGATGACGCGTTCTCGGATTCTAAAGAGCGGGCCGTAGACCGTGTAGGATTCAATTTCATAGTATGTCGTTGCCGGCAGTACCAGGTCTGCATACGCAGCGTCGGCAGTGAAAAAGCGATCGATGCATACAAGGAAATCGAGGGCTGCCAGGGTATCGCGCCAAACCTGTGGCTGAGGCCACGCAGTGATTATAGAACCGCCTTCGACAATGAGCGACTTGATCGGATACGGTTTCCCGCGCAACACCGCGTCCGGAAGACAAATCGCGTGGGATTCGCCACGATATGCGCTATACACAGGGAAGCGATCGCGGCCGAGGGCCTTTCTCACGTCCGGGTTGGGTAGATGCCCGTCCCGATTCATGGGAAACTGGTTTTCTCGCATGGCGAAACATCGTCCGCCCGGAACGTCAAGCTGGCCGGCCAGCGCCCAGAGCGTCAACGCAGCCCGGATCGCCTGAACGCCGCTGTCGCTGTACTCCAGGCCACTGTACATAACCGGGGCGGCTCCCCGTACGGCGGCTATCCGTCTGGCCAGTCGTCGGATCACTTCAGCGGGGACGCCTGTGATCGGTTCCACGACCTCCGGGCGAAAGTGCTGACAGTACCTCGCGAAGTCGTCGAAACCATGCGTCCACTCTTGCACGAAGCGCTCATCATAGAGCTCATCTTCGATGAGAACCTGGCACATTCCGAGAGCAAGGGCCCCGTCCGTGCCCGGCCTGATGGGAATCCACTCTGCCTCTGCGGCAATTGCAGTTCCGCTGCGCCGAGGATCGATGACCACGACCTCGGCTCCCCTTTGCCTGGCTTTCATGATACGAGCGAAGTCCAGTGGCGGGCAGTCGGTAGCAGGATTGGCTCCCCATATGACGATGAGGTCTGAGTTTTCCAGATCCGAAAACATATTGATCAGCATGCCCCCCGCGGTCACATGGGGAGCGATCATGGCAAAGGACACGTAGCAGAGCGCGCCGACGCCCAGAGTGTTCGGCGATCCAAAAGGGAAGAGAATGCTGGACGCGGACGAAACCGCCACTCCTTGGGGCTGGAAGACATCGCACTCGGACTGTTCGAAGCTGCCCCTTCCTGTGTATATAGCAGCGGCTTCCGGCCCGTGCGTTTCCTTTATGGAATTGAGCCTGGCGACGACGATGTCAAAAGCCTCATCCCACGAGATGCGTTTGAACTCATACGTGCTTTTGGGACCCTTCCTCACCAATGGATAGCGAAGCCGATCTTGCGAATAGACTATCGCAGGTGACTGCCGGCCTAGGTCGCAAATCATCCCCAGTTCCGATTCGTCGTCCGGATGGACCTCACGGATCCTTCCCTGGGAATCGTACGTTACCGTCACCCAACAGCCGGCCGGGCAGATGCCGCATGGCGCGCGGCGTTTTCGCGCAGGCCCACTGGAACAATCTTTTGAAGGCTTTTCCACCGCTCGCCTCGATGACATAGGTGCTCTCTTCGCAACAGTTACGTCCGCGACCTTCGCAAAAGCTTTGTCAGTGGAGGTTTACAGCGACCCCGATGGTGCTAACACCGACACGGTTGCGGGGGCAGAGTCTTCCAATCTTCAATAAAATCTTGCACCTCTTGTTTCGTCTCGATAATGCCGAAATGGCCTTCGAGAAGAAGATCGGCCTTCAAATTGGCCAGTCGTATCAATGAAGCCAGATACTGCTCCTCATCAGACAGAAACTCCGAATGGAGCGGACCGTGAACATCTTGCCCGAAAAGAATAAGCTCATCGTCAATCTCTGTAGTATACACGACCGAACCCGGAGAGTGACCAGGGCAGTGAATGGCCGTAACAGTGCCGGTCCCCACGGCAAGGATCGATTGCGGGCCCTGCAATTTGATATCGATTGTAAAGGGTTCCAGGCGTGCTCCATACCTTGCGGCTGCCGTCACTCGGTTGTCGCCCGATTCGAGATAAATCGCATCCAACTCGTGAGCCACGATTCGGCAGCCATATTCATCCCTCACGGCTCGAGCACCGCCAGTATGATCGAAGTGACAGTGAGTCAGTAGAAGGTATTCGAGTCGCACGTCCGATTCCAGGCATTCGGCAATGTTCTTTCTCAATTGTGGCAGATCTCGCCCGCTTCCGGCATCAATGAGGGCTGCTCTGTCGCCGAAGCATACGAGGTAGATGGCAGCATCCGCCGGATCGGTCAGTCCACTCCCACCCACTTGCCAGAGATTATTCCTGATTTTTGTTTTCACTCCAACGCCTCATTTGTCCGGGGAATATCGAGACGAGCCGCGAAGACTGGCACCGGCCATCCTTCGTTCGCGGAAAGGACCGAGCCGGAAACTGTGTGTAAGGTTCAGGCATCAATATCCACCACGACCAGGATCGTCAGACGGCGGACAGTACAAGTAACCGTACAGAGAGTTTCCTCGCGAAGATCCCCAATACTCAATAAATGCCCGCACCTCTTGTTTTGTCTCAACAACGCCGAAATGGCCTTCGAGAAGGAGATCGGCCTTCAAGTTTGCGAGTTTTACCAACGAGGCCAGATACTGCTGTTCATCAGACAGAAATTCCGAATGAAGCGGACCGTGGATATCTTGCCCGAACAGGACAAGCTCATCGTTAATCTCCGTAGTGTATACGACGGAGCCCGGCGAGTGACCCGGGCAATGAATGGCCGTCACGCTACAGCTACCGATAGCAATGGTCGATTCTTGACCCTGCAATCTGATATCGATGGTGAACGGTTCGAGGTTTGCTCCATACCATGTGGCTCCGGTCACACGGTTGTCGCCGGATTCGAGATAAACCGCATCCAACTCATGCGCCACGATGCGGCAGCCATATTCATCTCTTACAGCTCGGGCACCGCCAGTATGATCGAAGTGACAGTGAGTCAGTAGAAGGTATTCGAGCCGCACTGTCGGTTCCAAGCATTCGGCAATGTTCTTTCTCAATTGCGCGTGACCTCGCCCACAACCGGCATCAATGAGGGCTGCTCTGTCGCCGAAGCATACGAGGTAGATGGCAGCATCCGCCGGATCGGTCAGTCCACTCCCACCCACTTGCCAGAGATTGTTTCTGATTCTTGTGATCACTCCGACCTCTCATTTAACCGGTTCGAAGTCGAATTGCCTCTCTTTGGTCTTCACCACTCTCGACCACTCAATTATCCTCAATGTTACTCCATTGCCTCCATCATATCAAATGGCCGCTCGGACGTACGTGCCTTTCCTTATCTCGCCGTCAAAATGTCGGGAGTAGAAACCAGGATCAGCAGAGATCGCGTTTCCTCAACCCCTTTTCCCACACCCCAATATCTCAGCGGCAAAACACTCAGCCCTTCTGCGACATTCGGGCAACCGTGTCTATGACTTTCTCCAGCCCAAATTGGTCGATCAATGGCCCCAGCCCTGCCTCAACAGCCTCTATCTCTACGCCTTCCTCTACTTCCTCTTCCCTTTCTTCGTAAATCAGGACATCATTGAGGCACTTCTGAACACACATCGGCTTTGAAAGCGGCGGATCGCTTTCACACATGTCGCATTTCAGAGGGAGACCGGAATCGGGTTCCTTGAAGAAGTCCCTCGATGGGCACGAAGCTCTGCAGAAGCTGCACTCATCGTATTCCTTTCCGTCAATCACATACTTGTCTCTCCCCATACATTCGGCTGGGGCATACTCACCGGCGAAAACCGGAAGCCAAATATCCTTCAGACGATGGCTGATCACCTGAATACGAGCTCTTGCCGGGTTACTGCTGCTGTATTGCGGTGTAGCGTGAAAGGCGGAGCAGATAACTTCGCACGCCCGGCAGCCATTACACTTATCCGCATCAATCTTGATAGTCTTGATCTTCTTCTTAATCTTGGCCATTTTTCAAGATCCCTCTCTTTTTCAAGTCTTCGGCAACATAGCCCAGATCCAATTCCTCCAGTCTCTCCCTCGTAGGAACACCGTCCATGTTCCATCCTTTGAATCTGTAATACGTAGATAGAAGCTGTTCTTCGAGTTCGGGGAATCTCCTCTTCCAATGGTCTTCAGGCGGCTTCTCATCAGCCCTCGTCATGCCTCGTCTGTTGTTGAACGCTCTGTGAAGATTTCGACTCCTGTTGACTATCTTCTTTAGCCCGGCTTCATCGATGTCCATGCCGGTCGCTGCCGAAATGAGTTTCGGGTAAATGTGGATGTGGTAGGGAGGCTTCAGGCAGAATGATCCCATACCCGCGCAGATCCCGAGCGCATCGTCGATGTTGTGCAGCATTTCCATCCAGTCCACAATTTCACTGCTCATCTCCGGAGTCGGGAAGTACGGGATCGCTTTATCTCCCCGAGGTTCCCATTCCAGCAAATATTGCTTGAACCTTTCATGGGGAATCTGCGGCCAATCCTCTACAAACGCTTCTCTCTGTTCCTTCGTAGGAAAAGCCGCCTGCGGAAAATTCCCTTCAATTTGGGTAATGCTTATCTTCTCGTTGGTAGAATACATAAGGAAATAGATGGGATCCAGCATTCCAAGCTTGAGAGGCAGTTGCTCGTGTCTCTTAACCGTATTATGATCAAATTTTTCGGCTCCCTTGCCGATCTTTCGAGCTGCGTAGTAGACGCCGTCAGCGAGAATATCTCCGATTCCTTCCCTGTTGGCGACTCTGTCAAGCAGCCAGAAGAATCTCCCCTCTTTGTCGGACGGACATCCTTCAAAGTCCTTGTCAGTCAGAATCCCGGCTTCATAGAGCTCAACAGCGAATGCCAGAATCTGTGGAGTTGAGAATGAGTCTACGCCGTACTCCGTGGCTCTTTGCAGGATTCTGAAGTTAAAACCGAGGTCGTCAACATAGGCTGCCATACAATAAGTAAGTTTTCCGAAGCATTTCATCATGTATCTTGGAACATCTTCATGGGAAACCAGTGCTCCGCAATGCTGTGGGCAATTGAAACAACTTATCAACCGCTTCACCGCTCCCAGTTGAGTCGTCGTCCAATTCTCTTCGTTTACCTTGCTCCAGAAGTCTCTTCTCCGAGTGCGTGCGTTACCCCACGCGAAGTTCTCGGTGTGCCACTTCTCATCAGTGTGTACCATTTCCTGTGGCGACCCAATCCCCGACAGAATAGTCATTACGTCCGGAATTGGATTTGTGTTACGGAACCTTATGTATTCCGTCACCTTTTCCATATGCTCCATGAATTCAGGCCCTCGGGCCAGATAGACGTCTTTCGTTCCACGAACAGCGACCGCCTTTATCTTCTTGTCACCCATCACCGCGCCGCCTCCGAGTCGGCTGGCACTGGACCTGCTCTGCTCTATGGAAGCCGTGAAAACCCGATTCTCTCCGGCCGGGCCGATAGCAGCCACCTGCGCTCTCGGCTCGTTCAGTTCCTCTCTTATAAGGTCTTGAGTTTCAAGAGCACCTTTGCCCTTCAGATGAGAGGCATCGCGAATCTCCACTTTGTCATTGTGTATCCACAGATAGACCCACTTGGGGGACTTGTTGCGAAATATCACTTTGTCATAGCCGGCATATTTCAGCTCCGCGGACCAGAATCCTCCCATCATAGGGTACGCCAATAACTCCGATTGAGGGGAAATGAAGGTAACAAGGGCACGATTAGCACTGAATGCCGGAGTGCCGTTGAGAAGACCGGTGCTGAAAATCAGCAAGTTCTCAGGATCAAACGCTTTGGTCTCGGGGGGAACCCTGTCCCAGTGTATCTTGACGCTGGTCCCCAGCCCTCCCAAATGGAGTGCGGTTAACTTCGGGTCCGTTTCCACCCGTTCGATGTTTCCCCTCGCTAAATCGATTTCCAAGTAGTATCCTGTCTCTGCGTACCTCATCTTGTGTACCCCTTACAGTCGATTGCAATCTGCACGTCCGCGCTTCTGCAACTTAAGGATGTGTTGATAGGAATTGTCCTCGGTCATGTGTCGAGGCGAGGCGAAAGAACCTGTGTTATATTCTCCGTGCTCTGACTTGATAGCTTTAAGCCGGGAAATGGTGAAGCCGAGAGTCGCTGCCGAGGCCCTCTCCTCGCATGCTCCCTCGTTTCCAATCAGCGAATACGTCGCTGATTCAGAGCTATGCACGAATCGGGACGCATTCCAGGCTTTGTTGCAGAGGTTCCCCTGATTATCGGGAGCACTCTTCAAAGTAAGAGTTTCATGCCATCGGCCTTCTATGACTCCCGGAAGCATCTTGTAGCCGTATCGGCAAGACAGGCAGGATGATGTACCAAATCGATAATCCAAAGTCGCTGCAAAACCCCGTGTCAGTCTTCACCGTCTGAGGGACATTTCTTGGAGACTAGCTCAGCGAATCGGCGGCAGCCCCTCGTCTCCTTCACGACAAATCCAACGTAACATGCTGATGTGCCTTATGTCAAGCTGGACATAACTGAAAGTGAATCTCCTTGTCAAGTCAAAAACTTATCCTTCTCAAGGCCTTTTCGCCTTCAACCCGGCTCCCCTGTTCCAGTGGTGGTCGATTGTACGGGGAAGCGCAATTCCGCCACGCACCATATCGGTTTTCCGGCACAGTTCTTGCAGTCAGCATTTGTGTGCCCCGCGTTGCCGGATGAGAGCACCAACCGCGCCATAGACGGCAGGACGACTGAAAATCAACGCGAGTCACGTTCCTATCATGCTCTTTCTTCGCTGAGGTGATTCATGCTCCAACAGACTGATACCGCCAAAGAGACTCACTCGCGAGGGCCCGATTTGCATACACGCTCGTATCCCAAGCTCCTGCGGAGATTTGTTCTCGGGGCGGTAATCTGCTCGGTACTCCCGCTGTTGCTGGTCGGGTGGATCAGTTACCTCTATTATTCTCAGTTCTCTATGTCCCGGATGGCGGCATACTTTCAAAGGACCGTTGAGTACAATCGAAAAATTGTGGAGTCCTTTTTCGAGGAACGCACATCAGACATCAAGCTTGTGGCTTATACCCATTCTTTGGATTTCCTGAAGGACACATCAAACCTCAGTCAGATATTCCATATGCTCAACCGCGGAGGATCTTTCTTCACGGATTTGGGCGTCATCGGTAAAGACGGAAAGCACATGGCATACATCGGTCCCTATGATCTCATGGATAAGGACTATTCCCAGACGTTCTGGTTCAAAGAGGTTATGGCAAAGGGAGTCTACGTCAGCGACGTGTTCTGGGGATATCGCAAGGAACCTCACTTCATCATTGCCGTCCTTTGCGTGAAAGACGATACCACGTGGATTCTGAGAGCCACCATCTATCAGGAGTTTCTCAGTTCCCTCGTTGAAACGACCGGACTCGGCAAAACGGGCGAAGTCTTCTTGGTGAATCGAGAAGGCGTCTATCAGACCAGCCCAAGATTCAAGGGTGCCATACTAGACAGGGCGCCTTTTCCCGTGGAGTCATTCACTGGAGAAAGCGGCATTATCGGGACCGATCCCATTACGGACTTCGGCTCGTTCGATCGGGATCGGAGCGTGTTTAGTACGGACTTTATCAAATATGACCTTGCGCTGTCGCACCCGAAGGAGATAGTGGCCTACTCGTGGCTAAAGCACCCGCAGTGGCTACTGGTTGTGAAGCAAGACTTCTCGGAGGTATTCGGAGACATCAACCATGTGAACACTATCATTCTAATCCTTCTTCACTCAAGCGTCGTTGCAATACTTGTCGTCTCCGTCTTTGCCACTGGGTATATGGTAAAAGCCATCAAGAAGAGAGACAGACAGGCGGAAGGACTGAACAGGCAACTCATGCAAGCCAGTAAACTGGCCTCCATCGGCGAACTCGCGGCCGGCGTTGCACATGAGATAAACAATCCTTTGGCCGTCATTCTCACCGAAAATCAAGTGATACGTGATTTGACCGACCAAGAACAAGGACTCTCGTCGGAATTCAAGGAAGAACTCGTGCGATCCTTGTCTCAGGTTGACAGCCAGGTGGAGCGTTGCAGTCACATTACCCAGAACCTCCTCCGTTTTTCTCGAAGAATGGCTTTGCCATCTCGATTTGTCGATCTCAATGTTGCCGTAAAAGATGTGGTAGGCCTCTTGGAGAAGCGAGCCAGCAGCCGAGGTGTTCAGATCAGTGTGGATTTCCAGGAGGGCCTCCCGAGGATTTGCGGTTATCCATTTGAACTGGAACAAGTCTTTTTGAATCTCATCAGCAACGCTGTGGATGCCCACGACGGGAAGTCGTACGGGGCAATCCGAATTTCAACGCGATTTGACGGCGCCGATAACCGACTAATGGTTACCGTAGCGGACACCGGCTCGGGCATTGCAGATGGAGACCTGGAACGCGTTTTCGATCCATTCTTTACGACCAAACCTGTCGGCCAAGGGACAGGGCTGGGTCTCTCAATTTCCTATAGTATCATCAGGCAGATGGGTGGACACATTTCAGTGCGATCGGAATTGGGCCAAGGCACTGAATTTACGCTCGTCTTTCCTTGCCCGGCCACCGGGCAACACGACGCTTCGGCGGAAGCAAGAAAGGAAGGCCCCGATGAAAAAGCCCCGCCTGCTCCTCGTAGATGACGAAATACCTTTCACCACCAACCTCCTGAAGCTCCTGTCACGCAGGGGCTATGACGTTTCGGCCGTGTACGACGGTGACAGTGCATTACGGATCGTTCAAGAACATGAGTTCGACGTGGTAATTCTGGACCAAAATATGCCCGGCAAAGACGGCATCACTGTCCTCAGGGAATTGAAAAAGAAACGACCGCATTTGGAAGTGGTGATCCTTACCGGCTATGGCTCTATCGATTCCGCGCTTGACGGGTTTGAACTGGGCGCTTACGACTACACAACCAAACCGATACAGCTGGGCGACTTGGAAGCGAAGATCCGCCAGGCATTTCAGCGAAAGATGTTGCGCGAATGAAATGACACGGCGTCGAGCGGAGGTATGTTGCGATGACCAGTGGAATACGAGTTCTTCTAATCGACGATGAGAAGGTTTTCGTCGATTCGCTTACAAACGTGCTCACGAGACGAGGCATGAAGGCGCAGAGTGCTCCTGACGGCTATCGTGCCCTCGAGTTGCTGACAAACGAACAATTTGATGTGCTTGTACTCGATCTGCGAATGCCGGGCATGGATGGACTGTCCGTACTAAAGGCAATTCGGGAACGTGATACCCTTACTCCTGTACTCCTCCTTACGGGTCATATCGATTTCAAGCAAGTGTCGGAAGCGTTGAAGGAAGGCGCCGCGGAAGTCGTGCTGAAGCCGTGTCCGGTCGATATCCTGATATCCTGTATTGAAAATGCATATGAGCGCAAATGCTTCGCTACGGAAGTGGCTCAACCACGCTAGCTGTTTTTCAGTTCCTCCAGCCCATAATCACCTCGCAAAAAGGCGTCTCGAAAGAAGGCGACGGCATCGTCGCTGACCATAGAGACGTCCATCTGCCTAAAGAACTGGAGAAGCGATCCAAGCATTTCCAGCTGTGTTTCGGTCTCCTCACGAGTACCTTTGCTAAGCCGCGCGTTGATGAGGTCGTGCTTGAGTTCCACCGAGAATCCGTACGCCTTAAGAATCCCCGCCATGGCAGTCGCTCTCCGAGTCCGGCGAACATAATCCGCCGCTCCGCCTTGAAAGTGAAAGCTGATGTAATTCTTATTCTGGGTTTGGCCGCAATAGGTGTCCACGACACTGAAGTGATACCCCACCCTCGCGGTAAGGTTCATATAATTGTCTGAAATAATGGCGTAGCACGGGTCACGAAAAGTACGTTCAGCTTCGGGAGTCGTCACGGCGTGGCGCATCATGATCGAAAGCAATCCACTCAAGTCCATGGGGCGTGGGCCGAATCGAGCGATCTTCCGGTGCAGCATTCCGGTAAGGAGTGCGGACAACGGAACGGAGGCAATCTGGGAGCGCTTTAAGTTCCGGTGCTTGGGTGTTTCCTTAAGGCCTCCCCCGAGGTCAATGATGTAAAGATCGATGGGGAGAAAAACATCCAGCTTGTAACCACCTCCCTTGAGATCACCCACGTTGTCGGCCATCATGAACATTTCTCGGTATGACTTCTCATGAACAAATCGAGCCACATCGTGAAGAGTCACACAATTGTCGGCTCTAAACGCCGCGGAACCGGGATCTGTGAGGCTCAATGGGCTGACAAGCGCCACCACTTTCTCAAATAGCTGAAATGTTGGTGAGTCTCGACGCCAAGCTCCGGGATCTCTCACATTGTCATTGCTATCCGTCCTTGCTAGTAATTGGGCGACTTCTCCCTCGTAGACAAAAGCGTTTGTAGCGTCCACTGTAACTACTGTGCCATGCCGGACAGCTTGAGTAGCGTTTCTCGTGTTGAGTAGCGTCGGTACCTTGAACTCCCGCGCAAGAGAAGCCATATGGCCCGTGGTGCTCCCCACATCGGTAACGATAGCTCTGGCCTTGGACATGAGTCGGATGAACTTGGGCGAGGAGCGCCTTGCGACCAGCACGCCGCCTTCAGGGAATGAATCCAATTCAGACTCATCAGTCAGGACAACGGCCGGCCCGGCACCCACTCCGGGACAACCTACCTCGCCGCCCTCCAAAAGAAGGGCTGCCTCTGCGAAGGCTTGAGCGTCACGGACTGAGTCCCCACTGAGGCGGAGCGGTCTCGACTGTACCAGGGTAATCCGACGTTCCTCGTTTACGGCCCACTCGATATCCTGCGGACTCCCAAAGTGGTTTTCCAGCAAGAGAGCCCACCGAGCCAATTGCAGTGCTTCGTCGTCACTGAGGCAGGGCTGGTCTGCCTCGCCGGGTTCAAGCATTTCTTCTCTCATCCCGAAATCGGGAGCAAGAACCATCCGGCTCTCTTGAGACGAAGGAGTGCGCGTAACGTTCGGCGCTTTGAGGTTTCTGGAGACGAGGATAATCTCCGGCGAGGTTCTTCCATCTACCAGGGTGACGCCGAGTCCCTTTACCGCTTGTATCAGAACTTTGTCGGAGTTCGGTCGGTTCGGGTCTCTCGAAAACGCGACTCCGCCGGCCACAGCATCCACCATGGCAATTATGCCGACAGCCATTTGAGCGGATTCGCCGGGAATCTTGTGAAGAAAGCGGTAGTGCATCGCTTCACTGGAGTAGAGGCTGGCGACCACGTGGCGATATGCATCGCAAAGTGCGTGTCTAGGAACGTTGAGCACGGAAAGGAATTGACCGGCGAAAGAGAACTCACTGTCCTCACCCACAGCGCTCGATCGGACTGCAACCGAGACGTGGGTTCCGGCTCTTTCGGCTATGCAGTCATAACCTTTCAGAATCTCATCCTCGAGCGCAGGTGGAATCACGAGACTCAATATGCGATCCCGCAACTCCTTGCCGACCCGGTCAACATCCTCCTCTGATACAATTTCCAAGTGCTTATTCTGCATCCAAGATCGAATACCGCCCGCTTCGAGGAGCAGACGAAACCCCTCAGTGGTGACCACCATACCGTCCGGGACCGGAAGGCCCAACACGTTGGCCAGCTCTGCCAGGCTAGCTATCTTCCCACCCACCAGATCGGTCTTGATGCCGGAGATCGCGGTCAACTCAAGGGCCAGTTCCGTCGAGTCTTGTTCCGGCTCGTCTTCAATTGCTTCCGTTAAGGCGGCCGCGATCCTGTCAAAAGCCGGTCGCAAGGAGGCATATCGATCACCCGAAATGACATTGATGCTTTGGACCATCGCATGGGCGGCCGACAGAGCGCCGACAGCTTTGCGTTTCACCAGAGATCGATCTATGTACTGATCACCCAGCCGTTTTTCTTCAAGGTCTCCAAGGGTTTCAAGAAAAGCGTGGTTAGCCGAAATCAATTTGCGGAACTCGGTATGGTAGAGTCTCAGCCGTGCAAGCTGCTCTTCCTGGCAAACGTCCTCCCCTTCGCGCAGACCGATGATTTCGAGAAAGACCAGGATGCCTCGGTACAGACGCTGCAATGCGCCTTGAAATCGCCCTAATTCAGAGGGCTTGTCGAGATCCGTGTCGGCCATGGCCCGTCCTCTGGGACTGCAAATGACTGAGTGAAGCCGAGAGCTGCGCTCAGAATATCAAGAACAGGATAACCGACAACGGATCTGCGGTGAAGGGATAAGAGCTTGGTGGGCATAGTGAATGACCGCAGTGTATCAGTGTGTGTTGAAGTACTTTGGAGTATCCGGATTCATCGCCGATGTCCTCGATCCGGCACCCTTACTCGATGCTGCTTCAGATATCACGTTCACCAGATCAAGGATCGGACACGGCTTGAAAACGCATGCGTAAGCCTGCGTCTTCCAGGCATCTTCATCCTCGCATAGCGAATAGTGACCTGTCAGGAGGATGACGGTGATTTCCGGCGACTGGAACTTAATCTGTTGGAGGACTTGAATTCCGTCCATTCCAGGCATTTTGACGTCCAGGACAACAACATCGAAGTGCTCCTCCCGTATCGACGAGAGTGCCGCGAATCCATCTTTCGCTTCCTTGACATCAAAACCTCGGCTGCTCAGCACCCTCTTCATGCTTGCCGTGAAATCAACCTCATCGTCTACGAGGAGTACTTTTATGTCTGACATGAATGCCTCAATTTGTCCTGAAGCCGCCGCACCAACTCCTTCGCGCTCTTCTTCCCGAGTGCGAAAATCTGGATTGGTTCGGGAGTCGTCGGACCGTTCGCAATCTCGACCTCGATCCACCGCGTCGGGCGGACGAGCGCGTGGAGCGCTCCAAGAATTCCGAGGCCGACCAGAAAGGGAGCTGTGATGGTGAGCCAGTCGCGAAATACCACGGCGATCCCGCAGAATATGGCACCTAACAACATCTCTCCAATCCTGAATTGGAACCTCTTGTTCAAAGCGCGAATGCGGTCGAGCAAGATCGCATCCACGGTTGTTTGGTCCCGACGGTCAGCCGTTGGCGGCTGTTCGGGCATGATGGTGGATTGTATGCGGTATAGTCTCCTGTTGGTCAAGAACAGACTGGTTGCCTGCTGCGCGGGTTCTCGCAAGATTGACTGCATGAGCCGAAAGTGAGTCCAGATCGTGTGGTGCTCACACTCGATGGTCTCACCTTCGGCCATTCTTTCCCCAATGACGGCGCGATAGAGCGCCACGGTTTGCTCGGCGACTTCCTTCTGGAAGTCCTTTTCCCGCAAATCGCCTCTATCGCGCTTGGGGTAAAGCAACGCAACTTTTTTGCGCAGCTCATCGATATCAGTCTTCATACGGGTATTCACCGGGCGACACCTTTGACGCATGATAGCCTGGCAGTAGAGTTACCACCACAGAAACAGTGACCACAAACAAGACCACGAAACAATACCACCAATCCTTGGCCATTGCGGACACATACAGCCAATAGGCCAGGAATCCATACAGCAGGATGTTGAGAATGATCTGCATCGCGCCACCTCCTTTAGATTATCACGTCTTTGAGCCAGAGCGCATAAACAACACCCGCCGTCCCCAAAGAGAAGAGCAGGAGGACTATCCAGAACACAAGCATGGAATTGAAAAGCGCTTTCATCGATTAACACTCCTTTTGGGTATCACGAAAGCCATGGTTTCGCATAATCTCATTCTCTATCGAACTCGTTTCCCGAGTCTCTCTCGTGATTGATGCTAGTCCTTTACCACGACAAGCGCGGGTATCCAATCCGGAACCCACTTGCCGTGGCGGTGTCGCACAGCGAAAAAGACGAGCGACAAGATAAAGAGGCAGAGGAAGATCATCTCACCCAGGGTAAACACGACTGCGAAGAGGTTGAGAACCGTGTACTTTTGCGCGGTCAGCATGTAGAACAGCCTGAGGAAAGCTCCCGTTGTGGCCAGGATCAAGGAGTAGCTCAGGATAAAACGGATAGCCGGACCCCGTACGAACGAGGTGGCAATGCTTCCGAATTGGGCGCCGAACATGGCTCCAATGATCATGAAGAAAACCGCGCATATATCGACGTTACCGCTCATGAACTGTCTCAAGGCTCCATAGCCGCCGGAAACGATGATTTCCAGGAGGTCCGTTCCCACAGCGATATGGGTTGTGGCTCCGACGCAGTACACAAGTGCCGGGACTCGAATAAAGCCTCCGCCGACACCGAAAAAGCCCGCAAGCGTGCCGGTGCAGATGCCGACGATGACGACTACCCACATGGATACAACGATCCGGGCCACATGGCAGCGAATGATCGGCCGCAGTGCGATGCTTTGGAAGAAAAGAGGGAGCTTGCTGACCTTCAACTCGCGGCCAACGGTCTTGCCTTCTTTGGCGAGTTCGGTGATCTTCTTGTGCGCCCGGTGGGTTTCGATCTGGGTATAGAGGAAAAGCCCGAGCATGATCCCAACGGAGCCGGTCAAAAGCGCGATGCCCGAGAGGCCAAGGTCTTTGGTAAAGTTGAGCAGCCTTACTCCCATCTCAACGCCCATCATAGTGCCGCCGACCATGGCCAGGCCTAAGACCCAGTCGATGTTTCCCAGCTGCCGGTGTCTGATGGTTGCGACGACCGATTTGCCGGCAATGTGTGTGACATCGATGCCCGAGGCCATATATCCTGGAAAACCAAACACGATGAGTGCGGGCGTCACCATGTAGCCGCCGCCCACACCGATGAAGCCGCCCACCATGCCGACCGTCATACCGGTCAGCACGAGAAGGAAAACGGGCGCTTCGATTCCTGCGATGACAAAATCAAACATATTCTGTCTCCTTTCAGTGAACGCCCTCATAGTGCTTGATCTTCTCAAGCTTGTATCCGCACATGTCCGTGAATCCCTCTGCCGTCATCCCCAGAGCAAATCCTAGGCAGAGAATGAAAGCCACCGCCCAGAGCCCGCCCCATGGGTCGGTCTCGATTCCCTTGTGTTTGAAGGTGTCCCTAAACTTGAATCCCTTGGATTCCCTGATCTGGCTTGGGACGGTCACTTTCAGGGTAGTTCCGTCGAGCGCGACCCGCTTTCCTTCATCAACGATCTTCTTGTCTATGACACCGTTGGTGTTGGTGGGAAGAAGATCGCCCTTCTTTACCGGGACAGCCTGTAATCCCTCGATCTTTTCAAAGGAGCCGATCTGTAAGATAGCCGGTTTCTCTTTCGTGGCATCCCTGAAAGTTTCCGCATTGACGGCCCAACCGGTTGCTTTTGCCTTGTAATAGTACTGTTTTGCCATGTTGCCGTTGTAATACTCCGTCCAGAAATAGACACATAGCGCTACGGCTATGGCGATCCAGACGAAGAACTTAATGGCGCCTCTTGCTTTTGATACTTCCGCCATGAGAAGCCCTCCTCTCTAAAAGGAATATCCTCGCGATCTCGAACGTCCGTTGATGTCGGTCGTTCGTAGTCCAGTTGGGTGAAGTATGATCTCCCTGAATCACCTCCTACTTGTGAATAGCGGCCTTCGGAGTCTGGCCGGAGCCTCTTGCTACCGGATATTCCGGAAATACGCATCTTGAACTAAGCAAACATCGTGCCAATAAATGGAGTGCAGCCACAGGCGGGTACGAAACAATCGGCCTGAATACGATTGTTGAAGTGAGACCAGCAAGCCTCTCCAAACCGTTTCTTTCGATGAAGGTCGCACCAAATGCACGGAATGGCGCGCGTGAAAGCACATCGAGAGGCGCCTTGGTTCGCAGAGATTCACGAACCGGCCCATCAGAGGACGCGGCTGATCGGACGAATCGAGCGGGCAGCTGTCAATTTCTTTTACGAACCGCAAAGACTGGAGCGTATGACAGAAAAGCAGTTATAGCAGTTGCCAAAAGCAATGTCCGTTTGCTCGGGCGACGCGCAATCTAAAACGGGCGCGTCGTTCCCGCGAAGGCGGGAACCCAGAAAAGAAACTGGATTCCTGCTTTCGCAGGAATGACGCGGTTTCGCCATGCGATTCGGACAATAATTTGATCAATTCGTATAAGTGCCAATGTGCTTTCTAACAAGGGACATAGAAAGGGCCGGCAGAGCCTGCCCCGGACCCGATCCGGGGGACGTCGGCCCCCACCATGTTTGATGGCGGACCCGCGTCTCGCGGGGTGCCCGCCATTTTCACTTGTATGAAAGCGCACTGGTATAAGATGGGACGGTCACAGGAACCGACGGGAGGGTAAAGGGAACCAAATGCTCCGTTTCGCAAGTACGGTGTGGCATTCCGGATATGCGCGGTGGGACAGGCGTCTCGCCTGTCTATTACCCAATCAGCTCCGAAAGGCGTGACAGGCAAGATGCCTGTCCCACCAACACTGTCCGGAATACGTGACCGTAGTTACGCCGTAGAGCACTAAGACTATGGTCGGGACCGCTCTTCGACGATTGCAGAGTCCGTACATGATTCGGGCGGTGGCTTGTTTCAGCCGCCGCCCGCTCAATCGATCCATCAATTTCGGCACGGTTGCCTTCCGGGTTCGCCAATTTCGGGTAATTTATACCATTTCCGTCAGGCGAGTTTGGAACCTCCATTCATGCCCCCGGCGACTGGTAGATCGCCGAAATGAGCTTTAGGAGGTCCGGAGACACGATATCCGTCCACGCGTTTCAACTAGTTTGCCTGCCAACTCGGCCGCTGAACCACAAGTTGTACGGCCCACCTTTCCTTCAAAAGGTCCACAGCAGTAAGAACAGCCCACAAGAGGGTCAGCAGAAGGGGCGCTATCACGAGGAATCCCAAAGCGATGGCAAGCGTGTGACTTTGAAACACCGAAGCCCAGGCTATTGCAAGCAGCACCGCAAAGCCCACAATACCTATTCCCAGCGTCCAGACAAGCATCATGGCTGTTCCGAGAACCGAAACGGCCTTATCCAAGGTACTGTTTGTATTCACTGAATTACTCATCTGCCGGTCCTCCGATTCCTGAAGTGTTACTCGTGCTCTCCATTCTTGTCGATCGGTAGTGCACGCTTTGTGCCAAGTCGCATCAGGAAGCAAATGAGCAAGATACCACTGAATTATCGATGACACCCCCCAGTCACCGAGTTCGGTGGATAGAGCGGGGAGCGACAGGTAAAAAAAACCCGAAATTGGGGGCAGCATGATTACGGGGTGTTAGCGAAAGAAAGCGGGGGGAAATTCCCCGCGGGCCGGGAAAAATTCCCCATGTGCAGGGAATTTGTACTCATCGAGCGGCCTGGAGGCATTGTGAAGAATACCGGCAGGATGCCGGCGCTACCGGCGTTTTCATGGGAACCTCCATGGCTTACAAGCCACAACGAAGCGTGAAAACGAAATAGTAGCGACCGGCATCTTGCCGGTCGTTGTCCCGGTTTTCATACAAGGGCGCTTTCAAAGAAATGACTTCGGTAGTCGGCCGGGATGCCTCCGGAGCGAAGTCAGGCCCGACGTCCGAAGCGGAGGACGCATCCGGCCGACTCAGTGCTTCGACTGCCTTCCGGAATCCAATGCGCTCGTCATTGCGAAGTTGAAGGTACGACTTGTCAGTCAAAATCATAGGCTCCGGCCTTCGATCGGATGGCGTGGACTCGGGCGAGGTTGGAAGTGCACGATGTTGTAGAGATCAAATATTTGCATATAGTGCTTCAGCGAATCAGCGCTGATTCCGAGGAGCTCGGCCGCCTGTTTGCGCTTTCCGTGGGTTCGGCGGAGAGCCTCCATTACCAGGTAACGTTTCAAATTCATGGTCAGGTCATTAATGGTCTCGTTTTCGGGAAAACCGAAGGTGACGGACCATTCCTGCCCTCCTTCTTTCGCTCTGAATTTGGCGTTTAGGGCAAGGTCCTCGGGGCCTATCCGTTTCTTGTCGCAGAGAATCAAGGCGCGCTCCAAGACATTGCGCAACTCCCTGACATTTCCGGGCCAAGGATAGTCCTGAAGGGCCTTCACCGCCTTGGGCTCGATTTGCGGCACTGAGTCCAATCCCAGCCTGGATGAGAGATCCTCCACCATGTCGTGTACCAGGACAGGAATATCTTCCGTCCGCTGTCTCAACGGAGGAACCTCTATGCTGAAAACATCCAATCGGTAAAAGAGATCCTGCCGGAATCGGTTGTTCTTGACTTCCTTCTCGAGGTTTCGGTTCGTTGCCGCGATGAGCCTGGCATTCACGGTGAAGAGCTTCACTCCGCCCACTCTGGTGAATTGCCGCGTATCCAGAAAGGTCAACAGCTTCGCCTGGAGCGAAGTGGAAAGCTCGCCGATTTCATTCAGCAATATCGACCCGCCTTCCGCCAGTTCCAACAACCCACGTTTCGGGCCTTTTGACCCGGTAAAAGCTCCCGATTCATAGCCAAAAAGCTCTGATTCGGCCAATTCGGGAGATACGGCCGCGCAATTAATGGAGAAAAAAGGCCCGTGAGCACGTTTCGAGTGGTCGTGGATATAGCGGGCAATGTGGTCTTTTCCTGCGCCACTTTCGCCGGTCAACAGCACAATGGTGTCGGTCTGAGCCGCCAACCGTGCCGAACGGAGAGTGGAACGCATCGCTGGTGACTGGCAATCAGTCTCGACAAGAGGGGCCACCGACTCACCACGTTTCCGGTCGGTGATTTCTCGACTAATTCCAATAATACCGGTAATTTTTCCCTGACTGTTTCGCATGGGGACCTTGGTATCGAGAAAGGTCCTGGGGACTCCCTTGATGAACCGCGTAAGTTCCTGTTCGACGGTCTCCCCTCTGAGGACACGCTGATCTACTTCGCCGAGGATTTCTGACGAGTCTTTGTCGAACAGTTCGGCGTCCGTGTGTCCCACTATCCGAGATTCGGGAAGTTCAAGCAGGCTGGCAAAATACGGGTTTACTTGCGTGTATTTCAGGGCTGAGTCTTTGACGAAGATACAGTCCCTGGCGCTCTCGAAGATACCTTGAAACTGTTCCGCGGTCGCGTGCAATTCTTCCTCATATACACGTTTGCGGTCAGTGACATCAAGACAAATCCCGACCATTCTTAACGGTTTTCCGTTCTCGTCGTCTTCTACCACTTTGCCGCGGTCCAGGATCCATTTCCATTCCCCTGAGTCTGTCTGTAACCGGTATTCGGCTTCGAAATAGTGGGAAGGGTCCGCGAGATGATGTTTCAGGATCTTGAGGACCCTGAGCTTATCATCGCGGGGGATTCGGTTCTGCCAAGCCGCGAAATCCGATTCTGATTCATCCAGCGAACAACCGAACATTCTGCTTCGACGTTGATCGAAATAGACCATATCCGTATTCAGGTTCCATTCCCATGATCCCAGATTCGACACTTCCATTGCCAATTCCAGTCGTGTTTGACTCTTGAGCCACTCCTGTTCGACAGCCTTGCGCTCTCGTATCTGTTCCTCGAGAAAGGCCTTTGTTCTCAAGAGTTCAGCGGTCTGCTGCTCCACGCGTTCTTCCACAGCTTGGCTCAATGTATCTTCAGCCTGCATTCTCGCGAATACAATACCTATCATGTTTGCTATCAATTCAAGAATGAGTATCGAATCAGGAGATAGGCGATGCTTCCGCGAGTCGTTGACTTGCAGGACGCCAATGATTTCAGGGCCGCAACGGATAGGAATGATTGCCACAGATTCATAGCCACAAAAAACAAATCGGTCTCTGAAAAGACTCCTTATCTCGGAACCATACTCCGACCCGGTCAATTCGGACCGGCAGCCGGTCCAGAAACTGCCTCGGGAAGTGATGAATGGCATGGACGGATCGGTCCTTCCGCGGATTATTACGCCACACATGCACTCCAGGACCGGCTTGCCTTTGGGATCGCGAATAATCTCGCCCAACGCATTTCGCTTGCAGAGATAGTTCTCTGCCTCAATGAAGTCATCGGAAAAACCGTTTGCAACAAGATAAGGGAAATCGTCACCTTCTCGAATGCGAACACCGACGGCCTCAACGTCGGTGGACTTTCTCACCAATTCGACTATCTTTTCAACGACATCACTCTTCACGACTCGCTGATTCAGAAGGTCGAGGATTTCCGCCACGAGTTCTTGGTGCTCTCTTGTCGACCGAAGAACGTCTTCCGCCGTATCCATGCGATCCTGCTGAACCAACTCTTCTGCGGATACCTTTTTGATCTTGCGCTCTTTCATCCGGCACCTCAAATCCTCGGAAGAGTACAGTCCTCAAAGCCGTCATCAAGATTTTGGCCTGGTTCACTTCAGATTTCTTGACGACGTCACTAGCAATTGGTTACAAGCAATAGATATGCCAAATCAGGTGATTGAGCGCACAATCTCATAGGAACCGCGTACTCGGCCGTCCGCGCTCGGTGCTGTCCGCACGCAAGATCTTCCCGTCAGGATTTCTTACACTTTGTGTCACGATTTCTTACAGGTCTGCCCCGAGGTTCAACTCTTCCTCGATATTGAGGCCTGTCAGGGCTTCCTGAGACCAACTCTCATGGCGAGAATCGCCACAATGAGACGTGAAAGCGCTGGTAGCACCGGCATCTTGCCGGTGAATAGTGGCGCCGTAATTGAGTGTGGTGTACCCGGAACTTTCGGAACTTACGGAACTTGCGACGTGTATGAGACGCGGAGATTGAAAGGGGAGATGTCCTTCTTTCTTCAGGCAACAGCCTGCTTGGCCTCGTTTTGGACGGTAATCTTCGGGTCAGGGTTCAGGGGGGGGGACCGGCAGGCCGTGCTCTTCCAGTAAGGCGATGTGCTCCTTCATGCCCCATTTTGCCTTATAGATGCAGTCCTCCACAGAGTGCCCGAGGCCTGAGAAACCTTCCAACTCTGGGGAATAGAAGCCGAAAAAGTCCGGCTCATCCGTGGCCTCAATAATCAGTGAGTACGGGAGATCGATCATCTTCTCGTTCTCCTTCCAGTCAGTGGGTTATCCCGGCAGCCTTTAAAATAGCGTGACAAGTCCCCGTGGGAACTTCTTTGATTCCGTGATAATCGATTCGAATGACCATCAGGAAGCAAAGGGCAGACACCACGATCATTGCTATCCCGATTGTCGATGCTATAAACAACTTCCGCCGTCGGGACGCGTCAGCAATTCGACTCACGCTCTCTATGAGTACTTTCAGAAGACCCAAGCCAGAGCCGATGATGACAGAAAATATCCAGGTCCAACTTTCCTCCATAAGATCCATGAAGTAAGATGAAGCGATTGCAATTAATCCAATCGCCATTGCTAATGACGTAATTATTCGGGCTTTAAAATAGAGCAGCTTGTCTCGGGAATAATAATCCCTTACGGCGGAGAATAGAGCAATTCCACCCATCAGAAGGATCATGACCGCTACATGTAAAAACGTTACTTGGCCCAACTTGCTCCTCCCATCTTATGCCAATACAGCGAGCCTTTTCCGAACTTTATCTGTCACATCTATGTCCTCGGCACTCTTTGCGAGAAGTGTCTCTCTGCGTGTGCTGACGTTAATCGTTCTCTGCAATCCGTTCCGGTTTGGGCTCCTGACCCTGGAGTTGTTGGACCAGCTGATTCAACGACTCCAGACTCCTGCCCAACGCCTCATAGAGTGCCTTGGCTTGCAGGTGAAACAGATAGACCTGCCGATCATACATCCCGACCGTAGATCTTTGGCCGTTCGCGTCCGAGGCGCGTCTAGCGCAAGATAAATCCTAACCGCGCAGATCGCACATAATACAGAAGCAAGTCCTCTTTCGGGGTTGTCCCCTTCTCTGCCGCCTCAACGCGCTTCACGGCGAATCATCGAGGTTCTTGGTAACTCCTGATTGCGAGAGCGTCAAGGCACAATCGTCGCAGCGCCTCACATATCCCACGGACCGCGCGACTGGACCTCCGGAGTCACAAGTGGTACATAACGCCAAGGCAGATCAACTGCGGTGAAGGGCGGCCCGGCCGAAGGTGAGCGCGGACTCAACATCACGCGAGAGGCAGAAGACTACGCGGCGCCCATGGTATTCCATTTCGCAAATACGGTGCCGCGTCGACTCGTCGGCACCATTTCGGCAGCCGCACCCACCCAGGTACGTTGGGTGGGTGCCACTGCTAGCTTGCTAGCAGTGTTCTTCGAGAAGCACTGCTGGACAAGCCAGCAGTGGCACCCGACGATTCAACCCGTAACGAACGGAAAGATCCTCGACCGAATTTATGAAATGATTTACTGGGCATCAGAGGCTGAGAGGTTACATGTCCAAGTTGCCTCACGAAAAGATTCCACCGGAACTTCTGGAAGTATTGCTCAACAACCCGCACGAGTCCCTGATCCTCGTCGATGCTCAGGGCATTGTGCGGTACATGAGTACGTCGGATGAGGCGTTTTACCGGATACCGCGCGAAGAAGCGATCGGACGCCATATCCTGGAGCTTAATCCGGACAGCGAACTTCCGCGCGTCCTGAAGACAGGCCGTGCGGAAATCGGCCGGCTGTTCCGCCTGGGAGAGAAAGAGCGCATCATTGCCCGGATACCACTGCGCGATCGTGATGGAAATGTCGTCGGCGCTGTCGGCAAGCTCATGTTTTGGAACCCTGCAAAAGTCAAAGAGCTGGTGCGCCAGGTCGAAGTGCTCCAGAGCCGTTTGGACTACTATGAGAAGGAACTGCAACAGGTATACCGAAACCGCTATTCCCTCGAGGGAGTGGTCGGTGAGTCAGCGCCGATGCAGGAAGCCAAGCAGGCTGCAATCCGGGCTGCCGGCTCGGACCTCCCTGTCTTAATAGTCGGAGAAACAGGAACGGGCAAGGAGATCTTCGCCCACGCCATACACCAGTTGAGCGCCCGTCGAGAGCGACCGCTGGTGCGAGTGAACTGCGCGGCGATTCCCGCGGAACTGTTCGAGTCGGAGCTGTTCGGATATGAAGCAGGCGCTTTCACCGGGGCCAGCCCGCAGGGCAAACCGGGTAAGTTCGAACTCGCGGATCGGAGCACCATCTTTCTGGACGAGGTCGGGGAACTTCCTCTACCGTTGCAGGCGAAACTCTTGCGAGTTCTGCAAGACCGCGAGGTCGAACGAGTGGGCGGCACGCGGACCCTCAAACCGGATTTCAGGGTCATTGCGGCCACGAATCGAGATCTCAAAGCCATGCTCGGCAAGCGGCAATTTCGGCAGGATTTGTTCTACCGACTAAACATCTTCATAATCAGGACACCGCCCCTTCGCACGATTCATTCAGACATTCCCCGACTCGCGTATCATCTCCTGTCGCTCATTCGAAACCACGCCAAGCCGCCCCGCCGTATCTCGCCAGAGGCCATGCGAAGGCTCATGGCCTACAATTGGCCCGGAAACGTCCGGGAGCTGCGAAATGTGTTGGAGAGAGCTTCCACCTTGGCCGGAGAAGGAGCCATCCTGGAAGAGCATCTGCCGATGGAGATCTGGGACGATGAGGACGTACCACCCGCCTTCGATCAGGGTCTGCGCACTCTAAAAGAAGAGATGGAATCTGCGGAGCGCCGCGCGATTCAACGAGCTCTCAACCACGCAGGAGGCAACCGCAGCGAAGCAGCGCGTCTGCTCGGCATTCACCGGACAGGGCTCTATCAGAAGATGAAGCATCACGGCCTGGAGACGAGGCGGAAGGAGTGAGTCCGCTGTTGCCGAAATGTGGCTGCGCATTCTTGCCAAAGGAGATTGCTTCGCTTCGCTCGCAATGACAGCCCGCGGAAGTGTCATTGCGAGGAGCGGAGCGACGAAGCAATCTCCGATGCCAAAATGCGCTATCGTGTTGGTACCACGGAGCGCCGTCTCGTCGATATTCCTCTATATGTCGAGCACTTTCTACACCCCGGTCTTTAGCCATTTTTATTTTGCAGTTCCGCCCCGATAGAGTTTTTCGCTCCACCCATCTGTATATCTTCCTCTACAACAATCCCTCGCGAGCCGTCCACGTATTGATCGCCGCCACAAAGCGTCCTCATCAATAATATCCGTCGGTTATCTTGACATCAAAGTGCTTTCCGCCCATTGGCACAATGGTTGCTCTTTCCTTGACCGTCAGTTCACCAGCACGAGCAAAATCCCTCACAAGGACAGATTCAATGGACTATGTAATACCGGAAAACCTGCGCATGATGGTCGAAACCGTCCGGCGCTTTCTGAAGCAAGACCTGGAACCGATAAGCAAACAAGTCGAGGAAGAAGATCGCATCCCGGATGACGTGGTTCAAAAGATGCGGGAATTGGGTCTTTTCGGCCTCGGAATACCCGAGGAATTCGGCGGATTGGGATTGGGATGTTTGGGCGAATGCCTGGTCTACGAGATACTGGGCCAGGCCAATGCTTGTTTCCGCACACGCATCGGTACGAACAACGGAATCGGCTCCCAGGGCATTGTCCTCGACGGCACGCCCGCGCAGAAGCAACGATATCTGCCTAAACTGGCTTCCGGAGAATGGATCGGATGCTTCGCGCTGACCGAGCCCGAAGCCGGCTCCGATGCGGCGAGCATTCAGACCACAGCGGAACTGCAGGGCGGCCACTGGGTTTTGAATGGTCGCAAGCACTTTATCACCAATGGTGATATCGCGGACGTCGCCACTGTCTTCGCGGTCACGGATCGAGCCAAGAGGGCAAAAGGCGGAATCACGGCGTTTATCGTGGAGAAGACCTTTCCCGGATTCTACGTGGGCACCATCGAGCGCAAGATGGGCATGAGAGGTTCGCACACGTGCGAACTCATCTTCGACAACTGCAAAGTGCCGAAGGAAAACGTGGTCGGCGGCGATCCAAACATAGGCCAGGGCTTTAAGACCGCGATGAAGACCTTGGACAAGGGTCGGCTCACTCTGGGGGCTTCGTCTCTGGGATCGGCTCAAAAGCTACTGGAGCTTTCCGTCGAGTACGCGAAGCGGCGCGTGCAATTCGGCAAGCCAATTGCCCAGTTCCAGGCCGTTCAGTCCATGATATCGGATATGGCCGTGCAGATTTACGCCGCGCGCCAGATGGTGTATCACGCTGCCTGGCTCAGAGACACAACCGGGTCACCCGTGGTGAAGGAAGCAGCCATGGTCAAGCTGTTTTGTTCAGAGATGGCCAACAAAGTCGCAGACACGGCTGTTCAGATTCACGGCGGTATGGGTTATATGAAAGACTACCCTGTGGAGCGTTTCTACCGAGACCTCCGCCTGACGCGAATATACGAAGGCACCAGCGAGATCCAGCGTCTGGTCATCGCCCGCGAAATCCTGAAAGACTAAGGAGGCGTCTCATGGCGATAAAGAAAGTATTTGTGGTCGGTGCGGGTTTGATGGGTTCGGGAATTGCCCAAGTCTGCGCCAGTGCCGGCCTGCAAGTGAGTTTGTACGACGTGGCCGGTGAGGCGGTGGAACGAGCACTGAAGAACATCGAATGGTCCGCGGGCAAGCTCGTGGAAAAGCAGCAAATCCAAGGGCCTTTGGATGCGATTATGGGCCGCATTTCGCCGACGAGCGATTTGGCCGCTGTTGCGGACGTCGATCTCTGTATCGAGGCGGTTTTCGAGAAACAAGACCTAAAACAGGAAGTCTTCGGAAAACTGGGTTCGGCGGCAAAACCGGAGACCCTTCTCGCCAGCAACACCAGTGCTATTCCCATCAGCACCTTGGCGGCCGCAGTCCCACATCCGAAACGGGTCCTGGGCCTTCATTTCTTCAGCCCTGTACCGATGATGCAAGCGGTGGAGGTCGTGCGGAGCCAATTCACCAGCGATGAGGTCTTTGCTCAAGGTAAGGCTTTCGTGGAGGCTATCGGTAAGGAGCCTATTCTGGTGCACAAGGACGTGCCGGGATTTCTCATCAACCGTATCAACTTCCCGGCAACGATCGAAGCCATGCGCATGGTCGAGGCAGGCGTGGGAACCGTGGAAGACATCGACAAGGGCCTGCGCCTCGCCGCGGGGCGAAGGATGGGGATATTCGAGACCGGCGATATGGTGGGCTTGGACGTGACCTGCGGAGCGCTCACCGCTATCTACGAAGAAACCAAAGACCCGCGGTGGTATCCGCCGGCCATTTTGCGGCGAAAGGTTATGGCCGGTCAACTCGGCCGCAAAACCGGGATAGGCTGGTACGAGTATAACCCCGACGGAAGTCGTAAAGGACCGGCCAAGTGAGAGAAGCCGAACTTCGGCGACAGGCAAAAACGAGGGTCTGTCAGCGGTCGAAGACCGCAGCCGGGGCGCTTCCAGCGAAGAATTCGCTTGCCCGCGATTCGAGAAACTGGCATTCCTGTCCGCGTGGTCAGTGATGCCACGAGATTGTATCGCATTGGGGAGGCCACCGAGAGCGGGCCGGCTTCCGAGGGTAGAGTGTCGCCCTGGGGAGAGCCACGGCGAAAACGCCACGATCGTCGGGCAGTGAACACGTCAACGGCAATCGAGGAAAGGCCCCATGACCCGAGTTCCTGAGCCTGTTCCTGCGCAGCGCACGTTACAAGTTCATCACATCACGCCACTCATGGAAGTTCGAGAGGTCGTCAAGCGCTTTGGCGGCCTGATTGCGGTTGCCTCAGCGTCTTTCGCTGTTAACCGCGGGGAGATCGTCGGAGTGATCGGCCCGAACGGCGCGGGAAAGACCACCTTGTTCGCCCTCCTGAGTGGTTTCCTTCGCGTCACCAGCGGCGAAATTCGGTTCGAGGGAACGACGATCACAAATCTTCGTCCCAGGCAACTTTGCCACACGGGCATCGCCCGCACCTTTCAAGTTGTACGACCATTTCACGACATGACCGTGTATGAGAACGTGAAAGCGGCTGCTGTATTCGGAAATCGCGCGAAGCGCTCGAACACGGTTGTTCAGCAGGAGGTCGATGAGATTCTGGCGACCACGGGGCTGGCTTCAATGGCCGATCGGTATCCGCCGGCACTCAGTCTACCCCAACGGAAGAGACTGGAAATCGCCCGCGCTCTGGCAACTTGCCCCAAACTGCTTCTCCTGGACGAGGTCCTCGCAGGGCTCAATCCCATAGAAGTTCAAGGGGCCATGCCCTTTATAAGATCGCTGAATACCGACCACGGTATCACGATCCTTATGATTGAGCACAACCTGCGGGCCATTATGGGAGTGTGCGGTCGGATACTGGTGCTCAACTTCGGCCGACTTATCTTCGACGGCCCCCCCGAAGCCGCTGTTCGGGACGAGGGAGTGATCGAGGCTTATCTCGGGAGCAGAGATAATGCTTAGGGTCGAAAACCTGACGGTGAAATACGGTGACGCGCAGGTCTTGTCGGGCGTCTCATTCGAAGCCAATCAAGGCAAGATTGCCTGCATTCTTGGCCCGAACGGTGCGGGTAAGACTACGCTCCTGAGGACTCTAACCGGTCTTGTTCCCGCGGTTTCAGGCAGAATTTGCTTCGAAGGGAACGACGTCACCGGCAGAAAGACGCACGACCTTGTGCGGCTCGGACTCGTTATGGTGCCGGAAGGGAGGCGGCTGTGGCCGTCGCTCACTGTAGAAGAGAACCTGAAGATGGGAGCGTACCTGGTCAGCGACTCCACCGAGATGAGAAGCAGAATGTCGCGCGTTTTCGCGCTGTTTCCCCATATGGTTTCTCGCAAATCGCAGCTTTGCGGGACTCTCTCCGGCGGTGAACAACAAATGGTGGCCATCGGTCGAGGGCTGATGGGGTCGCCGAAGCTTCTTCTACTCGATGAACCCTCGTTGGGATTGGCTCCGATGGTTGTAGATGAAGTCTTCGCAGCAATCGAGAAGATCGTGGAGACAGGTACCACAATTCTTCTCGTCGAGCAAAACACGCAAGTGGCTCTGTCCATAGCCTCTCACGGCTATGTCTTGGAGACTGGAACCGTTGTCCTCCAGGGTGCAGCACGCGCCCTGCGCGAGGATCCTCACGTGAGAGAAGCGTACTTGGGACTGTGACAGTCCGGATCAAAGCTAGGGCTTCCCAAAGCAAAGACAGGAGGAGTAACAGGTGATGAAAGTTAAAAGAGCAGCTGTTGTTGGTGTGTGTCTGTTCGTCTCAATCTGCTGGTTGGGGGCGGCACTTGCCGCTGAACCCATCAAGCTGGGAGCACATACTCCGCAAACGGGAAGCTTGGCAAAGCACGGAATTGAGCAGATCAAAGGAATCCGACTCGGAGCCGAACAATTCGAAAAGAAGACTGGCATCAAAGTAGACCTCAAAGTCTACGACGATGAGAGCTTTCCTCAGAAAGCGATCTCCGCGGTGGAAAAGCTGGCTGGAGTAGACCGCGTGGATGCCATAGTCGGCGGGTATGGGTCCAACCTCGTCGGCCCCGCGTCGGAGGCGGCCGAACGTTACAACACACCGTACCTGACCATCGGAGCGGTAGACACGAAGTTGTCGGCAAAGAAGTTCAAGAATTTCTTCCGGTTGAATTATATGCCCGGGTACGCAGCGGCCCAATCCGGCGCCATTAAGGAGCTGATGGGAGTAAAGAAAGTCGGCATACTCTACAACAGCTTGTCCGCCACCACGGAGATAGCTGAAGAGGTCAAGAACCAACTGACAGCGGCAGGGCTGGAAGTTCCGGTTTTCGAGAAATTCGAAAAGGGCACCACCAATTTCAAGCCCTCCTTGCTCAAGCTCAGAGACGCCAGGTGCGACATCGTTCTCGTAGAAGGCTACTTCGCCGACTATTTTGGCACGATAAAGGATGCCGCAGTACTCAGCCTTCCCTTGAAGGCATACGTTGGGGCGTGGGGCATCGGCACCCCGGAGTTCATTCGGGAACTTGGCCCGATGAGCGAGCACGTTTACGGAACGTCCGTGTGGGAAATTGGTACGGCTCCCCCTGAAGCCAAAAAGGATGAGGCCGAGATAGTTGCTACATACAAAGCGAAGTACAACGAGGAGCCCTCATATATCGGCATGCTGGGATATTTATCCGCCAAATACATGCTGGAAGCCATTCAACGTGGCGGAGGAGCCACCGGAACGTATAACGCGGAGAAGACACGCGATGCATTGCGTGCACTGGACGTGATAAGTCCTATGGGCCGCATTGCGTTTGATGAAAAGGGCGATCCGAAATATTTCGTGGCCATCTTGTTCCAAACTCAAAAGGGGAAACAGGTCGTAGTCTATCCGAAAGATCGATCCACCGGCCAGGTGCAGTATCCGGCCGTCCCGTGGAAGAAGGACGGTGAAAAGGCGGAGGTGGCCCGTTGACTTCTCTGCCGTCAATCATCCAATCGATCCTTTCGGGACTGGCTGACGGAGTCAACTACTCTTTGTATTGCCTTGGGCTGGCATTCGTGTTCGGCATCATGCGGATTATCAATCTGGCCCACGGAGAATTCCTTGTTCTTGGCGGATACGTCGCGTACTGGCTGCTGGTAATATGGGGAATCAATCCGCTTCTTGCCATGCCGCTTGCAGCCGCAGCCGCGGGTGGCATGGCCTTTCTCAGCTATCACATATTCCTTCAAAGAATCCGCACAACGACTGAACTCAACACTCTTATTCTCACTTTCGGTTTGAGCATTTTTCTCGCCAACTTTTTCGTCGAGTGCTGGACAGCAGATATCCGGAATCTGGGAGTGGACTGGCTGGAGCATCCGTTGGCCTTTCATGGGGTGTACATGAGCGTCGGCGAAATCATCACCTTGGTGATTTCTCTCGCTGTCGTCTTCGGCCTTCACTTCTTTCTCACACGGAGCAAAGCGGGCTTAGCCATCCGCGTTACGGCCATAGATCGCGACGCTGCGGCACTTGCCGGCATAAACGTAAACCGAGTCGATCTCATTGCATTCAGTGTCGGCGGTATTCTGGCCGGTTTGAGCGGACCGCTTTTGGGGATGCTCACACACGTGAATCCCGGCGCCGGCGTGGCCATCACCATCAAAGCTTTTATCCTAACAGTTCTGGCAGGTGTAGGCTCGGTGATGGGATTAGTGATTGCGGGAATGATCCTGGGGGTGGGTGAGGCATTGACGGTGACCTTTACCAATGCCTCGTACCGTGAGTTGTTCGGCTTCACCCTTTTTCTCGCGATCCTCCTGATTCGACCAACCGGCCTTTTCGGCAAGGGGTTGTAAGTGAGAGCGTTTGCGACTCGCCTATGGACGGAGAGGCAGGCAGCCGCTGTAGTTCTGGGCACTGTCTTGGTTATTCCTTTCGTCTTGTCGTTCAATCCTTACTATCTCAGTATCTTCATTCCTGCGGTGGTCTTGGGCGCTGTTTCCATTGCATGGAATCTCCTGGCGGGAATGTGCGGCCAGGTGTCTTTCGGCCACGCGGCGTTCTTCGGCATCGGGGCCTATGCTTCGGCAATCCTCGTTATTAAGGGCGGATGGAATCCCTATTGGGCCATGCCGGTCGCCGGATTGTGCGGGTCCCTCGGCTCCTTGGTTATCGGGTTGCCCGCCTTCCGCTTGAGAGGACCGTATTTCGCGTTGGTGATCCTCGGTTTTGCCGAGGTCATGAAACTGCTCGCCATGAATTTGACCTGGCTGACCGAAGGATCTCAAGGGATCTTCAACATCCCGCCGCTGCCGACTCTGCAGTCAGGAGCCCTGACTCTCGAATTCTTCGTTTCCAGAACGACGAACTATTACGTGGCAGCGTTCCTCATGTTCGCCATCTATTTGGTGGTGTATTTCCTCCGCCGATCCAACGTCGGTTTGGCTATGGCGGCCGTTCACGGCGACGAAGAGACGGCCTCGGGCATCGGAGTTCCCGTAGTTCGAACCAAAGCCGTTGCACTGGCCGTGTCAGCCTTCTGCACGTCGCTGATGGGCGCATTCTATGCCCACTATATACGCTTTCTCTCGCCGGATTCCGCATTCGATGCCTATTGGTCCGTGATGCCCATTGTAGGATCGCTGTTTGGCGGCATGACCACAGTCATCGGCCCCATGGCGGGGGCTTTGGTAATCACCGGACTGGATGAGTTCCTTTTCAAAAGGTTTTTTGAGACCGGACATAAGCTGTTCTTCGGGTTGCTGTTGGCTTGTGTCATCGTCTGGGTACCCACCGGTCTCTTAGGTAATCGAATCAGAAAATCGGTTCATGGAGCAGGTAGATGAAGTCTCGTCGCCCTCCGGTTCACGTTCCTTCCGAGTCACTGACCTTTCCTCTGAGGCAAGCCGCCCAGCGTTTTCCTGACAAGGTTGCTCTCATTGAACCTGAATCGGGCCACCGGAAATGGACGTACGCGCAATTAGAGGAGCTTTCGTCAGTCTTGGCGGCTTCACTGGCAGGCCGCGGTGTTGCGGTCGGCGACCGGGTGGCGTTGTGGACAAAGAACAGCGTGGAATATGTTCTCTCTTTCTACGGAATAATGAAAGCCGGCGCGATCGTCGTTCCGGTGAGCACCCACTATGGGGAACGCGAACTCGGTCACCAGCTCCAGGTGACAAAGGCAGTCGGCCTTATTGCATCAGAAGATCGCTTGAACGAAGTCGCCCGTGCCGCCAACCACTTGTCTCTCCGGGTTATCATCTCGGCAAATCGTGACGTGAGGGCTTCAAAAGGATATACGTCATTTTCCTCCCTGTTGGAGGGGACGGATCGTCTCGATCGTTCCATCGGAATCGACCCTCACGAGACTTTGGCGGTGCTCCCCTTTTCCAGTGGCACAACGGGACTGCCTAAGGGCGTGATGCTCACCCACTCCAATCTGTTGACCAATCTTTATCAGGTAATCCAGGCGCATGAAGTGGGACCCGACGACATAATGCTCAATCAGCTCCCGTTTTTTCACATCTATGGCATGACCGTCCTGTTTGGGGCTGCAATCTTGGCTGGAGCCAGACAAGTGATCGCCAGCCGTTTCAGACCAGTCGACGAGTTCTTGTCCCTCTTCGACAGATACCGCCCTACCCTCTTCTTCACTGTGCCTCTCATACTACAGGAGTTCTGCCACCACCCCAAGGTGCCGACGATGGATTGGAAAATTCTTCGGTATGTCAATACCGGTGGCGCTCCTCTTGCGCCCGATCTACAGGAACGCTTTACCAGCATTACCGGAGTCCCGGTCATTCAAGGGTACGGCCTTACTGAAACCTCTCCCACAACACATACAGTTCCCTTGGACAGAATCAAGGTAGGTTCCGTCGGTATGCCCATGTCATTGACTGAGCATATCATCGTGGACCCAGTAACCCTGGAAGAAGTTCCACCTGGGGAGATAGGCGAGTTGTGGATCAGCGGCCCTCAGGTGATGAAGGGATACTATCAGGATACGCAATCCACAGCCCAGGCGCTGTCGCACGGTTGGTTGCGGACCGGCGATCTCGCACGACAGGATGACGAAGGATACGTTTACATCGTCGATCGCCTTAAAGAGCTGATCAAGTGCAAAGGATTCCAGGTCCCTCCCGCGGAAATCGAGCATGTGCTTCACGGTCATCCCGAAGTCCTTGACGCAGCAGTGATCGGCGAACCCCACCCGGAATTGGGTGAAGTGCCGGTCGCATACGTTGTGGTCCGCCAGGGGTCCAACGTGAGCGCCGAAATGCTGATCGAATATGCCGCTTCGGGGATGGCCAAGTACAAGCGTCTCGCACGAGTGTTCGTTACCGAGTCGATTCCACGGAGCCCGTCCGGAAAGATCCTGCGGCGAGTCCTGAAGGAGATTCATTCCCAAGACCTTGAGTCTTCGGAACAACGAGAGTGACTGCCTCGGGCTGCCGGAGTGACTCTTTACCGCTTCGATTGCGTATTGACATAAGTGTTTCTGCCGCTCCTTGTCCTGTGAGCCGGCTGAAGACAGGAGGAAACAATTGAGCAACAGCCTCGTTTGCTTCGAGATTCAAGACCAGACCGCAATCGTCACGATTAACCATCCGCCAATGAATGCCCTGGACCCAGAGACCAAGGAAGCGTTGGGACAAGTATTCATCGAACTGGACGAACGGCGGCACGACATACGCGCGGTGGTGCTGACCGGAGCCGGAGATAAGGCATTTGCAGCAGGCGCGGACATAAAGGCTTTTCCCGAGTTGAACCCTGCCACGGCAAAGCGCAGACTCGTGCGCAGCCATGCAATCTATGGGCTCGTAGAGAATTTCGAACAGCCGGTCATAGCAGCGCTTCACGGATATTGTCTTGGTGGTGGACTCGAGCTCGCCCTGTCTTGCGATATCCGCTACGCGGCCAAGAGCACAAGACTGGGATTTCCCGAAGTGAATCTCTCCGTGTTTCCCGGCAACGGCGGGTGCGTTCGAGGTCTATCATGCTTGTCTCTGGGGCGCCTCAAGGAGTTGGTGTTCACCGGTGAGATGATTAGTGCGGAAGACGCATTGAGCTATGGCCTTGTGGAGAAGGTCGTACCCGATGGCCAGGTGCTTGACGCTGCGATGGATTTGGCCCGACGCATTGCCGGCCGTGGGCCGCTCGGTGTGGCCGCGGCCAAGAAGGTGATTAACCGCTGTCGCAACCTGTCTCTCAATGAAGGACTGGAACTTGAATCCGACTACTGGGCCTGGCTCACCGACACGGAAGATATGAAGGAAGGAGCGAGGGCTTTCATTGAAAAGCGTAAGCCCAATTACAACTCTCGGTAGTGCATTGTATCTCCAAGGCCTCGGCAGCGAGTCACACACTTTCACGGCCACGCTGGTTCGCGACGGAGTTGTCCGGAGCGCAGTTGAGGCGGTGCTGTTCCGAACGCTGGAAGATGTCGCTCCTGCGTGGACATAAACATCGGCGTAGGGGCGGACTGCCGTCCGTCCGCAAATATGGCGCCCCTCAGTGTCTTAAACGGAGAAACGGATGAAGGAAGCGGTAATTATTGCCGGCGTACGAACTCCTGTAGGCCGGTACATGGGAGCCCTCAAGGACGTACAGCCATACGATCTTGCAGCGCTTGTCCTCAACGAGGCTGTTCGACGGGCGGGCATCGAACCCGACATGGTTGACCAGGTCATTATGGGTCAGTCCTATCAGAACGGAGAATACGTAAACATCGCACGCATGGCGCTGCTCACAGCCGGTTGGCCGGAGAGAATTCCCGGCGTGACTCTGGACAGTCGTTGCTGTACAGGCCTCGAAGTTGTCCGAGTGGCAGCAGCCATGATTGCATCCGAACAGGTCGACATAGTCGTGGCAGGCGGAGCGGAAAGCATGAGCAATGCGGAATTCTACCTCCCCGGCAGCATCAAATGGGGAATAGGCGGCAGCAAGGGCATGCCTAGAGGTCACGGCGACCTGTCCATGTGGGGAGTGCCTCTTTACGATCGCATACAGAGAGCAAGAGTGATGTCACAGCCCGAGGAACGATACGGCATTCTGCCCGCCATGATGTCGTGGGCGGAAACCGGGGCGCAAGATCATGAGATCACTCGCGAGCAATGCGACCAATGGTCGGTTGAGAGTCACCACAAGGCGTGTGCCGCAATCGACGCCGGCAAGTTTGCGCAAGAGATCGTTCCGGTCAGCATCCCGCAGCGCAAAGGAACGCCGATCGTCGTCGACCGCGATGAGAACCCGCGGCCAGACACGACCTTGGAGGCACTGGCACGTCTCAAGCCCGTGCTCGGGGGCGTTTGCACCGCGGGCAATTCGTCCACCGAGAATGACGGCGCCGCTGTCGTGGTGATGACTTCCGCCTCCAAAGCTCAAGAACTCGGCGTCAAACCGCTGGCCACCTTCAAGTCATGCGCGACGATTGGGGACGACCCGAGAAGAACGTACAGGACGGTTCCCCACGCAATGACCAAGGCGCTGCAAGTGGCAGGTTTGACCCTTGCCGAAATGGATCTCATCGAGATTCAAGAAGCTTTCGCCGCACAGGTCTTGGCCGATCTGGTGGAGATGGGCATCGGCCCGGACGATTATGGAAGGGTGAACGTCAATGGCTCGGGCATTTCACTCGGTCACCCCATAGCGTGCACGGGAACGCGTGTCCTGGTCACTCTGTTACATGAGATGCAGAGAAGGAACGCCAGGTACGGTCTGGAGTGTATCTGTGGCGGAGGCGGTTTGGGTATTGCCGCCGTATTGGAACGAAAAGCGAATTAGGAGTACGGAAAAGTGTGTGCCGAATTGCGCGAAGTTGTTGTTGTCGATGCGGTGAGAACCGCATTCGGACGAGCAGGAGAAAAAGGGATCTTCTGGAGAACCAGGGCCGACGACCTGTGCGTTCCGCTGATGAAAGCCCTTATCGATCGCAATCCGCCTCTCAAACCGGAAATGATTGAAGACAGCATCTGGGGCGTCACCAATCAAATGAAGGAACAGGGCGGAACGCTCGGGAAGATGATCCCGATGCTCGCCGATTTCGGGTGGGAGATCCCCGGATGTTCCATTGACCGGATGTGCGCAAGCGGTCTTACCGCAGTTGGATTTGGCGTTACATACATTGCCGGTGGAATGGCCGATTGTCTCATTACGGGCGGAGTGGAACACATGGGGCATCTCCCTATGGGATACATGCGAGACCCGCATCCTAGGGCGGAACAAGTCATGGGTGACGCATCTGCGTTCAACATGGGAATGACAGCCGAGAACATCCACGACAGGTTCCCCGAATTCACCAAAGAGATGGCCGACAAATACGCTCTTGCGTCGCAACAGAAGACTGATAGGGCGATCAAAGCGGGGCGAATGAACAACATGGTCATCCCTGTCGAGGTCGAATTTGAGGACGGTACGAGGGTATTGATGGAAAAGGACCAGCAGCCTAGGCCGGCAACCACCATGGAAGGATTGGCCAAACTGAAGACCCCCTTCCGAGAAAACGGCAGAGTCACCGCTGGTAACGCCGCTGGCCTCAACGACGGCGCTTCAGCGGTTCTCTTGATGTCCCGTGAAAAGGCTGACGAACTGGGACTTGCGCCCAAAATGAGATGGACCGCGACAGGAGTTGCGTCGGTCGACCCGAGAATAATGGGCACCGCACCGGTTCCGGCGACCGAAAAGGCGCTCGCTCGAGCCGGTCTAAATATCGCTGACATCGACTTTATCGAAATGAACGAAGCATTTGCGGTGCAATGTCTGTATTGCCTCGATCGATTGGGATTGGCCTCGGACGATCCGAGAGTAAACCCTTGGGGCGGCTCGCTCGCCTATGGGCATCCGCTGGCTGCATCGGGACCTCGCTTGGTCGCATTTCTTGCACAACACTTCAGGGAGAATCCTCGTGCGCGGTACGGATTGACCACCATGTGTGTGGGGAGAGGACAAGGCTATTCGATCATCTGGGAGAATGTAGCGGCCGGCTAGTTGTGCCTCACGGCGAAACAAAATCTTGTAAGGAAGTGAATTGAACCTATGGATTTGACACAAACTCGGTTGGAGATGAGCAACGGCATTGCCACGGTCACACTTAATCGACCGGAGCACATGAATGCATTCACTCCAACGATGGCTCTGGAACTGCTGAAAATCTTTGCGGAAGCGGATCGAGACGACTCAGTGCGAGTAGTTGTGGTCACCGGCGCAGGGAAAGCTTTTTGCGCCGGCGCGGATCTTTCCTACGGTGCTTCAACCTTCGACATGTCCAAGCGAGAGGGGAGAGAAATCCCAATCGCTGAATACCGCGACCGGGGCGGAAAAGTGTCCCTGGCAATCTTCAATTGCCGGAAACCCGTCATCGCTGCAATCAACGGACCTGCGGTGGGGATCGGAATCACCATGACCCTCGCCATGGACATCCGGATTGCTGCAGCGGACGCAAAGATCGGCTTTGTGTTCGCTCGCCGCGGCGTGGTGCCGGAAGCATGCTCGTCCTGGTTCCTGCCCCGCATCGTTGGGATTGCGCGAGCAGCCGAGCTCGTATACACGGGGCGAGTCTTTCGGGCAGAGGAGGAAGCAACATCTGGTCTGTTCAATCACGTCCTTTCACGTGAAGATGTGTTGCCGAAAGCCATGGAGATCGCACACGAGATAGCTGAACAAACCTCGGCCGTCTCCGTGGCACTCGGTAAAGCTCTCCTGTGGCACGGCCTTGGTGAGAAAGACCCCCAGTCTGTCCACCTCACGGACTCACGCTGTTTCTTCTGGAGCGGTCGCCAGAAAGATGCTCAGGAGGGCGTTCAAAGCTTCCTGGAAAAACGCGCTCCACGATTCACCATGAGCCCGACAGAGGATATGCCCGATTTCTATCCCTGGTGGAAAGAACCCAAAGTGTGATCGGCGGAGCCAAGAAGAACGCGGCATGCATTCACACATTCAGTCGTGCTTTCACAAGGTCCTGGCAGGAACGGTGATACCAGTACATTATCAAAGTTGTGGCTTTAGTGGGCAGCCGACAGGCCTCCGATGCGAAGTTAGGCTTGCCGTCCGAAGCGGAGGAGGCCGCCGGCTGCCTTACTGATTCGCTTGTGCGTCCGCGTGATCCTCAGTTCGGTCGGGAGATGTTCGACTGAAATACCATCTGTCACCCCTACTTTATGGCATTGGGGATGGGGACAGTAGCGGAAATCACTTGACAGGGTATAGCGTGTGGCCTACTATGAACGAACGTTCATTTATACTCCTCTGTAATCCGTTTTTGAGCCGCTTCTCGGGAGTTTGTGTCCGCAACAGGAGGGGCTGGGGATTCAAACCCGACACCTCGGATTTTTCGGTCCACTGGGCTGAAATGAGTCCGGATTGCTTCATGGCGAGACGACACAATGCCAAAGAAGGGGAATCTGTCGGCAGGCGCAGAATTCTCGCTCTTGCCCGCAGTTTATTCTGGCAGCACGGTTACCACGCTGTCAGTATGAGGGACTTGGCGCGTGCATACGGATGTCAACCCGCAAATCTGTACAACTACTTCAAAACCAAAGAGGCAATTCTTTTTGAAGTGTTCCTGGAAGAGATGGAGCACATAGTCGGGCCGATTGCCCACCTTGAAGAGGCAGTGGACGGTGATCCGGTCGACCAGCTGCGTCTTATCATCTTCAACCACCTTCAAGTCACTTTGAGTCACCGTAGATCTGCCAAGATGTTGTTCGACGTTGCTTTGGATAGACTGTCCCCGGCCCATCGGCGGGTTATCCTTTCCATGAGAGACAAGTACGACTGCATAATTCGCAAAGTGTTCGAAAGGGGACGAGACAAAGGCGTTTTCTTGCCACTCGATTCAAAGCTCATCGGGTTTATGATTTCCTCGATGGTTGTCCGCTGCAGGATTTGGTTTCGCCCTCGCAAAGGAGTCACGATAGATGAACTGGCGGATTTCATCTTTCAATTTGCACTCAGAGGCATTCTAAACGCGGAATGGAACGGCGAACACGTCCATTAGAACTTTACGTGATGATATAGCTCCCGGCACGGGAGGTCGCAACCGGCATGGGGCCGGGACCTGTGAAGGAGAAGAGAGTCGATGAGTCATTTCAAGGTGAATGAACGGGATATCTATTTTATCCTCAAAGAGCAGTTACATTACGGAGACCTCTGCAAACTCGCCAGGTACCGAGATATGGATGTTGAGACGCTGGACATGTTGGTTTCGGAAGCGGTGAGATTTGCCATTGGCATCGTAGCGCCTCTTCAAGAACTCGGTGATAAGCATGGCGTCACGTTGAATGACGGCAAGGTTCATTGTGCTCCCGGTTTTCGGGACGCATTCGGACTTTTCGGCGAAAATGGTTGGCTGGCAGCCACCAGCGATGCAGAGTATGGAGGACAAGGCTTTCCACGCGTTATGGGCATTGTGATCAATGACCTCATGTACGGTGCATGCATTTCGTTCAACATGGCGCCGGGACTAACCCACGGAGCCGCGCACCTCATCGAAAGCTTTGGTACGAAAGAACTCAAGGAACGATACATTCCCAATATGTTCAGCGGGCGATGGTCGGGCACCATGTGCCTTACGGAGCCTCAGTCGGGTTCAAGTCTGGCTTCAATCAGGACAAAGGCGTTTCGCGACGGCGATCATTTCAAGATCGAAGGAACGAAGATCTTTATTAGCTGGGGCGATCACGACATTACTGACAACGTCATCCATCTCGTTCTTGCTCGAATAGACGGCGCGCCTGAAGGAGTGAAAGGCATATCGCTCTTTGTGGTTCCCAAAACCCGAGTGCGCGATGACGGCTCTCTCGGCGATCCCAACGATGTCTTTTGTGCAGGCGTGGAACAGAAGCTCGGACTGCACGGTTCACCGACATGTGTCCTCAATTTCGGTGAAAATGACGATTGTATCGGGTATTTGTGCGGAGAGGAGAATCAAGGTCTGGCGCATATGTTTCAGATGATGAATGGTGCTCGCATCAACGTCGGAGTGGCGGGAATCGGCATTGCGGCCACGGCTTACCTGAATGCCCTCGCCTATGCCAAGGAGCGGATTCAAGGGCCCGATCTCGCCCGAAAGAAGTCAGGAGAGGTCCCGATCATTAGTCACCCGGATGTGCGCCGAATGCTGCTCTGGATGAAGGCAACCGTGGACGGAATGCGCTCGATGGCCTATACGACCGGCTATTGGTCGGATGTGGCAGCGGAGTCGGAAGACGAGCGCGAGAAGGCTCACTGTCACGCTCTTGTGGACTTCATGACACCCATCGTCAAGGCGTACTGCTCCGATATGGGATTCCAGATTTGTTCATACGCGATTCAGTGCCTCGGTGGATACGGGTTTACCACTGACTATCCGGTTGAACAGTACTTGAGAGACTCCAAAATCCTTTCCATATATGAGGGAACCAACGGCATTCAGTCGATGGACCTCATGGGACGAAAACTAATTGTGGGCGGAGGGGCCCCATTCAAAGCGTTCATGAGCGAACTCCAGTCGTTTTGCGCAAAGACAGCGGCTCACCCGACGCTCGGAGCACAAGCGCGTGCCTTCGCCAGAGCGGTCGAAGGATTGAACGAGTTGGCAATCACCATGCGAAATCTTGTGCAATCCGATCCGCTGCAGTGGGCCTCGAAGACCTATCTCGGGCTTCTGTGTTTTGCCGACGCAGCGATGGTTTGGCGTCTGTTGGACCTGGCGGTAATCGCGCAAGAGAAGATCGATGCAGGGGACAAGAGCGATTTCTATGCGGGTAAAGTCATGCAAGCTCGGTTCTTCGCGGATGTAACCTTGCCCGCTCTGCACGCTCATTTGGAGATGTGCATGAACTCGTCACGAGACGTCGTCGAAATACCCGAGAGCGCTTTCTAAGGCACGCACCCCTTTGCGTAGCTGATGAGAGGAGGGGACATAGACCCTCTCGGTTGCTTGGAGCGCCGGTGCGGCCGTCACCGGACCAGAGGAATGTTCACCAGACCACCTTCACGAGAGAGGAGACCGTCATGAAAAGGACACATTTCTTGGGGACTCTTTTCCTGGCTGTGATGCTGTGCATCGTCATGAGCATTCATGCCTGGGCAGCCGATCCCATTAAGATCGGAATCATCGGGCCGATGCAGTTTACCCAGGGAGAGGGGCACTGGAATGGGGCCACGCTCGCGGCTGAAGAAATCAACAAGGCGGGCGGCATATCGGTAAAAGGCGTCAAGCGCCCCATCGAACTTGTAAAGGTGGATTCCAACGAGTTTCTCAGTATTCCTGATGCCACCAATGCCGCTGAACTCGCTATCAGCAGGCATAAAGTGGACTTCCTCGTCGGCGGCTTTCGGACGGAGGCTGTCCTGGTGATGCAGGACATCGCCATGGACAATAAGAAGATCTTCATTGGTTGCGGAGCGGCCCACCCTGAGCTGTGCGATCGCGTGACCAAGAACCCTGACCGGTACAAGTATTGGTTTCGCGTGACACCTATTAACTCCAAATTCCTTGTGAAAGTCGACTTCATTCTTCTTGGTATGGTAGCCAAGATCATGGCTAAGGAGTTTGATATTCCCAAGGTAAAGGTTGCCATCGTTGCCGAGAAAGCCGCCTGGGCAGACCCGATCGTGGGCATAGCCCAAGAGAATCTGCCCAAGATGGGGATGGAAATCGTCGGGGTCTGGAGGCCTTCGCCCACAGCGACGGATACCACCTCGGAGCTTTCGGCGATTCAGCGTGCCGGAGCCCACATTATTTTCACCAGCTTCTCGTCCTCAGTGGGAATTCCTTTTGCCAAACAGGCCGGCGAGCTCAAGGTCCCCGCTCCACTGGTGGGTATCAATGTTGAGGCTCAAAAGGACGGCTTCTGGGAAGCCACTGGCGGCAAGGGCAACTACAGTCTTACGGTGAACACGTACGCTCGCGCCAAGATCACCGATTTAACGATACCTTTCCTGGATGCTTACAAGGCGCGATTCAAAGAGACACCCAATTACACGGCGGGCACTCGTGACGCCATCCAGGTTCTTGCTCAGGCTATAGAGACGGCCGGAACATTAGAAGCCGACAAGCTGGTCCCGGTAATCGAAAAGACCGACATGAAGACCGCCGCCGGTAAGATCGTGTTCACCAAGGATCATGATGTCACGTGGGGTCCGGGTTTCGTCACCGCGGTCGGAACCCAATGGCAGGACGGAAAGAACGTGTGCGTGTGGCCGCTCAATTGGGAGGGAGTCACGTACGAAGGCGCCGTGCCATACAAACTGCCCGACTGGGTAGTGGAGCACTATAAGAAGAAGTAAGGCGGTCTAACGGGATCCGGCATTCGGACTGGGCTTCGCAACATCGAGCATTACTGGCAGGAGATCGGTTTGCAGGAAGCTTGCTCCTCTGCTTCTGGCAAGGTGAGGCGTTAACCAATGCGATATGCGATGTAGGGGCGGGTCTCAGACCCGCCCCTACCAGGACCGCCACCAGCGAAGAACAAACGCGCTTCCCAATCGACCTTTTGACTTGTTCGCAGTGTATATTGGGAAGCACCACCCCAGAAGCCAGCTGCGGCACCCTCGTAGCCGGACTATGAGGAGTGCCTGGAAAGCGTTTGTCCCTGTGATTGTGAGATAAGGCAGCTATGGACAGGGATTGCGGTCTGAGCCGTGCACCGGCATCTGACCATGGTCCTCTTTCCTTTCGCTCGGCACATTGTCATTTCGCCGTATTTAGGCCGATCCGTGGAGTCGCTAAATGGGCCAGGACATTCTTATCAACGGGTTGATCAACGGCAGTGTATACGCACTGCTGGCCATAGGCTTTTCGCTGATCTTCGGGGTGGCACGCGTCGTCAACATCGCGCACACTGCCTTGTATATGACTTCAGCCTACCTGATGTACGTCGGTCTCATAAAGTGGGGACTGTCAGCTCCCCTTGCCATCTTGCTCGCAATCTTGGTCACCGTGATCGCCGGATTGGCCTGCTATCAGTTGTTTATCAAACCCATTCGCGAGCATGAGTCCGCCGTGCTGATAGCCACAATAGCGGTGGCTATGGCTCTGCAGGAAGTCTTCCTGATCGAATTCAAGGGCCATTACCTCGGGGTGCCCGCATTAGCGACCGGTTACTTGGTCTTGGCGGGAGTCAAGGTCGCAAATCAGCATCTGCTGGCTCTGGGGGTGGCTGTTGTAGCATTGATCGCCACGTGGTTTCTGCTGTGGCGGACCAAGATCGGTCTTGGGATCAGATGCACCGCTCAGGACAGAGAAGTTGCCAACCTGATGGGCATTAATGTCAATAGGGAAATCATGGTGGCACTGGGCATTTCGGTCGGTATGGCTGCGATAGCCGGCGCCATTGTTGCTCCTCTTAAGCCGATTGATCCACATATGTGGATGCGTCCGCTGATCATGATGCTGGCCATCGTGGTCCTCGGCGGACTTGGCAGTATCAAAGGGAGCTTCATCGGCAGCTACATCCTTGGATTTACCGAGGCGGCGGTCGTGTTCGCCATTCCCACAGGATCCTTTCTCAAAGAACCGATTGCCCTTTCAATCATGATTTTGGTCCTGTTGATCCGCCCCGAAGGTTTGTTCGGCGTAGCGTTTGAGGAAGAGAGATAGAATGAAACTTATCTGGTTCCATATCAGAAGAGTCTTGACCTTAATCCGGAGCGAAGTGTTCGTACTTCCCAGCCGTGTCGCGGTTCTGATATTTGCGGTGGCGCTCCTGCTTCTTCCTGCAGTCACCCAGGATCCATATCTCCTCCGTGTCCTTATCTTGACGGCGGTCTTTGCGATCTTTGCCGCAAGCTGGGACCTGCTCTCCGGCTTCACGGGCCAGGTCAATTTCGGTCACGCGCTTTTCTTTGGAGTGGCCGCATATACCAGTGGGCTAATAAATGTACACGCCAAGATCCCTCACATCGCGAGCATTCCCCTCGGCGCCTTGGCAGCGGTCCTCACCGGTCTGATTGTGGGTATTCCTTGCCTCAGGCTCAAGGGGACATACCTTGCGCTGACCACTTTGGCCTTTCCCATAATTCTCATGGGGCTGGTCTTTGTCATACCGGATATCACTGGAGGGGAATTGGGAGTGACTGGCCTGGATCGGCTCTCCGATTCTCGCGTACACGATTACTACATCACCGTGATCCTGATGCTCGTGTTGTGTTTCATCATGTGGAAGATCACCGATTCCAAGACGGGCATCATTCTGCACGCGATTCGTGAAGACGAAATCGCCGTGAGAGCGGCGGGAATCAACACGACCCGCTATAAACTTCTGGCTTTCTGCTTGAGCGGCTTCTTCGCGGGGATCGCCGGCGGCTTATATGCACATATCATGCGGACAGTCGGTCCCTCCACCTTGGAAGTCTCACTATCTTTTCAGGTGATCATTTGGTCCATATTCGGCGGTATTGTCTCCATATATGGCCCCGTAGCGGGAGTATTCATCCTCTCGCCGTTAACCGAACTCCTTAGAGCATGGCCCGAATACCGGATGTTGATCTTCGCTCTGTTGGTACTGGTCACGTTGATCTACATGCCGGAGGGGCTCATACCATGGATCAGAGATAGGATCGAAAAGGAATGCCCGCGGTGCAAGGTGAGGAGCATTGCCACTCGCAAGACGTGCCGGGTTTGCACTGCTTCTCTTGACTAACTGACTTCGTCCACAACAGCACTTCTTCGTGGGGTAACACTGATGGATGCCAAAGATGCCTACTTCTCCAAGCCCTGGTTAAACCACTACCCGAAAGGCGTGCCCGCCGAGGTACAAGTGCCATCGCAATCCGTCCCGGAACTGCTCGACGCGGCCATACAAACATATTCTGCCAGAGATGCGCTCATCTTTTACGGCAAGAAGATCTCGTACGGAGAACTAGGTAAGCTGGTAAGCCGGTTCGCCACGGCAATGGCCGATCTAGGCGTGGCAAAAGGCGACACCGTGGCACTCCATCTCTTGAACTGCCCTCAATATATCATCGCTTATTTCGCCGCCCTCAAACTCGGCGCGGTCGTAACGCCGATAAGTCCTGTGTATACGAGCAAGGAAGTCAAGCATCAGCTGACGGACAGCGGCGCAAGGACCGTCGTGTGTCAGGATATCTTGTACGACAACATAGAAAAGAGTGGCGTCAAACTCGACAATGTCATCCTCACCAGCATCGGCGAATACTTGCCTTGGCTAAAGAAGTTCCTCGGCAAGAGCGCACTGGGCAAAGTGAGCAGAGAGATGCAGGTCCCCACTCCGAAGATTATCAAGGAGAAGGGAATCCATCAGTTCCTGGACCTCATCAAGAAATGCCCTGACAAGCCGCCCAAGATCGATATTCGTCCCGATCAGGACGTGGCGGTACTCCCATATACCGGCGGCACTACAGGACTTCCCAAAGCAGCGGTTCTCACGCACCGGAATCTCGTGGCATGCCAGGCACAAGCCCTTGCATTCTGGCAGGACGTGCTGAGACCCGGCGAGGACGTGATCATCGCGTTCTTGCCTTTCTTTCACATATATGGGCAGGTTGTAATTATGCTGTCGTCGCTCGTAAGGGGCTCGACACTCGTTCTGCTTACGACACCGGATTTGGACGACATACTCGACGGGACAGAGATGTACAAGGCTTCGGTCTTCTTCTCCGTGCCTACCATGTTCGAATACCTCAAGGAATACGAGAAAACGGACCGCGTGAACTGGAAGAGAATCAAAATGATCGGCTGCGGCGCGGACACTCTTCACGAATCGACCATGAAGGACTGGGAACGCAGGACCGGCAGCAAGATTACCGAAGGATACGGCATGACCGAAACCACTGCAATCAGTCACGGCAATCCGCTCGACCGTGTCAAAGCCGGCTCTTTTGGCGTTCCCATACCAAACGTCACCGCAGCGATCATCGACCACAGCGGGCTTGATTTCATGCCCGTCGGTGAGGTCGGTGAGCTTATTGTGAGCGGCCCGAACATCATGCAAGGGTATTGGAAGCGGCCTGAAGAGACTAAGGAATCATTGATCGAAATCGACGGGAAGATATGGCTGAGGACCGGCGACCTGGCTCGGATGGACGACGAAGGCTATTTTCATTTCTTCGACAGAAAACGGGACTTGATCAAGCACAAAGGCTATGCGGTCTTTGCCCGACATGTGGAAGAGGTTTTGTACAACCATCCTCAGATCAAAGCCGCAGGTGTTGTCGGAGTGCCGGACCCGAAGGTAGGCGCAATAATTAAGGCGTACGTGGTGTTGCAGTCAGAAGCGAGAGGCAAAATTACCGAAGAGGACGTCATCGCCTATTGCCGGGAAAACCTGGCTCACTACAAGGTTCCGAAGATTATCGAATTCAGAGGGGAGTTGCCTAAAACCGACGTGGGAAAGGTATCCCGTCGCGAACTCCGAGAAGAGGCCGAGGAGAGCTGACATGGCCGCAGCCTTACTTGAAGTGGCGAATCTGACCAAGTCTTTCGGCGGACTGCAGGCCACCAACAATATTGGCTTCCAGGTGGACCGCCACGAAATCGTAGGTTTGATCGGTCCCAACGGAGCGGGCAAGACCACCCTGCTCCGGTTGATCATGGGCATTCTCAAGCCCGATTCCGGGAGTATCCTTTTCAAAGGCACAAACGTGAAGGGCCGCAAGACGTGGGACATCGTGAACATGGGAATTGCCTGCACGTTTCAAAACATGCGGCCGTTCCGTCGATTGCCCATTATCGCAAATGTAATGGTCTCATGCCTGTGCCCCCGAGCTATGAAGAGAGGCGAATGGGTGAAGCGCATCGAAGCCAAGGCAATGGATGCCCTGGAGTTTGCCGGGATTTCCGACATGGCGCTGGAGAAAGCTTCCACATTGTCCCAAGGAGACCTCAAGCGCTTGGAAGTGGCCCGAGCCATCGCGACCGAACCGGACTTGCTGCTCCTGGATGAGCCGTTCGGCGGCCTGAGCCCTGCCGAAACGGACCTCATGGCGAAATCGGTCAAGAGGCTGCACAAAGGCGGACGCTTCGGCCGGCTGCACAGCGAAGGACCGGCCATGATTATAGTGGAACACAAGCTCCAGCAATTGATGAAGATCGCGGACCGCATTCTGGTGCTCAATTTCGGCACTCTCATTGCCGACGGAAAGCCGGAAGAAGTAGTCCAAAATCCGCAAGTGGTCGAGGCCTATTTCGGAGAAGGAGGCATCTAAATTGCTCCTGACAGTATCCAATCTGACGGTCATTTACGACAGGGCGATGATCATCAACGACCTCTCGATCAGTGTGGGTCAGGGAGAACTCGTCGGTCTGGTGGGCGCCAACGGTGCGGGCAAGTCAACATTGCTGCGGGCGATAACAGGACTGGTGGCGTGGGAGAAAGAAATTCTGCGCAAGACCGCGGGCGGAGACGTGACTCTCAAAGGTGAAGTAGTGTTCGATGGCGAGCGCATCGACAACATCCCAGCCCACGAGATTGTCAAAAAGGGGCTCATTCATTGTCCCGAAAGAAGACGGCCATTCCGGGAAATGACCGTGCTGGAAAACCTGATGGCTGGCGCTTACCTCTTAACCGACAAGGCAGAAGTGCACAACAACCTTGAAAAGGTGTATCAGCTGTTCCCTGTTCTTCGGGCCCGCTCCAAGCAAGTTTCCGGGACGTTATCCGGAGGCGAGCAGCAAATGCTGGCAATCGGCCGTTCCTTGATGTTTCGCCCAAAACTCTTGTGCATCGACGAGCCTTCCACCGGCTTGGCGCCGATAATGCGGTCAGAAGTCTTCAAGAAGATCGAAGAGATTTGCGAACTGGGAATAACGGTCCTTCTTATCGAGCAGGAGGTCAGTAGGGTTTTCAAAATGGCGTCGCGCAACTACGTCCTGTCGTCCGGAAAGATCGTTGCCGAAGGTTTGGGAGCGGACCTGCTGCAGGATGAGGTGGTGCGCAAGACCTACCTGGGGATGTAGCGCTTCGGAATGCCTGTGGGCTCGGCAGTGAAAGCCTGCCGCTTACGAATCCGTGACGGTGAGTTCAACACCCAACTTCTTGAGTCGCTCGCAGAATTCCTCAACCAGCCGTGCCAATTCGCCTCGGTCCACGCCGTCGTACGACATGTGCAGGACCATTCTTTCGTTACCTGCAATTCGTTCGGCAGTTCGAGCCACGCGATACTTTTCTGCGATGGGCTTGAGATCCGCAAGAACGTCGCCCATGGTCTGATGTCTCATGGCAGGATCTTTTTGTGTGGCTTTTTGAATCAGGTTGTTCAACTCGACGGGCAGATCGGCATTCAGCGAGCGTGGATCAGGGACTGGGACTTCCTTGTGCGATCTCAGGACGTCGCGAAGGTCCGGTCCGGGGAATGGTTTTTGACCGGTGGATATCTCGAAGGCCGTGATTCCAAGCGCGTAGACGTCCGTGCGTTCATCGATTTGGCCGCCTCTTATCTGCTCGGGAGCCATGTAAAATGGCGTTCCGGTGAGTTCCAGCTGATCTTCGCCTCCCGGCGGGGTCGCTAATCCGAAATCGATGATCTTTGCCCGGTCGCTTGGCTCGACAAATACATTGGCGGGCTTGACGTCTTGATGGACGATGCCGCGTGCATGCGCATACTCAAGCCCCTGGGCAACCTGAACCAACAGGTTGAGGACCCGCGGGAAAGGCAACCTCGGCTCGGCCTCCACGATGTTGGCGAGGGTCGAGCCGGTGAGATACTCCATCACAATGAACACAGTGCGGTACAAGTGCTCGATGTCATACACTCTGACAATGTTGCTGTGGTGCAACCGAGCGATGACTTTAGCTTCGTCTTGGAACTTCGTGAGAAAGCCCGAGTCCATTGCCATCGCGTGCTTGAGCATCTTGATGGCAACTTGCATATTGAGGGATTCGTGAACGCCCTTGTACACGATGCCCCAGCCGCCTTCATCGAGCACATCCGTGATGACGTATTTGCCGACAGTCCGGTGGGGCGCAAATTTCGAGTGGGAAATCCGCTTGGTTACCAATTCGGTGACGAACTCGCGAATCGCGGGAAACAGCAGGCACATCTCGTCGAATTCCGTTCGACTGATGCACCACAGAACCATGTCGGTGTCCGCGTCGACGTGCGCCGTCCTGTTCTCGCCGGTCAAGAGCGCCATTTCACCCACGATGTCACCGGTTTGTCGACGAGCCACGGCGGTCGTTACGCCATCTACCTCCGTATTCACCGTACAGGAGCCTTTCTGAATCAGATACATGCAATCGGCTTCGTCACCCTGGTGAATGAAGCGTTCGCCGGCTCGCACAGCCATGGGAGCAAGGCACGACAGCAGCTGGCTCTTGCCTTCGTCCGGGCACGCGGCGAAAAGGTCGGTGCTCATCAGATATTCGGATTCGTCCGAGGATATCTTTCGCTTCCTGATGTGTTTCGACCGGCTTGGCACGTCAACCTCCATTTTGCATGTCCCCCCCTCGGTAGCGCCGGCATCTTGCCGGTGCTCTACGCTCTTCTCACCACAATGACCGAAATGTTGTCTGCGCCGCCCATCTCGTTTGCTTCTTCAACAAGCCGATCGCACGCCTGTTGAGGATCCTCCCAGCCATTGATGATCGCTTCAATCCGATCGTCGGCAACCATGTCCGTCAATCCGTCGGAACAGAGCAGCAAGCTCGATCCGCTTTCCCACGGCCATTCGGTGGTCTCGGTTTCGATCTCGTCGTCAATACCGAGGGCCGAATAGATCCCGTGGCGAGACCGGTGATTCCTGGCCTCTTCGACTGTGATACGTCCCGTTCGCAACCAATCTTCGACGAATGTGTGATCGTGCGTGAGCTGCTTTATCACGCTATTTGCGATCATGTACGCCCTGCTGTCACCCACGTGAGAAATAAGGACTCGGTCTCCCTTGACGAGCGCGAGCACGACCGTGGTGCCCATTTCGAGCGTATCGGAGTGATCCGAACCGCTCTTGAGTATTTCCTCATGGGCCTTGACGATCGCCTCCTCGACAGCAGCGCGGGCTTCGTTGCCCTGACCGATCTGACGCCGGATGTGATTCGCAATTTCGACTACTGCGATGGAGCTCGCCAGCTCACCTGCCTCATGGCCTCCCAGGCCGTCAGCCACGATGAACAGTCCAAGCTCTGAATCAACCAGAAGGTTATCTTCGTTCACATCCCTGATCCGACCCAAGTCGGTTCTGAATCCTATTTCCATATTCGCCCCGATCTCTTCACGCCTGTACCGCCTCCAACCAGCCGATGACTTCCAATGGACCGGCAGGATGCCGGTCAATTGGGAATCACCGGCAAGGATGCCGGCGCTACGAATCCAGTGGCAGTTCCACTTGAAACGCGGTTCCGCCACTGTCGCTGCAATCCTGTACGGTGTCGCAGAATGGGCAGCTCTCCACACTGCCGGGACAGTCCCTCAGTTCTTCTACCAGGTGTGGACAACGCCGGCTTCTGAAATACAGACCAAACCCGTAGATTTTCGAGAACATCTTGATCCGGAATAGGTCCATGCCCTTGCCGCCCGCGTTGAAAGCGTATGGCCTGCCGCTCGTGTAGGAGTCCGTCTCCTGGAGCTGATAGAACCCCTCGAACACAAGCCCCCAATCTTCTTCCGGGATACCTACTCCCGAGTCTTCCACGGTCAATGCGTAGAAGTCGCCGTTCGCGCGACCGCGAACGCTTACCATGGCGTGGTCCGGTGTCGCTTCGACCGCGTTTCGCACCAGCCCCTCGATCGTCGCGTGGAGCACGAGTTCAGGAATTGACACCACAGCGCCGTTTTCAAGATCGAAAACCAGGTTCACGTTTCTCTCTTGAGCGTCCACTCCACGTCGGAGGAACTCCAGCACGGAATCCCCGAATTCCTTCACATTCACTTGTCGCCATTGCTCCTGATGCGTGGGGAATGCATCCTCCAGAGTCCTCAAGATCAGCGAAACAGTACGCTTCATTTCCGGTGAGTGCTCCGCATGCACTTCGATGAGCGAAGCAGCGGACTCCAGCAGGCCGCCTATCATTTCTCGTTCTTCGCTGTATCCTCTTCTCATGATGCTCTCGACTTGCAGCTCCAGCCGATCGAGGTTTTCTATCTGCCGGTTGAGGCGTCCAAACGCCTGGTCGAAATCGTTGATTCCTCGCTGCCGAAGCTTCCTCTCCAGTCCGTTGACCGAGGCTTTCATGATTGCCAGCGGGGTTTTCAACTCGTGGGACAGGCGGTGCATGATCTTTGACTTGGTGCGGTCGAGCCCTTCAAGTTTCTTGTACGAGGCACGCAATTCGTCGAAGAAGTTCGCATTCTCCATCGACAAGGCAATGATGCCCGCGAGAGACATGCACATTTGAACTTCTTCTTCCGTGAATGCGCTGGGATTCCTGTTCGCAAGGACCAGCAGCCCTACAGTCTTCTCACGGGTGTTCAGGGGAACGACAAGTGCGTCCCGGACAAAGTGCGAGCCACACAATTCGCTTCCGTCGGGAACCTTCGGCCCGACCGATGCTTTCCGAAGCACGACGGGTTCGCCTGTCTCAAAAGCACGATCTAGTACGCTCGAATCGAAGAGAGACTGTCGTTCCCAGCCGTTCTGCGTCAAGATACCGTTCTTGTCCTGGACTTCCCGCCAGTACAACTCATTCGATCGATCATTGCGGGCCAGGACTCCTGCTGCTTCAACTCCGGTTGCCTGGATCAGGTCTGCGGTGACCACCTCAAGGAATTGGTCCACATCCAGTGTCCTGGTGAGCGCCACGCTGGCCCGGCGAATCACGTCCAGGAGAGTACGTGAGTCGTGTCCATCGTCCTCGCCTTCCAGAGCGCTTCGCGCGGCCGAGGTCTTGTCCGCAAGGAATTTGGGGGTGTCGGAGCTCGGTTTGTGGTAATCTACCGAGGGGGTGTTCGCGGCATCCCGAAGACTATGACCGCAGTTGAAACAGAAATTGGCTTCAACCGGAAGGTCGGCGCGGCATGCTGGGCACTTCATGGTATCCCCCGCAATTGCCGAGATGTCCCCTAGGAGATATGCGGCGAAGTTCCGATGTTCCCGGCGCTGTGGCTGCCGTTGCCCTGCAAGATGTGTGGGTATCCAATTATAAGCATACCTCTCTCTCGTGGGGTCGGTCAACCATGATCTACAGCGACGCAGTGAGGCGCCGCTGGAGCGGCGGACTTTTGTTGCAGCGCGAAGCGTCGCCGTCGTGCCAAGACCGACTGCACAGCATGTGGACGCCTGCGGGCAATACGTTGTCCCGCAGCGGAGGTAATCGTTGTAGTCTTCAATCATTACGTCGCACAACAAGCGCTTTAGCCGAGAAGGGTCCTGACGGCACCCTTCTTGCTTCAGCGCTCTGTGGCTCCCGGACGCGTACCCCAACTCGCTGAGTGTGACCTCAGACCACCGGAGACGCGATCACAAGAACAGGGCCGACCAGACTCGGTCCTAGGCTGACAAGGAGACAGACATATGCGAGAAGTCGTAATCACGAATTACTTGAGAACAGCGCAAAGCCGTTCGCGGCCCAACGATCCGAGCCGAGACGTGTTCGGCACACTCAGGGCCGAAGATCTGTTGGCCCGTCTTATGCCCGAAATCATCAAGAGGAGCGGAATCCCTCCTCACGAAATAGACGACCTCATTGTCGCGTGCGCCACGCCCGCGGGTGAGCAGTGGACCTATGGAGGCCGTTTCCCCCTGTTCTTGGCGAACCTGCCCGAGACAGTCCCCAGCAAATTCGTTGATCAGCAGTGCGGCTCCTCGATGGCAGGGATTCATGTCGGATACATGGAAATCATGACCGGAAACGCGGACATCGTTCTCGTCGGCGGTATGGAAAATATGACACGCGTTCCCATGGGGGGGAAGAGCGTGGAAATGGGGCTTGTGGCACCAAATCCAGCCCTCTTTACGAAACCCGAGTACGGGCACTGGGACATGATGACAACCCTGAGTATGGGGCTGACTGCACAGAAATTGTTCTCCCAGACGACATTCACCCGGCAGGACATGGATGAATGGGCGCTGCGTTCTCACCAGCGCGCCGCCAAGGCCCAGCAAGACGGCTTTTTCAACGGTGAGATCCTGCCCATCGACGCAGAGCAGGGGGACGGGACCGTCAAGACAATCGATCGCGACCAGGCAGTTAGAGGCGATACGACGCTCGAAGGGCTGGCCAAGCTGAAACCTGCATTCAGACCGGACCACGAGATTACGGCCGGCAACTCGTCGCCGCTTAATGCGGCCGCGACTTCGATGATTCTGATGTCGAAAGACACCGCCAAGAGCCGGGGAATCAAACCTTTGGCCACTGTCAAGTCGATCGGCTTTGCCGGCGTCGATCCCACAATCATGGGCGCGGGCCCGGTGCCTGCGAGCAAAAAGGCCTTAAAACAAGCAGGCCTTGCGGCGTCGGACATCGATTTCTGGGAAATCAACGAAGCCTTCGCGATCGTGGCCTTGAACTGCATCAAGGAACTTGGACTGGATCCCGAGCGAGTCAACGTTAAGGGCGGCGGGACAGCAATCGGCCATGCTCTCGGCGCGACCGGCATCCGGCTCGTGGGCACCCTGGCCCGAATCCTTAACCTGCAGGGAGGCCGTTACGGCTGCGCGAATGCATGCGTCGGCGGAGGCCAAGGAGTGGCTACCGTAATTGAGAAGGAAAAGTACGACTGGTGAAAGCGATAATATGGCGCGGTGGCAACCCAAACGGGTGAATAGGCATCGGGCCGACGGCTCTTGTTTCAGTTTGTAATTGCGGTGATGGTTTGTAGGGGCAGGTCTTAGACCCGCCCCTATTTTGTACAACGATGATGTGCTCAAGTTGACGGCACGTGGCCCTCTTCTCCCTTAATCGGAAAGCCGAAGTCCGGGAGTCCGAGGCTCTCCACGGCTCGTTTGCCGGCCTGAAAAGTCCACTTTCCGTCTCTTTGCACGCGTTGGAAGAGGCGCTCTTCACGCAGCCGCCCGTTACTATCGTACAGGCCCTCTTCTAGCTCCTCCAGAAAGGGGATGTATGAATGAATCGCCTTCTCGATGGTATTCCACTGATGTCTGACAACGAGTCTACGTCTGGCATCGCGGATACTACCTTTCGCCAGTGCTCGGACTATCTGGATCGGCGAGTACACGGTACGATACACGTCAATGACCGCCTCTTGAAGACTCGACGGCTTCATCTGAAGAGGAAAATGCGTCACGAAGTGGCCGTCGCAGTAAGGCCATCCGCGGAAGATACTTCGATACCACGGAACGATCGTTTGATAGCCGAATTTCGGTTCCGGATAGTGGCCCCACAGTGGAAAAAAGTAGCTGATCGAGAGGTCCCGCTCCAGCACGAAATCAATCGTGCGGTCAACTGTTTCGCGAGTATCCGTATCGGCTCCCAACACAAACGACGCCCATATGCTGAACTCATATGACTGCAGTTTTTCGATAGAACGGATGATCTGGTCGACAGTCTGACGCTTGTCGAATGCGGCCAAAGTTTCAGGCTGCACCGATTCGTAGCCCTGAAAGACATATTTGATTCCGGCTTGGCGCATCAGGCCGAGAAGCTCATCGTCCTTTGCCAGTTCCACTCGGGCATACACAAAGATGTCGAATCCCAAGTTCTCTTGTATCATGCGCAATAGGAGTTGCTTCGCATGAGATCTCACGGCCCCGAAATCATTATCGACAATAACCAGTGTTTCGCCGTACCGCCGTTTGTCTCGCATGTCCGAAATGATGCTCTCTACATCGCGCTTCCGATATCCACCGGGCGACATGGTCGTCGAAGGACAGAATGCGCACTTAAACTTGCAGCCACGCGCGGCCTGTACGGCAACCATCGGCATCTTCATCTTCACGAGCTGCTCCCAAAGACCCATAGGACCGAAGCCTTCGATCAGAGACCAGTCGGGAACCGTGGAGAACTGCTTCGGACCATGCCTTGGAGTTGTACGATGAACTCTATCTCCGATGCGGTACGCTATTCCCGCCACTTTTTCTACTTTATCCCCTTTGGAGAGAGTCGCTACCAGATCGAGAATGGTTTCGTCGCCTTCGCCGAGGACTACGTAATCGCAGTAATCCAAACATGATTCGGGGAAGTAACTCGCGTGGGTACCTCCGATAATGATCGGAATACCCAGTTTGGAACGGATTTGGGCGGCAAGTCGATAGGTCTTCTCCACTCCGGCCATGAAGCACGATAGGCAGACGAGATCCGAATCCGCTATCCGTTCCCAGGAGGGAGGCATGATGTGGTCCATGTATACCCTGACATCGTAGCCGGCTTCCGAGAGGATGGTCGCAATCAACGACATGCCGTAATCGGGCGTGACCACGCGATGGCAGAAATCAGGGTATTCACCGCCAAACTGGATACAGGTGATCTTTCGGATTTCCATAACCCCCCCTCACTTACACTGCAAATTCGTTTCAGGTAATCACAGGTGTCGGCGTCTCTTCAGATGCTCCGCTTTCGTGCCGTCCCAGATCCCTCAGAAGCCCTCTGGCTTCTCTGAGATCCGGGCCGTCGAACCCCTCTGTGAAAGAGGTGTAAGCCTGTGCGAGCATGCGGCCGGCCTCTTCCACCTTGTCTTGCTGTTGCCAGAGGCGGCACAAGCTCATCGTTGTTCGCAGCTCGAAGGATCGGGCCCCTTGATGGTGTGCAACAGAGTGAGCCTGTCTGAAACACTCTTCGGCCTCGGCCACGCGGTCCCGAGACGCTTTCAGGAGCAACTCTCCTTTCAGACGGAGCAATTCCGCTTCACACCATCGCTCTCGACGTCGCTCCGCCACGGAAAGCGCTTCAGCAACTGTCGACAGCCCATCGTCTGTATTGCCCTCTTTTCCGTGGGCTTCAGCGAGAAGTCCGAGAAAGTACGGCAACAGGAGTCCTGCTCCCGACGAGCAATACGCGGATAGACTCCGGCGCATCTGACTGATTCCTTCGGCTGTTCGTCCCACCTGCGACAGCGCCCAGCCGCCCAGAATGTTGCCCCAGGCAAACCAGAATCCTACCCTCTGATCGGTCCACAGAGCATTCGCTGCCTCTACCTGGTCCAAGACTTCTTGAACTTCGTGGCAGAGCTGAAGAACCATAGCCGCCACATCGAGAGCACAGGCCTCGCTGAAAGGGTGAGACAGAGTGTGTGCCAAAGCGATGGACTCACGACTCACCTTGAGGGCTTGGTCCCGGTAGCCAAGCAGCCACATGGCCACGGCCTTGACGCCAAGGCACCACACACCGGGATCCTGCAAAGCGTGAGGAGTGCCCCGCTTCTCGATATCGTAGAGCTTTAGAGCGCGATCCAGATGTTCATTCGCGGGCGCTGGCTCACCCATATGGGCCAAAGTCGTCCCAAGCATGTATGAAGACCAAAGCAAGAGAACCGGATGTTGAGACCGGCCTGCAAGAGTGAGGCATTGCCGTCCGAGTTCGTGCGCGGACGGCAAGTCCCCGCGCGTGAGGTAGATACCCCACAGCCCCCGGAGCACTGGGAAAAGCGGCCTCGATTCACCTAATCGATGGCAAAGGTCTCTGGCCCGCGTGTAAGCCGCTTCAACCTCCGTGGTTGCATAACCGGTAGTAGCCATCAACGCAGGGCCGCGGGAAAGCTGCAACTGGAGCTCCAATTGATCGCGCCTTGAGCTTTCGGGCAGCAACCGGATTATCTCCAGCGCCTTACCGAAATGACCGGTTGCCTCCAAACTGGCGGATCGCCGAATAGCTATTTCTCCCGCTTTTTGCCAATAAGGAATGGCGGATTCGATCAATCCGGCTTCCGTGAAGTGCCGCGCTAGGATCTCGGGCTGCTCTCTTGCTATAGCCGGGAAGTCTACCTCCATCACTTGCGCGATTCTCTCGTGGTGTTTCTGACAGGTGCGCTTGACCAGAGACTGATAGCACACATCCTGAACCAATGCGTGCTTGAACACAAAAGTCGAGTATGGGGCAACTCCCTTTTCGTAAATTAGCTCCGAATCCTTCAAGACGGCGAGACGGGACGTCAATTCCGACTCAGGGAGACCCATTACCGCCCTGATCAGGTCATAGCTGAACTCCCTCTCAATGACGGAGCCGACCCGCAGTATTTCCCCGGCGCCGGGCGGCAACGAGTCGATCCGCGCCATTATCACTTCTTGAATGTTGCTCGGAATCGTGACCCCGTGAAGCCTCTCTCTCAGGCGGTAGGTGCTGTCGGTTCTCTCCATAATACGTAGATCCAAGAGACTGCGAACGAATTCCTCGATGAAAAGAGGGACACCTTCAGCCTTTTCGAGAATGAGTGCTTGCAGGTCTTCGGTGAGGTTGTGAGTACCAATAAGCTCGGCCACCATTGCAAGACTGTCAGCGCTGGACAGTCGATAGAGATTCACTCGATTATGAAACGATTTTGCGCCCCAGGTAGGGACAAACTCCGGACGATGCGTGAAAAGCAGAAGGACTCTGCTCCAGGGTATGCTTTCCAGAAGCGCTTTCGTGACATCTCTGGAACTTGCGTCCATCCAGTGAAGGTCTTCCACCGCTATAACCAATGGACTCATCTCCGAACAGGCCAGAACGAACCGCTTCAACGCCTCAAGTATTCCATTCTTTCTGGCATCAGGTTCCGGCGCGATCTCGTCGATGCCGCTGTCCTTCACGGATAAGAGCTCCAAGAGATACGGAAGCGTTGAAGCTTCTTCCATCCCCAACAATTTCAAGCGTCGTTCTACCTTGTCAACGATTTCGGTATCTGCGTCCCCAACGTGTATTTCAAAGGTTGATTTCAGAATGTCTATGATCGGGCGATATGCGACATCTCGGCTGTAAGATAGACACTTTCCCAACAGGAACGTAACATCGTCGCCGTTCACGGACCTTCTGAACTCGTACAAGAGCCGGGATTTGCCGCATCCGGCGTCACCCACAATAGAGAATGCCTGCCCTCGGCGTTCCTTGCATCGCTGATAACCGTCAAGCAATATCCCGAGCTCCCGTTGACGACCGACCAAACGGGTGAGGCCACGCTCGGCGCTGACATCGAATCTCGTTTTTTCCGGATGGACTGTGAGCACGCGATAGACGTGGAGCGGCGACGATTTTCCCTTGACGTATTTCTCTCCGAGAGATTCGAATCGAAAATAGTCCGAGGTGAGCCTGTAAGTATCCTCGGTCACATAGGTGGTTCCCGGCTCTGCGATCTGCTCCATGCGTGCGGCCATATTAATCGTGTCCCCTACCGCGGTAAACTGGACTCGCAGATCGTTCCCCATCGCACCCACGACCACCGGCCCCGTGTTGATCCCAATGCGGACCAGCAGCGGGGGGATCTTCTTTTCGCCGTTGACTTTCTCGTTGAACCGGCTGAGTTCGCGGTGGATTTCGAGTGCCGATCGAACTGCTCTCTGAGGTGCGTCTTCCAGAGCTACTGGGGCGCCAAACAGTGCCAGCACTCCATCGCCCCGGAGTTCATTCACGGTTCCTTCGTATGCGTGAATCTTGCAGATGAGCAACTCGAAGACCTGATCCATGAGCAAAAAGGTTTCATCCGGACCGAGTCTATCGGTCAGTGAAGTGAAACCCGTCAAGTCTACGAACATGACCGTCACTTGTCTCCGCTCACCCTCGATCTTGCCTTTTTGGGATAGGATCTTCGCCATGAGACCGGTCGGCAGGTATCGCTGGATTCTTACCAGCTTCTCATCCGGGGACAGGTCTAAAGCCGACGCCTCTTGGGCGCTGATCAGGCTCAGTCCGCATTCGCCACAGTATCTAAATTGCGGTGGATTTACTCGCCCGCATTGAGGGCAGACCTTTTCCAGCCTTGCGCCGCACTCCCCGCAAAATTTGGTGCCTTCAGGATTTTCGAATCCGCAGCCGGAGCACTTCATGAGTTCCTCCGCGCAGCAGGTGCAAAAAGTGGGGCCGGAATCCAGTTAGACCATGAGAGTGGAACATGAGCTGTAAGAGCAAGCGCTTGAACAGGAAGATGAGATGGTCATGCTGAATACTCTTAATATCTTATATGGAACGAGTGCAGCGTGTCAACCTGATCCGAAAGCGATCCGTGTTCTGCGCGAAGTGCGGCTTCAAGTCTGTGTCGAAGGCGAAGCCGTCAAGTGCCGGACGCCCTGAAGCACCAATCGGTTCTCCGGAAACCAACCAACCCATCCGGCGCGGAGTGACGGATGGGTTGATGTTCAGTGCAGCAGCCAAACAATGGGAGTCGGATTAGGGCCTGTCGCAAAATAACCATGTCAACTCACGGCACGTCGTCACCCCGGACTTGATCCGGGGTCCAGAGGAAGTCAAGAACCTGGATCCCCGCTTTCGCGAGGATGACGAAAATCACCGCCGGCAAGCTAATTGCCCCGGCGCGTTGCAACACTTATTTTGGGACGCTTCCTTAGCCCTTGCTTCTCCGAGCGACTCTGATTTCCTCCAAGTACGTCTTGATGAGAGGGCTCATCTCAGGTGGATGCCACTTGGCGTCCTTGGGCGCTTCAGGCCATGTAAAGGGAAGATGATGGATCTCTCCAGGCCGTTGTGCATTCTCCAGCACCGCAAGAGTTTCGAGAAGCACGGCGCGTTGACCGTCTCGATCTCCTACTTGTCCTACAGGTCTACCGTAAGGATATTCGATCGCTGCGGATCTGGGGATGCCTACGGCTCGGTGGAATTCGGGTGTCGGAGTGAGCACTACAGTGGAAAATCCGGCTTGCTCGAGATGACGAGCGGCCAGCCCGACGGACTGGCAGCAAAAGGGTCAGGCAGGGCTGAGAATCACTACGTCAACCCCCTCGGCAGCCATGTTCTTCGCCATGGGCTCGATGGCCTCCGATACGAACTCCGTGCTCTGCCACTGAAATCCGTAGAATGAGTATGCCGTCGGAGCAAGGCGCCCTATCACGCCTTCTCGTTCGAACTCCTTCAACCGGGCAAGGGGTAACATCACATTGATGTCTTGGAGAATGTAGTCAGTGTTGATGTGGAGGTGATTGGCGTTGACATCTTTCTCAGTAGCGTCTCTTGGAATCTTCCTGTATGACCGGTCTCCCCAAGTGGGTTCGCGTTTCTCTCGTTCCATGTCAAATGGGGGATCGGTCTTCAGACTGATGCCTGCGCTCGTCACCAGGGCGACCGTAGCCTCGCGCAACGGCTTCGACAATGGCGTCCACGGGATCGATCCCTTGTAATCCTCGGCAGGGATATAGTTTTCAATCCAGGCCGCCAAGCTTGGTGGAAGAAACCGAAATCCGTCAACATGCTTCTCTGATGATCCCACAGACCGCTCCTTTCTGACGCGCCGAGGGGCGCCGAAGCGTCCTCCCGAACTCCCTTGTGGACTTGTTTGTTGGCGTTTCCCGCGGCGGCTGGCTTGCCTTATCAACCTCAAGTGACAGCGGACTCCCAAAACCCGGTCGGATAATCGTCGCGTCGCCGCAGACAGAAGATACTTCAATCAAAAGCTTTCGGTCAAACTTATCTTCGATGATCCAGCATCGGAGCTCGGACGCCTTTGCTTAGGGCAAACGGTCGTCAGGGATGCCCATGAGGAGGCGCTTTTCCGCGTTTCTTCCGGCGGACCATTCCTGGACTTCCGCAAGATACGAGTAGATCACAGGAGTGAGATAGAGCGTCACGAGCTGCGACAGGAGAAGGCCTCCGACAACGGCTAATCCCAGTGGTTGCCTCGAGTCGCCCCCCGCGCCGTATCCGTATGCGATGGGGGCCATGCCCGCGATGGCGGCGATAGTGGTCATCATGATCGGGCGAAAACGCACGAGGCAACCTTCCACCGCAGCATCGAGGGGAGATTTGCCTTCCCGCTCGGCTTCTACGGCGAAGTCCACCACCATAATGGCATTCTTCTTCACGATGCCGATAAGCATAAAGAGACCCACGAAGCCATACAGGTCCAAGTGCATGCCGAATAGCCACAGTGTGACCAGACCGCCGAACGCAGCGGAAGGCAGGCCTGCAAGAATGGTCAGCGGATGGAGGAAACTCTCATACAAACACGCGAGAATCATGTAGATCACGACAAGAGCCACGATCAGCAGCACGGTGAGACTCTTGATGGACGTTTCGAAGGCCTCCGCGGTGCCTCCCAGTTTGAACATGACACTGTCGGGAAGCATATGCCGCGCAAGCTCGCGCAAAGATTCGGTGGCCTGCCCCAATGATGAGCCCGCTGCGGTATCGAAGGATACGGTGACCGACGGTAACTGACCGTAATGATTCACCGTCAACGGACCTGCCCGAGGCACGACGTCAGTGACAACATCCAGCCTGACCATGTCACCGCTGTTGTTCTTCAGATACAACGCGGAAAGCTGATCGGAATAACGCTGGAATTCCGGATCGATCTGGAGCACGACTTTGTACGTATCAGTCGTGCCGTAAATATTGGAGATCTCGCGTTCACCGTACGAAGAGAACGCAGCTTGTTCGATGTCGTCAGCAGTCAGGCCCAGAGCACTCGCCTTGTCACGATGCACCTGGATGAACGCTTCGGGATTTTGGATGTATAGATTAGAATTGACCCCCGTGAGTTGGGGGAGAGTGTACATCGCGTTGGTGATCTTCTCGGCGTTCTGAAATAGCGCCTTCGTGTCCGGCGACTGGAGAATGAACAGGTACGGGCTGGCGGAGATCTCCGTCCTGATCTCGATGAGCGGCGGGACAGAATAGAAGGCCAACATGCCGGGTATCGAATTCACGACCGGTCTCAGTTGCGCCATGACCTCTTGAGCCGTCGCCTCCCGTGGCGGCCGGTCGTTGAGAAACGCTATGGTGAATCCCTGATTTCTCTGGGGATATCCGGCAACGTTGAGGACCGACCTGACGTTAGGGTTTGAGCGGACCAACGGCTCCAATTGGCTGAGGTTTGTTCGCATCCCTTCCGGTGAGATCCCCTGCTCGGCCACGCAGAACCCGATGAGGTAATTCATATCGACCGGCGGCACGAACCCTTTGGGCATCACCATGAACAGGTAGATCCCTACCACAAGCATAGCCCCGGAGACCAGCAGCGTAGCCACTCTGTGGTGAATAACCACTTGAAGGGAGTTTCGATACCATTTGAGCATCGTGCCGAAGATCGGGTCCGACTCAGCCAGCCTGGTCTGAGGTCTGAGAAGCCGGCTACTCAGCATGGGGCTCACCATGAGAGCAACCACGCCCGACACGAGAATCGCAACCGTTATGGTCACAGCGAACTCGTTGAGCACACGACCATAGATTCCGGCCATGAACATTATGGGAACAAATACGATCGCGAGGCTCGAAGTCATGGAGATGACAGTGAAGACAATCTGTCGCGCTCCATCGATAGCTGCCTCGAACGGTTTCTTGCCCATCTCCAAGTGTCGGACTACATTCTCGAGAACGACAATTGCATCGTCCACCACAAATCCCACCGACAAGACCAAGGCCATGAGCGAAAGGTTGTCCAGCGAGAACCCGAGCACGTACATCACGGCGAAGGTAAACGCAATCGAAAGGGGAATCGCAATGCTGGCAATGACTGTTGCCGCGATATTGCGCAGAAAGATGAACACCACTACTACGACGAGGACGATCGCCAGCACGAGAGTAAGCTTCACATCGTGGACCGACGCGCGAATCGATTGGGACATGTCGTAAACAACTTCGAGGTTCACGGTCGGCGGCAATGAAGCACGAATTGTAGGCATCAGTTTCTCGATGCCGTCAACAATATCGATGGTATTGGAACCGGGTTGACGCTGCACTGCGAGCGCAACACATTTCTTGCCGTTGTAGTAGCAAAAAACTTTGTCCGCGTACACGCTGTTTTCTACACGAGCGATCTCTTCCAGCCTTACCGGCTGACCGGCAACATAGGAAACGATGATAGGATTGTAAGCCCGAGCATCCATCAGCTGCCCGGAAGCTTTCAGAGTTCGGGTCTGATGCTGCCCGTCCAATGTGCCGAGCGGCAGGTTGACGTTTTGCGCGATTATCGCCTTGGTGACTTCGTTGATCCCGATTTGTTTCGCGGCCAGGAGATCAGGATTGATATACACCCGAACCGTGAACTTCTGTTGGCTGTAATTGATGACCTGAGCCACTCCGGGGATGAGAGAGAGCGAATTCGACACGAAGGTCTCCGCGTAGTCATTCACCTTATAGAGCGGCATAGTGTCCGAGTGCATCACCATATAATAGATGGGGCGCTCGGCAGGGTTAACCTTCGAGAAGGTCGGGGGATTTGGCATGTTCGGCGGGAGAAGGCCGCTTGCCTTTGTGATAGCAGCCTGAACATCCATTGCGGCCGCGTCAATTTGGCGCGACAGCTCAAACTGCAAGTTGATCGTGGTCTTCCCCTGGCTGCTCGTTGAATTCATGGTTCGCAGCCCCTGGATGGAAGAGAACTGCTTTTCGAGCGGAGTGGCCACGCTGGATGCCATAGTTTCGGGGTCAGCGCCCGGCAACGAAGCCTGGACGGATAGCGTGGGAAAATCCACCTGGGGTAGCGCGGAAACAGGAAGCTTCACGTATCCCAGCGCGCCGAAGAAGATCATGGCCGCCATGATGGTGGTCGTCATCACCGGCCGGCGAATGAAGACTTCCGTAAAATTCATGACTTCGGCGCCTCGTTTCGCTGTTTCGTGTCCTGGGCGCCGTCGGCTGACGCGGGTTTGCCTTTCCGCATCTCCTCGATCTGTTGGCGAGTCATCACTTGGGCGCCAGGGTATAGCATGAGTCGCCCTGCGGTAATTACTGTCTCACCCGCTTTGAGCCCTTCGGAAACGACGTCCGTCGTACCGTTTCGGCGATCTATCTTAACGGGTCGAATGGCGGCCTTTTGGTCACTGCTCATCACCCACACATACTGCCCTTGGGGCCCGTCCAACACCGCTCTGGTGGGCACGAGAATCGCGTTCCGAGTGACGGAGAGCTTGAGTCGCACGCGAACGAATTCGCCCGGCCACAACTTTGCGTCACTATTGGGAAACGTGCCTTCGAGCATTATCATGCCGGTCTTAATATTGATAACGTTGTCCATCATCGTCAGCCGCCCTTTCTCGGGCTCTTCGTTCCCCAGTGGAAATGCCTCTACTTCCACCTCGCCCTGTTGGTTATAGTGGCGGATCTGTTCCAGGAACTTGCCGGGCACCGAGAACCTGACCTTGATGGGTTGAGTCTGCTTGATGGTAACGAGCCTGTCCTGATTGGCGTTCACGATGTTGTGGTTATCGACGTATCTTTCTCCTGATTCGCCGTCCAACGGAGAATTGATGAAGCAATATCCGAGATTGAGGCGTGCGCTCTCAAGTTCCGCCTTGTTCAGTTCGACTTGATAACGCTTGGAATTCATGTCCACTCTCTTGTTTTCGAGCTGTTCCTGGCTGACTGCTTTCTCCGAAAACAAACCCTCGAAGCGGTGGTAGTCGGTTTTGGCTTGTTCGTACTGCACTTGGGACTGGTTGAGCTTGGCTTCCGCCTCCTTCACCTTGGCCATGAACGGAGCTGGGTCGATAACGAACAGCTCTTGGCCTTTCTTCAGACGATCCCCTTCCTTGAAGAAGCGCTTGATGACTTCACCGGTCACACGGGACCTCACATCGACCGTGTTGAATGCCACAACGTTGCCGATGGAGTCGGCATAGAGTGGAGTATCACGTTGAATGACTTCCGCAACGTCGACCGGCACAGGCGGACGTTGTGTTGGGCTCTGAGCCTGTCTCTCTCCACAGCCACTCAAGCCCGAGCACACGGCGGATAGGAATGCAAGCATAAGCACAAGACAATTCCTGATGGCCCGCGGTTGGCACGAACCGTTCCCTGTAGGTGTTTTTCGAGAGATCAACATGGAAGGCAATGCTCCAGGAAGTCGCCGTCTTCGCTCGGCGCTGTTGAAGACCGGTCACGATCCTTATGTGGCCCCGCCTCCGCAGCCGGTGCGTGTGGCCGATCACCTGGACGAGAGGCAGACCGAACTTACCACAGAAAGAGGGCAAATTGAATCTCTTCTCGCGGACCGGATGTCGGCCGGCAATGACCTCGCGTCCAACGAAGTTCGGACAGGATCGCCGGGATCGCTGAATGCAAGGGCGCATCCCGCGTTCCGCGCGGGACCCCTACCTCCCTCTGCGCCCTCAGCGTGCTCCGCGATGAAACAAGGTTCTTTCTCTTCGCCGATTAACAGCATGGATACTCACGCGCGAAGATCGAGGTTGACGAGCGCGGCGTTGAGAGCTATGCTCAAAACCTGGCTTGAATCCCCGGTCGACGCAGTGTCTGAGGCGGGGCCAAGGTTCCGAGCCATCAGACTCGGGAGGGGCGATGAAGACAATAGCCTCCAACGACGCCTATTCGGTGGCGGTTGAGGAAATCAAGAACCGCATCTATTTGACCAACCGCGGCTCCTGGACTGACGTGAAGCAGGTCGCCGGCTGGCTCGACGATCTTGATGCCGCGGCAAGACTCTGCAAGCGAGGCTTCACAGTGCTCGTCGATTGGACACAAAGCTCCGCGATTTTGCTTACCGATCACGTTGCCGAAGCCCAGAAACTCTTGATGCAAGCCGGAATGCGGAAGGCGGCACGATTGTTCGAAAGAGAGACTTTTCTCAAACTTCAAATGGACAACGTCAGTGGGAAGACAGGATTTCCCGTTAAGTCTTTCTTTGATCGGAGCGAAGCCGAAGCTTGGCTGAACGAGGTGTAGAGCGGTTGCCAAAGAAATATGGCAGTTTGCCAGGGAGAGGTGAAACGAATCAGACGGCCGTCGTTCCCGCGAAGGCGGGAACCCAGAAAAGACAGCTGGATTCCTGCTTTCGCACCAATGACGGGGCTTGACGAGTGAACAGGACAGAATATTCCGACAGCTTCTATATAACACCTGCTACGGCGAATCTGGCGACTCGGTTTTCCGTCGCGCGTCCGCGTCACATGTCTTCGACTTGTATCTCTTTGACGGCTCTGGCCTGTTTCTTTCGTAGGTAGTCTCTGGCTATCTTTACGCCCAGATTCAACGCTCTTCGGTTGAGCTGGGAAGTTCCCCCCGGCGCCCGAGCCAGCAGCGCCTTCTCGAGGGCTCGATGTGTCACCAAGCCGGTAAGATGCGAGACCGCACCTAGAGCGACAATATTTGCCACCATGACCTTCTCGAGAGTGTCGCGCGCGACCTTGGTGAAAGGCAACGCAATCGTGTCGCTAGTGGGCGGATGAGTCACCCACTCCAAATCCGCCACAACCCAAGCGTTCGGTTTGAGGTCGTGAGAGTAGGTGTCTGCTGCTTCCTGAGTCAGGGCGAGCAGGAGGTCCACATTCGTGCACAGCGGGTAGTCGATGGGATCGTCGCTTATAATTACCTCCACCTTGCTTGCGCCACCCCTGGCTTCAGGTCCGTACGACTGGACCATGGCCACCTCTCGCCTGTCGTACACGCCGGCGGCTTCGGCAAAGATCAGACCTGCCAACACGATTCCCTGGCCGCCTGAGCCGGAAAAGCGCACTTCAACTCGAGGCTCGGGCAGCGGCACCCGTTTGGCTCCGCTCACGCCTTACCCTCCTTTCGCAGACGTGCGGCAATCTCGCAACTGGTCCTAAAGGATTCCAGGTACCTGGGCAATTCGCGGTCCACTAGCACACCGATAGGATATCGACCTTCCCGGTCTTCTTCGGTCATCGCATTCCAGCGCTCCACCGGTACCGCGCGGTGTTTCAGATCCCGCATCATATCCACCGGAGAGCCGAGCACGTTCTGTCTCCCAAAATTGGTGGGGCACGGTGAGAGAACCTCTACCACAGCGAATCCAGGCTTTTGCAGCGCTCGCAAGAACATGTGGTCCATCTGGACCACGTGGTACACGGTGGCTCTTCCTACGAACGCAGCTCCTGCGGTTGCGGTGAGTGCACTGATATCGAAAGCCGGCTCGATGTGGCCATACACAGCAGTGGTGGCGCGGCTCCCTAGTGGGGTAGTCGGGCTGTACTGCCCGCCGGTCATACCGTACGTCTGGTTGTTGACGATAATTGCCGTGAGATCGAGGTTTCGCCTGGCCGCGTGGATGAGGTGATTTCCGCCGATCGCGGTCGCGTCGCCGTCGCCCATCACGACCACCACAGCCAGTTCCGGTTTGGAGAGTTTTATACCGGTGGCAAAGGTCAAAGCCCTGCCGTGTGTGGTGTGTACGCTGCCCACGTCCACATATACCGGTAGTCTTCCCGAACACCCGATTCCCGACACCAGAACAACGTCATTTCTGTCCAGGCCACTCTTGACCAAGGACCGGACCAACGATCCCAGCACTATACCGAGACCGCAGCCGGGACACCACACGTGAGGAAACTTCTTGTCGTGCCGCAACCACTCGTAAACTACGCTCCGGTGAACTTGAGACATTACGCCACCTCAGCCAGTCGCCGGAGGATGTCGTCCGGAGTGATCATCGAGCCGTCCATCTTACTTAGTCCGAGGATGATGCTGCGACCGTTATTCACTCTTAACACTTCACGCCTGACTTGCCCCATGTTGAGCTCCGGCACCAGAGCGAAGCGCTTTCCTGACAAAGCGTTCTCGACGGACCGCCTGGGAAAAGGCCATAACGAACTGATCTGAATGAGCCCTACTTTCAATCCTCTCTCTCGTCCCAGTCGCACAGCAGCACGAGCGGATCTGGCAGTGCAACCATAGGCAATGAGAATAATGTCTGCATCATCGGAGCGGTCGAGTTGGACACGTTCCAATTCCCCGAAGTTACGGCTGATTTTTGAAAAGAGCCTTGCGTAGAAAGGCTCGACCTCGTCGGGTCGTCGGGTCGGGAAACCGCGGTGGTCATGCACAAGGCCGGTCACGTGATAGCGATATCCGTCTCCCAGGTCGGCGAGCTGCGGCACCAAGCTTGCGTCGGTCTTGTACGGGATATACCAATCAGGTGGCACGGTCGGCCTTCTCCGGTCGATCACCTCGATGGTTTCCGGCGCCGGAAGTGTCACCTTCTCTCTCATGTGCGCCACGACTTCGTCCAACAAGAGAATCACCGGCGTCCGAAAACGTTCAGCGTGGTTGAATGCTGTGACGGTCAAGTCAAAACACTCCGCCACGGTCGAAGGACACAGCACGATAGCAGGGTGGTCACCATGCGTTCCCCAGCGGGCCTGCTGAACATCGCCTTGGGCAACATTGGTGGGCATTCCCGTTGACGGCCCAGCGCGCATCACGTCCACTACAACAACCGGAACTTCCGCGATGCATGCAAAACCGAGGTTTTCCTGCATGAGCGAAAAACCGGGGCCGCTCGTGGCTGTCATAGCTTTTCGCCCCGCGAGGCTGGCGCCAATACACGCGCCAAGAGAGGCGATTTCATCCTCCATCTGTATAAATGGGTCGCCGTTGCATGGCAACTCCCGGCTCATGAATTCGACGATTTCGCTCGAAGGGGTGATGGGATAGCCCGCAAAGAAGTTGCACCCCGCCGCCAGCGCCCCCAAACCGATGGCTTCGTTACCCTGAAGCAACCGCGGTTTCGGTCTAGCCATTGTTGTCTTGTCCATTCGCTGGTCCCGCGGCAAGCCGCTCGGGGCTACTTGCAGTCTGGGACGCTTGAGCTTCTCGATGAGCGGGCTTTCGTGCAACTTCAGGCGCGCGTCTCGGAACCTTCTCACCGACACTGATGGCGAAATCGGGGCAGAGCATCTCACACACGCGGCACGCAGTGCATCGATCGGGCTTGGCAAGATATGGACGTCCCCTTTCGTCTTGCCCAAGCGCTTCTCGAGGACAAAACGCGACACAGATACCGCATCGCTTGCACCATGCGACATAGAAGCTCACCTTGTCGGTTTGCTCTTCCACCGCGCAAGGCGCCCTATTCTTGGAAATCATACTTGTCCTTTCGTGGTCTCGGCAACCGGAGACTTCCTCATCCCGCGATCGCGGTACGTATTCCGTTCAATCGTATCTCTGAACACGATCTACCTCAATACCTATTCGCAACTTATCAGAGTTGCCGGATGCGATGAGACACCTGATTATCTCGACTGTGACATCCATTGGCCATGTGCATATACGTTAGTGAGCAGTTGCCCGAGAGTCAAATGCTCTTGCGGGGGAACCACAGCCGATCTACTTACCTCCGTAAGCATTCACTTACGCGCGGCAACAGGAAGGGCACACGAAATCCGTGGGTTATGAAGGCCCGTCCAATGGTTGTTGGATTTGAGCGGTGAGGGGTCACGTCAGGGGGGATTTGAACGGGA
>Ga0172373_10000413_pt1 | contig 70463 bp, 36 predicted proteins | sample Lak10m_2_FD_114546 | JGI IMG/M metagenome (GOLD analysis project Ga0172373, IMG submission 114546) | Freshwater microbial communities from Kabuno Bay, South-Kivu, Congo - kab_092012_10m | ecosystem: Environmental > Aquatic > Freshwater > Lake | place: Democratic Republic of the Congo...
GCCCTCGCCCTCGCCCTCGCCCGCACCAGCGCCGGCTCGCCCGGTCCCGGAGAGACCGCGCGTGCCAGTCCCTGTCGGGATGGACGGTAACGATGATTTCGCCATCGCCGCCATGGGGGGCAAGAGGAGAACGCCCAAGGATCTCGCCGACGAGCTGGCCCAGATGGACTCGTTCGACCGCCCGAGCAGGCAGACGAGGCAGCGCCGCCTGAGGGACGAGGGCATGGACCAAATGCGCAGGCTGATGCTCCTCGACGGACCGGAAGCCGGAATGAGCGATTCCAGGGGATCGCGCAAAAATAGGGGTTTGGAATTTATGTTGCGCCCGGATGAGGGGAGGGTCTACTACAGATTCGCGGACGGAGATTTCAAGGACATAATGGAGCCCGACGAAAACGGGTTCACGCTCATTGACGAAATGAACGAGCTCGGTTACAACGACAGGGGCGATCTCGTAATACGAGTTGCAGGCCGAGACAGCGTCCTGTTCAGCAAGGAACAGTTTGACTCCAGGGACGGGAATCCGATTTTCACTTTCGAAAACCCCGACAGGGACGAAGTCGTATTCGACCGCGAGTTCACGTTTCCCCCTGGTTTCGACGACATCGACGAAATCGACTACGTCGGCTACGACAACATGGGCAATCTCGTCAATCGCGGACCAGACGGGGACCAAATAATCTTCACGGCGGAGCAACTCGGTTCAACCGGGATGACCGATGACGACATCGTCGACGGCGAAATCGTAGACGACGGTCAGGCGGGCATGGCCGGCGCTCGCAGGACGAGAGAAGAATCCGCCGAACTCGGAAGAAAGATATGGCTGGCGAGAACGCACGACAAGATTTCGCTGGAGGATGCGGGCAGTCGTTTCGGCATGTCGCGACAGGACGCGCGCCAGCTCGAGCTGCTCCACCAGAAGTACCTGAGAGGCCTCGGCGCCGAGCATCCGAACCGTGTGGGACGAAGCATGCTCGACGATCCGATGACAGGCCTCACCGACGCCGAGATGGATCTCCTCAGGAGGAGATTCGACGGCGAAAAGATCGAGGAGGCTGCGGAGCGTCTCAGGACTGACAAGTTCGCCGTGAGGCGCATGGAGCAGCTGGCTCTGGCCAAGTTGAGGAACAGGATGCTGGATGACGGCCAGGGAGTCTCTGCCGGCATGGGCAAGCGCAATGGAGGCAGGGCGGTAGAAGCCGACCCCCCAAAAGCACGACGGGTCGAAAGGCCCGGAAGCCAAAGAAAAAAAAATAGACTCAACCCCAGTTTCATACAGATCCTAGATTCCCTGCGGGAATCTGGTCCCGGCGGATTGAGCTCAGGCGAGCAGGTTCGCCTGGCAGCCCTGATGCGACTCCGCGGCGTCGTCGGCAAGAAGATCGACGACATGATGGCGAGAGGTTCGGGTAGCCGGCGCATGTCGAATCTCGGGCCGGAAATCAATGAGCTCAACGCGTCCATTCGCGGGCCGTTCTCGTCCCTCGCCGAGGCGACGAGACTCTCGGTGGGCACCCCTCGGGATCTGGTTTCTACAGCAATAAAGATGGTCAACGGCGATCACGATCCCCGGGACCTAGACAGTTCCATAAACGTTCAGGTGTTCGAGGCCCTGCACCTCTCGGGGGGCGACGTGGCTTCGGTCGCCCGAAGCCTGGGGATGGACGAGCAGGTGGTTCGCATCAGGGCCAACGCCCACTCAATGAGGCTCCTCGCGGCTTCCCTCCCGTCAAGGTTGAAGCTGAGCAGACGCATAGAGGAGAACGGCGACAAGCTGACGTCGGCCGAGCAAGCGATGCTCAGGATGTGGGTCGACGGCGCATCAAACCTCGACATCGTCGACAAGATGGGGTCGGGCCTAGACGAGAAGGGCGTAATTGCCGAGAGGGCTGAGGCCCTGCGAAAGATAGGCGTGGACCTGAACTCCGCCGAGCTGCGCAACAAGATCGTCGACGGAAGGATTTTCTACGACGAGCACGGTCTCTTCAGCGAAGTGAGAGACGAACTCGGGAACACGACCTACAACAGGATCGGGGACGGCCCCTCGGCGGGGATGGGCGCGGGCAGGAAGACCGTCGTGAGCGCCGATTTCGGCGACGGAAGGCGGGATTACGCAATCTCCAGGACCGTGGCGAGGGACAGGGCCCGCGGCGAAGAGTCGGTCCTGCTGGTGCCGATCAGGGGCGACGACGAGCCCACCATCAGCACCCTGATCGGCAGGCAATTGCTGTTCGACGAGAGAGGCGCTGGTCTCGAGTTGCCCGCAGTCATCAGTCGCTCGGGCGGACGAGTGGCAAGGGTTTCGGACGCCTACGGGCAGGACGTCCCGTTCTTCGGGGAGACGACCATCGACGACAGCATGAAACCGTCGGATGGCGCGCTCAGCATCGCCGAGAGGATCGCCGCCGTTAGGAGCAACGACTCCGCGGCCCGAATGAAGATGGACCAGGACGTCGACGGGGCGCAGACGAGGTACGCGAACCTCGTCACGGCGCTCGATCACCTGATCACCACGGGGGACTGGATCGGCGGCGATCTCGGAGTGACGGGGCGAGTGCCCGAGTACGCAACGATGATGACTTACGGCCTCGATGCGGACGAGGACGGACGGCCGATCATCCCCGCCAACGCGACGAGGGAGCAGTTTGAACTCCGGGAGGCGGAGTGGTTCCTCTCGCGCAACCCCGGCGCAACGAACGAGCAGGTTGAGTCGCACGTGTCCTCGGCGTCAAGGGACAGGATTGCGCAGATCAACAGGAAGTTGGACCTCGCCGGCAAGGAGCTGGCCAGACTCCGCCACATGAGGGACTCCAAGGAGGTCAGGAGGGCGCAGAACGTCGTCGATCTCGAGACGCTCGACGACGACGCGGCTCAGATGCTCAGCGACGAGACCGTCTTCCTCTCGTCGATGTCGGGCGTTGAGTTCGATGCGTCGGCGGTGGCGAAGGGCGCCGACGGGTTCGTCTACGTCGTGCACAAGGGACCGGACAGGCTCGCGGGCGGGGTGCTTGATCCCCGCAGATCCGCCGGCGCCCCTGGCGGCGCCGGCGATGTCGCCGGGCAGGGCGACACGCGGGGGCTGAACAGGATATATCTGGACAGATTCCTGCAGGTCGCCGAGAGCAATAGGGAGATGGTGGGGCACGCGGAGGGTCTCGCAGCGAGAATCGCTAGGGGCGACATGGTCGTGACCGCGCACCCGTTGATACTGAGTGCGCTGAGGGGGCGATCGTCTGTGCTCGCCTCGGCGTTCAACGAGTCGGGGGGGCTGAACCTCGCGAACTACGACAAGGCGCGGGTGGACGCGATCGTGAGGGAAATCGTTGGCTTCGTCGACGACCGCAAAAGAGACATGCAACGCTACGGCAAGATAAGAGATTCCCTCGTCAGATTTGGCGGCCCGAACATGGACCAGATGCTGTCGGTCGAGGCGGACGCGATCAGGGCCACCTCGTCCCTCAACTTCTACGGGAGGTACGCCGAGGCGGATCTCCCCGACGACGTCGTGGAATTTGCCACGGGGTTCACGGACGGATTGACCAGGGGATGGGATCCGATTGACCCCGAGATGTTCGACAGGTGGAACCTCGGCGGGTCCCTCCGCGGCGGGGCGTTCCTGGCCGTGGGCAGGGAGGACTCCGAAATCGTGAGGGGCGGGTTGCTGGGACCGACATCCGAGTCGCAGATCATTTCCCCGCTGAAGCCGCTGATCGGAGTATCCACCCCCGTCAGGGTCGACTACAAGACCTCTCCCAACGACCCGAAGTTCCTCGTGACCCAGATCGGACCGGCGATCATGGCGAGGGCCATAAAGATGCACAAGAGGGACGGCGAGGTGGACATCGAGACGGTGCTGACCGACCCCAGTCTCGCACCCGAAGGATTCGCCGCGCGGCGCGCGGGCTCGGCGGTCGACGATGCTTCCGCAGGGATGGCCTCCGCTGACCGGATGGTGCGCGAAATCGTCAACGCAATGGATGAGTACGAGAGGATCGCTTTCAGCGATTACGAAAGGGACGACCAATATCCCAGCCCGCCGACGAACGGGGAGTTCGTCCGTTTCGCTCAATACTTCGAGGGAGTCGTGGCGACCGAACTCGGTCTGCCCGAAACGAACCCAACCCTTCTCTCTTTCCGTTCCGAATTCCGCGACAGAGTCAAGTCAGTCGAGGCAAGAGTCGACAGAATCCTCGACAAGCAGGGAAAACGAGAAGTAATTAAGACGACCATCAAGATACTCGGACTGGCGTTGGACCTCAAGATCCGCGGGGTGGATGCCCTTGATATGGCGGGTGGCAAGGGAGGCTCGAAAGGGACGCTCGAACTGCACTGGATGATTCTGGATGCCGGCGCCTACAAGATTTTCAATGCGTACGGGCAGAAGGCCCTCGTGGACTTCCTCAACGCAGCAGTGCGAGCGAAACTTCTGCCGCGAAAATCGGCGGACAGAATCATCAACAGGGTCCTCGGGGGAGAGTCGGAGAATCGCCCCGGGGCGACGAGCCTCGCCGACGAGACGGCGGCCCTGACGGCGACGTCCATGAGCCCGCGCGCGTCCGACCTCGTCGCCAGAGCCAGGAAGTATCTCCCCGACGGTGACGGGAACTACGCAGTCCCCGAGTCCGTGTTCCCGAAAAAGGATCAGGACGCAATGTCCGTTGCCGTTCGAAAGATCCTCGCGGGGGAGGAACTAACCGAAGCCGGCGACCAGTTGGGCGAGCTGCTCAAACGGGCGGAAAACGCGTCGGCGATCCGCCTCTACGGGAACGAATTGCCCCACGATTCCGACCCGATCGGCACGAGGGTTTACGGTGTCACCTCGGGCCACAAAGAAGTGGGGTACGGACAGCTAATCCCGTTCGTCAAACCCGGCGCGACCACGTACAGGTACGACGACGGGACGGGTTCGGTCGTCGACTACATCCCCGTGAGGATCGGCAGGAGCCTCGCCGACGCCGACTCCTTCGCATACCACCCAGCATCAGAGCTCAGGTACGCACGCGTCCTCCGCAACAGGCAGCTGAGGACTTGGAACCACCCGAGCAACTCCGACTCGGGCTCCAACGGGACGGTGCTGAACTGGGAAAACTCGGGGGTTGAGTTCGACGCGCTCGGCGAGGAAATCCGTTTCCAGGCCTCGAGAACGAAACAGCTCGACGACAAACTCGGCTTCACGGGCGACTCGCCGAGGAAGGTCATATTCGCTCTGCGCCGGGCGTCCGGCGCCAAGACCAATCTGCCAGGCGACGAACTTAGGTACGACCCGTACGGGTACGTGATCCCCCGTGACGCCACGTCGTCCTCGGGCGACCCCGTCCTGACCTTGCGACGCCGTGACGACTTCGCCGCCCTGCAGGAACTGGTCGAGACGGCGAGGCGCAAAAAAACGGGCCTGTCCGTGGACGCCCTGGTCGGCTACAAACCGGGCACGAAGACCGGACCGGCGGTCGTAAACAGGGTCGTGTACTCGCCGAGGATCGCGAACGGCGAGATCGACGAGGTCTCGCGGGCCTTCGTGCCGGGAGGCGAGAACGCCCCCCACCTGCTCGGGTCGGACGAATCCGGCTCACCCATGGCCTTTGAGATTTCCGACCTGCTCCACGACCAATTCTCTGCGAGGCGGGCGGAGGGAGACCTGCTCGAAAGACAGAGACGAGCCCAACGGGGTGCGCGGGTGTCGGCGGACGGTGCGGAGGCGGGAATGTCGTCGTCGCTGGACAGGTACGTGCGTTCGGTGCCCGCTCGCGGCGAGGACGGGGAAAGCGAGTACGAGGACTTGGCGATAGTTGACCTGCCGAGCACATCAAGCGCGAGGTTGGGGGGCGATTTTGACGAGAGTCCTGCCGGGGTCGTGGCAAAGATAGTCGCCATGGTCCGCCGCAGGGAAGCAGACACGGGCGAGAGAAACGGCCTCGTGTTCTCCTACCCGAGCACGGTGAAGGGGGAACCCGGCGTCAAGAGAGACAAGGACAGGACGCTATTCAACCCGATGGTCGTTTACGGGGAGTTCGATCCCGAATCCAAGGAGACAAGGATCCTCGTGACCGACGAGCGAGGGATCACGAGGCTGGTTCCCATCTCATCGGTTGACCTCGCGGCCCTTGCCGACGACGAGCAGAGAAGGGGCGATCCGTCGAGAAACGAGGACGTGCAGGTCGGCACCTGGAACGTCTACGTCGTCGGCGACGAGTACGTCGGCGGGAAAAAGACGACCAAAACATTCAACGCGGCGAGAATCAAGCCCGCGATCGCCCACGGGGTGACGCGGCCCGCGCCGGACGGCGACTTCGTCGTAGATGACGAACTCGGAGTGGGCTACTTTGAGACGGAACCAGCGACTGACGCTCCTCGCACCGCAACACGGACAAAGCCCAGCACCCAGCAACGACCGGATGCGCCGACCTCGGTCGCGCCGAGCGACACGGACGACGACGAAGTCCTGAGACACATGACAGTTCCCGAGGAGGTTTTTGACGAAAGGACTTTGCTGCCAAGGGACCCCGACTCCCTCTTTGACAAAACGAGGCCGACCGCCTACGAGGTGGCGAAGGGGCTGGCGATGAACGACCCCAAGGCAATTGATGCGCGCCAGACGGACGAGAGACGTTACTGGGAAAAGATAGTAGCCAATTTGGGAAAATGGCTGAGAGCGTGGTCGGCGCAAAACAACGTGGTCACGGAGATGAAAAACGGCGAGGAGGTCACAAAGATAAATCCCGAGACCGGCAAGCCCCTGTACAGAACTCCATACAAGAAAAATTACAGGTGGTTCGGTAATCCGATCGGTCCCGACGGCTCCGAGATGCCTGATGGCGTTCGCTCGGAGCTCGAGAAGGTCAAGGATTTCGCTGGCTTGAAGAACTGGATGAACGGGAAGAAAGTGGTGTTCTTTGATTTTGAGACGACCGGCATGGTCGATGGGGAGCTCGGCAGCACGGGCGCACCGCTCCAGGCGTCTTTCCTGATCATCGAGAACGGCGACCTCGACAAGCCCAGAGGGCTCACCCTGGCGATCAACCCCGGGGACACCCCAGTCACGCAGTGGAGCATCGACAACGTGAAGATCAACGGCACGCCCGTCCTTGAGGCCCTGAAAGATAGTCCGGAATCGTTCCTGTCGCCGGAAGAAGCACGGCAAAAGATCGTCGAATTCCTCGGGCAGGACGCCGTGCTCGTCGCGCACAACTTAGTGAACTTCGATGTGAAAGTTTGGAAGGATCTGATGGGGGACCACCCCTACCGGGGATGGATTGACAGTCTTGCCGTCGCTAACTGGCTTTTCGAAATTGACGCAGCGAGATTCAAGGAAATCATGTCCTTGAGCCGAAGAACCGGTAACCGCGACCGGGACCTATATCCATTCACGGATTGGATGTCATCGCAGGTCCGGATCAAGCCGCGAAAACCGGGCGAGAAAGCGTGGAGGGGAAATAAGAAGCCTGGCCCGCTCCAGAAGTTGTACCGCAGGGCGACGGGTCCGCTCCATTACAAGGTAGCCGCAAACGAAAAAGGTCAGCTGTACCCGAGGGCGTACGCGTCGAACAAGCTCGAGGCTTTGGCCTATTACTTCGGGATTACGCAAAAGGACGCGCACGACGCCAAGGAAGACACCAGAACCCTGGCAAGAATGTTCATGGAGATGCTCGACCTCGGAGAGCGCTGGGGCGCAGCGAGGCAGATGTTCGACACCGGAACGGTGGCGACTGTGGCGCGACAGATCGACGAACAATACTCGGCCGACGTCGAAAGTTGGGCGAGGGCCAGCGGCGTGAAAAACCCTCGGCGCGAGACCCTGTTCGACTTCGACGCCAGGCCCGGATCCGGTCGCGGCGACACGCCACCCCGCTCCGGAGGCGCTGGTTCGGGCGGCGGACGACCCCCCGGAGGAGGGGGAGGCACGCCCCCGCGCGGCGGTTCCTTCTCGGGAGGCGACCCGGACAGGAGACTTCTGTACCAGACGGCGGACGGCGTTGCCGTGTACGAGACGAACACGGGCATACATTTCGAAATCAAGTCGATCTCGCCGTCGGACGGCCGCGAGGAAGCCGTGGTGTTCCTAAGGGCACTCTCGCAGGCGCGCGTCGAGGGATACGCGGCCGAGTTCAACTACGGCGAGAAACCCGACGGGTCAGTCGCTTCCTACAGGATCGCATCCATCGAGGTCCTGCGCAAACCCGACCTGACCGACGAGCAAATCAGGGGGGCTGGGCCCGAGGCGTACGAGGTCCACGGCATAGACCTCTCGGACGGCAAGTTGAAGAAATTCGAGCTTGCGCAAATCAACTCGGGAGCAAAGGCCGGCCCGAAACCCAGCGACCTCACCGAGCTCCCCGTCAACATATTCGGCGCCGTTTTCTCGGACGGTTCAGGGGGCAAACCGAAGACTCCGCAACAATACGCGGACTCAATCAGGAGGCAAGCGTTCAGCATGGGCCGATCATCGGACGGGCCCATGGCGGGCATGTCCGGGCTGACCAACGGGGACGGAGCGACGAACTCGACCTCTTACTGGGTCACGACGCAGGACGACGTCGCCATGGCGGACATGTCCGATTCCGACATCTCGAAAAGGCTCGCCTCCGACCGAACCAGGTTCGAGAATCTTTTTCACGCGGGCCCCGAGTCCGACGCAGCCGCCTCGAGGGTGCTTGACTCAATGGCAGCCGCGAACAGAATGATCAAGGTCAGGTCAAACCAGACGACGGACCAGAACGGCTTCTCCGTAGCGATGACGAGGAACGGCTACAAGCTCACGGGCAAGTTCAAGCCGCCACCGGGCGTGATGGACGGCAGCTACGAACTGCCGGCGGACTTCGGGCCAAGACGGGCCGAGATGGCGAGGAACGCATCGTTGTCCGTGGCGCTCGACTACGCGACGGCCAACGGCCTCAGGGCCGAGGCCATCGACCGCGTCTCGCGATTCTCTCTCGTTCCCAGAGCCGAACTGCTCGGCAGGCTCGCGTCCCACGATTACCCGACCTACTCAAGCGCGCTCACGTTCAGAAAATTCAGGGACGCTTCAGAGTCGATATCGGAGGGCATCGCCAGCCCGTCGTCGCTCGGGATGATAATTGACCCCGTGTCCGACCTGGCGTCCGCGGCGCGGGCCGTCGACTCGGCTCTGAGAAAGCTCGGCGCAAACCCGCTGGACGAGAGTCGCGTACTGCGCAGGGGCGGGCGCAACTACGCACAAATCGACCAGGACGAACTACTGAACGAGTTCAACGAGTCCGTGTCCGACCTCTTCTCCTTCGACCACCGGGCGATGTTCTCCGATCCCGAATTCAGGGTGAAGTACGACGCGATACGGGACGGGTTGACCGACATAGGCGACGAGCTGAGGAGGAGATACCTGTCGTCGCTCGCCGACGGCCCGAGCGCTGGCATGTCGGCCGGTCCGTCTCCGTTCGGCGAGGCCGACGGTCTGCCGATTCTGAGCGGCTCAAAATGGTTCGATGCGAGGCTCTTCGCCGTCCACGGAGCGAGAGACTACGAAAACGTTGCCACCGAATTCGGAAATAGATTCAGGACCCTGCCCGACAGGACATGGGACAACCCGACCGACGACGACCTCACGGACATCTACCACTTCGCGACGATGCTCAACCACGACGCCATGATCGAGGACCTCGTCCTCAGGGGCGAAAACACGGACTCCACGGACTTCTCCCGGCTTGACGTCGTTGACAACGGCTTGATCGGAGTCGTCTCGAAAATTTCTGCCTTCACGGGCTTACCGCCGGCACGGGTCAACGACCTCGTCGCGCGGGGCCGCGACACTGCCTTCATCAGGAGACTCGCGGCGATGGACGCCGCCGGGAGGACCGAGCAGATGAACGCGGTTCGCCGAAGGCGCGCCTTCGCGAGGCTCGCCCGGCTCAAGAAGAAAGAACTCGGGGATTCTTTCCCGCTGTGGCTGGCGGAGGCTTCGATCAGGCAGGGTTCCGACGACAGACGCACCGGAGGTTTCGAAAACGACTTCGCCGAAATCATGGACTACCCGAGGAAAAATTTCTACGGGGAGGACGTCTCGTCCGCCCTTGACGGAGTAGCGAGCTTCCTCGGCGTCGCCCCGAGGGGACAGGGCGCCGACCCATCGGCCGGCATGGCGGGTCGCAGGCCGTTCGTCAGGCAGCGTTACGACATCAAGCCCGTAGACGGCGGATTCGTGATCATAGACACCGACAACAGGAACTCGATCGCAAGCAGGGTTTTCAAGGACAGGAGGGAGGCCCTGCGCGGGGCGGCCCGCATGGACAAGGGCGACAGAACGTTCGACCCGTTTGCCGCGCCCTTCACCCCGCCGCCGCCCAAGAACGCACCGGAGTCGATCGTCCGCGACCCGAAAACCGAGAAACTCGCCCAACCCAAGATCCAACCGACGCTCTTCGACGACAACGGGGACCCGAACGTGGGGATGTCCGCAACGGGAATGCCGTCCAAGCTCCGATTCGCATCGAGGTCGCTCAAGGACCAGGGCGTCAGCGAGGAAAACGTACGCTCGGCGATGTCGGAATACGATTCGGGGCGAGCCTCGCTTCCTTACCCGTCGCCAGACGATGTCCCCGTATCCCGACTGATGGGCGGCTACGCATCGAGCGACGCCGCGCTCAACACCGTCATGGGCAGGATTGAGCAGATAGCGGGCGATCGCTCAAACCGCGAGGAGATGCAGCGGCTCGCATCCAACCTAGAGAAGCTCCAGAAGAGGAGGAACTATTTCTACAACCAGCTCAGGGAGAGACTGGACGACGGGGATCCCGACATGCAGACCTTGGAGTCGTGGCACTCACAGAGGGCGGGTCTAGACAGGGAATCCACGACCCGTTTCGGTCTGGGGAACCTGCCCGCCTACATAATGCCGAGCAAGTTCGTGAGCGACGCGCCCGCCTCCGACTCAACCCCCGGGTACGTCAACGGATCCAGCGACTTCGCCCTGCTCGAGACGATCGGCAACCTGGCGGCCGAGAATCTGTCATCGAACTCCCGAACGCCGGGCTACTCGGCGCGCAGGAGGATAGACGAGATCATCAAGTCCGTGCAGCGCGATGTCGAGCGGATTTCGCGTCGCAGGGGCGAGTCAATGGCCAAGTTCGGCCAGAAGGCCGTCCGTATCGGCGCCCAGGTTCTCGCGATGGCCGCGCGGGCGGGGAAACCCGACGGCGAGGCGCTGAGGAGGGAGTTGATCTCCGCCGGCCTCTCGCAGATGGTCGCCGACGGTGGCTCCCGTCTGGGGCTGGCATATCTCGTCAACGCCGTTGACGCGGGGATTCTGACTTCCCTGGAAGCCAAGCGAATGCTGCGGAAGGCGAGGGGCGAGGGCTTGAGGCCGACGTACGAAATGACTAAGGCCGAGGGGTTGCTGGCTAGGGGCCAAATGTCCCGGCTCGTCTCCGAGCTTTTCGGAACGACGGTGTCGACCAAGTCGGCGGGTCGGAATCCGGAAACCCGACGTCTGTCGATCATCACCGAGACGATCAGCTCGGTGTTGACGGAGTGATCTATCTGTCGCGGATTTCGCGCGACTCGTCTTCTACAATTGGAGGAATCATGAGATACCAGGGATCGTACGAGGCTAAATCAATGACCTCAGAATACATAATCAGCCTTGGCGAGCTTTCCATGCTGGAGGAAGACGAGCCCGACGACGATTTTTTCATGCCCGTGCCGCCCGAGGACCTTTTTTATGCCAAGTCGGCGGTAGACGAGGTTCTTTCATCTTACGAAATGAAGGCCAGCGCGGTGCCCGACGGGATAGTGCTCCACGAAGCAAAATTAATCGGACCGACCCTCGTTGAGGAGCTGCAAGAAGCGATTACCCGGGTCTGGCATGATGCTCAGGCGAGAAACGCCAACAGCGGCAATCAGTAAACGAAAACTCCGATGAACGGCAGGCCAAGCAACGGGTACACCCGCGGTAACCGTAATATAGGTTATGATAAACCTACACAAAATAACGCGGTCAAATTGAAATATCACTGCATTGCAACTGGCGAGAAACGCCAGTTTCCGTGCGGAAGTTGCGTCAACCACAAGGGTTGCCTCGCATCGACAATGCAACACAAGGAGCGAAAACATGGAACCTGAAGCCGGAGCACCAACCGTAAAGATCGGCGACAACGGTCAGGTTCTTCAGTGCGCGAAGGGCGCGGACATCGCCGCCTGCGGTTACAAGGCGGGGGACGCGGTTTGCGCGGCCTGCGGAGCCACGGCGGTCGAGGTGAAGATGTACGGCGACGAACCCGGCTCAGATGGTTTCATGTGCAAGGCGACGGGCGAGAACGTTATGGATGCCTGCTCCGAATGCAAGGGCGACTGCGCGCCCATGGGGTACAAGGGCGAATCCATGCCTGATGATGTCCTTGGCATGTTCAAAAAGAAGAAAAAGAAGAAGGGTGGCAAGAAGAACCCGTTCGCCAAGGCAGACGAGGAAGACGAGGAAGACGAGGAAATGTCGGAGAAGGTCGCCATGTACGGCGCGCCCCCAGCGAGGGCCTACGGCGACTTCGTGGACGACGAGGAACTGGGGATCGAGCAAGAAGAGGACGAGGACGAGGACGAAGAGGATCTCGATTTAGAGGTGCCGCAGATGGACGACCCCGAGGAGGAGATGGTCGAGTCAATGGCCGGAAACCGATCTCCTTTGCCAAAAGCTGCCTACGTTGACGGCATGATGGACGAAGAGGACGAAGAGGACGAAGAGGACGAAGAGGACGAAGAGGACGAGGAGGACGAAGAGGACGAGGACGAGCTGATGGACGGTGCCGAAGAGGTGGGTTACCGAGCGTTCAAAAAGTCGGACTACGCCGATCTTCGTCTCGCGACGATGGGTTTCAAGCAGGGCGAGATGGGGGAGAGCCCGTTTGTTTGCGCAATCGAGAGGAAGCTCTATCCCGCCAACTCCCCCGTCTGCGAGAACTGCCCGGGAGGTTGCGTCAAGGAAGGCGACATGCCGGCGCTGCTCGAGATGGAGGGCGTGGCCGAGGACATGTTCAGGGGCAAAGTCCTTGACTCCGGCTACTCCGACAAAGCCGACATTTTCGTGATCGACGTGGAGCGCAAGGACGGGAAACCCGTCGAGGCGTTCTTCGACGGGACGACCGGGGAGTGCATGGGTTGGCACCTGCTGAACGACGAGGTCCTGAACGTGAAGTCCGGCTTCCAGCCGACGCAGATGATCGGGTTCTCCGAGGCCGCGCAAATCGCAACCAAGAGCATCAACGGCGACGTCGTGTCCGTGGAGGCCGACGTGTTCGAGGGATTCGACAGCTACGCCGTCGAGATCGAGGGGGTCGACGGAAAGTCCTACGACGTGTTCATATCCCTCGACGGCGAGGTACTCGGCTACGACACCTACACCCAGCAGGAGGCCTTCGCGATCGAGTCCGAGGCGGCGGATATTGCCCTCAAGAGGGCCTACGGCGACGATGCGAGGAAGCAGATGGCCGAGCGCGGCGACGCCATGGACGACGGGGAAATGCCGATTGCCAACGACTCTGACCTTAGGAACGCAATCATGGCTTGGCCGAGGTCGCAGAGGCGCACCGAGGCGAAGAAGCACATCATGGCGAGGGCGAAAGTCCTCGGCCTCGAGAAGTCGCTGCCCGACGAGTGGTTGCAGGAGAAGAAGCAGAACGAGCAGACGACCGAGGACGCCAACTTCCTCTCGAGTCTCGCCGAGTTCGAGCTCATCTCAGAGGAAATCAAGTCATCGAACCCCGAAGAAGAGGCCGAGCTCTACTTCAAGCGGATGTTCAGCGACGAACAGAGACAGGAGCAGGCGAAGAAGGGCAACGCCCTGCCCGACGGCTCCTACCCGATCGTCAACGAGACAGACCTGAGGAACGCCGTCCAGGCGTACGGCAGGGCGAAGGACAAGGACAAGGCCAAGGCCCACATCACGAAGCGGGCCAAAGATCTCGGCAAAGAGGACTTGATCCCGGAAAACTGGAAGTAAGGGAGCCTCGAGGTGACCCGCCTCGACCGCAACCTCAGGAAAAGCCCCGGGGAGAAATCCCTCGGTCAGACCATCGGGAACGCGCGCAGGGACATGAACCCGTTCACAGCGAGGGACGCTGACCTCGACTTAATGGTCCTCGAGGGAATCCCGGCAGTGAACTTTGGCAGGGGCGTGCCCGACCCGACCCCCGGCGGAGCCGCGGCGATGTCCGGCCCGAATCGTCACTGGAGGGTCAGCGAGGAGAAGAACCCGTCCGACATCAGGAATCCAGACGGTCATTTTCCGCGGGAATTCGGACCGATGTGGAAGAACTTTAATTTTACGGCCCTCAACGTCGCGCCGAGGGCGCGGAGAGGCACGAGCCCGGCTTCGGTGAACACCTATCTCCACGTCGAATGGACCGAGCCGCACTGGGACGCCGTGAGGGACGACACCGGGATATGGAACCCCCCGCCGCCGCCGGAGATGGAGGTCGAGCGCGCCATCTACGACGCCATGAAGAGAGAGACGATAGAGGTCGGCGGGTACAACGTCCCATTCCCCAAGTACCCGAAGGAGTCCGACTACGGCCAGTACACGGACCCGAAGGGTGCCACCATCCCGTACCTCCGTGCCCCGCGAAGTTTCCCCTTCAGCAACAGAGAGAACTCAAGGTGGACGGACGGAGACCCTTTGTACCACGCGGCCCCGACCGGCTTGTTGCCGAAGATAATCGCGGAGGGACTCGTCACAGGTGCCGACCGCCAGCTGTGGTTCGGGGCGTCACCGACGGTTTGGAACGAGCAATTCCCGGGCAACGCCGCCGATCGGCTGAAGTCACCGGTCAAGGGAATGTCGTTCCTGCGGATCAGCCCGACCGACGCAATGAACGAAAGACTCTCCCTCCTCGCGAAGGTGGGCGATGTCGATCGGCCCACGCTTTATCTGGCGATCGATTCGGCTGGGAATCCAATCGAGCCCAGGGATTACCGGACGCAACGGGCGGTCGGCCTCTACGGCGACGCCATATATTTTGACGACATCAAGATACCGGGAGAGAACATTGAGGTCCTGAGCCAGAGCGGGGAATGGATCCCGTTGTACAAGACGGACCTTTCGGAAGTGGTCTTTGACCCCTCGGGCGGCGCAGAGGCCGGCATGTCAAACGAGAAAAACCGCGGGGTCAGGCGGCTCCTAGCGAAATTGACCAACGGCAGATTCGGCGAGGACGGAGGGGACGACGCCCCGACGGGGCGACCCGAGCCGTCGCCGCGCGAAAACGCGCCGACGGTCTCGGCCTCCCCCGTTCCGCCATCGAGGATTCGCTACTCGGATTCCTACGGTGGCGACGACTTGATAAAGGATGAGCAGAGGATCGAGCGCATGAAGCACGAGGCGCTCGTGGCGTCGGGCTCCTGGAACAAGATCCACTCCGACCATTACGACTGGTGGGCGTACCCGATAGACAGGGGCAGCGCCTCGTACGGCGAGACGTTCAACGTCGCCGGCGAGCCGACGGAGAGGCTGAAGAAAGACCCCGAATTCCTAGCCAGCCTCGCGCGGGAAATAGAAATACAGGCCCTCGCCCTCGGTTGGTCGTTGTACGACCAGGACTGGGTTGAGAGTCTCGATTGGGAGAACGGTCAGGACTGGCGGCGGGCCTATCCGACGAGATTCTGGAAGGCGACCAGGTCGGCGCAGATCTTCGGCCTCGAGGAGGAGTTCGAGTCGTTGCTCGTGCTTAAGCAATCCCTCGAGGATGCCGGGATAGCCTTCGGCCGCGAGGACTACTGGAGAAACCCCGGGACCATCGACAACGTTCCGTCGCTCGGCCCGTCATGGGAGGAAAGGCGACAGACGCCGCGGTTCGGCGCGAGCGACGCGACGGGCCAGTACAGCCTGTTCCCCGCCGAGTCGCCGTTCGACCGCAGAGGAGCCGCGTCGGGGCCGACCAGTCCCGAGATCGCCCGCCGAAAACCCGAGACGGGGAACGACCCGTTCGCCGACCGACCGGAAGAGTGGCCGGGACTGGCGTACGACTCCGATGACCCCTCCATGCAGGTCGTTTTCGGCGTCGTCATCGCCGCCGAGGAACTCGCGGACCTCCTGTTCGAGTCGGACCGGACGATGGAGTTCGGCTACCCGTACGAGCGGATAGACGAGGAGACGCGGTCAATGATGGCCGAGGACATTTTTTTCGCCACGGGCCTGTTGGACGAGGATCAGCTGGTGTCGGACTTCGACGTCGACAGGCAGGAGTCGGCCGCCAAGATGAGGGAGTACGCCCGGGCCATCTGGGACTCGGTGGGCTACGCCGACGACGCAGAGACCCTCGAGGAGCTGGCCGAAGCCCTCGAGGACCCGACGATCCTCGAGGACGACTTGATTTACCAACCCACCGACCCGGACCCGGGAGCTCCCGGCGCCGAGGCCGGGATGGGAAGACGCTTCCGGGACCTGGACGAAGAACCCGATTATTCGGAGATGAGTTTGAGCGACGCGGAGATACAGAATTTCATCGAGTCGGAATTCGATCTCGCCGAGCAAGACAAGATCTTCGGTCGGTCCCGCTCCTTACTGGCCGACCTTGATCAGGGGTCATTCGTCGCGGGAAAACCTAAACAGGTTTATCAGCTATCGATAGGCGCGCCGGAGAACATCCCGGACCAGACGAAGGAGGACTACAAGGAGCTGTGGAACGCCGGCGTCGGGTGGCGGGAAATAAATCGCCGGCTCGGGATCTCCAACGAGGACGGCGCGCTCGTGCAGAGCGAACTCTTACGGACCGGAATAATCTCGAAACGTTCCGCGCCCGAAGGCACGAGCCGCTTTCCGACAAAGAAGTCGCGGCCCCTCACGGACACCGAGGAGAGATTCGCCGAGCTGCTCCTTGCGAACACGACTAAAAGGCAAATCATGGACGAACTCGGCCTGTCGCGTGAACAATACATGCGTACATATTTATTTTTGCGCGGACGAGGCCTTCAGCGCGGCATTTCGTCGGGTTTAACCCCCGCGGGCCGCCCCAGGAGGGAGCTGTCGGACATCGAGAAGGAATTCGTCCGACTTTACGGGGAGGGGAAGACCATGCCCCAGATCATGGCCGAACTCGGCCTGTCGCGTGGACAATACATAAATAGTTATCAATTTTTGCGCGGACGAGGCCTGGTGAATCCCCGCCGTGACGTGGTGAATCCCGGTGGTGCAGAGGCGGGTATGGTCGGCGGCCCCCGAAACTCCGCGGCGAGGGAGGAGCTGATAAAGACGTTCGCCGAGATGTACAACAACCAGGTCAGCAAGGCGGAGATCATGAGGCGAATGGGCCTGACTGCGGACGAGTACGAGAGCCTCTACAACGCGCTCAGGAGTCGCCGCCTCAGGGTGCCATCCGCGCGAAGGGACGCCCGTCTTGATTCCCGCCTGACCGAGTCCGCGGAGATATTCGCCGAGATGTACAACGGGGGGGCGAGCAAGACCGAGATCATGAGGGAGATGGACCTGACCCCCAACCAATACAAACGCCTCTTCAGCGCCTCGCAAACGCGCGCCCTCATCGGTGGTCGGCGCGACCGCAAGCTGACCGAGGTCCTCGGCGCCGAGGCGGGGATGTCAAGAACACCGGAGAGGGGCGACCTAGTCAGGATCGGCAGAAACTCGGACAATCCCGACTGGATGCGAACCGGAATGCTCGGCAGGGTCGTGGGGGTGGGCCGTGACGGAACTATCTCCGCGGAACTCGAAGGCGAACTGATAAAGCTCATTCCGGGCGAGGATCGTTTTCTGGTGATCCCGAGACAGGTCGATACGTTGTACGAGCTGACGGACAACGACGGCAATGTGATGTACCTACCGGTCGAGGACGTGACGTACCCCTTGATCACTCGCCGCATGCAGGAAGCGGCAAAAGCTGGGTACAGAAGAACAGGAATCATCCGAGGAAACATGCGAACATTCTTCGACGAGGCCACGGGAACCTACAAGACCTCCCGGATCGAGTCGGGGATTATTAACGCGGAGAACATTGCGCCGGAAACGACCGCACCGGTTCCCTATATACCCACAGACCCTTCCGACGGCGAGGCAGGGATGTCCGGCCCGGATTCGGTGAATCTGCCGGATGGAATAGACGAGGAACTCAAGGATTACGCCTACGAAGATCCGCTGTTCGGTCAATCCATAAAGCATCCTCTCTTTTTTTGGATAGCCCCGATCACACCGGAAGTCACCGACTTTATAAACGCGTCTTTCGCACAAAAACGAGCGTCCGCGGAGGAAGCTTTGGCAAAAAAGAATTGGGGCAGATACATATACCTACACGAACGCCCCTACCGCATCGACGCCTTCGAGGACGTCATGGACGAGATGACGGACCAGGAGTATTGGAGCCGACTCTCGAACATATGGGTGGACAGCGAGAACATCGGGGCGCAACCCGATCGTTGGAGGGATCTGCTAATGAGCGAACGCGGTTCGCGCGAGTCCTTCATGAACGAGAACGAACGCGCGGAACTAGCGAAATTGCCGCAAAAGTTCACCGTATATCGCGGTTATTCGGAAAACGACCAGGAAGAATTCGGGATGTCGTGGAGCACCGACGCGGGAGTGGCCGAGTGGTTCGCCAGGAGATTCGCAAGGGAAAACGAAAAGATCATCATGGAGGAAATGGAGGTCTCCAAGGACGACGTCTTGGCGTATCTCACGCGGCGGGGCGAGGAGGAAATAATCCTCGATATGCGCACAGCGGCTGGTGAAACTGCGAGCAGGCGGGAGTTGCCGCAGAAACCCAAGACGAGAATACCGATCAGGAACAGAAATTTGAACCCTCCGGACGGCGAGGCGGGGATGTCGTCCGCCCTCGTGAGGAAGGTCACCGACGACGACGCCCAGCTCGGGCTCATCTACGCGGTGCCCGGGGTAAGGGCCAGCGTGGTGATGAGGGACACCGAGGGCCTCCCGACCGTCCCCGGCAGGAACGCGATCATGAAGCCCTACCTTCTCGCCCCCCACGTGAGCCTCGACCGTCTCGCACCCGACAACCCAGCAATCCGGTCGCTGGCGCCCGCGCTGGGCCGGGCCGGCCTCGGTTCGTACCCCGTGGAGGGACACAAGGTACCCAAGATCCAGGGTCCGGTGGTCAGGGACTTCGCCGACGAGCTGATCGGCCCGAAGGCCGTCGCCGACGCAATATCCGGCACGTTCCCGACAGCCGACGAAATAGTGACGATCTACGCCATCAACGCGTTGATCAGGGCGAGGGCCGAGTACCTGTCGGATTCCACGCTCACCGCCGACCAGGTGAACACGGCGATTCTCAACGGCAAGCAAGTCGGTAGATCCGGGGACGGCGGCGCCGACGCCGGCGGCACCTTCTGGACCCCTCCCGATGGGTCCGGCTCGTCCATCATCTATCGAACGGGGACAGAGGATTCCCCGACGCTCGGCGCGTCGCTCGACCCGTTCATGAGCTTCAAGGGCAAAACGGATTTTCTCTGGTTCGTGACCGATGCGATGCCCGAGACGGTCAAGTCCGAGCTCGCCTCGTACATGACCAAGAAACCCTTGTTCGGGTCGTGGAGCGACCTGTCGGACTTCGAGAACATAAACATCAGGGAGAACGACGACCTCTCGCGCAGGTTCGCCCCGATGGTCAGAGCCCAAGCGAGGGTTGTCGTGGAGCACGCGAGACGTCACGTCGACCTCGCCCACAAATGGGCGCGGGTCGCCTACGAGACGATGAGGGGAGCAGGCCTCTCCGACGCGGAAGTGGCGTTCGTGATCAACGAGCACTGGACGAAGGCCGCCGAGTTCTCCCTCGACAACGTGGAACCCGGGAAGGTGCTCGCCGGCGCCGCGAGACTCGGCGCGAAGGCGTTCTCGTCCAGGTACTCACCCATAACGAAGTTGGATGGCCGCGGGGAGGAGGAGGATTACGGTCTGCACGAGTTCTTCCATCACTACCTCGGCCAAGGATTCACGAGGCACGGGGAGTACGTCGCGTTCAGGGGCCCGGTAGACCTCGTTGACTCCTACCACGGGCACCTGCAGTGGGCGTTCAATCAAAACAACCAACTCGGCATGTTCGCGACAAAGGTCCTACTGGAAGGGCTGGGCGCGGACACCAAGAACAAGTTGTCCAAGCTCAACAATTACAGCAACGAGCTGTTTGAGTCGGTTGCGAGGGCGATCTACGACAGGTTGCGGGAGATGCTCGCTTCGCCTGACGTCAGGGAAAAGTTGCTGGGCCAGGTTTTCCCTGAGTTCGCCGGAACGACGACGGCCGACGAGGCGAGGATCATGGACCTCATACGGAAGCAGTTCGAGAGGAGGTCGCTGAGACCCGACGTTTTTCTGGGCGATTACGTCCCGGCGATGCGCCTGATGACCGCCCAGGATTTTCTCGTGCCGAAGGAATACTGGCCTTACGGCGGGGAAAGCAAGATACTCTTCGGGGGGGACGAATGAGACGCAACGACGCCGCCCGCACGAGGCCCATGCTCGTGGTGGTCGAGCCCGGGTCGTCGGCGGACGCCACGGGGTCGGCGCTCGCCTCCTTCGCGACGGCCGACGACGACGGTTTCCTCGCCGAGGCCCAGGCGGAGTGGGATGAGACGCAGAAGGCAAGACGCCGCGCGGCCGACGCAGGCGATTCCGATAGCTAACAACTATACGTCTATAATTGTTTGGTAATTGTAAAATCCCGTCCCCGGGAATAGAGGATTAAGGGCAGATGTCGCCAACCCCGTTCAAAGTTCCGCTCAACGCAAAAGTCGTCGCGAACCACGGGACGACGTCCGTCTTCGCCCTGAGGGACGGGCGCCTCGCGTTCGTCGACCACGCCACCAAGCGCGTGTTTTTCGACGGAAGCAGGGACGTCGGATCGGGGACCTACGGGTCGGGGCACAACGCGGCCTGGGCCGACGCGCGACTCGCGACCGTAGCCGAACTCGGCGGGTCGGCGTCGTTCTCGATGACGAAGGCGCTGAAGCCGAGGCAGTCGAGCTCGCCCTTCTCCGAGCCCGAGCAGCCTGCGGCGGATCTCCCCGACGAGCCGTTCGCGCGGATGCTCCCGTTCATCCCGAAGGAATTCCTCGACTGGGCGGGGTCCTACGAGGTCGGGGATCCCCTCCCTCCGATGATGCCCGGCTACGGGGGCGAGACGCTGTGCAACAAGAGCATCAACGACGTCTCCTACTCGCAGGACGGAATCAGCGTCGAGCGGCTCGTGGACGCGGGCCTAGGGGCGCTGGGACTTCCCGAGGTCAACCCCGAGCTCGCCTTCGTGCCCGAGCCTGAGACGAAGGGGCTGCCCGGTTTCGAGCAGAAGGGAATCCTCGGCAGGGAGATCAGGGACATGGTGAGGAACATCGCCGATTCCATCCTTAGCGCGAGGGGCCTGTGGAAGGACGAGCTGAACAAAATCCGCTGCGGGTCGGGACCGAACGCGAACAGGTTCACCGACATATTCGGCACGGGCTGCGACGTCCCCGGGTCGGGGGTGGCGGGCAACGTCGTCGGGGCGGTCCGGGGAGCGGTTGATTTGCCGGGTCCGGTCGACGAGATCTTCGGTAGGGTCGAGGGGGCGAGGGAGAAACTCGCCGACGCCGCGGACGGCCCCGACGTGCCGGGCTCGCGGCCGAGCCTCGGCGCAAGGCTACGCGCAGCGACATCGAGGATGCGGGGCGGGGACACCCCGTTCTACGTGGCCGACATGCCGGGCGACCTTGATCCCGCCGCGGGGATGAGTTCCGTGATGGGGTCGCGAAGGTCGGAAAGAACCGGCTTTTGGGGTCTCCGCACCCTCGCGTCCAGGAACAAGATCCGGGAAAGATTTAGAAAAACGCAAGACGAGTATTCAAAGATGAGGGCGGACTATCAACGGTTCGTCAACTCTGACGAGCACAAGCGGTGGGCCGCGGACTTCGAGTTGCGACGGGGAAGGGCGCCGCACGCGGGCGAGCGGGTGGATCAGTACGCGAGGCACCTCGGATGGAATGGTTCCTTCAAGGACGATCAAGGCAAACCGATGACCGACAACGTCGGCAGGCCGGTGGGAAGTTTCATGGGCGGGGCCGACACGGCGGTCGTTGACGGGGTAACGAGGCCGGACCTGACTCACTTCGAGGCGATGATCGACGAGATCATGAGGCAAACCGCGTACGAATTCGACACTGAGAGGCAGAAACGAAAAGACAGGGAGAAAGCCGAGGAGGCGGTCGGCGAGTACATGCTCGCGACGCTGCACGCCATGATGAACGCGGGCGGCCCGAAGAAGCTGCCGGACGGAACCGACAACCCCGAGCACAAGGAGCGCTTCGCCGAGGTGGTCCCAACGTTCATGCGTATCAAGCACCCCTTGGACGCGTCGAACAAAAACCCCGGTCTCAAGAATGCGTATGTCATCGCTTCTGTAAACAATTTCTTCGGTGACGATCCTACGACCGCATATCCCGGGCTTCCGGGACTGAACCGAAACCAACTCCACCAGGGAGGATCGGCGCCGGTTTGGATGGCGGCTTCGAACCTTTCATCCGCCCCGCCGGTTTACGCGCAGATAACCCTCGACCCGTGGTTCTTCAGCAGCCAAAGAAGCCAGGCAGAAAGGCTGATGGGGATAGAGGAGACCCATCTCGGCATGGTCCCGGATAGGGAAGCGTTCATCGCGCACACCGCGGATCACGAGCTCAACCACATAGACGATTTCATGAAGCGCTTGGGTGACAAGCTGGGATACACGGCGGTACCGCAAGAGATGCAAGTCCCAACGAGCGAGTACGGGGAAGCCGCTTGGCGCAAGAGGTTGTCGGAACAGCGATTCACCCTCCACTCAGGTTGGCAGAATCAGATCGACCTCGTGAGGGACCTTCAATACATGGAGGCTGTCGTCGGCTATGACGCTAACGACCAGCCCGTAAAGGGACTCGTCCCCGTCTCCTACTTCGGGCGCCAGGTAGAAGAGCTGATGATGTTCCTTGATCCCCGGAACAACCTAACTGATTACGAAAAACAGCGAGCCCTGTGGAACTTCTACATGAAGAACGTCAGGTTTAACGAGAATGTGGCGTCCGAATTTGCGAGATTCTTGGCAGGCGAGTCAAGAATCGCGGGCCCGAGGATCACGAAGGCGGACCAGCAGAGAATCCTCGCTGAAATCATCGAAGATCTGGAAATACGCGGCTTCGGCGAGGAGACCGGGATACCGCGACTCGACTTTTGGCAGGACATGCTGGACACGCCCGTTGGCAGATGGAACCCCGTCAGCAGGCAATTCGAGTACCCAAGGGACCCGACAGACGGCCGACCGGACGTGTCGCCAATGAACCTCATGAGACCATTCAGGAGGGACGGCGAGTCAACCGATGTGACCCCGAATACCGCTGCGTACGGCCAGGCTCGTTTGGACAACAGTGTTTCCAACGCCCTGCACGGGTTCATCGGGGGAACGTACGCCGGTGAGAGCGACTTCGAATTCGCGGCCGAGCTGAGGACCCACCTCAACAGGCCGGGCGCGCTCGCCGAAATCAGGGAGTTCCTCGCCGACAGCGAGAGGAACGCGGGCAACCTCGACGAATCCGGCTTCATGACGCTCGTGGCGAAGCACGTGGGGACGGACGAGGTTTACCGGCTCTACGGCGAGAAACCGCCGCTACGAAACGCACCGACTCCGTCACCGTCATCCGCGCCACCACGCGGCGGCGGGGGGTCCATAGGCGGCGCACCCCGGGGCATCGGCACCGGTGGCGCGACGGGCAAGGTGAGGGGCTCGGGCACTAGGCCGACGGTACCCATGACGCCGCGAGCCGACGCACCCGACGCACCCGACAGTCCGACTCCGGCCTCTCCGCGTTTGCGCGGAACCGGAACGAGATCTACGATCCCCATGACGCCGCGAGCCGACGCACCCGACGCACCCGACAGTCCGACTCCGGCCTCTCCGCGTTCGCGCGGAACCGGAACGAGATCTACGATCCCCATGACGCCGCGAGCCGACGCACCCGGCGACGCCCCGGAATCCGAGGCTCCATCGAGGGTCCGTGGCACGGGAGTCAGGAGACCGACCAGGCCGACGACCGACGACGATCTCGTAGAGCCGACAGTCAGAACCGAGACCGACGCGGACCGAGTGTCTCCGGAAAGACGAAGGGCCGACACGGAACGGGAACGAAGGGTCCGCGAGGTCATGGGCGACGATGACGGCGATCTTGCCGAGCCGACGGCCAAACCCGAGACCGCGACGCGTGATGATGTCGAGCAGTACGACGACCGGCGGTTAATCCCGCGGCGGGAGCGACCCGATTCGGTCGCACAGTCCCCGGGCCCTACGGGCTCCGACGAGCGGGACGACGAGCGGGACGACGAGCAATCGGCGCGTTTTCGCTACAAACTCCAAGCCGGCGAGCCCGCGCCGCGTACCTGGAGTCAGGAGAGAGTAAGCGCCGAGGTGCGGGTCATGGAAGCGGAAACCAGCCACGACGACGCCCTCAGAAGGGCGAGGGCCACGGGATCCGATCCCGACAGGGGAGGGAACGGCGACCCCGCTGCGTGGACGGAGTACAGGGCGGCCTACGACGAACTGAACGACGCAGACATCGAGAGGAGCAGGTTGTCGCGCGAGTCCGACGAGCCAGAGGATCGAGCACCGCAGAGCGAGGCACCGACGCAAGCCGCGACGGCGGACCCATCATCCGAAGGCGCCAACGCGGAAAGAGGAGCTCCGCGGGATCAGGTGCGCATGGTCAACAAGACCACGGGCGAGACGATTTACGTCGACCCGAGCGACGCTCGCGTCATGGATGAGGTCACGGCGGAAGGCTTCACCCGCAGCAACCCGAAGCCCTCGCGCAAACCGACGGCGACGAGACCTGACGATCCGAGCAATCCGCCGAACACAGCCGCGGGGAACCTGATGCTTATGGACACCAAAAAATCCGATCTAGCGCAGGCGATCACCTACGACCCGAAAAACGGCGATCTCAAGGTCACCTACAAGGACGGGAGGGTGGTGACGTTCAAGAACGTTTGGTACGAGCGAGCGAGGAAGGCCGGAGAAGACGACCGACCGGACGATCTCATTGAAGCTCTGGAGAGAGAGCAATTCCAGCAGATCAGCAGGCCAATCGGCAGATTGGGGGACGACGGGCAGGGGAGCAGACGGCAGACAGGACCGAGGAAGAAAAACCGGGGCGGTGGCAGGTTCCACAGAATGGTCGACGATAGCGGTGACGAGATACTCATTTCGGTGGACGACGGAGATGGTTATTACGACGCCCAAAGAGACGGATATAGGGACCGCGGGATTGTCGGCGGTGCGGAGGGGGGCATGGCAGGTGGGAGGCAAATCACCGGCCCGAGGAGGGCATTCGGCGGCGGGTACCCAGACCGCTCCGGCGACGGGCCATCGGCGGGGATGGGGCGGAGCTACGACAGGTTCGTGGGCAAGCACGCAGGCGTCGTCCCGACGAAGCGGAACGAGATAGACGAAGTGCGACGCACGCTCGCGGACGTGTCCGGCCGCCCGGATGGCTCGCCCGTGACCGCGGCGCAGGCGCAGGTTGTCGCGTCGGCGATGGAGAGGCTTTTCTCGGGGGAGATTCGGTTGGACAGGGGAACGCCCGACACGAGGGACGTGTCCATCAGCGTGCGGATAAGCCCGAGGTCGGTGACAACCAACCGCGACGGTGGGTTGAGTGTAAGGATACCCATCCGACTCACTTCGCCCGACGGCAACATTGACTACGGGTACGCCGTGAACCACGTAAACGTGGGCAGGGATGGCGACGTGCTCGGGATAGAGCACGGCTCGATCGCCATCAGGAAAAATTACCAGGGCATGGGTCTCGCCAGCGAGCTCAACGCCCGCAACGAGAACATTTACCGGGCCATCGGGGCCAAGAACATCACGCTGAAGGGCACATCGTCGTCAATCCCCGATTCGGGCAACCCGAACATGCCCGACATGGTTCTGCAGACGGGGGCGACCCACTGGGCGAGGAACGGGTTCACGTGGCAGGACGAAGAGTCCAAACAGGAATTCATCGGCGTGATTGACAGGGCGCTCAGGGACAGACCGGGAAACTTCTCGGCGGAGGAGAGGCAGCGAATCGGTTCGCTCTACAGAAAGGGCGGGGACGGCAAATTCGAGACCCGCGCCACGGCCGAAGATCTCGTCGACTTCGAGAGCGCGGACAGGCTGTTCGCCGAGGACGGAGCGGTGGTGCGCTACAGGAGAGACCTGGCTCCCTCGGTGCTCTCGGAAAACGTTAGCGCTGGAATGGCGTCGCCTACCAGGACGAGGTCGGATTCCGACGGGGTGAGGGAATTCCTGGAGGATGGCGACGGGGCCTTCATGACGCCGGAGCGGGCCCGACTGCAGAGGGACGGAGCCGTCGGGCGCCGGGAGTCGGCCATCTCGGAGCGCGAGAGGTTGGTAAACGAGAGGGACGGGGTCGAGAACGGCGTCGTCGGCAGCGACCTGACGGACGAGCAGGCGCAGAGACGGGTTGATGAGCTGAACCGTCAGATAGCCGACCTCGATAGAAGAATAGACGACCTCGACAGAACCGCGGAGTTGTTCTCGGAGCACGCAAGGAAACTCGAGGCGGGAATCCCTATCAGGGGGAGACGAAACGGCGACGCTGAAGCAGGGGACGGCACGGGAATCAGTGACGCAAAACGAGCACAGGAAATCACCAGACAAAGAACTCTCGTCCAAAGAATAAGATCGGGGCAAACGACGGTAGCCGAACTTTCGGCACAACTTGGCATACCCGAATCAACCATCTATTCCTGGATGGAGGCAATGGCGTGACGCGCAGAAAGATAGGTTCCAGGCGCAGGGGTCGCGACTCGTTTGTCGACGACAAGACGGACGGCGCGCTCTCGTCCGTGCTGGAAATTTCCGAGACACTGAGAACTAAGGTGATGCGGCCGATCGGCGCCCGCCCCCTCCCCCCGCCCCACCTGGTGAGAAACGCCGACCTTGACGCCTATATATATGAGGGGATCCCGTGGATCAACAGGGGACGGGGGATCCTAGACCCAACCCCCGGGAATTTCCCACCGCTCAACAGGAGGCTGAGACGGGAGGCGCAGGCAGAGCTCGGCACCCCGACGCGGATAAACGCGATGCGACCGAGTCCTGCGATGACGATGAGCGCGGCGGACGGGCCGATGGCGGGCATGTACGACCCGAGGGTCATCGCCCGGCCCGAGAACATCACGCCCATCGACGAGGTTCTGGACTCCATGCAGGAAATCGAGACCCGCGTGGACTCAATGCTGGGGACGAAACCGCGGACCATGAGGGAAGCGACGGACAACCTGAAGAGGCTGGAAAATCTGATCAACGCGAAAGGATCGGGGAGAGGCAATTTCCGGTTGAGCATTCCGTATTTTGCGTCGCAGATGCAACCCGAACTGGGCGCGGTCAGCCCCCGCTTCTCGGGGGACGGCACCCCGATGTCGAGCTACGACTACGGCGTGTATTACGGTGTGGCCCTGAACGTTCTCGAGTACCCAGAGGCGTTCATGGACACCCATCTCCTGATCGCCGCGGCGAACTCCCCCGACGAACCGACTAGGAGAGATTTCGCCGGGGGCTCGTTTGCTGCGTTCCCAAACTACTTCTCAATTTATCAGCGCTCCCTAAAAGAGCGCTTGGAGGCCGTGCCGGACACGACCATGCCCTTCGAAGCGGCGTCCGGCGCACGGGATATGGCTGCCTACACGGTGGACACCGAGGGCAGCAGGGTGACGAGCGGCGCGCAGGTGCCGATGGCGATCACCATGCCGATCTACAAGAGCGAGGGCCAGAAGGGCGCCAGGATGATGGCCCTCCAGTCTGGGATTCTCGACCTCAATTTGGTGCTCCGTGGCCTGGACCGCAGCGGCACGCTCACCACCGTCGTGGATCCGCCAATCGATCTCATCGAGAACAGGGAAGAAATGCTCGGGTTCTGGCAGGACGTTCTTCGTCGGACTGGCGAGACGCGGAAGACCATTATTGACTCCGTGACGTCGTCAATCCTGTTGGGCGGGATCCAGGAGATGGACGACCTGCGAGGAAAGATAGCCCAGCTGAAAAGTTCCAATTCTCGGGTGCCGAACGAGAACACGCTCCAGTCAATTCGCACCCTCGAGGAAAGGATGGCTGAGGTTTATTTCCAGACCAACAAGGCAGCCTCGCTCGTAACCACGCTCCACGAGTTCGGCCACGCTCTGGATTATCTCAGCGACTACCGGAATTCGCCGGGGCACACGCTGGCGAGATTCAACGCCTCGACGGGCGTGAACAGCGAGTACGAGCGAGACCGGGACATCGCCACCCTGATGATGCTCGAGCAGGGTATGGACCATCCGATCCGGGACGACCTGGCGGGGGTGAACGCCCGTGAATTTACGAAAGGGAAAATACTTGAGATGGTCCAAGCGAGCTCGGAAAAACTCCCGCTCTACGTAACGATGGCGCGGAGGCTCCAAGAAAAGCTTTCGGGCGTGGGTTCGTCGATTGCGTCCCTCCTGGCCGCCGGGACCGGTGATTCGGGCGGCCGGAGGCTGATTGACTCTTTCTTAAAGGGGTTTGCCGAGGATGATGGGTTCGAGAGTGTGAGCCCAAAGAGGCTTTCAAAAACGATGGGTGAGCTGATCAGCTCAGGGATCGTCCGTCGCGACCTGCTCAACCAGCCCAACAAATTGCGGCAAGAGGCCGAGAACGTGATCGGAAAGCTGAGGCAGATCGGCGAGGAAAGCCTTCTCGGCTCCGACTCGCTTCCCGATCCGCAACAGTACAAGATCTACAAGAGTGTGATAGAGCCCGCGATTAACGCGGCCTACGAAAAGGTGGCCAACCTGTCAAAACCGGCGCACCAGGCCGTGGCGTTGCTGGCGACCGCGGCGAAGGTGCACGACATGTACGCCGGGGGGATCCGCAGGTTGATCTCGAACATGGAAAACAGCCTTGCCGACGCGAAAAACAGGGCGGCCGGTTTCGAATACGCAAGCGACTGGATCAGCAAAAACATCAGCCCGCAGATGAGAGAGCAGATCGAGATTGACGGCGGCAGAACCCTCCTCAGGACCCTGATATCAGAGAACCCCGCGGCAATCAACGAATTCATGGAAATCCACGCGCGGCACCGCGGCCGGGCGTGGCTGGATTCGAACGGGTCTTTCAGCCCGGCAAACTACCTCGTTGACATGATGAGATTCCTTTCCCAAGAAGACCCAAGTGGAATGAACATGATACTTAAAGCCGTCAACGCTTGGTACGGCAAAGAGGGGACCAACGGCTGGAAGGACCTCACGGACGGCGAGATCAGGCTCGTCCAGTCGGCGGCTTCGAAGCTGACGGACTACGCGGGCCCTGCCGACTACGCGCTCAGTTTCCCGCCAAAATTTCAACTGGACAGCAACAAGGAAACCTACGCGGAATTGCACCCGATCATGCTGATGAAACTGGAAAAGTTTATGAGAAAATTGACCGAGGAAGAGAGGCGGGCGGTTGAAAAACTGCACGCCGAGATGGTCGCCCGCGCAAGGTCGGCCATGAACCCGAACGGCTGAGGAGGCCGGAAACTATGGACTACGAAAAAGACGAGAAGTACATAAAAATGATGCGGAAACTGAGGGCGATGAGTCAGGCGGAACAGCGCGCCTACGTGGGGCTGCCGGAAAGCACCGACGGAACCGCTGCCGCGAAGGAGTTGCTCGACAAGCGCGCCGACCGCTTCTTTCCGCCGTACACGGAATCGCCGGCCGAAAGGGACCTTGCACTCATTTTCAATAATTCGATTCAAAATGGAGACACCCCGGAAGAGCGGGATCTAATTATGTCAATAGCTACCTCAATAATTCAGGAAGCGGCGCAGGCAGGTAAAACCGACGACGCTCGCGGGGTGACCGACGGGGACATCGCCGAACTCGAGAAGATTGAGGACAAACTCCGGAGGATGGTAAGCGATGCTCAATGAGAAAACAGAATTGAAAGCCGATCCGCTCGGCGGCCTGCTGCCGCAGGAGGTGGTGACGGGCGACGTGCTGAGGGGCTACGGACCCAGAAGAGGCAACCTCGAAAGGTTGCTCCGCTACTGGCGTCCGATCATGAAAAAACCCGGCGGTTTCCGGAGGTGCAGGGTGATACTCGCGAACCATCCCGAGCTCTACCCTTTGAACAACATCTGCGCCTGGCTGCACCACGAGACGACCGGCCTGTGGCCCAACGAGGGTTGCCATCACCCCGGGATGAAGAATTGCAGGAGAAAATTACGCGGGGTAGTGAACGGGTCAATCTGGAGCGACTCGGACTTCGACGACCGGCTCAGGAAGATCACCCGCAGGGCGGCGAAGAAGAAGGACCTGCGCTCGAGCGGCGGGATCGACTCCGCCCCCGCGTATGATCCGTTCGTCCCCGTCGTGACCGACGATGACTGGGACCACGCATGGAATGTCATGGACGATTTCGTCAAGATGGAGGCCAAGTTCGTGGCGTTCGTCTGCGACGACAACAACTGGGAGATGTTTGACTCGGATGTCTGACCTGAGCGAAGCGACGGGGTGCTGTCCCCAAAGAGAGACGATGGTCAGGACCGTGCTGCCGTCCATCGCCGTCTCGAGGGACAACGTATACACGTTGCCGCTATCCGTCGCAATCAGCAAGCAGAACGCCGTCAACTTCAAGTGCTACCAGATGGCGAAGGTCGGCCCCGACGGCGCCGCGTACGACCACAGAATCAAGTTCAAGGTCGGCTTGGTCGGATCGTCCAACCCCGCGGGCAGGGCGCTCCAGTCGGCCCTCACGGTCGCCCTGCCGGGCAACCTCTCATCCGTCAGGAGCCCCGGGAGGTCGGCTATGTGGTCGGCCGTGACGCCGGGCAGCGGTTCGCCGGCGTCGTCCGTCATGCGGAACTCGCTGGCGAGGGCCGCCGCGGCCTCATTCCTCAAACCCGAGAGGGGATTCCGATGTCCTGAGGGATTCCAGTTCGGCGGGCAGTTCACTGACAAATATTTTTCGACGTGCGGCAAGAAGCTGTTCGCCCTCGCCGTCTCGCTGCTCACGGGTGCCGCCCAGGCCCTGGAAATGCGCTCCCCGGGGATCCCTCGCGAGCTAAACATTGCTGGCGTCCCCGTCAAACCGATCGGCGAAATGGGCCAGGTCTCCGTGATCAGGAAGCCCGACATTGAGATTCCGAAGGTCGGATCCACGAACTTCGGGTTGTACAAATCGGCGATCAAGAACGTGTCGTCGGAAATGACCGACTTCTCGCGGCCCGTCGCGAGGCTCATCAGGAGGGACGGCGTCGTCCTGAGCCCTCTAGTTTCCCCGGCGGTGCTTAGGACGGTCCCCGACAACAGGAACATGGACGGGGCGGCGTATGTCATGTACGTGGCGAAGCCAGCGCAGATAGGCGGGAAGGAACTGGGAATGTTTTCCAACAGCGGGATTAACGCCCTCGTCTACGTTCTGCCGAACGGTGGGACGCTCACCCTCAGGAAGACCCGCAACCTGAGCAACGGCGAGAGACGCAAACTCGGCAAGCTCGTGGCGGAGGCCGAGGCTATGCAGAACGGGTCGGACGCTGGCGCGCGGATAGAGCACATCGCGGCCGAGATGGACGGCCCGATCTCCTACGAGCAGTCTTTCGGCGACCTCCGCGGGCCGAACGACATGATCGTCGTCGTTGATCCGAAGACGAACAAACAACGCCAGATGCGCCGGTGGTATCGCGACGCTTTCGCGCTGGGGAATGTCCCGCGTCAAATGTCCTCCCGCACGACCCAAATCGAGGACGAAGCTGGCATGATCGACGACCTGCGGTCGGCGGTCAACATGCTCAATCAGGGCGGCCAGATCGGCAACATCGCGCCCGACCTGAGGATCCCCGCGCTCGACCTGAGTCGCCTATCGGACAGGAAGCGCCTCAACAACCGCATGACCCGATACAGGCTCGGCAACGAACTCCTGACGGCGATAACGCCAACCCTCGCCAACGAGCACATCGGCGCGATGGTGGCGGCCGAGGTGCAATCCCAGCTGGGCGCCCTGTCGCCCGAGGTCTGGTTCGCTGGCTCCGGTTCCCGAAGGCCGTATTTGATCTCCTATCCGAACGACTCCGAATCCCTCGGGAGGTTCGCGAGGAGCACCGGCATGGACCTCGCCGACCCAGAGGACATGGCAAGGCTCATGGTCGCCGACGTTCTCACCGATGTGCGGGAGAGAAACCCCTCGAACCTTTTCACCGTGGGGGAGCCCTCGCAGAGGAGGACCTTCGCGGGACCCGTCGCGTCGTCGGGCGGCGCAGGCCTGACGAGGGACGAGCTCGAGCAGAGGGTCAACGCGCCGAAAAACGTTGTTCTCAACGAGCTGGAGAATTCGATGTACAGGGCGTTCTTCATGCGCCTGCGCAAGGAGCAGAGGCGGCGCGCCGAGATCCTGCTGGAGGAAATGCTTGAACGAGCGCGGCAGTTCAATATGAGAGAATTCTACAGGCGCATGGCGATAGACGGGAGACTCTCCGAGGCGGAGCGTCGCCACATGGAAATAGTTTCGGCAATATACGACAACAGGGTAAAGACGCTGTCTGGTTCCCTGAAGTTCCTTAGGAATGTCATCAATGGGATCTAAAACTTTCTTCTCCACGATCAACGACTGTGACACGAACACGACCTTCGCCGTCGTGGTCATCGACGACGGGATGATGACGGCCCACGGCTCGGTCAAGCAGGGGAAAGACTGGGCGGGCTGGGTGAACGCCGGTGCCAAATCGCTGGATCAGATACGCCTGTCCCTTGACCCATCCCTCAGGATGGCCGAGTTCGTTCCCCTCAGCAGGGAGAACTTGATGGCGAGATACTCCCTGTTCGGTCCCACGACGGCGAAACATCTGATCGCACTGATGGAAGGTGACGCCCCGAACGCGCCCGTGAGCGTAGAGTTCCCCGACACCGAGTCCAAATCGGCGGAGACCGGAGACACCGAGGCGCTTCCCCCGGAACCCGTGGAGGAACAGGAACCCGAATCTGAACCGATACGGACTTGGCTGATGTCGGACGTCGGCATAAGCATGTTCGACGTGCAGATGAAGATGGATGCGGTCCAATTCAAGGCGAGGCAGTTCGCCCGGAACAAAAATTTCGCCTCCTTCGTCACCTGCGTGAAGGGCTCGAGGGCGACCGTGTTCGACGGTCGCTGGAGGGCGATGCCCGCACCGGACAGGGACCTCAGCCGCGTCCTCGACGGATTCGACAGGAGGATCAAGACGAACGCGTTCGCCTTCCTCGACAGGATCGGCTATTTCGAGAAATTGGCGCCGATCGGTCTGGTGAACCTGCCACCGCCCCACATAGCGAGAGACGCCGACTCCGACTCGCTGATCTACGAGGGCATTGCCTACATAAACAGGGGACGCGGGATCCCCGACCCGACCCCCTTCGGAATGAGCGAAATGGTCCGCGGGGTGAGGTCGTTCAACGGCCAGATGGCAAACATAATGGAGAGACCGTCGAGGGTTTCGCGGGCGACGAGACGCGATGCCGAGACCCAAAGGATCAACGCATTGTCTGCCGCCACAAACGACCTGAATCGGCTCATCCCCGATGCCGTTTCCGGCGCACCCGGGGCCAGCAGGGCGAGGAGGCGTCTGTCCGACCTGGCAGAAAACATCAAACCAGCGACGCAGTCCCCACTGGCCGGGGACAAGCCGAGGACCAGGAGGGAGAACAGGCGGATACTCGAGGGCCAATCTCGCCTCGCGCAGGCGGGCAACACCGTCGTGGACAGCCCTGCGAACGAGCCGATGGGGGCGATGCGGAGCGAGAGGGGCAAGTCGCCCAGCACGTCACCGGTCGTCCGCGCGGCCGAACAGAGAGCCTCGACCGAAGTCACCGGCGGATCCGGCGGCGGTCGGCGATCCGATCGCGGCAAGAACCCCCGCAAGGACGGGGAACGCATGCTCGACAGGCTCTCGGCTCGTCTTTCACGAATCTCAAGGGGTCTGGGCCGATCCGACGCCGCGGAGACCGAGGACATGAACGACGTCCCCGTTCCGCCCGCCCCCGCCGATGCGCCCGACGGTGCCGTCGGAGACCCGTGGCTGATGGACGATGCGTCGAAGCAAAACCTCCTGTCGGCCATCGACGCGCTCAGGGCGACGGAACCCAATGGCGCGCGTCGGCCCTTCAACAGCAGATTCGCCGAGGACGAAATAGAGTGGTCCGACTTCACGCCCGCCGAGCAGTCAAGCCTGGTCGGCCAACTGAGGTCTCGCCGAGACCAACTCGTAGCGAACATAAACGAAATCATGACGCCCGAACTCCCCAACGACCCGGACTACCGAGTCGACGGGGTCGTCACGCCGGAATCGGTGGCCAACGCAGTGGCCGACGGCCACTTCTTCCTGAAAGAAGGCGGCGTCAACCTGTACGCGGACGTCACGGCTCTGCTCGCCATAGACGACATACTCTCGGCCACAGACCCAGCAAAGCGGTCCCCTGCTTGGCGACTGATCGACGACAGAAACAGGTCGGTCGTGTCGCGGGCGGCGGGTATCCAGAGAAGAGACATGAGGGACACCGGCCGCCAGAGAACCCAGGGCGTCATCGGGGAACGGACGGTCATCAATCCGGAGAGGCAGGCGCAATCGACTACGTCCCGCCTGCTGCCGCTCAGCAAGATCCAACCTCGCCGACTCGTGTTCGCGCCAGAAAAACCGGCCGACTTGAAAAAAATATCGGAGTACACGGCGCTGGAGCAGCAGGCGATCATCGAAAGCGCCCAGAGGCTAAGGCAGGGCATCGCCGATTATCTGCGGAACAAACTCAACGTCGCGGGGGACACGCCCATGACGGAGGACGTGCTCGCTGACCGCATAGCCAAACTCGCCCCGGGTGACGCGGCGAAGACCCAGTCGTACGCACACAACCTGATCGTGCTGGACGACTTCCTTTCGATGAGCGCGCAGGTCGGCCCCGGGATGGAACCCTCGTGGTCGGCCCTCACCATCCCCGCGCGAGACAAGGTCCTCTCGGAGGCGAACGTCGGGTTGGTTCCGCAGGTCGCCAAGACCAGCAAACCCAGGCCGAGGAAACCGAGAACCGTGGTCGCTCCGACCGCTCCGACCGCTCCAGCCGCGCTGAGCCAGCAGGCCTCCGGCGAATCCCCGAAGAAGGGCTCTGCCCCGATCGGGATGTCGCCAGGGAAGAGAAAACGCGAAGAACTTGTGGTCACTGACAACAGGCCCGTATCCGTGGTCGTGGACGCAACGAACCAGCTCGTGACGACGACGCTCGAGGACGGCACGCAGGAGACCAGGGTGTTGTCGTCGTTCGGGCGGCCAAGACAGTTCGACTTCACCAACGCGCACGTGGTGGACGACGTTTTCTACGTCTGGGAGACCAATCTACAGCTTTACAGGGACCCAGTGACTGGAAACTTCCTCACGGACTACCGAAATATCCCAATCACAATCGACAACCAGATATCAATCGCCGACGAGCTGGAGCCCGTGCAGTCCAATAAGAACGCACCCATCGTCAGCTACCCGAGCGTGACGCCGAAGGACGGTTCCCCAAAGAAGTTGGGGTTGAGTGACCAGACCAACGACAGATTGACCATGACCGAGCTTCTGTCCCAGGTGCTCGGCATAGACCAGCAGCAAGCGGAAGCGCTTCTCTCCACGAAGATCTACTACGCACCCAACGTCTTGCCGGGCAAGTCGGTCGACAGCTTCCGACAGGCCGCCCTCCTTTTCATGAACACGTCCAGCATCGGCGACGAGATCCCACAAGACGAGAAGCAGACGCTGCAGATGCTCGACGTCGTGGACATCCCCGAGGGCTCGGACCCGATAGAGAGCTATCTCAACCACATCAACAGACCGGACATCGCCGCGGCCTATGTGTCCGCGGGCCGCCCGGCGGACTTCCTTGATTTCCCGAGCCACAATTCGGGGATGCCCAACACCATCTCGCGCGACTACCTGAACATCCCGGCTGAGTCCGTACTCCCATCACATCTTAGATTCCTCGCTTCAAAGAACAGACTCGGCACCTACCGCTACGCCTCTCAGTCGCGACTCGGGGGTATTTTTTCTCCGCAAGATTCCGAGTCGCCGCATCAGACCCTGGTGCCCCAAATGCGCGCCGACGCAAAGCCCCGAACCCGCAAGATGATCGTGCTTTGGAGGCACCCCGACAACTTCTCCGAAAAGAGGAGGTACTACAGAAGCGATGTCACCAACGTCGAGGGTATAGCGAGCAAGGTGAACAAGGCCCTCGAGACGGACAGCCAACAGGATTGGTTCATTGCCTTTGAAGCCGTGCGAGACGCGTACCGCGAGGCTAGCCGAAAGAGGACCGAGGCCCTCGGCAAATGGAGGAACAGCCAGGGGGTGAAGAGCAGGAGCCCGCGACCGCGCAGGGAGTTCGTCATGGCGGGAGAGTTGCTGGAGTCGCTGGAGAAAATTCTCGCCGACATCTTCGGTCCCAACATGGACAAGGTCGTGGACTCGGTGCGGATCAAAAAAGAGCAACACGCGAGAACCTCGAACGAAATGCAGCGCCTGCGCAAACGCACCGCCGAGACGGGTGTCAGAAACGTGGCGGGCCTCGAGGAGGAATTGCTCGTTCCGCCGGTGGATGCCGAGGGCAACCCGCTGCCCCCCCGCAAGCCCAAAGAAATCCTGGAGATGCTCGCCAAGCACGCGGCATTGGGTTTCCTCCCTAACGTGCCGATGGACCTGGCTCCGGGCGACCCCATTGAGCGGGCGGAGCTGACCGATGAGGCAATCAGCACCCTCGCCTTGGTGCAGTTGTCGGCCGAGTCGTTGACCGACCCGGAAACGCAGCGACCGCTGGCCGAGGTGTACCCAATGCTGGGTCGAGGGGACGGAACTCCTGACATAAACAAGAGAAACGCCATGCACAACGCCCTGTACTGGGCATTGGGGTTCAAGGGTCGGCCCGTCATGCTCACCGAAGACGAGTACGAACTTTTTGTGGGTTCCTCCCTGACCGACGAGACCAACAATGTCGACGGCGACGACTGGGTGAGAAACGCCTTCGAGATACGCCGAGGCATCTCGGACGCGAAGCAGGGGAAAACGGCCCACCAGATGACCGAGGAGTTCATATCCGGAGAGTTCTACCTGGTCGGCGAGGGCGGCAGCGCTGGCGGCCACGGAGTGAATTTTTCTCGCCGCACCAGGGGTCAATTCTCGGGCTACGGGGGCAACGACCCGAACGGGGACATAATCCTCGCGGCGGTCCCCGTCACGGCTCGGTTCGAGTCCAAGGAAAGAATGGAACATCTGCAACAACAACTAATAGAAATGTACGGGGCGTTTTTCAGCGCAATAACTCATTTCGGGGGCATCGAAAAGACGATGCCGATAGACCTTGACGCCACGGACGACCCCGACTGGTCACACGAAGACATCGCAAACCCCTCCTTCAAGGCTGATCGCGAAAATAAGGGTCATGAATACTTCGTGCCCCACGGCGAGCTTACAGTCGGCGCGCACAGGGGCCACTATTCGGGCGATTCAATTCAACAAATAGCGCGAGAGCGAGGGATCGTGATTCCCGAGGTCGACACCGCGGACCCCACGGCGATACAGGATCTGGCGACGGTAATCATGACGCTGATGGACGGAGTAAGTCCGGTTCCGTCGCGCGGGCGAGGCGACGAGGTCGCGTCGTCGGCGGACCCCTTGTCGGGCGACCAATGGTGGAGGGCCACCAGGATGCAGGTCTTCGGCTGGATGGTGCAAATTGAGATTCTGAAATCCATGGAAATCGCGAAGATGAAGGCACAGGGCAAGGTGCCCTGGAACCAGGAGCTCGCGAAACTCGTGGCCGCGCAGGAACTCCTGTCGTACTGGACGGACGAGGTGATCCTGGGGGCCCTGTTCGGCATAGACGCCTACACGACAGGACCCTTGCCCCTGACGAAAAATCAGGTAGCCATGTTCAAGGGCGACCAGTTCGGCAACCACATCATGGTGCTGAACAGGACGGCGATCGCGGTGCTGGCAAAACCCGCCACCTTGCGCATAGAGCAAGAGGTCTTCGAACTCGCTCGCAACCCAAAAATTCGCAAGCCTGGCGACCCCTCAAAAGTCTGGAACCCGATAACCCGGAAATGGGTGGACGACCCCGATTACGAAGAAGGAGCACAGGTTCAGTATGAGTGACGTGACAAACAAAAAGTTGAGCAAGGACGAGACGTACGAGATGCTCGACGATTTCGTGATGGTCGCCGAGGACGCGAGGTTCCCTCCCTTCAGCGTGCCGACGAACAAGAAGGAGGACCGCTTTCTCCTCGCCCTCTCGGAGGAGTTCGACGAATTCTTGTACAAGAGGAAGCCGTACGACTCGTTCGACGCCGTCCTCGCGGCCTACTCCGACGAGATCGTCGAGGCCCGCGCATGGAGGTCCCTCGGCTACTCGCCCGAGGAGGCGGCGAGGGAGGTCCTACGCCGGTCGCTCAGGGACGCCGGCCGGGATGAAAAAACCGCGAGAAGGCAGGCGAATAGGGAATACGACCGGCTCGCCAAGGTAAGCCAAATGTTCGCAGAGAAAATCTATCCGTGGGGAGACTTGGCGTGGCTGTGAAGGAGAAGGCGTCGAGGGAGGACGCTCTCAAAATAGCGAGGTACATGGGTTGCCGCGACGCGCACCAAGACGACTCGGGAAACTGGCTCCCGTGCGCCGATGCCGAGACGCTGAACCGCCTCTCGTCGGCCGCCGAGGAAGACGACTGGCTCAAACAGAACGAGAAGGACATCCACTCGGGGAACGGTCCGATAGGCGGACCGGCCGCGAACGTGGACATGAACGGAAGAAAGAAGAGGGGCGTCAAACCGTTCGACGTGGAACCCCCCGTGTTCGGAGAGAACAAGTCCGCCAACAACTACACCAAGCCCGCCCTCAGGGACAGCATCAAGAAACGAATCATGGCCAGCTCGCAGGGCGGGAAGCCGGGGCAATGGTCGGCTCGCAAGGCACAGCTAGTGGCCCAGGAATACAAGAAGCGCGGCGGGGGCTACAGGGGAAAGAAGAACAAGAAGCAACGCTCCCTGTCCAAGTGGACGAAGGAAAAATGGACGACGTCGGACGGCAAACCGGCGATACGCCAGGGCGGGACGAGGCGCTACCTGCCGGCGAAGGCCTGGTCGAAACTCACGCCGGCCCAGAGGGCGGCGACGAACAGGAAGAAGATTCAAGGCAGCAAGCGCGGCCGTCAATTCGTGGCGAACACGGATGCGGCGGCGCAGGCGAGGAAGAATTCCGTGAAATCGGATTTCCCGATAATCGTGAAGAAGACCCTCGTGATGGAGAGGTTCTCGGAGCTGGACGGCAGGGGACCCAGAAGCAGGCGTCGCAAGAGGGGCAAGCGGTGGGAGAAGCTCGCCGAACGCGGTCCGTCCCAGATCGTTTCAACCCCGAACCTCGGCCTCACCTCCAAATCCCAGGCTTCACACCTACAAAAAATCGCCATCGAAGTCAAACAAGTACTGACAACCTCCAGATTTTTGGCCGACTAACGTCGCCGGCGTTCCGGTCGAAGTATTCTTATCGGTACTAAAAGCGCGCCTACAACGCAAGCGAACGGAACAAATGGACGATTTAACCGAGCAGGGCGATTGTTGCCCGATTTCGCAGGACGGAGTGAAGACCAAGGGAGTGTCCTTCGGTCCTAGACTGGTTCGCCCCGACAGTTTTGACGCATACGTTGACAAAGAGTCCGCCCGCGCGCGTTCGAGGACCCTCGGTTGCATAGGGATACGCCAGTACGGCTCCACCACGGGCGGGACGGTCTGGATGCCATGCAGCAACGAGTCGGATTACAGGCGGGTGACGGGTCAAGACGCTGCCTCGCGGAGGCTGCGCAGGAGGCTCACCAAGACGGTCCTTGGTGACGAACTCGCCACCAAGGCGCTCGGGTCCACAATCGGGCTGGTCCGAAACAACGTCAACATGAACCCGTTCACCGCGATTGACGCCGATCTTGATGGCCTGGTGCTGGAGGGCCTGCCGATGATCAACATGGGCCGCGGCGTTCCCGACCCGACTCCGGGCTCGAACCTAGTGCGGCCTGATCTGCCAGACAGCCCGAATCTGCCTGCCGACGAGTTGCCGGGTGAAAGACGCAGGCCTGCGCCGTCGTCGCCCGATGCCGACCTCATGGTCGTGCGACCGAGCACCAGACGACGCACCCAGAGAATGGAACGCAAGCCCGATGATGCCCCCGAGACGGAGACGATTCCCGCCCGGGCCACGTCGATCGAGGAGATCATCGGCAGAACGAGAACGGCCGCCGGTCTTGACGAGCCCGAAATCAGAAAACGCCCGAAGACGCCGCAAGGCATTGTCGACGAAAAACTGACTACGCAGAACCGGTTAGACCTGATCGGCGTGCCCACCAGCATCCTGGACGTCTTTGACGCGTCAAGAATCGACGCTCCGACGCCGTCGGACGGCGCCGCGGCGAAACTCATCAAGGCGGGCGGAGCCGACGGACGCGACCCACTCAACGCCTCGCTGCTCTACCAAGCTCTAAGCGATCAAGCGAGCCTGCGAAACTACGTCGCACCAGCGAGCTCGCCGTACATGACCCAGCTGGTGGCCCTCGTCGAGGAGGGCAGGCTTCCCAACGTAGCGAAGGCGATCCTCGGAATGTCCCCCGAGTCGGTGGAGGATTTCCTCGCGGTGAACCCTCGCGCCATGATCACGGCCGCCCGGGGGGCAAAGAAAAAATTGCGACCGGTCGGTTCCTGGGCCGCGCGGATAGATCACGACCCGTTCGAGGTGGCGACCCACCTGCTGAGGGCGAAGGATTTCCACTTGTCCGCGATCGCCAACGGATCGAACTCCCCCGAACTGGCAAGCGCGGTCGACGAGTTGGTCGGCAGCAACGCGTCGGACATCGCCGCGATATTCTCGTCGCTGGTCGGAGCGAACCGCGACCGATTGTCCGCAGCTTACGACGGGTCAATGTCGTTGGCAAGATCGGGCAACAAGCTGCTCATGGTCGCCAGGGACTTGATCGCGAACGCGACGGAAAACGACTCCACCTGGAGCGCGTCCCGCGCGGCTGTGGCCCAAGTTTCCGACGCAATGTTCAGCGGCGACGAGCCGATGGCCGGGATGAGGGGCTTGTCGTACCGCTACGGCAGGAACTACCCGAAGCGCCGAAGGAAGAGCGGCGACTGGTCGCCGATCGCCAACAAGATCCGCGACTCCGTGCAGCGTTACAAGATCCGTCACGGCGCGGTCGCGGCCAATTCCGCCGACCTGGCCCGTTTCGTGGATTTCTCCTACCCGGAACTCCTCGATGAGGCCGCCGAGCTGATTGAGGTATTCAAGGAGAAAATTGAGTTCGGCTCCCTGAGGTTCGACGATTATGCCAGCGACGGTTGGGAAAACAGGGACGAACTGACTCTGGCCCTCGACGAATTCGACCCGAGAAACCTGGAGTCGATCTTCGACCCGGGCAAGAAGATGGGCATCCTGAAGGCCATAGGCGTCGTTCTGGCGGCGGCCGAGAGAGTCGCTCCCACGTCGTCCGAATCGGAGGGCGTCATGGACATCATGGACGACGTCGCCCTCTGGGGACTCACCGCGCTCCCGAGGTACTCGGTCCCACGCTCGGTGACCTCGCGCAGGAGGGGGATATTCCCCGAGGCCCTCGATGGCGCCAGCGCGGGGATGGACGCGGCGAGGCTCGTGCGGCAGGACATAAGGCGACCCGCCGAGGGGGGCGCGGGTTCCGATCGTCCCTCGATCGCGGGCACGCCGAGGACGCGAATGCAGAAGAAACTGATGTCCCGGGCCAACGAGCTGCTGATTGACCCGACAACGTCCGACGTGATGAACAGGATCGACAACGACCCCGAGGGGCCCGTGCTGGACATTTCCGAGACCTTCCTCTCCACCGCCGAGCAGTTCAGGTTTGACCAGGAGACGATCGCCGCCTTCTACGAGGACGTCGCCGAAATGATGAACAGGATCGTCGAGGACCTGCCCGACGAAAAAACCCGCAACCGGGTGGCGAGCATGTTCACGGATTCCCTCGAGGAAATTTCTTTCAACATGGACGACGAAAACACGCAGTTCTTCCTGCGCACCGGCGACATCCCCTCACGAACCGTAAGCAGGCTGGCCCGCAGGATAACCGCCGGCCAAGGGCGAACGGCATCCGACTCAGCCATCGCTGGCATGGATGCCGGCAGGGACGACTTCGCAGAGCCGGACGCAACCCCCGACGTGCCCGAGGTCGAACCGGCTCCCCGCGCCAAACGCGTGTCGGACGCAGACGCGGTGACGATCTACGACGAGGTCCTTAAGCTCGTTAGGTCGCTCGAGGATCCCAGCATGGCGTACAACCCGGACGACGCCAACTCCTGGCGGGAGAAAGTAAGGGCGGCGGGGGCCAACATCCCGTTCGCCGACGCCGAAGGACTGGCCGACATCGCGAACACGACGTTCCCCGCCCGGCCCGACGACGAAGCCCAGGTGTTCAGGAACCCATTCGCCGGCGTCTCGCGCGAGGCAATTGAATCGCTCGACGACATCCTTGACGTGGCTTTCGGCGAGGTGGACGCAGGCCGTGGCGGCAAAACCGACAAAGTCGTTGCGAACCTCAGGAGGCTGATGGGCGTCAGGGACAGCGCCGATTTCCACGACATGATCCGGTCGCTGAGCGCGAGGAACGGGCTGGCGAGCAGTTCCGACATCTCGGAACAGCTCATGGGGAATTCCTACCTCACTGATTCAGCCATCAGGAACCGCGTCACGGGAAGGTTCCCCGACTTCTACGATTTGATCGACCTCCCGGAACCCGACGGCCAGGCGGATGCAGGCATGGTCGGCCCCACGGTGGACAGGGTCAGACAGAGGGCGGTTGCCGAGCGCCGAGCGAGGGAGTTGAGCAGGATGGCGATCCTCGAAGACGAGGACGATTACGCGATGCGCTCGACGGAAGCCAAGCGACGAAGATTGCTGGGAATGACGGGGCCTGGCGGCTTCCTTGATTTCCTCACGCAAGGCGTCACCGAACAAAAATCACCCCTCAACATGCGGTCGTCCGCGTCGCGGGCGGGCGGGTTGAGGCGTTACGTGGAGGGCCTCTCGGACCGGCAGATAAACGAGACATGGGAGAGCCTCACCAGCTTCGTCTCCCAGGCAAAGGCAGACATGATGGATGGGGGACCGAACTCGCCCTACGCGATCATGTACAACGCGGCCAAAATGGCGGCGGCGGTTGACAACCCAGACCTATTCGCTGGATCGTCGGAAAGTTTCACCGACGAGGAGTTGCTCCAGAACCTCGACGTCAATTCCTGGAATGACCTCCTGCCGGCCGACGACGAAATGACGGTGACGCCCTCCGACATCGACGCTGTCCCGTCGGTCAAGGCCAAGGCCGTCGCCGTCCTCCAGGCATTGGCCCTAGACAGGGACAGGTTGATGGAGCTCATTGGGGGAAGCGCTCCCTCACCCGAGACCGGGGATCGCGGACCCGGTGAGTACGTGCCCATTCCAGTGCACATGGCTCAGATCGCCATGGCCGACGCCATAAGTTCGCTGAATCAGGAGGCCCTCGTTTCGTTTGTCGCTTCGCTGAGCGACCCGCAACTTTCCTTCTTGTCGGCCTTGCCAATCCTTACCGCCGAGGCGAAGGAGCAGGTGGACAACGAGACCCGAGCCATTTCCTTCGCTTCCGCGGCGAGAAAATTGTTCGGCGTGCGGGAGCTCGCCGAGCGCGAGCCCGCCGAGAGGAGGTTCTTCGAGGAGCAGGCGAGACGGGTCGCCGAGGACGAATCAGTGTCAGAGGGCGTCAAGAACCTTGTCAACGCGATCGTCCAGCGAGACGACGGCGCCGCCTCCCGCGTCTTGAGCGACATGGAGCCGAGCAAGGAAAATGCCGCCTCAGTCGTCAACGCCCTCTTCGCGATGGGCAGAGACTCAAGGGGGACACTCGTCGTCAACCTGTTGCCCCCGAGAATCGCCGACGCGGAGAGGATGGCCTCATCCCGGGCGAGGGCAGTCGGGGTACTGCGATCCCGGTCGGACGGTGGCAGGCGGCTGGCCCGCAACATCGTGGATCGCTTCCCCAAGGAAGGAAGGGGATACGAGATGGTCCGGGTCGTAGCCGAGGGCGCAGACGACGCGGCGACGCCGAGTCTCGCCGAGCTCCTGCGAAACTTTGATGGCTCGCCCGAATCCGCCGCGCTGATCGTCGGATCCCTCTCCGACGCCCAGCTGGAGCGATTCAGGGACAACTACATCATCCCGTCCATCCTGCAGAGGGTGGACCGACAGGCCCTGGAGGCAAGTCTCGAGAATGGTTCACTCACCCAGGCAAGGGAAAAGATCGACGGCCTCGGGAGACGCTTAATGGCGATGAGATTCGGGGCGGAGGGCTCGGAGAGAGGCGTCAGCGACATCGTTTCCAGAATGGACGAGGCTCTGCTCGGCGCCTTCGGCGACAGGATGGACCAGCCGTCGTCGCTTGGCCCAGAGGAACGCCAGCAATACGCCGAGATAATTGACTACTTCATATCGGGGGGCTCCGAGCTCTTCGACGATCCCGCGGCGTACGGAGACGCTATGCGGGCCGAGAGGTTCGCCACCGCCGCCGGCAGCGAGATCCCCGAGCAGGACGCGTCCCGTTCGGCAGGACCGCGGGATGCGTGGTCGGATTTCGACATGTACCTCGGCATGGGAGCCGAGGCGGGGATGACCGCCAACAACGGGCAAGGGCGGAGCCGGAATCAGGGTCTGCCAGAAGAAACGGCGGTCGCGCTGTTCGGGAAGGATGACTACGACCTCATCAGAAGCGGCGAATTCACGAGCGGGGACGCAACCGTCCCACGGATCTCGGTGCCCGAAGAAAACCAATTAGCGCACAAGGCATTGGCCGCCTTCTACAACATGCAGGAGGGGAATATCCCGGACGACATCGCCACCCGCATGAGGTCGAACAATTCTTACTCCACGAACCAGCTCATCTTCCAGGCGCTCCAGAACGAGGTGCTTGATTTGATAAGGCGGATGCCCGACGCGCCATTTGACTTCCCCGACGAGCCGTACATCCTCAAGGACGACAAGGACGAGGACAGAAGGAACTTCTTTTACGAAGTACTCAAAGAGTACCTGCTCCTGCACATGACACTGGGCGAGAAGATGTTCCCAATCCGAGACGTCAAACCCGGTCGTGACCCGATTCGTTACTCGTTCAACATAACCCGGGACGACTTCCAGATGAGTTACGGGGACGATCTCCTGAACTACAAACTCGACTACAACCCGGGTGAACCAAACAACTCCATCCGGCAGGACAACAGGGGCGAATTCGTCGGCGACCCGTCAAAGCATCCATTGATCATGTCCATCGACCAAAACCTGCGAGAACTCGAAGGAGCATTCCCAGCGATGGGGGAATGGTTGAACCAGGCGAACAGATACTCACGAATGCTCGGAAGCGCGCATTACGAGAAAAACCGGGAGAAGTGGGGCAAGGGAATCATTGATCGGGTGACGGACGACCCGAGCTCCATGGACCTCGACAAAGTAATCCGCGAAGTCGCCAAAAATTTCTCAGTCAGCAGAGTCCCCGCTACGCGGCTCAGGCAGGATGTGGCGAACATGGCGCCAGACCCGGACGACGTCAGCCCGTTCCCCGATCTCGAAAGTTACCCGAACCCCGACGTGATCGCCCAAACCCAGGTCCCCAAGGACAGGGTGACTAAGCAAAAAAAGATCGCCGTCTCGGCGGCCAAGTCAAGCGAGGCCGCCCGACAATCCTGGTGGACTAAGTTCACGTCCCAGACGCCCTTGGACGAGTTCGAGATTTCGGCCGTAGAAAAGACCACGGACGGCGACAATTTCCACCCCGACGCGATCCTCGCAGGCTTGAGGAAATACGCGCGAGACAACAACATAACGGACAGGCAATTCGACTCCCTGCACTCCGCAGCGACCGCCGCGGCGGAGGCGCGTTACAACTCCGTCGCCCTCATGAAAATCAACAACGTCCTCAACGACATAGCGACGAACTCGAGGGGCGGCATCAGGGGCGAGCTGATGAGACTGGACAGGCTCAAGCAGCGGCTGGAGACCCACCACAAGGAATTGAGCAGATACTACCAAGACAGAATCAGAGCGAAAATACAGACCCTCTACTCAGTCTTCGCTACCCTAACCAACGCCATGGCAGGCGAGAGGAGAGCAATCCTCGAACGGCACAGGCGCGGGGAGATAACGGCCCAACAAGCCGTGGACGAGCAAGCAAAATCGTATTTCGCCTCGGTGACGCCCATCTACCAGGCCATGAACCAGATCGCCGACCTAATCAAGCAAGGGAGAGCGTCTAGAAGGTCTCGGTCCGCCCTAGAGACCGAGATGCAGGAAGTAGACGAGCGAATCGACGAGATTCGCAGAGCGGCCAGGCTGACGGGCAGAGATGCGGAGGCGGGCATGACCCTGGTCAGGGGTGTCAACAACGCGTTTTCCCACCTCGCGGACGACGCATCGGGCTTGTCGGACGAACCAGCCGCGGGAATGTCGCTCGGTCGCGTCAGGTTCGGTATCGTCGGTCGGGAGAACAGGCGAGTCCCCGAAAAGAGAATCCTGCTTTCGACGAAGGAGAAGATGTTCGCCGCTGAGGTGGCGAGGATAAACGAAATTCTCTCGCAGGTCAACGTCGACGAAATCGAACGCATGCCGGACATGAGAACGGCGATGGCTACGATTCGGCGCGGCAAGCCGGACAATGTCGTGCCGCAGATGAGGTTCGGCAGCGCCTCAGAAATCGAGCAGGCAAAGGGCACGGCCGCCTCGATGATGGTCGCCGACGCCGAGGCCGAGGCGACGACGAGGAGGATCATGGGCGCTCGCTACAAGCGCTTCTCGGACCTGGCCGCCAATTCCCTCCCAGGCCTGACGATGAGGATAGTCGAGGACGTCCTCGTCGACGGGATCGCCGAGGCCATGCAGGCCAACGGAATCAAGGAGGCGGACATAGACGCCGCCCTGGTGATGTACGCCGAGGCGGTGCGCAACGCCAAATACTTCGCCGTATTCAACCCAGTGTCGACCACGGCCAAGCTCTTCGGCGTGGAGCCCGAGGATGTATCGGACGCAATCGCCACGGAGGCGTTGCTCGGGAAAACGAGCAACGTCCTGAGGATGGCCCAGTCGTATGCGTCGGGGTTGTCCGCCGCCTACAGCGAGGCTTCGGTCCGCCGAATGACCGGCAACAGGTTCCCCGAACTCAGAAACCTCGGCCCCCTCTTCCTTGATTCGATTTTCGCCCCGCAGGGATCATCCGACAACGCTATGCGCAAGCTGAACTCGGCGATCTCGGTCAACAACCTGATGAGGTTGAGCCCTCGCTCCGTGCCTGTCGCCTTCGGCGTGTCGGACGACGTGGCGCAGCTCATATCCGCCTCGGTGCCCCCGAGAAGGATCCCGTCCGACATGAGGAACCCGCTGCCATTTGACTGGAATTTCATGACCTTCCGCGACAGGCAGAACTGGCTCGGCTCGGAGCAGGCGTTCAACTCCCTCGGCAGGATTGGGGTCAACGACGAGCTGGCCAAGCTCCAGAGGCAAATTGAGGATTTCGGCTCAATGGACGGACCGTACCCCGCGCTGGCGAGGATGATCTCGGGGAACGACATCATCACGGGCGCCTTCGGGAGGCAGCTAATCACGGCGGATGGCAGAAGTCCGATGTACGCGTCTCGGGGTCTCGATCGGGCCGACTTGGTCCGCAACGGCCAGAACCAGATCGCCGCTCTCGTCACCGTGGTGCCGGGAATTCTCGAGATGTCCGACAGGGCGCTTGGTCGCTTCCTCAACGCTCCGCTCGAAGTCGTTTCCGAGTTCAGGAGGGACGGTGCCGCCGTGACGTCGGCCGAAGCCGAACGACTCGCCCGCGCGTTCGGCAGAACGGCCCCCGAGATATGGCTGCCGGAGGTCCGCCAACCGGACACCGATGCTGGGAATTTCTTCTGGCTCGCCTCAACCTGGGACAGGTCGGGGAGCGTGCTTGACGCGATCAACCAGGGATTAGATCCGGTCGCGGCCGGGGCGGAAATGCCGAACGGGCAGTTCGTGGCCGCCCGGGTTTCTGAGCTGGTCGCCGACGGAACGGTCAATCGATTCTTCGACCAAATTGGCTTGGAGGAGATAACCCTCGAAGACGCCTCGGCCTTTGCATCATCGACAGCACCTCGCAGCAGGAAGGGCGTCGTGGAAATTCTGTCGGCGGCGGGCTACAGGGAGCAGGACATCATAGATGCGACCGGGTTCAACCCGAACACCGTGCGGAACTCCCTGCATGAGCTCAGGAAGCAGGGCTTGCTCCCCGAAGCGGTCGGGTCGCCGGCATGGGTCGCCAAGAACGGCGACTCCGTGGTGGCAGATTTCTCCGCAGGCCTTTCGAAACGGGCCTTGATGAGGAAGTACGGGATCGGCGCGAAGACCCTCGACTCAATCATCGCCTCGGCGAGCGGACCGACGCGGATGGACAACGCCTACGACTCGCCGATGGCGGGAATGGCGAACCGAAGACTGCCCGAGAACACCCCGATGTCGGACGGCCCTTCAACGGAATGGAGGGAGGAAAGGCCGTTCCGCGCGGACGGCACGCGGGTTGACCCAGAAACCGAGATGCCGCCAGCCGTCGTCGCCGATCCTTTCGTCAACCCCGAATCGCCTGGGTCCATGGGCGTGGACGGCGAGGCGAAAGACCAGGCGAGAATGCAGAAGATCAACCAGATGCTGTCGTCGTGGACATCTTTCGCACTGGAAGGAGGATTCCTCTTCAACGACCCCTCGATGATGAGCCAGAGCGACATGACCCTGTCCAACATTTTCGGGGAAACCTCGGGCGACCTAGATTTCAAGGAGAGCGAGTTCACCGTTTCATACGGAGAAAGGAAAACAAGGGGCGACCGAGAAGGGTTTGACAGCGCCTCGCTCCGAGGCAAGCAATACAAGGCCTTCCAAATAGCCACCCGTCAGGACAACCCCACCTTCGAGCTGTTCACCTACAGCGCGCAACCGTCGGTGATGCGGGCCGAATTCCTAGGAACCGGCATCTACCGCGGAATAATGCCGATGCTTCGGTCGATGATCCTCGCGACGTACGACAAATCTAGAAGGATCAACCCCGACGCCCCTGATCCCGACTACCCCGGCAGCCCGACTGACATTTTCGAGATAAGCACGGGCGACCTCATCGAGTCTGGAGTCCTGGACGTGCCGGATCTGCCCGAGGATGCCGACGACGAGCTGCGTCTCAAATTGTGGCAACTGAAACAGATAATGAGAAATCCGAACTTGGTCGATGCCCCGCCGGTATTCCAGCCCGGCGACGAAAAAGTCATGCGCCTGCTGATCCCCTTGATGGCAACGGCGGACGAGAGCAACTTGCTGCGAGACAGGTTCGGGGCGATCCCGACGGGCACGCTCGACCTACCATCCGATCAAATAGCGCCGTCGACCACAGGTATCCCGATGTGGCGGACGGATACAGGAAACCCCAGCACCATGGGGGGCATCCCGATGTTCTCGAATCTCCTCATCGGATCGGCCCTCAGCGGAAACGCAGAGGCCAAAAAAATAGTGGACAACCTCACACCGAGACACATCATGATGGCCAATTGGGTTTACGGCATGTACACGGCGGTCGAGCCGATCGTCAGAACGTTCGGAGATATCATGCCGAACAGGCCGCGTCTCACGACCTCGCCGAACGTCCCCGAGGAGCCCGGTTCCGAGACGATGCTCGGCGACCCCTTCTACATTCCGACCAAGGAGTTGGACGACCAAGTATTCGCCTTCGCCTTTGACTCGTTGTTCAAAGCCCTCGAAAGGGCGTCTGAACAGCCGGGTCTGCTACTCATGGAAGCGCTGCCCACCGAGGCGTGGTCGTCCCTGTACTCGGCATCAGGGGAAAACGAAACGCGCAAGGCCACGGAGATCATCCAGTCAGCAAAAATCCTGTCACGAATCCTTGCCGACACTCTCGCAACGGCGATATTTAGGAAGGCCGTACAATCAGTCGCCGCGCGCGACCGAGAGGGCGGGTCGCCATTCTTCACGGGGGCCGGAGAGGTCGACTGGTACAGTTTCGCGAGACCGAGGGTTGATGCGTACGGCTACTGGTCAATGTACGGACCAAACATTGTCTACGCGGGGACAGACCGCGATCCGTACCTGCCAGGTTGGAACGACGAAGCCAACCCGATTTCCGAACTCGCCGAGGCAAATTCCTCCCTCACCCCCGAGCAGATCGCCGCCGAGAGAGAATCCATGCGCGAACTGCAGCGCGTGATAGATGAGACACCGGGCAAATACTGGTGGGAGACGGCCAGCGCCTATGGTCAGCTCGGGGACGACCAGATACTTGAGATGCACCCCGAGGAGTTCGCCGACTACGTGTCGTCCATGGCCGCGTTTGAGGAGGCGGAGCTCGAAGAGGAAAGGCCCAGCGAGCTAATCAGAAGGGCGTTCGGGAGGCTCGGCGCAATGGGTTACCCCGTAGCCGAGTTGGATCGTTTCGACGAATGGCTCGGACCGATCATCGCGGGGTTCGCCGAAGGCACGGTGACCAAGGACGGCGTCCTGCGCCAGCTCAGGAACATATTCCCGTGGTTGGACATTGACAGGATGGACGACATCTATCCCGTCACGGGGAAGAACCTCTCGGAGTCGTTCGAGGAAATGAAGAACACGATGGAACAAAGGCTCCCGGACTTCAATGCAATCAGAAGTTTCTTCGGCGGGAAACCGAACCTCTATCTGGCCGCGGAGATCGTCGATGGCGAAGAAATCGCGGGTCTGCCCACTTCGGGCGGCAAGTCGCGGCAGTCGGAATTCAGGAAGCGTTTCATGGTGCCGCTCATGAAGGGAATCCTGCAGTCGCACAGGTCGAACATGGAGGTTGGCTTCAGGTCGGTGGCGGCGTTCAGGCGCGGGTTGGAACAGATCAGGAGAGGTGGATTGACGCCGAACCAATTCCAATTCGAACTGTACGGCTTGGAGCAGTTGGCCCGGCAGATGCAGGAGATGGGGCAAATCAACCAGGAAACGTTCATGAAGCTGTACGAAGAGATAGCTCGGGCACAAACGAATTCCATCTTCGGAGATTTCCAGTTCGGCGAAAGAGTCGTAGAAATGATCCAGGACGACTGGGTGACATTTCTCGGGATAATCGCCACGAACATGGACTCGGGCACCGTCCAGCTGACCCCCGAGCAGGACGCATTCGTGAGGCGCTACATGGAGTCCTACGTGGACGCCCAGTACTTCACGGGGGACGCGTTCGAGCAGCACATCCGTAGCGGCATCTACGGGTCGGTCAAGACGCTCGGGGAGGCGGTCAGGGAGATGGAGCCGTTCATCCTCGCGACCGAGAGGGCGCGCAACCGCAGGATGCTCCTGCCGAGGTACAAGAGGGAGGTCATAGATCCCATCAAGGACTCGCTGCTGAGCGACGAGGAGAAGTTCGCAAAGCTCCTCACCTTCAGCGAGTGGCTCGACGCCAACGGGTTCCCCGAGCTCACCTACGGCGGGGGCGACGGCGCCATGGGCGCGGAGGCGGGCATGTCCGCGCTGACAAGGACGGCCATAACCCGGTACACCGATGACGCGATCATCGCCCTCACGGAGGCCTACGAAGACGCGTCAAAAACGGGATCACCAGAACTCAACCTCGGGCACCTCCTGTTGGGCTCGTGGAGATACGTAATGGTCAACAACAAGATAGGTGGAACGTACCTATCAGGCCTCAGAAGGATGGGCATCTCGCTCGAGGCCATGAGCGACGCCCTGGCGGAAGTAACAAAACAGACGAGCGACGCCTCCCAGAAACCCGACAAGTTCACGACCGGCGCAAAATCGGCGTTTACCGGGGCGATCCTGGCCGCCTCTCGGCGGGGCAATGAGTTCGTCGATCTCGGCGACCTCATTGAGGCGATCCTGAACGACGAAATCAGGGGCAAGGCAGACGACGGCATCAAGCAGGCGCTTCGGTCAAAGAAAATAGAGCCGGAAACGATTAGGGCCACGATCGCACGCGCGAGGTTATCGGGAGGGACGACTACCGACGGGGCCGGACCGTCGGCGGAGGCGGGGATGTCGCAAGGCCGCGCCATGATGAACTCCTCCGACAGGGGCGACGACCTAAAAAGAAACAAGCTCCTCGCCAACGGTCTCTGGTTCAACTCGAACCGGCCCGTGTCCATCGCCGTCGGCCAAGCCACGGACGCGGAGTTGGTCGACGAGGTTGGTCGCCTGATCGAAACCTACGCGTTGGCGGCGGCGCGCGACGAACTTGAACCATTTGATTTCAGGGGAGGAGAATCCCCGTTCTCGGCGGACGCCGTGCGCTGGACGAACTCACGGCTCATATTCGGCGACAACGGCCAGGAACCGTCCGATCTCCTCGGGGCGATCAGGCACGCCATGGACAGGGCGGACGCGATGGTCACCGACGAGACCGAGCAGAAACGGCTCACCAAGCTCAAGTCGGACATGCGCCTCTACTTCGACAACGACGAGCACATGCCGGACGACACCCAGGGTCCGGAGGCCGGGATGGCGAGGAACTTCGCCGACATGATAGAACCGGTCGTCGGGGAGTTCGCTCGCTCGGAGTCGATAGACCAGAAGCGCTACTTCGAGGGGGTCTACGGCCCGGTCGACACGAGCGAGCTGGAGCTGCGAAAGGCAGCCAACAACATTTCCCTCGGGGCCCCCTTCGACGTCTTCCGCAACTTCGACTACAACGATGACGACATCAACTGGAGCACCAACGACTGGACGTTCGGCAAGGACAACACCTACATCGAGGGTGCCGACTCGGTCATGATAAGGATGAGGGACTCGGACCTTCGCACGGCCGAGATAGCGATGATCACGCGCAAGAGCGGTCCATACAGGAACGCGTTAGCGCTCGTCGGCGGCCTCAGGGACGAGGGCGAGGACCTCATGACTACGGCGACGCGCGAGACGGCCGAGGAGGTCGGCGTGTCCCTCGAGAACGCCACGCAGGTGGATTACCTGGGGACCATAGAGTCCCCCGACTGGGACCCGAGGTTCGTCAACGGGGTGAAGGTCGGTGCGGGGATGTTCGTCGTCCCCTGGGACACGGAGCTCGTCGCCGCATCCGACGCGACCAAGGCCAGCTGGGTGCCACTCTCCGAGATAGCTGCGGGCCAGCACAGGCTCGCGTTCGGTCACGCCGAGTGGATACGCCGCGCGGTGGCGAACCTCGAGAAGGACCCCTCGTCGGATCCCTACGGCGACCTGAGTCTGTCGATCAACAGGAGGCTCGGAATGCTGGCTAGGGCGGCAAGGGTGAGAAACCAGAAGATGATCGGCCAGATCAACAGCATCCGCAGGGCCTCGGGGAGAAAACTGTTCCTCGAGTCAAGCGGGATGCCTCACCCGATGATGCCGTGGGGCAACAGGATCGCCGAATCCACGTGGAAGTTCGGGGACAACGCCGAGGCAGGAATGTCTGGCGAACCCATCGAGGACTCCCTTGTCCGCGATCTCGGCCTCATATCGGTGCAGAGCAAAATGACCCCGAGACAGCTCGAAACCGGCGCCCACACCGACAGGTTCTACGATGTCGGTCACAGCAGGTCGGGGGACGACATGTTCGGTGCCTGGGGCGACAGGGACCGCGTGGAGCAACTGTGGAGACCCTACGTGGAGAATAGTTTGGCCCGGGCGCGGAGGGGCGACGTCCCCAACGACCAGCAGCGACCGACGGTTTACGTTCTCGGGGGAGCGTCGGCGACGGGCAAGTCGACGGCGAGGCAGACGGGCCTGTCGGGCATACCCAACTACGACAGCGCCGTTGTCGCGGATCCCGACGACGCGAAAATCATGATGCCCGAAATGAGGCTCTGGTACGCGCGCCGCCTGGAAGGCGCGGCGAGTTACGGCCACCAGGAATCGCGCGAGGTCGCCGCCGTCGTGGCGAGGGCCGCCACGAGCGAGGGACTCGACCTCGTATACGACACGAGCGGCCAGTTCAACGACGGCTTCCAGGACCTCGCGGATTGGCGCAAGAAGGGCTACAACATCGTCGCCCACTACTTCTTCGCACCGATGGCCACCCTCACGGGGAGGGTCAATACGAGAAACAAGAGTACGGGGCGGGGCGTCCCCCTGTCGGTGGTCGAAACGATCCAGCGCAATCTCCAGAACCTGGTGCCCGAAATCCTCAAGAGACAGTTGTTCGACGAGTTGTACATCTGGGACTCGGAGAAGGATCCGTCGAAACCGATGCTGGTGGGGCAGATGCTCCTCGGCGAGCTGGGTCAGCCCCAGGTCCTGCAGATAAAGCACCCCTACCTGTTGAGGTACCTCTTCACGTCCAGGATCGCCCCCGACGGCAGTAAGATTGAAGCACGAAAAACCCAGACGATTACGATTCCGTTCGGGAGGTGAACATGGGCGCAAAAAGGATTGCAGACAGGGCCAGGGCGGGGGCGGGCCTCAACGCGTTCGAGGCGCTGCAACTGGCCGCATCCCTCGACCAGTCCCTGTCCCACTACGGACTTGCCGACACCCCGGAAAATCGCAGAATGCTTGACAAACTCAAGGACGAGTACGCGGAGATGCGACGCCAGGGCATTGGCATACAAATAGCCACATAAAAATACGCTACTTCCACTACGACGTTTAGTATTCTGCTAACTTTGAATTCAGACGCAAGCAGCGGGTGCTCACCTGGCGCTGTCTAGAAAAACAGCAACCACAACAATGCCCAGGAGGCAAAATCATGTCGGAAGACACGAGCAGGCTCCGCGAATTGCAATCAGCACTCCGCGAGAAGATGCAGACAAACAAAGAAATCGCGGACTCGTTCCGCGTTGACAACGGAACGGTCGTCGTCACGACCGAGCAGAAGTCGGCGTTCGACAAGAACATGTCCGACATCCGCGAGATCAAGGGACTCATCGAGGGTCTCGAGTCGCTCAACCAAGTCAAGGACTGGGGTTCATCCTCAGCCGAGACGTCGGTAGCCGCTCAAGTTGCGGCCGTCACCCCTGTGGTGCAGTCGCCTAGGTCGGTCGGACAGCAGTTCGTGGACTCGCCGGAGTTCAAGTCGCTCAACGGCGGACGCAACGGCGCCAACATGGTTTCACCATGGCAGTTCAACGGCTCACTCACCGATTACGGCGTCAAGGACGTCTTCTCGGGGATGGCTACTGGCAACCTTGCCAACGGTGCGACCGCGAACTTCGGAACCGTCCAGCGCGACCCGATGGTCACCCAGCCGACCAGGACGAAGCGAGTCAGGGACCTGTTCCCGTCGCGCACGACCACGGCGGCCGTGATCGAGTACTTCCGTCACATCGGCTACACAACGCCGGGAACGTCGGCCACGAACGCCGCCGCGCCGGTGGCGCAGCGAGACACTACTCCGAACCCGGACGTGTTCGCAGCCAAGCCGCAGTCAAGCCTGCAGTTCGTCGCCGAAGCAGCTTCGGTACGCACGCTGGCCCACTGGGAAGCAGCGCACCGCAACGTGCTGGCGGACGAGCCACAGCTTCGTTCGATCATCGACAACGAGCTTCTCTACGGCCTGCGTCTCCTCGAGGACACGCAGATCCTCAACGGCAGCGGGTCGGGCGAGAACCTGAGGGGCGTCCTCCAGACGGCGGGAATCCAGACCTACAACTGGTCGTCGGGTCAGTCCGGGGACAACAGGGGATACGCGATTCGTCGCGCCCTGACCCTGTCCTTCCTGGCCTACTACGAGACGACCGGCGTGTTCATGCACTCGTGCGACTGGGAGAAGATAGAACTCTCGAAGGACGACAACGGCCAGTACCTGGTCGCGGTTTCCGTGGCGCTTGGCGGTCAGCCGAGGCTGTGGAGGACCCCGGTAGTCGAGTCACCGGCAATCGCCGAGGGCACTGCCCTCGTCGGTGCGTTCGGTACCGGCGCCCAGCTGTACGACCGCGAGCAGGCGAGCATCCGAGTCAGCGAACAGCACTCGGACTTCTTCGTCCGCAACGCGATCGTCATCCTGGCCGAGCAGCGCCTGGCCCTCGCGGTCAAGCGTCCGGAGGCCTTCGTCAAGGTCACGTTCAACAGCGCGCCAGCCTGATCGTAGGCTGACACGAAGTCAGCGTCGCCCCCGTCCCAGCCGAGGAACATTCGGCAGGGGCGGGGGCGTCGCCCTTTGTGGGCCCGCGCGCATGAGTTGGTTTTAATAGACGATAGATGTGCAATAATTTAACTACGATCTTTTAGGAGTACCATTGGACATCAACGACATTCTCGGCAAACTTGTCTCGGGCGAGATCGTGATGGTCGTCCAGGACGAGCCCGACAAGCCGGCACAGGTCAAACCGAAGCTCGTCGCCGAGGAGCAGGAGCTCGCCGATTCGCTGATCGCCATCGCCAAGAAGTACGGGAAGTTCAACGAGGACGAAACAGGCATCTGGGCCGGCTACGAGTCGGCCAAGGACAACGTCGTGGCGCACATCGGCGTCAAGTGCGCCAACTGCGCCCTGTACGCGGGCAACGGAGTATGCAAGATCATCGCCCAGAAGGTCGAGGACGGCGGCAAGTGCAGATTCGCCGTCATTCCTGACGGCGTGGTCAAGGGTGTCTACGACCCCGCCGGTCAGATGCCCATCGTGCGGACGGGCGTCGAGAAGCGCAGGATGAAACTCAAGGAGGAACCAGCGACCTCGGGGGAATGCCCGAAGGCCACGAAGGACATCGCAACCAACCTGAAGAACAGGTCCAAGGCGATAAAGACTGCGATGTACGGCCCCCTGAACCCGGGGGAACCCAACGCCTCCTTCTACAAGAAGTTGGCGGCGGAGTGGCAAGTCGCCCCCGACCAGGCGCGCTCGCAGAAGTGCGGAAACTGCGCGATGTTCATCGTCACGCCGGAAATGAAATCCTGCATCCAGAAGGGCGTTACCGGCCTGGATCGCAAGGACGAGTGGGAGTCGATAGACGCAGCCGGCAGCTTGGGTTACTGCGAGGCGTTCGACTTTAAGTGCGCCTCGGAGAGGACCTGCAGGGCGTGGGTGACCGGCGGTCCGATCACCGAGACGAAGTCAGTCACCGTCCGTCCGTCGGTCAAGGCTCTCGGCGCCACGATCGGCTCGGCCCCGAGCGCCCCCGGCGCACCGGTATCGCCTAGCGAGGGGATCGACCGCGACATGGACGGAATAATTTTCGAGGGGACCGACAGGGAACAGCGCGCCCCCTACAAGAGGCAGAGCAACAACAAGTACGAAATGGATCGCAGGAAGTTCGTGCGCTCGGAGCTGAGGAGACAGGGCATCAAGCGCAACGCAAGGGTGCAGGATCGCTCGCAGAAGGAAAGGGACGCTCGTGCGAAGGCACGCGCTGCGTACGACAAAATGACGTATATGGCAGGACTCGAGGCGGAGAACCAGATCGAGAGAGGGAGGGTCACTTCCCCGGCGACCACCAATCCGAAGCCAGCCGACAGGTACCCGAACCCGCCGAAGAAGTACCCGCCGGGCCAGATGCCCGAGGGACCGTCAGCCGCTACACGCAACCCGAAGCCGGCCGATCGCTACCCGGACCCGTCTTCCGACAGGAGCAGGAAACCAGCGGACCGATACCCCGACCCGCCGAAGCCAGCCGAAAGGAAGCCGGCCGACAGGTATCCCGACCCGCCGAAGAAGTACCCGCCGGGCCAGAAGCCCGAGGGGCCGTCAGCCGCTACCCGTAATCCGAGACCTGCCGACAGGTACCCCACCCCTTCATCCGACAGGAGCAGGACGCCAGCCGACAGGTACCCCAATCCGTCCTCTGACAGGAGCAGGACGCCGGCCGATCGCTACCCGAACCCGCCAGATGCCGATCGCGGCAGGACGCCCGCCGACAGGTATCCCGACCCGCCGAAGAAGTACCCGCCGGGCCAGAAGCCCGAGGGGCCGTCACCTGCGACACGCAACCCGAGACCCGCCGACAGAAACCCGAATCCGCCCCGCAGGCCCGATGGGGGCAGGGGTGGGCGAGGGTTTGAGCGAGGACCATCGGCCCCACCAAGGAGACCGCGGCGACCGCCTGACAGCGAGCGACAGAAGCCTCAAAAAATGCCAAGACGTAGGCCCACCTGGGACGCAACTGGGGGACAAAGACAGCGGGCGGTAAACATGCCCGAACCGCAGCGCTTCAGGAACAGCCAAGCATAGTTATGCAAAGGTTCTGGTACGGAGCGAAGGTCCTCAAAGTGGTCGACGGCGACACCGTGGACCTGATGATCGACCTTGGTTTCAATATCCACCACAAGATCCGCGTCCGCCTGTACGGTGTCAACACACCAGAATCGCGGACAAAAGACCTCAAGGAAAAAGAGCTCGGATTGAAGGCGAAGTCGTTTACTTTGGACTGGCTAACTAATCATGGCTGGGTTTTCGTCAACACCATCCCGGACAAAAACGACAAGTACGGGAGAGTCCTAGCGAAAATATATTCGTCCGACAAGATCGACGATCCCGCGACGGCGTGCCTCAACAATGACATCATCGCGTCGGGATTAGCTCGGGAGTACTTCGGCATGGGCGACAAGACTTGGGCGGAGTTCAAGAACAAATGAAAAACGGCGACCGAATCGACATTGACGAGAGGTTCGAGGAATTGGAGCGAAGGATCTCGGAGCTAGAGGCGCTCGTAGCGCGGTTATCCAATCCAAGGGAGAAGAGCGACAAGCCCCTGCCCGAAATCCCCAAGTTCGACTGGCGGAACACCCTGGGGATCGCCACCGTCTACGAAATTTACAGCGGCAAAACCTCGAGCTGAGCATCGTCCTTCAGGGGCAGCAGGAAGGTGTTTGCCTCCCACATCAGGCCTATGGCCGAGTAGCCCATCACGTCGACGACGTTGTCGAAGATTGACTCGTTGCGCGGACCCTCGGTCGCCCCCTTCGCTACAAGGTTCTCCAGTCTCGCCACCTTGTCCTGGATGCGGACTATCAATCCGATCCTCCCGAACCTGCGGATGTTCTCGTGGCCGTAGTCCGTCTGCTTTCGCACGAGGGTCCGGTGGACCTCCTCGGCGACGCTCCCGAAGTCAAGGGGTGATCCGGGGCATGCCATGACTCCGAATTCCCTGCCGTAGAACCCGATCTGCCGCCAGCACTGGACGACATCGCCGGACGACACCCCGGATGCCCTCGTGTTTCCGTCATCCCCGAACTGAACATCGATCAGTCGGTCCACCGATGTCCTCAGCCTGCTGAGCCTGCCGACCAGGTCGGAGTCGTGCCTCAGCATCGGGAAGTAGTGCGAGAGGGGGAAGGGCTCGCAGACGTACTGACCGTGACCGCCCGGTAGGAACATCAGCAGGGCGTTGGCCGCAGAGTCGTTCCACGTCGTCGGGGGGGACGGGCTGAACCTATCCAAGGACGGCCGCATACTTTCGCGCTATCCACTCGGCCACCGGAGCCGCCACCCCATTCCCGCACTGCTTGTAGCGGTGGGTGTCGCTAAGTTCCTTGCCGTCGTCAGTCCATCTCGTGTGGTCCTTCGGCCAGCCCATCAAAGCCTCGCACTCGGATGGCATCAGCCTTCTCACGACCATGTTCTGTAAGACCCCGTTCGACTGCTTGGTCCCCGCCCGAAGGGAATGATGCACGTCGCCGCCGACCAGGCTGTCGTTGTACTCGTCGTAAGCGATCGGCGGGTCCGGCTCAATGACTAGGTTTTCCCCGCGGGACGAGGGCACTCCTCCGTCTCCGCCGGATCTCAGCGTCATGGCGAGTCCGTCGTTCATGTCGGCGTGGGCGACGGCGTGGCCCGCCCCTCCAGTCCTCAGCGTCGGGAAGGCGACTTCGGATGGCTGGGCATCGAGGCACTGCGTGTGCGAGAAGCCGATCGCCTGTGCGACCATCGGCGTGTTCAGGCCCCCCGTGCCCATGAAGGCTGTCAGCGTGTTGATCGTGTCGCCCTGCATCCTGACGCCGTCCTGGCGATGCGGGTGGAAAACCATGGTGTCCGATTCTTCGTAGGCCAACAGCGTTTCGCTACCTCCGCCGAGATCCCCGCCCGCGGCACGAAGAGTGCCCACGCCCTCCACGTATTTGGCGAAGCTAGTCGCAGTGAAAGGCTTGGGGTCCGAAACGACGAGGTCCGTCGCGTCCTTGTGATCGCGTGCCTTGATGGCCGAAGCCGTATCGTCGTCGACGTAGTCCCCGAAACCGCGCATCCTGAACGCGGATGACTGCTCTTTTTCGCTCAATCCGAGCTCGAGTTGTCCTTGTCCCAGTCCGGGTTCTTGTCCACCACCGCCTGCAACGCCGCCTTCAAGCGGGGAGGCAGAATCTTGTTTCTTCTTATTGCCCTTCTTAGAATTCCTGCGCACGCCCTCGCGGACAGGTAATATCGGGAAGGTACTTCGCTCTGCGGCGCCAGTATCGAAGAGAGCACACACGAAGACGCGCCTTCGTCGTTGGGGGATTCCGAAGTGCTGCGCATCCAGGATTGCCCATTCGACAGCCACAGCCCCTGCGAGAGCCATTTCGTCGAGGACGACTCCGAAGTCAGCTCCTTTGTTGGAGTTGAGGGCCCCTGGGACGTTCTCCCATATTGCCAGTCTTGGAAAAGTTCCTTTTGTTGCATCGCGCATCTCCCTAATAATCCGCATTGCCTCATGAAACAAATTAGAACGGGAACCCGTTAAACCTGCTCTCTTCCCGGCGACGGAAAGATCCTGGCACGGGGAACCGAAGTTGATCGCGTCCACCGGTTCCAGCAGCCTTCCATCGACGTCTTTTACATCGTAATGCTTCGGGATGTCGGGCCAGTGCTTGCGCAGGATTCGCTGGCACTGCTCGTCCCATTCGGCCTGCCATCGGCATCGCCAACCGGCGGCTTCAAATCCGAGATCGAAGCCGCCGACGCCGGCGAAAAGACTGCCGAAGGTCAGAGTCAGAACGGCTCTTCTCCGTCGAAAGCCTCCGTATTCCCGCCGCCAACCCGCGCCGGTTGCTTGGACTGCGGCGCGCCACCGCCACGGGAGTTGCCGCGGCTTTGGTCCCTGCCGTTGCTCTCGCCCTGCGGGCGCTGCTTGCGGTCGAACTTCTCGATCGAGCGGACCGAAATACCGATCTCGTCGGCCAAGACGTGTACCGTCGAGCGCTTCTTGCCGGTCTCCTTGTCGTCCCAGCTTTCTTGCTCGAGACGGCCGGTCACCGTCACCCGCAACCCCTTGACGAGCACGCTGGATGCGTCTTCGGCAAGGTTCCTCCAGGCGACGACGTTGAAGAACGAAGTCTTCTCTTGCTTCTCGCCCTTGGCGTCGGTCCAGTAGTTGTTGACTGCGACCGAGAACTGAATCTTTGATGTTCCCGAGTCGAAGTATCTCACCTCCGGATCGGCAGTGAGATTTCCAGTGATTGTTACAGGCGCTAGTGACATGTCAGTATCCTCCTCGTGTCGGTTATATTCGCCACTCGCAGCATACCACGGCGGCTGGTTGCCGTCAAGGGCTTGTCCGTGATAGCCTGAATACCATGACCGCAGGACCAATGACGCCCGAAAAGGCACGACTGTATGTAATTGACCAGCTACAGGACGCGATGTTTGAGATGTCCTTTGACCCTGAGCAGCCCGAGGGGGATCAGTCGGAGTGGTTTGACCGCTGCGGCGACATCGCCCGGGGATTGATGGACATGACCCAAGCCGAGGTGACGGCCGTAGACGAGGACGGCAACGCCCACGTCAAGTTCATCCTCGCGCACCTGATGGATGGCGAGATACCGCCGAGAGACGGCAAGCGCGTTTCGTCGTGACCGAGCGGCGCGTCGTGCCGAGCACGATCGCCCGCCCGACCTACGCCGACTCGGGCGAGGTCAAAGCATGGAGTGAGCCCGCGGTCAAGTCGCCTGAGGTGATCACCCGCATGAGGCACGCGGGCGCCGTCGCCAGGGACATCTTGCGCCTGGCCGGACAAGCGGTGAAGCCCGGCGTGACGACGGACGAGATCGACGAGCTCGTGCACGGGTTGTGCATCGAGCGCAACGCGTATCCCAGCCCCCTGAACTACAGGGGCTACCCGAAAAGCGTCTGCACGTCGGTCAACGAGGTGATATGCCACGGCATACCCGACTCGCGCGTACTCATGGAGGGCGACATCGTGAACATCGACGTGACGTGCTTCGTCGGCGGGGTGCACGGCGACACGAGCGCCACGTTCGCGGTGGGACAGATAGACGACGAGAGCCGCGATCTGATCCGCGTGACCGAGGAGTGCACCTGGCGCGGCATCGAGGCGGTGCGACCGGGGCGACCGCTGAGCGACATCGGTTGGGCGATCGAGAAGCACGCGACGGCGAACGATCTCGGCGTGGTGCGCGCGTTCGTGGGCCACGGCATCGGCGAGCAGTTTCACACCGACATCCAGGTGCCACACTTCTTTGACTCCTACAGCCACCTGCGGATGCGAACCGGCATGGCTTTCACGATCGAACCGATGATCACCCTCGGCACGTGGCAGCACAAAATGTGGGACGACGACTGGACGGCGGTGACCGCCGACGGAAAGCGAACCGCGCAGTTCGAGCACACGGTGCTGGTGACCGAGACGGGTGCCGAAGTTTTGACGGGCGGCGCGGGCGCCGTCTCGGCGGGCCCGCCCGAAGGCGCCTGACAACGCCGGAGTGGAGCTGGGGGGAATCGAACCCCCGTCCGAGCGGATACCGGAGAGATTGCTACGACCATCCCCGTTTTGACGTTGTCGCTCCGTTGCCGACGGGTCGGCTGCCTGGTCGCCCAGGCTGCGTCTCGTCTTTCCGAGAGGTCACCGGGCTTTCGTTCCCCGGGGTCAACGGCCTTTCCCGTAGTCATCCCCGCTTCTGTTGCCAGGCTGCGGTGGATCGGCCCCGTGCGGCCTTGCGGCTCACGGTTGCTCTCCTGCCGCTTGATTAGGCGGCGAGAGCGAACTGCTTGTTGGCAGTTGTTTTTTCGCCCTGTTTAACGAGTCCGAGCAACTCGGGTCGCACCCTCTACGGACAGACCGATCGTCGAAACCTGTCAGCCCCTTGAGATTGCCCACACATTATAGCGAAGAAGAACCTGCGACACCCACATTCACGAGGACCTTGGATTGGAGCGGTCCCGTCTCGCCATGCAGCGCGGCGTCGATCAGCTCAAGGGCGCCCTTGCGCCACTTGGAGTTCCTGCCTCCGAGAAGACGAGACAGCAGCCGCGGGGAGGCGTAGTCGGGCAGGCAAACGTTTCGCCAGTTGAGCGGGCAGTCAATGAAGTTGCGGGGAGTCAGTTTCCTGCCGAGACGTCTTTCCAGGCACCCCACGCAGAGCATCCCGTCGCGGGCTTTCATTTTGGCGCGGGCCCAGCAGGAATCCGTGACCATGTAGTACTCATTGGTTTCCAGCGTGTTGACGCCGCAGTCGAAACAGTGCTCCCCGCCTCGCGCGTTCTTTCTCCGCGTCATGCGCCGCTTGCTCCCCGGACCCGGATACCGCTCACTCCTTCCCGAGCCCCCTCTCGAGGAGCGACAGCACCAGCTGCTCCACCCCGTCCTTCTCCGACTCTTCGTCGGTTCCGTTCACGGCCGCATTGACGACCTCGCGCTTTGATTCAATGAGTCCGTAGATTCTCTCGTCCACGGTTCCGTCGGCGATCGAGTAAGTGACCATCACGGAACCCTTCTGCCCGATCCTGTGGCATCGGGAGTAAAGCTGGTCCACATCTGCCGGCGTCCACGGGAGCTCCACGAAAAGAACCTTCTGGGCGGCGGTGAGGGTATGGCCCGTCTTTGCCGCCTGGATGGACAGGACGATTACGGGGGCCTCCTCCACGGGGAGGGTCTGGAACTTCTTCTTGACCGCCTCGACCTCCTCCACCTTCATGCCGCCCTGGATCTTCAGGCCGCCGAACTGGAGGGCCAGCTCGTCGACGATGTCCCTGTGGTGGGCCGCGATCACGACCTTCTCGCCCGCGTCAACGTTCGCCTGGACCCACTCCTTGATCGCCTCCATCTTCGCCTTGGCCGCGAGCCTGCGGAGAACGGAGATCTTCACGAGGTGCAGGTGCGACTCGGTTTTCATCCGCGCCGCGACGGCGGCGGACTTCGGGGATTTGCCGAGCTCACTCGCTATTTCCTTCGCCCGCTCGACGAGGTACTCCACGATGTCGTCCTCGGCCTTGGCGTACTCCTTCGCGTGCTTCTCCGACATGCCGATGTGGTACATGTCGTGCACGACGTCGGGCAGCTCGGTGAGCACCTGGTCCTTGGTCCTACGGATGTAGCAGGACGCGCGGAGCCTGTCGTTGAGCTCATCCAGGTTGGACGCGCCGCTGAGGATCCAGTGGCCGAACTTGTCCTTGAAAGCCGCGCAGTACCGGCGGTAGAAGCCCCACTCGCCGCCGAACTCGTCGAGTCGCCCGATGATGCCGAGCTGGCTGGCGTACTCCATCGGCCTGTTGGTGACGGGCGTGCCGGTGAGGCAGAGCACGATGCCAGTGCCGATTCGCTTGGCGATCTTCGTCGTGGCCTTCGTCCTCTGCGCGTCCTTGGTCTTGAGGTAGTGCGACTCGTCGCACACGAGGCTCTTGTAGTCGTTCAGGAACTTCACCCAGTGGTGGATGTTCGAGTACCCCACGATGAGCACGTCGTGCTGGTCGTCGGGCAGGTTCTTCCTGTCGGTCACCACGGAGACCGACCTGTGCGGCGCCCATTTGCCGTACTCCGCCTTCCAGTTGAGGACGAGGTTCGGCGGGCAGACGACCACGGCGGGGAAGGGGGACGACCCGTTCTGCTCGGCGTACTCGAGCGTTGCTATCGCCTGGAGGGTCTTGCCGAGGCCCATGTCGTCGGCGATGAAGCAGCGTCGCGCGTTGAAGGCGTAGCTGACGCCCGCCAGCTGGTACGGAAGGAGGCTGCCCTCGATGCCGTCCACCTTGATGTCGGCGGACTCGGCCCTCGACGCATCGGTCATGGTCTTGCTCTCCAGCTTGCGTTGCTCCGCGTACTCCCGGAGATTGTCGGGGACCGTCATTTTGAACGACTCAGCGAACCCGATCACCTCCATCGCCGATGTCTTCGGCACCTTCCACGCCTTCGTCTTGGCGTTCCAGGTGACGCCCGGAATCTTCTTGACCTGGCGAACCTTCACCTCGTCCCAGGCGAAGTCGACGTAGACCCACGACGCGGTGCAGGTTATCCCTGCCGGGTCGTGGAGCTTTCCCGGGGCGTCGAACCGCATCACCGCGGGGTCAATCCTGAAGTTTCTTGACGAGGCGAAGTGCCTCGCCTCCCTGATGCTCGTGGCCGGCAGCCTCCAGACCTTGCCCAGCTTGTCCCAGCGGGCCCCCTGGATCAATTTGACGGCCTGGACGTCCGCGGCGTCGTAGGGGAAGTCCATGACGAGTTCCCCGTCGCCGAGCCAAAGATAACTCTGATTCACCGGCGACTATCCTACTTCTGTTTTTTCATTCGCCTGCGCTGGCTCTCGGTCTTGCCGCCCCAGATGCCGTGCTCGATCTCGTTCTCCAGCGCGTACTGCAGGCACTTCTTGCGCACGACGCAGGTGGAGCACGCCTGCAGCGCTATCTTCGGCGACTGCCTCCCGACCGGGAAGAAATTGTTGGTGCGGGGGATGGTCGCGCATTTGGCCATGCGGCGCCAGCTCTCTCCTGTTATCTGAATCATAGTAGATACTCCTTGTAGGTAGTAAGGTCCACGCTACGGTCGTGCTCGGCGAGCGGCAACCTGGGCGGTAAAATTCTTTCATGCGGGAAATCGGCGGCGGCGAGCTCGAGGAGATCATCGGACGGGGCGACCCCGTCGTCGTCGACATGTGGGCCGAGTGGTGCGGGCCGTGCAGGGTGATGGGCCCGATGCTGGAGGACATCTCGGGCGCCTACGAAGGCGCGGTCGCCTTCTACAAGTGCAACGTGGACGACAACCCCGAGGTGGCGAAGCGCTTCAACGTGATGAGCATCCCCACGCTGCTGATGTTCGCGGGCGGGCAAAAGGTTTCGTCCGTGGTCGGGGCGATGGGACCGGACAGGGTAGTCGCCGCGATCAACGAGGCCTTCGTCAGCTGACAGCGTCCTCGGCAGGAGTCGAACCTGCGACCTGCGGCTTAGGAAGCCGTCGCTCTATCCAGCTGAGCTACGAGGACAGAATTACGTCGACGTAATATATTGAAGTCGGCCCCCGAGGTCGAGTAAGGGAGGGAGACCCCGGGGGCCGCTTTTTTACTCGGTCAGATCCCTTTCAGGAAAGCCGAGAGCTTGGTGTCCAGCGCCGCGCAGAGACGGACGAGCGTTTCCAGGTTGGGCGAGAAATGTCCGTTCTCAATCCGGTTGACGGTCTTGCGTTCGATCCCCGCCGCATCGGCGAGGCCGCCCTGCGACAGCTCGGCCTTCGTTCGCGCCACGCGGAGGCGCTTAGCTACTTCTTTTTCAACTTTCATGGTTATCTTTTTCATTCGGTCCTCCTGACCCTATCGGTTTATTGTTTCGTTCGGCGCGGAGACTTCGCCCCCGCGCTGAGCGTACTGTTGGATCGCCGCACCGAAGGTGCGACAATAATGTCCGTTCATGTACACGAGCCTATCGGGATCCGACGGCTCGTCTGAGTTCCTGAAGTGGTCCTCGCCGATCCAGGGCTTCGCGTCCCAGACGACGTAGGGCATGAAGTCGTTCCACCTGATGCAGAGCACGACCCAGCCGTCCTGCTTCGGGGTGAAGGCGACGACGGTCGCGCGCTGCTTCTCAAGCGGCGCGCCGACGACCATGGTCTGGTCCATCAGAGCGCCTCGTCCCCGCCGACGAGGTAGGTCTGGTACACCGGGCCCGATGCCCTGGCGGTGACGACCCATCCGAGGACCTTTATCCTGTCGCTGTAGCTAAACAGCTCGAGCTTGTTGAGCAGGTACACGCGACCCTTCCGGGTGCTCCTGGAATCCTCCAGCTCCTCGTACGCCGTCCAGACCGACCCGGCCGACGAGCGGCTCTCGCAGGCCCCCTTCAACGACTCGTACGCCATCATGGAATCCTCGGTCGGCCTCCCGTCCGAGTCGTGGACGAGCGAGACGAGCGGGCCCACCGGGCCGTACTCCGTCGTCATGTCGCCGAGAACGCCCATGGCGTCGGGGCGCTGGGCCATGAACTCGGCCAGATCCGTGCGGACGGCCATCGTCAGCTCCAGAGCCAGACGACGAAACCGCAGAACCCGAAGAACAGGACCGTATCCATCAGGCTTCCACCTTGGACTCAAACTGCGCGACCATCACGGAGACGACCGCGGTGGCCTCGCTGGCCTGGTCTACAGTCGCCTGGTCGAGGATGTTCATGGCTATCGCGCTGGCGACGAGCTTCTGGTCAATCTCCTCTACGACGAGCTTCTTGAGAACGGCCGGCTTGACGAGCTTGCGGAGCTTGTCCAGGACGACCTTGGTGCGGACCGTGCGGCGCACGAACACCTTGGACGAGAGGCCCGCGTCGTCGGTGATGACCGAGAACTCAACGCCCTCCTTGGCGCACGCCTCAATGAAATTCTGCTCGGCGAGCTTCTTGGCCTTGACGGCCTCGTCGTAGCACGACTTGGCGTCGGCGAACGCTCGGGCCGCCTGCATCGCGCTGGCCGGTTTCTTCTGCTTCTCTTTCATTGCTTTCTCCTCTTATGTGGTTGGATAACTTATGGGACACGCTACGGGCTCACGTTCCGCGTTGCAACCCCTAAGAGGATTTTTTTTCAAATAACTATTAAGAAATTAAAGTGACATTCGTCACATTAGTTGTGCTCCTGCTTGGGCTCTTCCGTCAACCCCGCGGTCTTCGCGTGGATGCAGAGGATCTGGTCCTCGAGGGATGCGAGGCGCTCCCCGAAGGGCCGGAGCATGTGGACGACGAGGAAGAAATCCAGGACGAGACCGACGAACAGTCCGACGAAGAACCAGAGCACCTGCACGCCCCAAGATACCAGAAAAGCCCGTCGTCCTCGCCGACTATCAGAACAGGTCCTCCTCCTTGCCGGCCCCCAGCACCCTCAGGAGCGCCCCGAGCATCCTGATATCGCTGGTCTCGGCGACCTTGGCCGGGACGATCACGAGGAGATTCCTGTTCTTGACTTTTGTCTTTGCCACGAGCCCGGCCGCCACGAGCTGGTCCACCGACTTCCTGATGGCCCCCTCGCTCACCCCGAGGAACACGGCCAGCGACCTCTGCGTCGCGTCGGGCGTCTCGGCCAGCGCCACCAGCAGGCGACCCGCCGCGCTGAGGAGGGTTATCTCGTTCGGGGACGAGTAGTAGATGAGCCTGTGCTTCTCCAGCTGCTTCATCACCGTCTCCGCCAGCTTGCGCGCCTCGGCGTCGTCCCCGACGCTGTCCCTGATCGCCTTGGCGAGGGCGCCGTCTATCGAGTGCTTTCTGTATTCCCCTGAGGTCACCGACTTATCCTATTGCGCGAACGTGCTCCCGTGGTATAAGGTTGCAGCGAAGGAGGAGATGTGGCCAAAGATTCGAGAAAGACACTGAAGATAGACAGGAAAATAGACAGGCTCTCCCAGAGGCTGAAGAAGATCGGCACGGAGGCCGAGAAGGGCAACACGCACATAGTGTGCCCGATGGCGAAGATACTCAAGAGGCTCGACGACGAGACGGGTAAGTGCCTGTACGACGTGCTGAACGACCAGGTGACGACCACCAGCGACATCATCCGCGAGATGCGCGCCTCGGGGATAAGGGTCGCGAGGCAGACGATCTACGACTACCGGACGAAGGTTTGTTCCTGCGCCCACGAGGACAAGTGCGGGTTGGACGACCAGTTCGGCGACAAATAGGTCCAGGGGAATTTAACAAACCAAGGGAGGGAATACGAAAATGGTCAAGCCGAACAACGCGAGGCTAGCCGAGGGGATGAAGCGGATGAAGGAGAAGGCCGCCGACTCCACCAAGTCGAAGAAGGTCCTGAACGCCATCGAGGAGATGATCCGCGCGAAGGGCATAGACCTGGCCGACATCGGGTCGATCAAGAAGGTCTCGATCTACCAGCAGGTCACCAAGGACTCCGAGGGCGAGTTCCAAGTGCACGACCTGCAGGCCATCCAGTTCTCGCCGGCTTGGGAGGACGGACCGAAGTGGGAGCTCCCGAAACCGGGGCCCTCCGTGCAAATACAAAAGTCCGATGTGAAACCGAGTAGCGGTTCGGACAAGAAAACGGCGGTCATCGTGCCCGATATACAGATCGGTTACTTCCGCAACGCCGACGGCGAGCTCGTGCCGACGCACGACGAGCGCGCTATATCGATCATGATGGCGATGGTGAACGATATACGTCCCGACCAGATAGTCCTGCTCGGCGACAACCTGGACCTGCCGGAGTTCGGCAAGTACAGGCTCAGCCCCGCGTTCGCGCTGACGACGCAGGCCTCGATCGACAGGGCGACGACACTCTGCGCGGAGCTGAGGTCGGCCGCCCCGAAGGCGAAGATCGTTTGGCTGGCGGGCAACCACGAGGAGAGGCTCACCAACTACATCCTCGACAACGCCAAGGCCGCCTTCGGCATCACGAAGGGGAACACCCCGAAGGCCTGGCCCGACATGTCCGTCCCATCCCTCTGCAGGATGGAGGAGTACGGCGTGGAGTTCGAGAGCGGCTACCCGGCCGGGCGGTACCTGATCAACAACCAGCTCGCCTGCATCCACGGAACGAGGGTGCGATCGAGGGGATCGACCGCCCACATCTACCTCAACGAGCAGAAGCTCTCGGTGATATACGGGCACATCCACAGGATCGAGCTGGCCTACAGGACCCGCCACGACTGGGACGGGGCCCGCACCATCATGGCCGCCAGCCCCGGCACGCTCGCCCGCATAGACGGCGCCGTGCCGTCCACCAAGGGCGGCGTGGACGCCTGGGGGCGCCCGAAGACCGTCGTCGAGGACTGGCAGCAGGGCGTCGGGCTCGTCACCTACGAGGACTCGGGGAAGAACTTCTTCAGTTACGAGGTCGCCACCATCTACGACGGCTACGCCATGTTCAGGGGCAAGGTCTACGACGCCCGCAAGGCCAAGGCCCCCGTCGTGAAGGCATCCTAGGTTCGCGACCGGAGATCGACTTGTCCACCGACCAGACCGACACCCCTCAAATCCCTCCTTGTAACACCGTCCCAGCGACGCTAAGGCAACGAGACACGGGGGGCGACAGATGACGACCATAGTGGCCGTCCAGGGCGACGGCTGGTGCGTGATCGGCTGGGACTCCCGGATCTCGGTGACCGACGGGGAGGGCAGGTCGGAGGTGCACGCCCTCTCCGACAGCCAGCCCAAGGTCGTCCAGAACGGGCCGTGGCTCATGGGCGCGGCGGGGGACCTCAGGGCGATCAACATCCTCGCCCACGGCTTCAACCCGCCCGTCCCGAGGCAGGGCCTGCACGGCTCGGCGCTCGACAGGTTCGTCTCGTCCGACTTCATCCCCGCCCTGCGGGAGGTGCTGGAGAAGTCGGGCTACGCCCCGACGCTCAGGGACC
>Ga0172373_10000416_pt1 | contig 70202 bp, 60 predicted proteins | sample Lak10m_2_FD_114546 | JGI IMG/M metagenome (GOLD analysis project Ga0172373, IMG submission 114546) | Freshwater microbial communities from Kabuno Bay, South-Kivu, Congo - kab_092012_10m | ecosystem: Environmental > Aquatic > Freshwater > Lake | place: Democratic Republic of the Congo...
CCATCGAGAGCGCGGTTGAGGGCGTCGTTGGTCCCGGTGAAGGTCATCGTGCGGTCGCCGACACCGTCGCCGACCTGGAAGACCAGGCCCGTCCGGGTTGGAATGGTGAGGGTGCCGGCCGACACCGTCAGCGTGACCTGCAGCGAGGCAGCGTCGACGTCGGTGACGCGGATGCGGTTGGCGCCGGCGAAGGAGAGGATGATGTCCTCGCCGGCAAACTGCGGCGGCGGCATCACGTTGACGGGCGCATCGTTGACGGCGGTGACCGTGACCGAAACGCTGTCGGTGTCCTGGCGGGCGCCGCCGTTGCCGCTGTTGCCGAGGTCGTTGGAGACCATCGAGATGACGGCTGTGCCGACGAAGTCGACCGCCGACACGAAGCGCAGGTTGTTGAGGGCGGCGTTGAGGGCGCTCAAGGTGCCGCTGAAGGTCATCGTTGCGTCGTCGGCGCCGTCGCCGGCGGTGAAGGCAAGCTGCGCGGTCTGGCCAAGCGAAACCGTGCCGCCGGTGGCAGCGAGGGTGACCTGCACGAGCGTCGTCGGGCCGTCGATGTCATCGACCGCAAAGGCCTGACCCGCAAAGGTCGTCGCCTGCTCCTCGGACACCGTGCGGGGGCCGGGAACGGTGTTGACTGGCGCGTCGTTGACGGCCCTCCAGTCGATCGTCACCGTGTCGGTGTCGGCGCCAGCGATGCCGGCGCCCGATCGGCCGAGGTCGTTCGAGCTCACGATGAGCGTCGACTGACCCACGAAGTTCGGCGGCGACGTCACCGTCAAGCCGTTGAGGGCCGAGTTGACGTTGGCGAGCGTCCCGCGAAACGTCATGGCAGCGTCGGCGGCGCCGTCGCCACTGCTGAACACGAGCCCGGTGGTGAGCGGGAGGGTCACGACGGTGCTCGAGTTCGTCGTCAGCGACACCTCCACGACGTCGGCGTCACCGACATCGACGTCGTTGACGGCGAGCGAGAAGGCGCGCGGGACATCCTCGGTGGCCTCCTGCAGGGTGGTCGGAACGGCGTTGACCGGCGGATCGTTGAACGCCGTCACGATGATGCTCAGGACATCGTTGTCGACGTCGCCATCGGTGTCGGCGCTGTTCATCTGCAGCGTGGCGGTGCCGTTGAAGTTCGGTGCCGGCTGGAAGAACGCGTCGTCGAGGGCTCCGACAACGTCATCGACGCCGGGGCCGTCGACCGGGCCGGTCAGGATCACCGTCGATGTGCCATTGCCTGTGACGGCGACGGCCGTGGGTGGCTGCACCACCGTGAAGGTGCCGTTCGTGACGGTGATCTGGACCTGGATGTTGCCGCCATCGGCATCGGAGACCGACAGGGCGTTGCCGCCCGCGACGTCGAGGTCGAGGCGGGTGTCCTCGTTGGTCGTCTGCGTCGGGGGCAGCACGTTGATCGGCGCAAAGAGCCCCTGACGCACGGCGGTCGGAGCCGCGACGTCCACGTCGACGGGAACCTCGTCGGCGCAGCCTGCGGCAACGCCGACAACGAGGACGACTGGAAGGAGCGGACGGATGGTGTGGCGGTACGACATGGGGTTCCCCGGAGAGGCCGACACCCTAGAACGGTCGTCATGGCGCTGCATGACCTGACCGGGTCGAGACGCCACGATGTGCGGAGGTGTGGGCGCTTCTCGGACATCACCCCCGCACATCCGACAGGCGGCGGACGACGCTCCCGCTGGCTCGGCTACTGTGGTGGGCGCTCGCCGACCCGGCGACCGACCAGTGCCGCCCCCCCGACGGTCTATCCGTGATGAGGCCCCGATGACGATGTCGTTTCTGACCCGTGCCTGCGCGACCCTCGCCGTGTTCGGCGCCACCGCCGCCTCGGCCCAGGGCGAACCCCCGCCGCCGCCGACGCCACCGGCGGAGTGGACCTGCCCCGCCGGATTCTTCGGCACCGACGACGGCTGCGACTGCGGCTGTGGCGCCCTCGACCCGGACTGCGCCGATGCCACATTTGCCTCGTGTGACTTCAACCAGTGCGACGACACCGCCGGCCCGGCCTCGCCGGTGGCGGGCAACCCCATCGCCTGCGCGGCCAACGTCTGCGGCGACAGCACCCCGGCCGGCGACGAAGCTTGCGACGACGGCAACGCCGCCGCCGGCGACGGCTGCAGTGCGACCTGCACCGTCGAGGATGGCTTCGAGTGTGAGCGCGCGCCGCGCGGCACCGAGGGCGAGACGTCGCTGAACTCCGTCTGCCGCGCCATCGTGTGCGGCGACGGCAGCGTCGACGGCGCCGAGACCTGTGACGACACCAACACCGCCGCGGGCGACGGCTGCAGCGCCACCTGCACCACCGAGGAGGGCTTCTCGTGCCCGACGCCAGGCCAGGCGTGCATCGCCGTCCCCGCCGGGTGGACCTGCCAGCCGGGCTTCTACGGCGACCAGGACTGCGACTGTGGCTGCGGCGTCCTCGACGTCGACTGCCCCGGCCCGGCCGTCGAGGACTGCGAGTTCGCCAGCGGCTGTGAGCCCACGGAGACCGTCGACCCCGCAAACCCGACCCAGTGCATCGACGCCCCCACCCCCGCCGAAGGCGAAGGCGAGGGCGAGGGCGAAGGCGAAGGCGAGGGCGAGGGCGGCGGCGCCGAGGGCGAAGGCGAAGGCGAGGGCAGCGGCGACGGCGCCATCTGCGCCGCCGGTCCGGCGGCCAAGGCGCCCCTCTTCGCGCTGCTCGGCGCGGTGGCGCTGCTCCGCCGTCGGCGCCGTTGAGGCGACCGCACGGCCACACCGATGGACACGGGCGCCGCACGGCGCCCGTGTCGTTTCCGGACGGCCCCCGCCGTCAGGCGGCGCGGATGGGGTCGCCGTCACCGACGACGGCGCCCTCGACGATCTCACAGCGAAGGCCGCCGCGATGGAGGAGGGCCTTCTCGAAGGTCGTCGACGTCATCTTCGCCAGATGCCCGCAGGGCTCACACAGCTCGATGCCCCGCAACAGGGCGCCGCCGACGCGAAAGGTGCGGCCGACGAGGTGGTTGAGGGCGACACCGCGCGTCACGACGTTGCGGCGCGCCGAGGGCTCGACGTCGACGCCGCGGGCGCCCCGCAGCAGCGCCGTCGCCGCGGCCAGGGCCTCGGCCTCGATGAGGGTGACCTGGTTCATCGGCTTCGTGGCGAGCGAAAAACGGTGATCGCCCACGAGGCCGCGACCGGCGACGAGCTCGCCGCGCGCGATCCGCTCGAGGGGGCGGGCCTTCGCCGGGCAGCGCCAGATCTGCTCGATGGCCGCGTCGGGCGCGAAACTCATGGCCGGCCTTCTGTCGTCGTCGTCAGTTGCACGGGCTTTCGGTGGGGCGCTGCGTGTACTCGGCAACGACGCCGTCGCCCTCGGCGACCTGCACGCTGATGGCCACCAGCGTGAAGGCGTCGCTGCTGCCGGCAGGACGGGTGACCTCGAGGGCGAGGCGACGACCATCGGGCTCGTTGTGGGCAAGCTGGGTGATCTCGGTGCCCCCGTTGTCGAACTGCGTGATCGTCGTGCGACGCGGGCGGTAGGGGAACGTCACCGCCGTGCCATCGATGTCGACGTCGATGATGCCGCCGCTCTGCACGGTGAACGACATCGGACCGCAGGCGGCGATGCGGGGATCGACAGGCTGGGTCTCGACGTCGAAGGCGGCGGCGAAGTCGATGGTACCGGAGAACGTCGTCGCCAGCGGCGTGAGGTCCGAGTAGGTGCCGGTCGCCAGCAGCGGGCTCGGCGGGGGCTCCTGGGCGAGGCGATAGTTGCCCTGCGTCTCGCTGTCCGAGAGCACGATCGACAGGGCGCTGGTGGCCTTCTCGAAGGCGACCGTCACCTGCCGGGGGGCCGCGTCGAGCGTCGCCGTGACGGTGTCGCCGTCCTCGAAGTCGGTGTTGCCGCCCGGAAAGACGATGGCGCCGTCGTCGGCCGGGATGGTGATGCCGTCGTCCTTGATCTCGACGGCGTAGACGAGGCCGTGGGTCAGCATCGTATCGAGGCTGCGGGTCGGGCTGCGGTCCTCGACGATAAGGGGCCAGGCGCAGGCCAGCGAGCCGAGGAAGGCCGCCGCCGTCGTCGTGTCGACCTCGACGTTCTGCGTGCAGTCGGGCGCATCGCCACCGTCGGCCGGCGGCGGGTCGCAGGCGACGGCGAGCGACATGGGCAGCAGAAGCGAGACGGCGAGGGGACGGGGAAGGCGACGCATGCCGACGTGATAGTCGATATGGCCCGGACCTCAAGCGGGCCCGATGCCATTGTCTCCGCCGTCGACGCTGCCACGCTGGGGTCGTGTCCGGCCCCCTTACCGTCGCCCCGCTGCGCCTCGGCGCCCTCACCCTCGACAGCCCGGCCTTCCAGGGGGCCCTGTCGGGCTTCTCCGATCTGCCCTTCCGTCGGGTGGCCCGCGCCTTCGGCTGTGCCTACGCCGTCAACGAGGTCGTCCTCGACGAAAATGTCCTGAAGCCGGGCGCGCTGCAGGACGAGATCCTGCACGTCGCCGACGACGACCACCCGGTCGGTGGCCAGCTCCTCGGCGCCACCCCCGCGAGCTTCGCCGCCGCCGCCGCCCGCCTCGTCGAGGCCGGCTACGATGTCGTCGACGTCAACTTCGGCTGCCCGGTGAACAAGGTGCTCGGCCGCTGCCGCGGCGGCTACCTGCTCTCGGACCCGCCGGTCGCGAAGGAGATCCTCTCGCGCGTCCGCGACGTCGTGCCGCCCCACGTGCCCCTCACCGTGAAGATGCGCCGCGCCAGCGACGACAGCGCCGCCGCCGAGGCGCGCTTCTGGGAGATCCTCGAGCACGCGTTTTCCATCGGCGTCGACGCCGTCTGCGTGCATGGCCGCACCGTCGCCCAGAAGTACGTGGGCCCCTCGCGCCGCAGCTTCCTCGCGACGGTGAAGCAGGCGTATCCGACGCGGGTGATCATCGGCAGCGGCGACCTCTTCGACGAGCTCGACGTCGTGGCGATGCTGCGGGAGACGGGCGTCGACGGCGCCTGGGTCGCCCGCGGTGGCATCGGCGCGCCGTGGATCTTCCCAGCCATCGAGCACGCCCTGCGCACCGGCGAGCGGGCGCCGCCGCCGTCGTTTGCCGACCAGCGGCGCGCGGTCTGGCTGCACCATCGCGAAAGCACGACGCTGCATGGCCGGGAGCCCGGCTCTCGCCTGTTCCGCTCGGCGGCCATCAAATACGCCGAGGCCCACCCCCTCTCTGACGTCGTGAAGCACGCCATCTACGACTGTCGGGTGCCCGCCGACGTCGAGGCTGTGCTGGGCCGCTACTACGACGAGGACCTCGCCGAGGATCACTTCGGCCCGGTGCGCCACCGCGTGGGGCCCGGCAACCTCGTGGCGGCGGGCGCCAGCTGCGGCTGACGAACGGCGCGGCGGACGGCACGTGACGGTGATGGACGCCGACGCCGGCGCCGCGTGATGCTGGCCGCGCTGGAGGTGGACGTGACGGCAGCGCTCTCGGCCGGTGATCGCTTCGCGCAACGCTACCGCATCGTGCGTCCCCTCGGGGAGGGCGGCATGGGCGCCGTCTACCTCGCCACCGACGAGCTGCTCGGCGAGGACGTCGCGCTGAAGATCGCGTCGGGCATCGCCACCGACGATGGCGAACGGAGCTTCGAGCGCCAGCGCCGCGAGGTGTCGCTCGCCCGCCGGGTGACCCACCCCAACGTCGCGCGCGTCTTCGACCTCGGCGTCGACGGCGGCCTGCTCTACATCACGATGGAGCATGTGCCCGGCGCATCGTTGCGGGGACGCCTGCGCACCGGCCCGCTCGTGCTTGAGGATGCCGTCGCCATCGCGCACCAGGTGGCGTCGGCCCTCGCGGCGGCCCACGACGCCGGCGTCGTGCACCTCGACCTCAAGCCCGACAACGTCATCGTCGGCGATGGCACGGTGCCCCGCGCGGTGCTCGTGGACTTCGGCGTCTCCCGCGCCCTTGGCGAGCGTTCGAGCGGGGCCGGGACCCTCGACTACATGGCGCCGGAGCAGCTGGGCGACGAGGCCATCGGCGGCGCCGCCGACGTCTATGCGCTGGGGCTGCTGTTGTCGGAGTGCCTCACCGGCGAGCGGCCCTTCGGCAGGGGGCAGGCCGGCGTGCTGGCCCGACTGACGAAGCGGCCACCGCTGCTGACGGCGCCGGTGCCGTCGGAGCTGGCGGGGCTCGTCGACGCCTGCCTGGCGCGGCAGCCGGGGGATCGCCCGTCGGCTCGCGTCGTCGAGCGCACCCTCGGGAGAACCCTCGCCCGGGGCACGCAGGCCCTCGAGGATCGGCCGACGTCGACGCGCGGCGCCGTCATCGACGTCGCCTCACTGCCGGCGGGGCTCGGGCTCAAGCTCGCGGTGGCCCGGTCTTCGCTGGCCGTCGTCGGCAGCGAGCCCGAGGTGCTGGGCATCGCCGACGAGGTGCTCGCCCGCACCCCCGACCTCGACGTCGCCATCGCCTTGCGGGCCCTGGCGTTGGTGCGGGCGTGGAGCAACACGATGGCCTTCGACGACGTCGCCGACCGCGCCGTCGTCGCCGTCTCCGAGGCCGTGGCCCGGGCCCCGCACCTGGCCGACACCCACGTCGCCGACGCCCTCATCGCCGACGGCGGCGGCGACATCGCCTACGCCGTCCGCGCGCTGCGGCGGGCCCTCGCGCGGGATCCGCTGCACGCCTGGAGCCACGAGATCCTCGGGCGCCTCGAGCTCGAGGGCGCCGTCGCCAGCGAGCAGCGGCTGCGGGTGGCGTGGGCGATCGATCCCGCCCACCGCGCCTGCGGCGTCCACATCGCCCGCGAGCTGATGTTCCAGGGCCGCGACGACGAGGCGCTGGCCCTCCTCGAGGAGGCGGACGTCGGCGGTGTGCTGTGGGAGGCCCGCATCCTGCGGGGCCGCCGCTGCTTGTGGCGCCGGGACCGGGACCTCGCCCGCGCCATGCTCGCAGCGCTGCCCCTCGAGAAGCGGCCGATGCTGGAGGGGATGCGGGTGCTGCTGCGCTACATCGACGACGACGCCCACCTCGACGACGTCCGTGCCGCCTTCGAGGCCCTGCTGCTGATCCCGACCTCGCCCAAGCGGCGCAGCTTCCTGCACCAGATGTTCATCGAAGTCCTCGCCGCCGACGACCCCGAGGCCGCCCTCGCCCATCTGCTGGGCGCCGTGCAACTCCCACTCGCCGACCTGCGCTGGTTCGACGCCTGCCCCGTCCTCGCGCCGCTGCGGGCGTCGCCGGCGTTCCAGATTGCCCGCGCCACCGTCCAGATGCGTGTCGACGAGGCCTTCGGTGCCGTCGCCGTCGCCGACGTCGTCAGCGAGGCCGACGACGACACGACCGTCCTTGACGCCCGTGATTGAGCACGTCAGGGCGGGCCGCGGTCATCGTCGGCGCGGGCCCTCAGCCAGGCCACGACGAGCCGGGTTGCCTCCCGCGCCAGTATCTCGTCGGTCATCGAGGACGGTCGGGCGAGCAGACCTTCGTGTGTCAGCGCGTGCGTCGCGTTGGCGATCACATAGACCATCATGTCGAGGTCATCGCTGGTCACCATCGGGAAGTGCGGCGCGAGCAGCCGCTTCATCCCTTCCGCCGTGGCGACACCGCGCGCACGGAGGTCGTAGTAGCGGCCGATGCGGGGGATGATCGCGAGCAGGCACTCGTAGAGCGAGCGGTGATCGGCGCGAAACTCGAGGGTCGCTCGAATCAAGGCCGCGAGGAGTTCCTCGAGGTTCGCGGCGTGGACGGCGGCGAATCGCTCGGCAAGCCATGCGGCCTCGCGGTCGGCCTCGCGCTCGAGGACTGCGACGACGAGCGCCTCCTTGTGGGGAAAGTACTGGTAGAGCGAACCCACGCTGATCCCCGCAACCTCGGCGACATCGGTGATCGCGAGGGCGTCGAAGCCGTCGCGCACCAGGATGCGAGCCGTGGCCTCGACAATCGCATCGACCATCTGTCGAGAGCGGCCTTGTTTCGGTGACTTACGCGGCTGGAGATGGCGGGGGAGTGTCATGGAGAAATGCGAATCGCCGACCGGCGACGTCGGATGCACACTGTATCCCATGAAGAAGCGCATCGTGATCATCGGAGGCGCAGGGTTTCTCGGCAGGCGCGCTGTCGCGGCGCTGCGCACCCGAGACGACGTCGAGGTCGTCGTTGCCGGCCGCAGCGGCCCCGATCTGCAGCTCGACCTTGGTCGCCCCGCATCGTTCGCCGCGCTCGCGGGCGCAGCCGTCGTGGTGAACGTCTCCTCCAGCCACAGCGCCGCACCCGATGCGCTCGCAGCGCACTGCGTGCGCCAGGGCCTGATCATGCTCGAGGCGAGTTCCGACCGCGTCGTCGTCGAACGGCTCCTCGACTGGCGTGGCGGCGGCCCAGAGGGTCCGGGGACCGTGGTGCTCGGGGCCGGCATCTACACGGGGCTCTCGAACCTGCTCGGCGCGGCCGCGATGGCCGCGCTGCCGGGGGCGACGTCGCTCGAGATCGGCATCCGCAGCTCGCCATTCTCGGGCGCCGGACAGGGAACCATCGACCTCATGGTGGACGCGATGGCGGTGCCGGCGCGAGTCGTTCGCGACGGCTCGCCGACGACGACTGCCGCGGCCCTTCCTGGGCCCGTGCTCCCCTTTGCGCTCGGCGCGAGGCGCACGCTGACGTTCTCCTTCCCCGAGGTGTCGATGCTGGCGGCGAGCACCGGCGCGCGTGACGTCTCCCTCGGCTTTGCTCCCGCGCCTGCAGCCCTGTGGCCGTCGTTCCGCTTCCTGCCGACCTGGCTGCTCACGTCGAGCGTGTTTCGCTGGGGCATGGGCAGGTACTTCGCCCTCCTGCGGGGCTTCCTCTTGAAGCACGTCGCGTCGCGCGTCGAACTGGTGGCGCGCAGCCGCGGCCCTGCTGGCGAGGCCGTGTGCGCGCTCATCGCCGACGACGGCTTTGCCGTTGGCGGTGCAACGCTCGCCGCCCTGGCGCTGTCGCTCGCGCACGCCCCACCTCCGCGTCGTGGCGTCGTCACGATCGACGAGGTGATGAACCTCGATGACGCCGTAGCGCTGACGCGCGCTCTCGTGCCGGAGACGACGGTGCGGGTGGAGCGCAGGCGCCTGCCAGCCTGACGGCGGCTTTGGCACGGCGGTCGTCGGACGGCTGGGCTGCGCCTCGGCGCCCACGCCCGACCGGGCATGTGGGGAAGACTCCCATCGACCAGAACACGGATGCGAGCGCATCCGGATGCGCTTGCGACCCATTGACTGCGCTGTCAAACCGACGCGATGCGCTGTGTCCCTCCGCTTGGCATGTCGGTCCTGTTCCTTGCCGCCCTCGCGGCTTGCGACGACGTCACCGTCACCGATCGCGCCGACCTGGCGCCCGTCGCCAACGACGACGACGACGCGGGCATCGGCGTCGATGACGACGACGGCGTGACCCCGGCGCCGGCCTGCCCGGACCTGCCGCCCGCCGACGATCCCCTCGAGGTGCAGACGACCCGCGCCACCCTGCGGGGCTTCGTCCACGACGAGGGCGGCTTCGCCTGGACCGGCGTGCGCTTCGCCGCACCGCCGACCGGCGAGCGACGCTTCGCGAAGCCCGCGCCGCCGGCCTGCGCCAGCGACGTCGTCGATGCCTCGCGCGATCCCCCGCAATGCCTGCAGCCCGGCCCGTCCCTCGACGCCGTCGTCGGCGATGAGGACTGCCTGTTCCTGAACGTCTATCGCCCCCAGCGGCGCGACGACGACCCGGCGCAGCTGCCGGTGATGTTCTGGATCCACGGCGGCGGTCAGCTCCTCGGCTCGGGCCACCAGCCCACCGGCTTCGGCAACCTCTACGACGCCGCCCGCCTCGCCGACACCGCCCGCGCCGTCGTCGTCAGCGTGAACTACCGCCTCGGGCCGCTGGGCTTCCTCGCCCACCCGTCGCTCGCCGACAGAGACGGCGTCGTCGGCAACTGGGCCCACCACGACCTGCTCGCGGCGCTGCGCTGGACCCGCGACAACGTCGCCGGCTTCGGCGGCGACCCGACGAACGTCACGATCTTTGGCGAGAGCGCCGGCGCCCACAACGTCTGCGTGCTGCTCGCCTCGCCGCTGTCGGCCGGGCTCTTCCACCGCGCCATCCTGCAGTCGGGCGGCTGCGACGCCGCGCCGATGGACGTGCGCCTCGACGAGGGCGAAGACACCGCCGCCGCCGTCGGCTGCGCCAGCGACGACAGCGCCGACGCCGCCCGCTGCCTGCGCGACGTGAGCGGCGAGCAGCTCATCCGCACGCCGCCGCCGATCCCGCCGCTGCTGCGCGTCTGGCAGCTGCCATGGGGCAGCGTCGTCGACGGCGAGGTGCTGCCCGACCAGCCGATGGCGATCATCGGCCGCGGCGAGCACCACGACGTGCCCGTCATCGTCGGCAGCAACAAGGACGAGGCCGCGCTCTTCATCGGCGCCGACGTGCCCCTCACCTGCATCGACCTGCGCCTGCGCTGGCAGGTCCTGCTCGACAGCTCGTTTGCCGACGGCGACGAGCGCGACGCCTTCATCGACGAGCTCCTCGACACCTACCGCTGCAGCGAGCGCCTGTCGTCGCGCGCGGTGTCCCTCGAGGCCGCCACCGACCTCGAGTTCACCTGCCACGCGCGCCGCCTCGCCCGCGCGCTGTCGACGTCGCAGACCGCCCCCGTCTACCGCTACCACTTCCGCGACCAGGCGAACCTCGGCGTCTACGCCGGCATGGGCGCGTTTCACGCCTGGGAGCTCGCCTACGTCTTCGACGGCTTCACCGAGCTCGCCTACCTGCCCTCGCCCGCCGAGCAGGACCTCGCGCGCCTCATGCAGCAGGCCTGGGGCAGCTTCGCCCGCGACGGCGTCCCCGACGTCGACGGCATGCCGGCCTGGGCCAGCGCCGACGACGACCGCGTCTTTGCCTTCGACGAGGATCCGTTTGCGGCCCTCGGCGGCGAGGTCGAGGTCGGCATGGCCGGCGACCCGGCCCCCGCCTGCGATCTCTGGGATCGCTACGCCATCGACTAGCAGGTTGCTGAAAACGGCCGCTTTGGGCCTTTTTCAGCAACCCTGCTAGGTACTTCCGGGCCTCGTCTCCGACGAGGCCGGATCAACACCTAGCAGGTGCTGAAAAACGCAAAGCCGTTTTTCAGCAGCCTGCTAGCGATCCTTCCCGCCTGCCACCCCGGAGAATCCATGTCCCTCTACGCGATGCTCAAGCCGCACGGAAAGAGCGGCTTCGGCTACGGCTCCAGCGCCGAAGACGTCACCGCCGGTCTGTCCCTCGCCGGCAAGACGATCCTCGTCACCGGCTGCAACTCGGGCCTCGGTCAGGAGGCGGCCCGGGTCCTCGCGCTGCGGGGCGCGCGGGTCTTTGGCACGGCCCGCACCGCCGAGAAGGCGAACACCGCGATGCAGGCCTTCGCCGGCGCGCAGGGCTTCGCCTGTGAGCTCGCCGATCCGTCGTCGGTGCGCACCGCCGTCGTCGCCATCAGGGCCGCGCTGGGGACGGGCCGGCTCGACGCGATCATCGCCAACGCCGGCATCATGGCGCTGCCGAAGAACGAGCAGGCCCACGGCCTCGAGCTGCAGTTCTTCACGAACCACATCGGCCACTTCATCCTCGTCACCGGCCTCCTCGACGTCCTCGCCGACGACGGCCGCGTGGTGATGCTGAGCAGCGCGGCCCACACGATGGCGCCAAAGGGTGGCATCGAGTTCGACAACCTCTCGGGGGCCCGCGACTACATGCCGTGGAAGCAGTACGGCCAGTCGAAGATGGCGAACCTCCTCTTCGCGAAGGAGCTCGCCCGTCGCTTCGAGGGCACGAAGCGCACCGCCAACGCGGTCCACCCCGGCGTCATCCAGACGAACCTCGGGCGCCACATGAACCCGGTCGCGAACTTCTTCTTCGGCCTCGCGAACCCCCTCGTGCTGAAGGACGTCCACCAGGGCGCGGCGACGTCGTGCTACGTCGCCGTCCACCCCGACGCCGCCACCATCTCGGGCCGCTACTTCGCCGACTGCAACGTCGCCACCGAGCGCGCCGAGGGGAGCGACCTCGAGACGGCGAAGAAGCTATGGACGGTGAGCGAGGAGCTCGTCGCGCGCCTCTGAATTTCGATGCAGGTTCATCAGCTGGCGCCTGATGAATTCATCAGCGCCTGAAATCCCCGCTGCCGCGCGCTTCGCGCCCGCCACGGAGAAGGTGCGGCAGCCGTCGCGTGCAGACGACGAGCGGCAGCGAGGAGGATGCCTGCACGAGCCATCGACGCGGGCGTGACGAGCGCGACGGACAAGCGAGGGGCCCATTTTTCGGCGAGCGGCGTTGACCGGGCTTTCATCGTCACGGCCCCGGCGCCGCTGCGACGAAAAATGAGTGCATGCGGACGTCCAACTTCGCCTGAGGCCCGGGGGTTCTCAGGGGGAGGTGGCCAGACCTCCCCCTGAGCCGCCGGAGGCAAGGCCCACCGCCAGGTGGACATCGTCAGCGAAGGTTCGGGCGGATCCCTCGAAACGTGAAGGCTTTTCAATCTTTTATGAAACGGCTAGCCAACGCGCTGGGAGTCACCATGCGAAAGCCGTTTGCCCTCGCCGCCCTCGCCTGTGCTGCCAGCGCCTGTCCGTCGTCGCCGTCGTCGCCCGGGCCGATGATGGACAGCGCCGTCCTCGCCGACGCCCGCGGCGTGGCGACGCCGCTCGTGTGTCCGGGCGCGCGCGGCTGCGAGAACGGTGGCGCCGACGCCCTGCGCGTCGGCGCCGCTGCACGGACCATCACGCCGGACTTCGACGACGGCCCCGTCTACCTCGCCGGCTTCGACATCGGCCGGCAGGCCACCGGCGTCCACGACGACATCGAGGTCCGCGCCATCGTCCTCGAGCACGGTGACCTGCGCCTCGGCATCGTCGTCGCCGACACCATCGGCCTGTTCCACCCCGAGGTGATGACGCTGCGGAAGGAGGCGGCCGCCCGCGGCCTCGCCCTCGACGACGTCGCCCTCGTCGCGACCCACAACCACGAGACGAAGGACACGATGGGCCTGTGGGGCCCCACCGCCGGCGAGAGCGGCTACGACGTCGCCTACATGGCCCACCTGCAGGCCCAGGCCGCCGACGCCCTCGCCGAGGCCGTCGCCGAGCTGGAGCCCGCCCGCATGGTCGTGGCCACCGCCGACGCCATCGACCTCGTCAACGACACCCGTGAGCCGCACGTCCTCGACGGCACCGTCTACGGCCTCGAGTTCATCCGCGGTGACGGCAGCGCCGTCGCCGACGTCATCGTGTGGGGCAACCACCCCGAGGCCCTCGGCGGCGACAACACCCTCGTCACCTCGGACTACCCCCACTACGTCCGCAGCGAGGTCGAGGCCCGTCGGCCGGGCACGACGGCGGTGTTCCTGCCCGGGCTGCTCGGTGGCCTCACGACGTCGATCGGGCTCACGGTCTGCCCCGACGACAGCGGCGTCGACACCTGCCCCCAGGGGACCTTCGAGCGCGCCGAGAAGACCGGCGTCGCTGTCGGCGAGCGCATCGTCGCCGCCTTCGACGACGCCATCGCCGCCGGCCGCGTGCAGGAGGCGCCGGCGCTGTCGTCGCGACGGATGCCGGTGATGCTCACGCCGCGCACCCTCACGCTGTCGCTCGCCTTCCAGGTCGGGCTCGTGTCGCGGCCCCTCTTCGACACGGCGACGGGCGAGCCCCTCGATCCCGCCGATGTGCCGTTCCTCTCGCTCGACGAGATCCTCGGCGGCACCCTGCAGATCGACAGCGAGGTCGCCGCCCTCGACATCGGCGACGTCGAGCTCACCCTCGTGCCCGGCGAACTCTACAGCGAGCTGTGGCTGCAGAACGACGACGGCACCCCCCTCATCGAGCGCCCCGAGGGCGCCGACTTCCCCGACGCCAACGCCGAGGTCCCGCTGCTGTCGGTGACGCGGCCGGCGAAGACGCGCATCGTCGTCAACCAGGCCAACGACGCCGTCGGCTACCTCATCCCCCACACCCAGTGGGACACCGAGTCCCCCCGCGCCTATGGCGGCCAGTACGGCGAGCAGAACTCCCTCGGCCCGACGGCCGCCGGCGAGGTCGTCTCGGCCGTGCACCGACTCTACGTCCTCGACGTGGAGTGAGCCGCGTCAGGGTCGATCGAGGAGGGCCCGCACCACCGGCGCCCGGTTCGTCTGCACGAGGTCGGCGCCGTCGGCGACGATCTGCTCGAGGCCACCGCCCGCACCGCCGCGCGGGAGTTCTCCGGCTCGGTGACGCCCTCACCGCGGTGGGCGACGACGAGAACCTCCGCGCAGGCGGGGTCGAGCAGGCAGGCATCGAGAAGAGGCGCCGGCCGCTGCGGGGCGCGGGGCGCCGGCGCGGCCTCGGGGGGCGCGCACGCCGGTGCGGCCGCCAGCGCGAGCGTCCACAGGAGCGATCTCGTCGTCATGGGCGCATGTTCGCAGCCCCCGGCGGCGGTGCAAGCGGTGCGTCGCCCGCAGCCCGCAGCGAGCGGGCGGCCTGCTCGGGGTCCCAGCCCAGCTGGTGGCTCGTGGCGTAGCGGGCGGGGATGCCCTCCCGGTGGGCGAGCCACGACAGCTCGAAGATGTTGCCGATGAAGGCCAGCGACGGCAGCGGGTCGCGCCGATCCCAGACGACGTCGTCACTGCGCCAGAAGTCGCGCCACAGGGGACCCGCCTGCCCCGGCCCGAACAGCAGCATCGCCGGCGCCACCATGCGCGGGCGCGGCGGCAACGACGACGGCGACGACGGCATCAATGACGACGACGACGACAGATCCGGCAGCAGCGCGGCGCACAGCGCGGCGTCGTCGATGAGGTGGACCCCCGAGGTGAAGCGGGGGTTGCACTCGAGGAAGGCGAGGTGGCCATCGGCGCCGACGACGACATCGACGCCGAAGGCCCCGTGCAGCCGATGCGCGGCGACGAGGCGGGTCATCGCCGCCACGAGGGCCGGGTCGTCGACGGGCTCCATGCCGAACGAGGGGCCGAGCGGGAAGCGCCAGCGCGGCAGGTACACCACGGCGGCGACGACGCGACCGTGCGCCGCGAGCACGAAGCCACAGCGCTCCTCGCCCGCACAGAAGGGCTGCACGACGGCGTCGACGGACACGGGCCAGTCGGCCGGCGCGCGGGCGCGGTCGACGATGACGACGCCGCGGCCGAAGCGCCAGGCCCGCGGCTTGACGACCACACGCTCGTGCACGCCAAGCAGCGTGGCGATGGCCTCGCGCGTCGCCGGCAGCGTCGTCGTCGGCGCGAGCCCGGCCGCGGCGACGAGGCCCTGGAAGTCCAGCTTGTCGTGCAGGGCCGCAAGGACGCCGATGGGCATCTGCCCGATCGGCGGAAGCGACAGGGCCCGGCCGTGGGCGGCAGCGAAGGCGAGCCAGAGGCGCTCCTCGCCGGTCGGGATGACCTGCGTGATGCCGTGGGTCGTGACGACGTCCTCGACCGCGTCGATGAACGCCGGCAGGTCGGCGCCGGGGCGGGGCAGGCGCACAAACGATGTCACCGCCCGCGACGCGCGGGTGACCGACGTCGCGAGGCTGTCGGCGGCGACGACGACGCAGCCGGCGCGGTGGAGGGCCCGGCAGAGCTGCAGCGCGATGGCGGTGCGGCCACCGAGCACGAGGACCCGCGGCCCCGTCACGGCGGAGGCCCGCCGGCGGGCGACGTGCCCGGCGGCGACGACGGCAGCATCGACGACGACAGCATCGACGATGGCAGCATCGACGACGGCAGTGTCGACACCAGCACCGGGCCCCGCCACAGGCGCCACCACTGCGCCGCGTAGCCGGGGGTGTCGTCGTCACGGGACGACAGCGTCGGCAGGTGGAACCACGAGACCTGCGGCTGGCGGTGATGGTTGAGGTGCAGCTGGTAGTGCAGCACGAGCCACGAGTACCAGCGCGGCGCCCGCAGGTTGAACGCGCCCTCGATGCGGTCGAGGGGCGCGAAGGCGTGCTGCAGATACTGGATCGAGGACCACCAGAAGGCGGCGGCGCCGTAGCAGGCGAGCACGCCGACGGGGGCGAGGCCGAGCGCCCACCCGCACAGGACCTGGCAGGCGATCACGGCGACGAGCTCGAGGCGCACCCGCCGCACGATGAGCGGGTTCTTGAACACGCGGTCGCCGATGCGGCTGCGCTCGCTGAACCAGCGCACGGCGCCGGGCGCCACGAGCAGCGACAGACACCACAGCGGGATGCTCAGGTACCACAGGCCCAGCAGCCCGATGGTCCACACGAGGCGCCGGCGCGGCAGCTCGCTGGCGTCGTCGACGGCGTCGAAGCGCTCCTCGGGCCCGCGGTTCTTCTCGTGGTGGCTGTGGTGCGTGACGGTGAGCAGCGTGATCGACAGCGGAAAGACCACGCCGCAGACGAAGCCAAGGACGCGGTTCTCCCGCGCCGACGGGGCGAGCACGCCGTGGGTCGCCTCGTGCAGCAGGGCGAAGTTCGTCTGGAAGAGCAGCGCGAAGGCCGCCGCCACAGGCAGCAGCCACGGCGAGGCCCCGACGCGGCTGGCGACGGCGAGCAGGCCCCACAGGGCGAGCGTGACGACGACGACGAGGGCCCGGTTGAGCCCGACGGGTACCGCCAGTGCGGTCGTCGTCGCGTCGACGCCACTCATCGACGGCGCGAGGCCTCGATCTCACCGAGGACGCGGTCGGCCTTGTAGACGTGCTTGAGGGCCGCGAGGATGGCGTCGGCGTGGACGGCGACGGCGCGGTTCTCCTCGGGCTCGTAGACGTAGCGGCCGCCGAGCGACGCGAGGTTGCCGTCGAAGACGAGGCCGACGACGTCGCCGCGGGCGTCGAGCAGCGGCGAGCCGGAGTTGCCGCCGATGATGTCATTGGTCGTCGACACGTTCATCGGCGTCATCGGCTCGAGCACCTTCTTCGCCAGCGTCCACGACGGCGACAGGAGGTAGGGTGCCTCGGGACCGGCGCGGAAGAAGAGGTCGGCCATCGTCGTCATCGCCGGCGCGGTCATCGTGCCGGCGACGCGGCCGAACGACAGGCGGAGGCTGAAGGTGGCGTCGGGGTAGCCCGAGGTGGCGCCGGGCCGGCTCTTGCGCAGCGTCGTGATGACCTCGCCGGCCTTCGTCTCGCGGGCCTCGACCTCGTCCTCCCACTGCTTGCGCACCGCGCGGGCGGGGCCATCGGCGATGAGGGCCATGCGCACGAGGGGATCGTTCTCGAGGACCTTCCAGGCGGCGGCGTCACCGTCGAAGGCGGCGGCCCGCACCTTCGGGTCCTTCAACTTCGTCGCCGTCACCGCGGCCTTCGCGACGGTGTCGGGGCTCTTGCCGGCGAGCAGTTCCTTCACGAGGGGGTGGTCGGCGCCCTTGAGGTTGCGCAGGCGGTGCAGCGACCACGACAAGAGCGCGATCTCGTCCTCGGGGACGACGACGGCGACGGAGGCCACCTGCTGCCGCAGCTGGGCGATGCGGGCATCGGAGTACTCCGGCAGACGGCTCGCGTCGGGCTTGTCGCGCTCGGCGCGGGCCCGCACGATGGCGCGGGCGTGGGCGAAGAGGTCGCCGCCGAAGGCCTCGGCCATCTCGAGGAGACGGTGATCAGCCCACAGGCGGGCGGCAGCGCGGTTGGCCTCCTCGATCTGGGCGAAGGCCTGCTGGCTCACCGGGCCGGCGGCGCGGCGCATGTCGTTTTCGGCGATGGCGCGGGCCTCCATGAAGCCGGCGCGGGCCAGCGTCTCGTGGCGACCGCGCAGGGCCTTGAGGCCGTTCTCGACGGTGCGCAGGCGGGCGGCGCCGCGCACCTTGCGCGACGGCACGGCCTTCATCCACTCGTCGAGCCGACCGCGCAGCTCGGCGAGGCGCATGAGGTTCCACGGCAGGGCCACGTCGCGCTGGAAGACGAGCTGGGCCACCGTGCGCGTGCGCTCGGTGCCGCCGGGGTGGCCGACGACGAAGACGGGGTCGCCGTCCTTCGCAGCCTTGTCGGCGAAGGACAGGGCGTCGGTCGTCGAGAACGGCACGCCATTTTCGTAGACGCGCACGAAGGCGACGTCGAAGCCGGTGCGGGGGAAGTTGAAGTTGTCGGGGTCGCCGCCAAACGCCGCCATCGGGAACTCGGGCGCCATCACGAGGCGCACGTCCTGGAAGCGCCGCTGCTCGTAGAGGTGGAAGCGGGCGCCGTCGAAGAGGGTGATGACCTCACAGCGCCGGCTGGCGTCGCCGTTGCTGCAGGTGCTCTCGAGGCGCGCCTTCTCGGCCTTCAGCGCCGCCTGGAAGGCCGCGCCCTCCTTGCCGGCGGTGGCCTTGAGGATCACGTCGGTGACGTTGGTGACCTTCTGCAGCTGGTTGAGCTCGAAGCGCGTGCAGCGCAGCTCGTCCTTCTCGGTCTTTGCGACGAAGGGCTTGTTCAGCAGGTCCTTGCCGGCGACGGAGAGTTCCTCGAGACACGAGCGCACGCAGTGGTGGTTCGTCATGACGAGGCCGGCCTTGCCGACGAAGCTCGCCGAGCAGCCGTTGGCGAGGCGCAGGGCGCCCTTCTGCACGCGGTCGACGAAGGCGGCGTCGGGGCCAACGCCGGTCGCCTTCACGATCGTCGGCGTCGGCAGCTCGTTGAGGAGCCACATGCCCTCGTCGGCGCGGGCGCTGCCGGCGACGGCGAGGAGGGACGCGAGGGCGAGGAGGGATCGACAAAGCGCAGCCATGCGGGGCCCGTGCCCCGCCCTCCCCGTCGCCGCAACGGGGGGCCCCGACGACGCGGCGCACACCGCGCACATTGACCCCGGGGGACCGATGCTGCTGCAATGGGCGGATGTCGCCTGATCCCCGCTCGCCCTCCCCGCTTCCATCGTCGTCGTCGTCGTTCGTCGGCACCCCCGGGGTGGTGCCCGGTCCCCGTGACCTCGCGGCGCTGCAGCGGGACACCCTCGCGGTGATGCTGAAGTCACCCGCTGTGTTCGTGCTGCTGCCGGCGCTGGCGTTTCTGCCCTTCGACTTCCTCAACGAGCTCGTCTCGTCGGCCGTCGGCGGCGACGACCCCGACACCGCCCTGCGCGGCCTGCGCACCTACCACCGGATCGGCCAGTGGATCGAGCTGGGCGTCGGCTCCCTCGTCGCCGCGACGGTGCTGTCGGCGACGGTGGCCCTCGGCGAGGGGCGGACCCTCTCGATGGGCGAGGCCCTCAAGGCCGGCAGCGCCGCCTGGGGCCGGGCGCTGAAGACGACGTTCATCAGCGGCCTGCTGGCCGGTCTCGCCTCGCTGCTCTTCCTCGTGCCCGGGCTCGTGCTCGGCACCCGCTACATGCTCGCCGTCCCCGCCGCCGTCGTCGACGGCCTCGAGCAGCAGGAGGCGCGGGCGAAGAGCACGACCCTCGTGCAGGAGCGCGGGACCTTCCGGCTCTTCTGCTGGGGCTTCGCCGCGGTGTTCTCCTGGTACATGCTGTCGCTCGTGCCGACGATGACGGCGTCGCTGCTGGTGCCGTCGATCTCCCCGCTGGCCGACGCCGCCGTCAACGCCGTCGTCGCCGCCGCCTGGAACGTCGTCGGCGCCGGCCTCGTCGTCGCCGCCGGTCTGCTCTACCTCGAGCTCTCGGGCCGCACGCTGCAGTGGCCGGTGGGCCTCTCGCTGCGCGATGCACAGGGCGGCCGCATCGTCGGACCGACGGCGTCGGGTCAGGTGGGCCTCGCCGTCGTCGGCGCCTTCGCCGGCCTCGCGGCCCTCGTCCTCGTGCCGCTCATCGCGGTGTCGCTGTGGTTCCTGCTGGCGCCCGAGAGCGCCGCCGCCGCCATCGACGGCAGCCCCCTGCTCACGTCGGCGTTCGAGCTCTTCTTCGGCGGCGGCGGTGAGACGCTCACCATCGACCCGTCGCTGCTGCCGCCGGCCGAGGCCGTCGACGACCTCGCGCCATCGGGTGCGGCGCCGTCGACGCTGCCGACGGAGTAGTCCGGGGCGTCGACGTCAGCGACGTCGTGCGGCGCGGCGGGCGCCGCGCGGGGCGTCGTGGCCGGCGACGCGGAGGCCGGCAGCGCGCGCGAGCTGGATCGCGGTCTCGACGCTGATGAGGGCGTCCTTCGCCTGGTTCTGCGCCGGCTCGAAGTGCACGCCACCCGCCCGCGAGAAGTCGGCGCCGCCGAGGCTGCAGCGCCGGAACGACGCGCGCTCGAACTCGCTGTCGCCGAGGTCGACGTCCTCGAGGTCGGCCTCGAGGAACGAGGCCTCCTGCAGCTGACAGGCGCCGCTGAAGCGCACGCTGCGCAACGACAGGCCGTGGAAGGCCGCGTGCCGCAGCAGGCAGCGCTCGAAGTGGACCTCGGGGTTGTCGGCGGCGCCGCCGAGCTCGACGCCGAGGAGCTTGCAGTCGATGAAGTGCACGTCGCGCAGGCCCGACTGCCCGAGGCGGACGCGCGTGAGGTCGCAGCCGTCGAAGACGCAGCGCTCGAAGACGCAGCGGGAGAGCGTGGCCTCGACGAAGCGGCAGCGCTCGAAGCGGCAGCGGAAGAACTCGAGGCCGGCGAGGCGGGCGATGTCGAGGTCGGCGAAGGTCTCGCCCTCGATGAGGGAGCCGGGCGGCAGGGCGGCAGGGTCGGTGCTCACCATGGGGTCGTGGCAGACGTCGCCAGCGGCGACAACGCGGGCGTTGTGACGTGGGGGTGTCTCACCGTGGACACCGACCACCCGCGCCGGTCCGGGGCTTCGTAGCGTGGGTCATGGGCCGCGACAGCCACGCCGATCCCCTCGTGGGACGCACGCTCGCGGGCCGATACGTCGTCGAGCGACGGATCGGCCAGGGCGGCATGGGCGCCGTCTACGTCGGCACGCAGCAGCCCCTCGGTCGACAGGTGGCCATCAAGGTGCTCCTCGGCGGCCTCAACCACGACGTCGCCGCCCGGGATCGCTTCGCGCGCGAGGCCACGTCGGTGGCGAGCCTCAACCACCCGGGCATCGTCACCGTCTACGACTTCGGCCAGACCGACGAAGGCACCTGGTTCATCGCCATGGAGTTCGTCGCCGGCCAGACCCTCAAGCAGGTGCTCGCCACGCACGGCCGCCTCGCCTGGCCCCGCGTCGTCGACATCGGCCGCCAGCTCGCCACCGCGCTCGGCGTCGCCCACGACAAGGGCATCGTGCATCGGGACCTCAAGCCCGAGAACGTGATGCTCGTGCCACAGCCCGACGGCACCTTCCTCGTGAAGATCCTCGACTTCGGCCTCGCCAAGCTCGCCGAGGGCGCCGGTGTCCCCGGGCAGGACATCACCCAGCGCAGCGTCATCATGGGGACCCCGGGCTTCATGGCGCCGGAGCAGATCCAGGGCGGCGCCATCGACCACCGCTGCGACCTCTACGCCCTCGGCGCGATGCTCTGGGAGATGCTCGTCGGGCGTCCGCCCATCAAGGACGCGACCCCCATCAAGATCCTCATGCGGCACCTCAGCGAGGCCATCCCGCCGCCGTCGAGCGCCTGTCCCGAGGCCGCCATCCCGCGCCGCGGCGATGAGCTGATCGGTCGCCTCCTCGAGAAGGATCGCGACCAGCGCCCCGCCCGCACCACCGACGTCGCCGCCGCCCTCGCCGCCCTCGGCCACGAACCGTGGGTTGCCCCGGCCGCCGCCGCGTTCTCGGCCGCGCCCGACGCCGGCGACTGGGACGTCGCCTTCAAGGCCCTCGATCAAGGCGCGCCGTCGTCGCCGGGGGCAACCGCCGTGCTGCCACCGCCGACGTGGCCCCCACCCCCAGCGGCGACAGCGCCGGCCCCGTCGCTGCCGCCACCGCCCGTCGCCACGACGCTGCCACCGCCCGTCGCCGCGACGCTGCCGCCGCCGCCCGCCACGACGCTGCCGCCGCCATCGCCGCCCGCCACGACGCTGCCGCCGCCGCCGCCGCCCGCCACGACGACGCCGCCACCGCCCGCCACGACGACGCCGGCGGCGATGACACCGGCACCCGCGCCGGCAGCGCCGACGCCGCGCCCGCCGCCACCACCGCTGCCGCCACCCCCGCCCTTCGTCGCGCCGCTGCCACCGGTGGCGCCGCGCGCCCCGACGTTCGGCCCGCCGCCGATGGCCGCCAGCTCGGGGCTGCAGCTCGCGTCGCCGAAGGCCCTCGCCCTCGAGCTCGCGCCCCCGCCGCGGCCGCCTCCGACGACGACGACAACGGCCGCGCCGCCGCGGGCGCGGGCCCCGGGCCCTCCGCTGCACCCCCGCATCAAGCAGCTGGTCGTCGTGCTTGGCGTGCTCGGCACCGCCGCCGTCGGCCACTTCGTCTTTCGCGGTGGCGGTCTCGGACGGCCCATCGACAGGGCGCCCGTCGTCGGCCCCGACGTCCACGCCGACACCCTCGACGACGCCATCGGCGCCCGCGAGCAGCAGGGGACCCTGCGCGACATCGACAGCGCCCTCGAGCGGGCCCGCATCGCCGCCACCGGCGCGGGCGGAGCGGCCCGGGTGGCCGAGCTCCTCGTGGAGCGCAGCGCGCTACGCGGTGGCTTCGACGGCGCCGACGAGCGCGAGGCCCGCGCCCTGCTGATCAACCTCGTCGGCGATGACCCGATCGTGCAGCGCGCCCGTGGCGCCCTCGTCGGCAGCCTCGGCGATCTCGACGACGCCCGCCGCCTCCTCGAGCCCCTCACCGCCGGTGACGACGACGGCGCCGGCCGCGCACGCCTGCTGCTCGCCGAGCTGCTCTGGCCGATCGACGCCCCGCGCGCCCGCGCCCTGCTCGCCACGGCGCCGCCGCGGGGCCTCGGCTCGCGCGTCGCCCGCGCCGAGGCCGCCGTCGCCCTCGCCTACGGCGAGCTGACCCGTGCCGGCCGCCTCCTCGACGAGCGCCTCGTCGCCGTGCCCGACGACGCCACCGCGCGCGGACTGCGCGCCCTCGTGCGCCTCGCGAGCCGCAACCCGGCAGGCGCGCACGCCGACGTCGACGCCGCCATCGGCGACGCCCGCCCGGCCGCCCTCGCCGTCATCGCCCGCGTGCGCATCGCCGCCGCCGAGGGCGCCGACGCCCGCACCTTCGCCGCCGCCGCCGAGGCCGCCCTCGCGCTCCCCCCGCACCACGCCGCATTCGCCCGGGCTGCCCGCCTCGACGCCCTGCGCACCCGGCGCGATCCAAAGCTCGGCGCCGCCGTCGACGACAAGGAGACCATGGCGCTCGCGGGCGAGCGCGTCGACGTCGCCATCGCCCGGGCCGCGGCCCTCGTGGCCCTGCAGCGCTTCGCCGACGTCGGCCCCGCCCTCGCCATCGCCGACCGCGCGCCGCTCACGCCCCCGCAACAGAGCCGCGTCGCCGCGCTGCGGACCCGCGCGAAGGGCCGCGCCGGCGACGGCAGCTTCGCGGCGGCGCGACCGCACTCCCTCGTCGGCGCCCTCGCCGCCGCGACCGGCGACGTCGGCCGCGCCCTGCCCCTGTGGGTCGCCGCGCCGGTGCCATTGCCGTCGCGCCTTGATGACGACGAGCGCCTCGTCGTCGAAGGCCTCACCGCCACCGACCCCGCCGCGCGGGCGATGCGGGAGCTGGTGCTCGGCGGCTCGGCGCCGCTCGTGGCGGCCATCAAGGCAAGGCCCGCCGACCCGACGTTGCTGCTGCTCGTGGCGGCACAGGATCTCGACGCCGCCCGCATCGAGCACGCCGCTGCCGCCCTGCTCAAGGTCGAGGCCATGCCACGCCTCGATCCCTGGCTGCAGGACGCCGCGAAGGTCCTCGCCGTCCGCCTCGCTGCCGCCCGCCGCGACGCCGACGCCACCACCCGCCTCGCGAACCTCCGCGGCGGCCCGGCCCGTGAGTTCCTCACCGTGACGGTGCGGCGCGCCCTCGGCGAAAGCACCGACGACGCCATCGCCGCCCTCGCCGCCGCCGACCCCCTCTCGGCCCGGGCGCGCGAGCTCATCGAATAGGTGCGGCGGCCCTGCGAGGCCGGGATGCACGCCCCCCCACGTGGGCGTTGCCGACGTCGACGGCGGCCACTACGTCGTCGTCATGAGCTCTTCGCCCTCCAAGATCCTCGAGCGCTTCGACAACCCCGAGCCCGCCCGCGATTTCGAGATCGTGTTCGACTGCCCGGAGTTCACCTGCCTGTGCCCCCTCACGGGCCAGCCGGACTTCGCCCACTTCGAGATCCGCTACGTGCCCGACCGCTTCTGCGTCGAGAGCAAGAGCCTCAAGAACTACCTGTGGAGCTACCGCAACGAGGGCGCCTTCCACGAGAAGGTCACCAACACCATCGCCGACGACCTCGTGGCCGCCCTCGGCCCGAAGAAGCTCACCATCACCGGTCGCTTCAATGTGCGCGGCGGCATCGGCGCCGTCATCGTGGTCACCCACGAGCAGGGCAAGGGCAAGCAGATCCCGCTGCGGCAGGACGTCGGCCAGCGCACGACCTGAGCCTCGCCTCCGTCGACGACGGCGTCTTCGATGACGCCGCCGGCAGCGGATCGCGGGTCGTCGTCGGGGCTCGCGTCGGTGCCGCCGGCGCGCGCCGGCTGCTCCGGGGCAGACGACGGTGTCAACGACGGCGCACGAGCCCGACCACCATGAGCACGAGGCCGCTGACGAAGCCGCCCACGACGAGCCCCCCCAGCGCGCCGATGAGGGCGGCCTCGGTGGTCCCACCGACGACGGCGCCGATCGCCACGCCGACCACCGTCGTTCCGGCGACGGCGATGCCCTGGATGACGTTGTCCTTCTTGCGAACGTTGGGGACGAGGCCCACCGTGTCGGCGATCTCGTGGTACTGCTCGACGGCGCGGTTCGGCTCGGGCGTGCTCATGCCTCAAGCATCCCACGATGCGGTCCGCCATCCGCAACCCCCTCGGCGCGGCGACGGCTGACGACGACGTCGGCGCGACCCCACGTACACCACAGGCGCGGGCGCATGACGACCTCGAAGGCGTCGTCATCGACGGCCCAGGCGACGCCGACGACGTGGGCCCCGGGCTTCATGGCCCGCAGCCGCGCCGTGACCGCCGCGCGGGTCGCTGGCGACCAGGTCACCCACGACAGCCAGACCACGTCGGCGTCAGCGACGACAGCGTCGGCGACATGGCGGGCGTCGCCGACGTCGACGGCGACGCCGGCCTGCGACGCGGCGGTACCGATGGCCTCGACGTGGGCCGGCAGCAGGTCGATGCCGCGGGTGATGGCGCCGAGGCCCGCCGCCGCCACCAGCACGCCACCGCGGCCGCAGCCGAGATCGACGACGACCGCCCCCGGGCCCACGCCGAGCCGGCGCAGCAGCGCGCGGGCCGCGACGACGAAGGCCTCGCCGTAGACGAGGTCGTCGGCGGGGACGCCCGCCTTCTGCGCGGTCATCACCGCGAGAAAGCCCGCCCGCCACGGCGACGGCGGCGCCGTGAGTCCCCGCCACCACAGGCGCCACAGGCGCGGCCGGCGCAGGAGCAGCAGCGCGTCGACGCCGCGCCCGAGCACGCGCACCAGCGCGATGACGACGAGGAAGGCGAGCGACGGCGGCGACATGGGCGACGGGGCCGGTGTCAGCGTCTCCGGCGACGGGCCCGCCAGTCGTGCAGGCGGTGCAGGGCGGCGTCGCCGGCGAAGAAGCCCAGTAGCCCCAGCGCCAGCAGCAGCACCGAGCCGAGCCCGATGAGCGCGCCCCACAGCAGGTAGTGCCCGCCGAGGGCCATGGCGACCTGGGCGACGTCGGAGGGCATGGTGCCGCCGCCGGTCTGCGCCTCGCCGACGAAGAGGTAGTCGGCCCGCGAGAACACCGACAGCGACAGGTCGACGGCGAGCACGAGCAGGAACAGCCGCGCCAGCGACAGGGGCGACGACGACGACGACACGACGGCGACGGCGACGCAGACGGCAGCGAAGGCGAGCACGAGGAGGGTCGCGAAGCCGGTGGTGACCGACAGCAGCGCCACGCTCGCGAGGGCGGCGACGACGACGCCGGCGCGGGCGAGCCGGGCCGAGAGACCGAGCCACAGGAGCAGCACCGCGACGACGGCGGGGCCAAGCAGGCCGGCGGCGGCGACGACGGCGCGGCGGACGGGGACGCTCGCGTCGTAGCTGGAGGTGGCGACGCCCGAGGCGTCGGGCCAGATCTCGAGGCGCTTGAAGGTGCCGCCGACGAGCATGGCGCCGACGCCGTGGCCGCCCTCGTGGGCCAGCGTCGAGAGCCACACGAGGGGGCGGACGAGCAATGACGCGATGGGCACGTGCGGCAGCACGAGCACGATCACGGCGGCGACAGCGACAGCGACGACGGCGCGGGTACGACCCGGCACCGGGGCGGACGACGACGCAGGCGACGACAACGCCGCCATGACGTCGTCAGCCGCGCCCGGCGGCGGTGAGGATGGCGGGGGTGAAGCGCTGCGGCGGTCCGATCTGCAGCGGCTTCACGAGGGGCTTGGGCTGCTTCGTCGGCTTGCGGCCCGGCTTGCCCGGCTCCTTCTTGGGGCCCGGATCCTTGCGGCGCAGGCGCGGCGGCGGCGGGCCCTCGCTGGGCTTCACGCCCTCGAGGGCGAGCGCGCGCAGCTTGCCGTCGACGAGGCTGAGGAAGGCCTCGAGGTCGCCGCGGGTGGCGAGCTGCGCCTCGATCCAGCGCAGCGGCCCCTTCTTCGGCGTCATCTCGTAGAGGGCGCGGGCGCGCTGGCTGAGCTGGCGATCCGAGTCGAGGTAGGCGCCGACCTTGTCGCCGACGCCGACGAGCCCCATGAGCGGGTTCTGCGCGAGGTACATGCCGCAGACGGTGACCTCGCCGATGCAGAAGCGGGGCGCCCAGCCCGACGACGGGCCGTACCAGTACATCTCGGGGTAGAGGTTCCGCTTCTTCAGCTCCTCGAGACACTCGCTGTAGCGGGCCCAGCGGTTCCCCAGGATCTTCTGGAGGCTGTCGTCGTCGGGGATGAAGTCCTTGTCCTTCAGCGGGCTCTTCGCCATGCCGCACACTCCGGGACGCGCCACCGGCGGGTCCATGCCGCGATCACCCTGCGGTGCCGCGGAAGTCTGAAAACACGCGGACTGTCGCACGTCTGCGGCCCCGTCGTCCAAGAACGGGTCCAGTGCCGCCCACATCGACCCACATGTCGCCCGCGCACCCGGGCTACGGACAGTTCGTCGTGGCCGTCGGTGGCGGCACGATGCCCGCCGACAGCGTGCACGCGCCCGCGGTGAAGATCTGGATGAGCCCGGCGCCGCCGCCACCGCCGCCCGCGCCGATGGCGTCGTTGCCGCCGCAGACCCCCGGGCTGTTGGCGCCCGGCTCGCCCGCGAGCCCCGCGGCGAAGCCGCCGCCACGGCCGCCAGGCCCGCCCGGGCGAGCGTCGCAGGTGGCGCCATTGCCGCCGCGCCCGCCACGGGCCGTGAGGGCTCCCGCGACCTCGACGCCGCCGGGGCCGTTGAGCGTGAGCCGCCCCCCGGAGCCGCCACCGCCACCGCCGCTGTTGGGGGTGATGTCGCTGCGCCCGCTGGTGCCGGCGCCGCCGTCGACGTGGATGCCACCGGCCGCCGCCACGCTGATGCGGCGACCACTGCCGACAATGACGCTCAGATGACCGCCGCCTGCGCCGCCGCTGCCGCCGCCGACCCGCGGGTTGCTGCGGCTCAAGAAGCCGCCGCCGCCGTGCGCCCCCGGGCAGGAGAACTGCTGGGTCGCGTTGCCGACACCGGCCGCCCCGCCAGCATTCGAGCAGGCGCCGCCCTGTCCGCCACCGTGGGCGTGGGCGCCGCCGCCGCCGCCGTCACAGAAGTCGATCACGTCGAGGGGCTGCTGCGGTGGCGCGCAGGGCTCGGTGCGGCCGGCGAGCACCTCGATACGCCCCTCGACGACGAGGTCGGCGTTCGGGATCGACAGCGTCACCGCGTTGTTCTCGGCGATGAAGCGCAGCTCCTGCCCCGCCGGCAGGATCAGCCGCGACGTCGACGGGGACAGCGAGATGGTGGCGGTGGAGTCGGGGTTCAACCGGTTCGCCGCGCTGATGGTCGCCGGCACGCCGCAGATCGTCGTGGCCCCACCCTGGTGGATGCCGACGAAGGCGACGCCGCCACAGGCGAAGCGGGTCTCCCTCGATCCCTCACCTTCGCCTTCACCTTCGCCCTCGCCTCCACCCTCGCCTTCGCCTTCGCCTTCACCTTCGCCCTCACCTTCGCCCTCGCCTTCGCCCTCGCCCTCGCCCTCGCCTTCCCCCTCGCCCTCGCCTTCGCCTTCGCCCTCGCCCTCACCCTCACCCTCGCCTTCGCCCTCGCCCTCGCCTTCGCCCTCGCCACCATCGACGCCATCGGCGGTGCTGGCGAGGAGGCTGCAGCCGGTCATCAGCGACACGGCGGCGGCGAGGAGGAGGGCGCGCATGTCGCGAGCATAGCGTGGCGTAGCGCGCTGCGTCGTGCTGCGCCGTCGCCGTCCGCCTGCGCTACACTCGCGACCTCTTTCTGCACGGAGATGGAAACGATGAGCGACGGCACGATCGACACGCTGCGAATCAACGGCGCCCGCCTGTGGGACTCGCTCATGACGCTGGCGAAGCTGGGCGCCACCGAGAAGGGTGGTGTGAAGCGCCTCGCGCTCACCGACCTCGACAAGCAGGGGCGTGACCTCGTGGTGTCGTGGGCGAAGGAGGCGGGCATGAGCGTCGTCGTCGACCAGATCGGCAACGTGTTCATGCGCCGGCCGGGCCGCAACAACGCGCTGCCCCCGATCATGTGTGGCAGCCACATCGACACCCAGCCCACCGGCGGCAAGTTCGATGGCAACTACGGCGTGCTCGCGGGCCTCGAGGTGGTGCGCACCCTCAACGACCTCGGCCTGCAGACGGAGGCGCCCATCGAGGTGGCCTTCTGGACCAACGAGGAGGGCTCGCGCTTCGTCCCCGTGATGATGGGCTCCGGCGTGTTCGCCAACGCCTTCTCCCTCGAGCACGCCTGGAGCGCGAAGGACGTCGACGGCAAGACGGTGAAGGGCGAGCTGGAGCGCATCGGCTACGTCGGCCCGCAGAAGCCCGGCGACCACCCCATCGGCGCCTACTTCGAGGCCCACATCGAGCAGGGCCCCGTTCTCGAGGACGCCGACGTCACCATCGGCGTCGTCACCGCCTGCCTCGGTCAGCGCTGGTACGACTGTGTCGTCGATGGCATGGAGGCCCACGCCGGCCCGACGCCGATGCCGCTGCGCAAGGATGCGATGCAGGTGGCGGCGAAGATCATGCAGGAGACCGTCGCCGTCGCCCTGCGTCACCCGCCCTACGGTCGCGGGACCAACGGTTTCATCCAGGTGCACCCCAACAGCCGGAACGTCATCCCCGGTCGCGTGAAGTTCTCCATCGATCTGCGCAACGTGAACGACGACCTCCTGAACAAGATGGACGCCGAGATCCGCGCCTTCGTGCAGAAGATGAACGACGAGGGTCCCTGCAAGGTCTCCATCGAGCAGGTCTCGTACTTCCCGCCCTGCCCCTTTGAAGACGGCTGCGTCGGCGCCGTGCGCGAGGGCGCGAAGAAGCTCGGCTACTCGGTGATGGACGTCGTCTCCGGCGCCGGCCACGACGCCATCTACGTCGCCCGCCTCGCGCCCGCCGGCATGATCTTCATCCCATGCAAGGATGGCATCAGCCACAACGAGATCGAAGACGCCAAGCCCGAGCACATCGAGGCCGGCGGCAACGTGCTCCTGCACGCGATGCTCGACCGCGCGAAGCTCGTGCGCTGAGCGCACTGCATTCCAGACGAGCGACGGGCGCCACACGGCGCCCGTCGTCGTTTCTCCAGTGCTGTCGGTGTCGGCGCGGCTGGGGCGTGGTCAGTCAACCCAGAAGGACAGGTACGTCGTCACGCCGTCGCGCTTGATCTGGATCCAGAACAGGCTGCCGGGGGTGAGGGCGCGGACGTTGGCGAGGGCCGTGTCGAAGGAGGTGACGTCGGTGACGGCGACGTTGTTGAACGTGGCGCCAATGGTGACGACGCGCTCGATGATGTCGTCGGTGCGCAGGCCGACGTCGTCGAGCAGCGAGAACCAGGTGAGGCCGGTAACGCGGATGCCCGTCGAGGTGTTGCCGACGAGCTCGGGGTAGGTGCGCAGGCCGATGTCGCTGTCGCTGTCGCGGACCGCCATCGTGTTGAGCTCGGTGTCGAGCAGGCGGAACGAGGTGCCGCTCCCCGGCGTCTTCGTCAGCGTCTCGGGCTGCAGCGTGCCGCAGCCGCAGTCGGCCTGGGCGTAGAAGGTGTTGTCGGGGATGGAGTACTGCCAGCCGTCGCCGCCGTCGCGGTTCCATGGATCGGCGGCGGTGGCGAACGGGTGGTTCGTCTCGGGCGAGAGCCACACGTGCATCGTCCACGCGCGCCCGTGCTTCGCGCCGATCTCACCGATGGCCCACAGGGTGTCCTGCAGATCGTTGTGATCGATGAGGTTGCAGCCCTCGGCGTCGAGGGTGCCGCGCCGGAGGTCCTGCTGCCGCGCGACCGTGAAGCCGTTGACGTGGTAGCCGGCCTCGTGGACGAGGAACTGGGCCTCGAACTCGTCGGCGTTCAGGCATGACGCCGTCGGACGCACGCAGCCGCCCATCGCGTCGTCGTCGTCCCACTCCATGTGGTAGCCGAACCCGATGAGCTGCCAGTCGCCCGAGGCGGCGCTCGTCTTCTCGAAGAAGAGCAGCGACGGATCGTTGAGGTTGCCCGTCCAGTCGCGCACGGTGGCGATGCCCGTCATCGTCACGAGTGTGTAGCCGGCGCCCTCGAGCTCCTTGTTGGCGTGGGCCTCGCGGTAGTCGAAGCCGGACAGGGACCGGGCCGACTTCGCCGTCCGCACGTCGGGGTAGCGGGCCGCGATGTCGTGGGCGGCCTCGATGAGGCCGTCGTGGCAGTCGAGCCCGCTGACGTCGGTGCTGGTGCTGGCGTCGCGGGGATTGCCGGTGTTGCAGGCGGTCAGGGCGAGCGTCGCTGCCGCGGTCACAAGGATGCGCTGGTTCATGGTTCCCTCCGCGTCGGGGAGTCCCCCGACGCCGACGCCGACGCAAGACCTGCGGCGGTGCGCCGGGGCACAGGTGGCCCGGCGGGTCTGGCGTCGGCATGATGGGCGCATGACGGGCGGCATCCGGACCTTCGGCACGATCCTCATGTATGGCGGCTTCGGCGTCGCCATCATCGGCGTGCTCGTGTTCATCTCGTCGATGGGGGGCTCCCTCGACGAGGCCGACGACGGCATGCTCGGCTTCGGCGCCGCCGCCGTCGGCATGGCCTGCTTCATGGGCGGGATGTTCCTGTCCGACGTCGGCAAGACCAGCAGCGACTTCAAGAAGGAGCGCAAGGCCGGCAAGACCACCTGCTACAGCTGCGGCACGAAGCGGCGCCTCGAGCAGTCGTGTCCGAAGTGTGGCGCGCCGCCATCGTCGTCGGTGTAGGGTCGTTCCATGCGCCGCTTCGCCTCCGCGCTCCTTGCCTCCCTCTGTGCCGTGGCCGCCCTCGCCGGTGAACCGTCACCACCTCCGCCGCCGACGACGACGCCCACGACGACGACACCACCACCAGCGACGGCGACGCCGGGGTTTCGCGCTTCGATGGACGCCCTCGCCGGCGTGCTCGCCAGCGTGCTGCCCGACGCCCTGCAGCGGGGTCCCGTCGACGAGGCCCGCGCGACGCGGTTGAAGACGGGCATCACCGCGCTGCAGCAGGTGTCGCACGCGCTGTCGGCGATGCCCGGCACGGCGTTGCCCGACGCCGACCCGACGATCGGCATCGTCATGGGCGAGCTCGTGCGCTCCGTCGACGACGTCGACCACAGCCGCCCGGACCGCCTGCCGCAGACGGCCCTGTCGCTCGCCTCCACCTGCATCGCCTGCCACACGCGCACGAAGGCGCCCTCCGTCGACGCCGGCCTCGCCGCCGTCGACAGCGCCCTCGACCCCGACGTGCGCGCCGACATCTTCGCGGCGACGCGACGCTTCGACGACGCCCGCCGGGCCTACCGGCAGGTCGTGTTCGACGAGGGCTTCGCGGCGAAGGAGCCGTGGCGATGGGAGCGGGCCGTGCGCCGGGGCCTCGCCCTCGAGGTGCGGGTGCAGAGCGACCCGAAGGCGGCCTCGGCCCTCGCGTCCCAGGTGCTCGCGACGCCGACGGCCGAGGCGCTGTGGCCCGCCGCCGACGCGTGGCAGCGGGACCTGCAGGCGTGGCGTCACGAGCGTGTCGACGACGCCGACCGCGGCTTCGTTCGCGCCGCGCGCCTCATGAACCTCGCCATCGAGCAGCGGCGCCCCGGCGGCGACGCCTCGGCCGAGATCCTGTTTCTGCGCGCGAGCGCGGCGCTTCACCAGGCGCTGTCGTCGTCGACGACGCTGTCGCCCGCCGAGTGGGCCCAGGCCCTCGCGTGGCTCGGCATCGCCTACGAGAACCTCACCGACCTCGACGTCTGGGGCCTCTTCCTCTTCTACGACGCCGCCTGCGTCGAGGCGCTGCCCCACACGCCGCTGGCCCGCTCGTGCTTTGCCCGCTACGAGCGCGCGACCCTCGAGCTCTTCTCCGGCAACAGCGGCGCGCCCCTGCCCGCGGCCATGAAACAGAAGCTCGAGGCGCTGCGGCGGAAGGCCCGATGACGACGACGAAGGACGACGACGCGACGCCCCCGACGACGACGGCGCCGACGCCGACGAAGGCCCCCTCGAAGGACCCGCTGCACGGCATCACCCTCGAGGCGATGGTGAACGAGCTGGTGGACTTCTTCGGCTGGCAGGAGCTCGGCGAGCGCATCCCGATCCGCTGCTTCCAGAGCGAGCCCAGCGTGTCGTCGAGCCTCAAGTTCCTGCGCAAGACGCCGTGGGCGCGCGCGAAGGTCGAGGGGCTCTACCTGTTTGTGCAGCGCGAGCGTGTGCGCCGCGCCCGCGGTGAGCGTCCACGGTGACGATGGCGACCCTTGGCCTTGGGGGTGGCGCGCTCGGGTCCATCGACGATGGCGCGGCCTTTCGGGTGTTGGATGCGGCCGTGGCGGCCGGCTTTTCGCTCGTGGACCTGGCGCCCTCCTACGGCGACGCCGAAGCCCGCGTCGGCCGTTGGCGACGGGCACGCGGCAGTCGGGCCGACGCCCTGAGGGTGGTGACCAAGGGCGGATACGGCGTGGCGGGTGAGCATGACTGGACCGGTGGCTGCATCCACCGTGGGGCGGCCAACGCGCGCGAACGCCTGGCCGTCGACGTGCTCGATGCCTTCCTCCTGCACTCCTGCACTGGCGCGGTGCTCGCGCAGCCCGACGTCGCCGCTGCCCTTCACGGCATCCTCGATGAGGGCCTGGCGAGGCGGGTGGGCTACGCCGGCGACAACGCCGACCTGCACCTCGCCCTCGACCGTGCCGCCGCGCTGCGGTTGACCCTCTTCGAGCAGAGCCTTTCCCTCCTCGACGGGCATGCCCGGATCCACACCCTTCCCCGTGCGGTCGCCGCGGGCGCCGATGTGATCGCCAAGCGGGTCCTCGCCAACACCCCATGGCGGACGCGGGCGGTGCCCCGCGACGACGAAGCCCACCAGGCCCGGCGCTATGCGCGCGCCGGGCTGCCGCCCATCGTCGAGTCGCTCGCCGCCGACGGCCTTGCACCGGAGTCGCTGTTTCTGCGCTACGCGCTCGGCACACCCGGCGTGACCGTGGTGCTCGTCGGCACCAGCCGCATCGAGGGCATCGAGTCGGCGGCCCGGGCCCGCGCCGACGGTCCCCTGCCAGCACACCTCCACCACATCATCGCGCCAGCCCTCAGCCGCTGCGACGACGCCTCGCCGGTGTAGCCAGCGAGGCACGCCACACCACCCACGCACCAGGAATGGATCGGGCGCGCCGACGTCAACGCGCGCCGACGTCACCCCAGCCGATCCACGGGCCGGTGGTGCGTGTGAAGTACGACAGCGGCGCCTCGAAGATGCCGGGCTTGCCGTTCCACCCCGTCGAGCGGATGAGGGGCTCGCCCGTCGCCGGGTCGGTGCGACCGGTGGCGAGGGCGATGTGGCCGAACTGGCCGTTGCTCGGGGTGGCGGCGAAGAAGACGGGGGCGCCGGCGGGGATGTTCGCCGTCGACTCGTGCAGCTTTCCGGCCGCCTCGAACTTGCGCGACGACGTGATGGCGTCGGGGGCCTGCAGTTCGGGCACCTGACGGCCATAGGCCGTCGAGACGAACGCGAGACACCAGCTGTTCCAGGCGTTTTGCGTCCCGGCCCGACGGGTGCCGCCGTCGAGACGGCCGGTGACCGGCAGCCCCTGCGACGCCTGCAGCTGTGAGAGTGCACGCGCCGTGCGCGGACCAAAGACGCCGGGGCCCGTATCGACCTCGGCCTGCGTCATGAGGCCGGCCTTCACGAGGTGATCCTGCAGCACCCGCACCGGCTCGCCGGTGGCTCCCCGGGCCAGGTCCGGCAGCGCCATCACCGGCGATGACGGCGTCGACGTCGTCGTCGCCACCCGCCCCTCGACGTCGGCCCGCAGGGCCGTCGCCGTCTGCGTCGTCTGGCTTGCGCTGCCGGCGCCATCGCGCGCGCGACGCGACGCGCACAACGCGCGGCTCACACCGCCCGCGACCACACCGGCAGCGCGCCCCGCTTCGCCGGCGCCTCGATGGTCGGCGACGGCGACGGCGCGCGGGCGAGCTCGGCGTCGAAAGCGGCGGCGACAAGGCGGACGAACAGGCGGCCGAGCGGCGTGACCTCGATGACGTCACGCTTCACGACGACGAGGCCGTCCTGCTGCAGCGGCTCGAGGCGGGCACGCTCGAGGGCGAGGTCGACGAAGCGCAGCCCGGTGGCCGCCTTCAGCGTGGCCTCGTCGAGGCGGAAGCTGCACATGAGGGTGCGGATGATGAAGCGGCGGGCCTCCTCGTCGCGCGAGAGCACATGGCCACGGGCACAGGCAAGGTGGCCGGCGTCGATGACGTCTTCGTAGGCGCGCAGGTCCTTCTCGTTTTGCAGGTAGGCACCGCCGATGTCGGAGATGGCGCTCATGCCGAGGCCGACGACGTCGACGCGGGCCCCCGACACGCCGGCGACGGCGTAGCCCTGGAAGGTGCGGCTGAGGCGGCCGTCGGCCCAGGCCTTCGCGAGGGGATCGGCGGGGCGCGCGAAGTGGTCCATGCCGATGCCGAGGTAGCCGGCCTGCAGGAAGGCCGCGCGGGCCTCGCAGAACAGCTCGAGCTTGGTGTCGGCCGGCGGCAGCGACGCGGCGTTGATGCGGCGCTGGTTCGGACGCACGTGGGGCACATAGGCAAACGAGAACAGCGCGATTCGGTCCGGCTGCAGCGCGATGACTTCGCGGACCGTCGCCGCGAAGCTCTCGCGGGTCTGCTGCGGCAGGCCGTAGACGAGGTCGACGTTTACCGACGCGAAGCCCGCCGCGCGGGCTTCGACGACGGCGCGGCGCGTGACCTCGGCGGACTGGTCGCGCCCGATCGCCGCCTGGACCTCGTCATCGGTGTCCTGCACGCCAAACGAGACGCGCGAGAAGCCAAGCGCCCGCAGCCCGCGCAGCTGGCCCGGCACCACGCGGCGCGGATCGAGCTCGATGGACAGCTCGGCGTCGGCGAGGAAGTCGAAGGTGCGGCGCAGCGCGGCGACGAGGCGCCCGAGGGCCTCGACCGACAGGCTGTTGGGCGTGCCACCGCCGAGGTGCAGCTCCCGCACCCGACGACGACGCGGCAGCCGCTGCGCCACCAGATCGATCTCCCCCAGGAGGCGGTCGACGTAGTCGGTCTTGCGCTCGTCGCTCTGGCTCACCACGACGGCGCAGCCGCAATAGGTGCACATCTTCGCGCAGAACGGGATGTGGACGTAGAGGGCCAGGGGGACGTCGACGTCGGCGTCGGCCCGCGCGAAGGCGGCGATGGCGGCGGCTTCGTCGAGGGGGCCGAAACGATCGGCGGTCGGATAGCTCGTGTAGCGGGGCACCGGCCGATCGAGGCGGGAGAGCAGGGCCGGCGTCACCTCGATGTCATGGTGCATGTCGGCGACTTCGCAACAAGCACACCAGCACGACGTCCGCATCCCAGCGCGCCCCGGCCCCGCAGCTCGCGTGGGCGCGCGGGCGATCGCGCACGGCCCGCGGTGCGGTCTCGCACACCACCGCGCGACGTCCTCGCGGCGTCCGGCGAGCCCGCAGACGACGACGCGGTGGTGGGGCACACTCCGGCGCCCGGGTCCGACGCGGCCCGACCCCGGAGGACCCATGACGTCGCTGCCCGCTGATGCCCTGCTCGCCCGCCTGTCCACCACGGGCCTGCAGAACCTGCAGCGCGTCGTCGCCATCGACTCGCAGAGCGACGAGAAGAGCACGACGATCCCCTCGTCCGAGGGCCAGCGGCACCTGTCGGCGGAGCTCGCGAGCTTCTTCGCCGGGCTCGGCTTTGCCGCCGTCAGCGACGCCCACGCGAACCTCATCGTCCGCATCCCGGCGACGACGGGACATGAGGCCCGGGCCCCGCTGGCGCTGCTCGTACACATGGACACCGCCCACGGCACCCACGCTGTCCCCCACCTGCATGTCATCCGCGGCTGGCGCGGCGATCGTGTCCCCTACCCGAAGAATCCCCACATCCACGTCGACGTCGACGCCTACCCGATGCTGCAGGCCTTCGTCGGCGACGACCTCGTGCATGGCGACGGCGACTACGCCTTCGGCCTCGACGACAAGCTCGGCATGGCCGAGCTCATGACGCTCGCGCAACTGCTGCACGACGAGCCGACGCGCGCCCACGGCGAGCTGCTGCTCGTGTTCCGCCCCGACGAGGAGATCGGTCGCATGGAGGCCATCCACGGCCTCGCCGCCGAGCTCGCGCGCCGCGGCGTCACCGCTGGCTACACGGTCGACGGCCTGCTGCCCTTCGAGGTCAATGTCGAGAACTTCGACGCCGCCCGCGCCCGCGTGCACATCGCCGACGTCGATGCGCCGCTCTCGCCGCGCGGGCCGGGCGTGCCGCGCCTGGCGCTGCGGCTGTGCATCCACGGCGTCAACACGCACGGCGCCACTGCGCACAGCGAGGGCTACCTGAACGCCACGACGGTCTTTTCGCGCGCGCTCGCCGGGCTGCCGGTCGATCCGGTGTCGTTCGTCTCCGATGGTGATCAGGAATGCAACGCCGTCGTCGAGGTCGTCGGCGGCGCCGCCACGCGCGACGCGCGCGACGATCTGGAGCGCGGCCTGGTGGCGGCGTTGTCGCGCGAGGTGTCGCCGGCGCAGCGCCGCGGCGCGCGCATCGAGATCCTGTCCCGCGCCGAGGTCGACATCGATGTGGCCGGCAACGCCGCCCGCCGCGTGCTGGCCCTGCTGTCGGCGTTCTTCACGACCCCCGGCCCACAACCGCTGCTGTCCGAAGACAGCGATGGCCACCAGGGCTACAGCAACCCCCACCGCGTCGTCGTCGATGGCGACGGCGTGGGCGTCGACTTCCGTCTGCGGGACTTCACGACGCAGGCCCTCGCGGCGCGCGCCGCGCATGTCGTCGCCTGCGCGTCCAGCGTCGGCCTCACCGCCGTCGTCGAGCAGCAATACGTGAACATGGGCGCGACGCTCGCCCGCTTCCCCGCGGTGCCGGCCCTCGCCGAGGAGGCCGGGCGGGTCGCCGGTGTCGCCTGCGTGCGACGCCCCATCCGCGGCGGGACCGGCGTCGACCCGTTCCTCGCGCACGGCATCCCCATCGCCAACCTCGGCACCGGCTACTTCGCGCCCGAGAGCGAGAAGGAGCTCACGTCGGCGCAGAACATCGGCCGTCACGTGCTCTGGCTGGCGGCCCTCGTCGAGGTGGCCGCGCACGCCTGATCGCCGCGCGCGGCATCCGTCTCGCGTGGCCCGACGTCAGCGGCCGAGCGTCGTCGCCACCGTCGCGGCGTCGCGAGCCACGAGGTGCAGGTCGACGATGTCGCCGCGCTTCATGACGCCGCCGTCGACGAAGGTGAACGCGCCGCGCTCGCGCTCGCAGTTGCCGCGCTCATCACAGCGAGGCGAGACGGAGAAGGCCACGCCGAGTGCGACCACACCGGAGGCCGACAGCGGGCTGAGCTCCGCCGCCGCCGACACCCGGTCGCCGTCGACGTCGCGCCAGAGCACGAGACGCGTGAAGGCGGCGTCGCGGGCGTCGACGAGGCCGTCGGCGTTGTCGTCGAGCTCCTGCAGGGCGGCGAAGCCGTGGGCGGCGGGCCCCCGCGCGGTCATCGTCGCCGAACCGAAGAGTTCGGCCCCCGACGTGATCCGACCATCGCCGTCGCGGTCGAGGGCCAACCAGGGGGTGTCGGCGGTGGGCCAGTCGGTGCGCTGCTGCGGGGCCCGACCAGCGGGCGCGAGCTCGAAGGTCGTCTGACCGTCGTCGACGATGGTGCGCACCGGCTGGCGGGCGAAGGCCAGCACGAGCGGTGTCGTGCAGGTGTAGAGCACCTCGCCGGAGCTGTCGGCGCACGAGAAGGTATTGTCGTCGAGGATCACCTCGCCGTCGCAGCGGGCATCGACCCACTCCTGGTGCAGGCCATCCCACACCTCCCCCGTCGTGCGGCGCGTGCACCACGCGTCGAGCACCTCGTCGCTGCAGCCGCCGCGGTTGTCCTGCCAGCACTCGGGCTCGGCGTGACCCATGAAGCCGTTGCAGTTGGGAAAGTCGGCGCGGCAGTCCTCCTCGCGCGGTTCGCCGTCGCCGTCGCCGCCGCCGCCGCAGATCTCGGCCCCGCAGTCGCCAGTGCCCGCGCCGTCGCCAGTGCCGTCGCCAGCACCGCCGCCGTCGTCACCGGTGGTGCCCTCGCCGTCCTGCGGCAGGCCATCGCCGTCGTCGGGCTGCAGCACCTCGAGGGCGCTCTTCGTGTCGCTCTCGCCGCCGCCGGCGCCGTCGACGTCGATGTCGGTGATGCAGCCGGCGAGACCCGTCAGGGCGGTGACCGCGAGGGCAAGGGACGGGATCGGGCGCTGGTGCATGGTGGCTCCTGTGGCTGGAAGTGTGCGGGGAGCCGACATCGCCCACATCCGCACACCGGCCTCCGTCACCCGTCGTCCGAGGCCGCCGGCCCACGCTGCCGGGTCGGTCACCCGACCGGTGGGAGCGCCGCCGACGCATCCGCACGCCGCCGGATGGCGCAGTTGATCGACATCACAGGCCGGCGTTGCCCGGATCCGGCGCTCGCGGTCCCCACCATGGAACACGACCAGAGCCCCGACCGACAACCGCCGAGACGACATGGCCCGTGCCTCCCGCCCCCTGTGTGACCTGCCGCTCGCCGCGCACCTCGGCCTGCTGGCCGCGCTGGCCGGCTGCGGCGAGGTGGCGACGCCCGAGCACCCCGGCGAGGCCCTCGCCATCCTGCGCGGTGTCGTGGCGAACCCCGAGGGCCTCGGCCTGCCCGCCGGCGCCAGCGCCCACCTCGTGTGGGCCGACGACGTCGGCGGCGTCGGCCGCAACCAGGTGGCCGCCAGCACCACCGTCGAGACCCGCCTGCCCGCCAACTTCTCCATCGCCCTCTACACCGCCCCACCCGACGAGGTGGTGCAGCGCCCCGACGGCTACGACGCCGCCCGCGGCCACGTCGTCGTCGTCAGCGACGAGCAGCTGGGTGACCTTTCCGCCGGCCGTCCCATCGACGGCGTCCACGGCCGCACCGACCGCTTCGAGCTCGTGTGGCTGCCCGACGCCGCCGCCGCCGCCGGCGAGACCGCCCGGCTCGGCCTGCGCGCGCCACTGGGCCCGGGCTTCCACCTGCTGTCGCGCGCCGACGTCGACGCCGCCTTCTCTCCGGTGCCGCTCGCGAGCATCATCCCTCTCGAGCTTGTCGACGGCAGCGCGACGCAGGAGGCGCCATGAACGCGCCCCTCGCCGAACCCGGCGCCATCGCCCGCGCCTATGCCAGCCACGGCCACATGGTCCTGCGGCGCGCGCGCGCCCTGCTCGGCGACGAGGAGGAGGCCCGCGACGTCACGCAGGAGGTCTTCGCCTCCCTCGTGCAGCGGCCCGAACAGTTCGCCGGCCGCAGCGCGGTATCGACGTTCCTCTACGCCGCGACGACGAACCTCGCCCTGCGTCGCATGCGCGACCGCACGCACCGGGCCCGGCTCGTGGCCCTCTTCGTCGAGCCGCAGCGCCGCGACGACGCCAGCGGCCCGATGGGTGAGCACCTCGCGGTGCTGCGCGATGTCCTCGGACGCGTGCCGCAGGAACTCGCCACGGTGGCCACCTACGTCTACCTCGACGAGCTGACCCACGACGAGGTCGCCGGCCTCGTGGGCTGCTCGCGCCGCACCGTCGGCAACCTGTTGGAGCGCTTCCACGACAAGGTGCGGGCGCTGCTGCGCCGCGACGCCAGCAACGAAGGCGGCCCCATCGACCCCCGCGACGACGACGACACCCGCGGAGACGCCCCATGAAGAGCCCCGCCCTGCCCCTGCGCACCTCCGGCCGCTGCTGCAGCGACCTCCGCCTCGATCAGCTCCTGTGCGGCGAGCTCGACGACGGCGACGCCCACGCCCTGCGCGTGCACCTCGAGTCCTCGCCCCGCTGCGCGGCCCGGCTGGCCGAGCTGCAGGCCGACCGCGACGCCTTCGTCGCGGCGCCGCCGCCGCTGCGCCTCGTCGAAGGGGATGTGCAGGCCGCGCCCGCGCCCGCACCGACGCCGCCGGCGCAGAAGGCCCCGTCGCTGCGCGGCCGGCTGCTGGCCCTCGCCCCGGTGCTCGCCGCGGCCGCCGGCCTCATCATCGCGCTGCGGGGCCCGGCCACCCATGACGGAGGCGCCGACGGCGACCCCGTCATCGGCGCCGACGTCGTGCGCGCCAAGGGTGAAGCGCCCCGGGTGCTCGTGCACGGCAAGCGCGGCGACGTCGTGCGCCCCCTCGGCGCCGGCGACGTCGTCTTCGCCGGCGACCTGCTGCGCATCGACGTCGGCACCGTCGGTCCCCGCCACGTCGGCGTCGTCGGCATCGACCACGACGGCATCGCGGCCTGGATCCCCGCCGGCGGCGACGCCCTCGTCGTGGCGGGCGGCGCCCCGGCCCCGCTGCCCGAGGCGGTGACCCTCGACGAGGCCCCCGTTGCCGGCACCCTCAAGGTGGTGGTGTGGTCCTGTGACGCCCCCATCGCGATGGCGGCCCTCGTGACGGCGACGTCGACGCAGACGGTGCCGACGGGCTGCGCGAGAGAGACCCTGTCGCTGCAGCGGCCCGGAGGTGCAGCCACGCCATGAGCCGGCGCCCGCCGTCCCTGTGCCCCGCTCCCGGCGCGCTGCTGCTCGCGGCGTTGCTGTGGGCGTGTCTGGCGTCGACTTCGGCGCTGGCCGAGCGGCGCTTTGCCGTGATCATCGGCCACAACGAGGGACAGCCGGGCGAGGTGCCGCTGCGCTACGCCGAGCGCGACGCCACGCGGCTCGGTGAGACGCTGCTGCAGGTGGGTGGCTTCCGCCCCGAAGACGTCCTCGTGCTGCGCGGCGACGACACCGCGACGGTTCGGCGGGCCCTGCTCACGATGAACGACCGCATCCGCGCCACCGGCAGGAGCGACGCCCTGCTCATGGTGTCCTTCAGCGGCCACGCCGACAGCGACGCCCTGCACCTCGGCGGGGAGCGCCTCGAGCTCGAGGAGCTCGAGACCATCGTGCGCGGCTCCGCGGCCTCGTTCCGCCTGCTGGTGCTCGACGCCTGTCGCAGCGGCGCCCTCACCCGGGTGAAGGGTGTCACGAGCGCGCCGACCTTTCCCCTCGACGGCGCGACGTCGTCATCGGGGCCGGGCTCCCCGGGCGGCGACGTCGCCGAGGGCTACGTGGTGCTGACGGCCGCCGCCGCCGGCGAAGACGCCCAGGAGAGCGAGAAGCTCCGGGGGTCCTTCTTCACGCACCACTTCATCTCCGGCCTCCTCGGCGCCGCCGACGAGAACAAGAACGACGAGGTGAGCCTCGACGAGGTCTACCGCCACGCCTTCCGCGAGACGGTGCGCTCGTCGTCGGCGACGCTGGCCGGGACCCAGCACCCCACGTTCCGCTACGACGTGCGGGGCAAGGGCGACATCGTGCTGTCGTCGTTCCGGGCGGCCGGGACGCGCCTTGGGGCCCTCGACCTGCCCGACGGGCTCGACACGCTGCTCTTCGACGAGGGCGGCGACGTCGTCGCCGAGGTCCGGGCCGGCAACGCGCGGCGGGTGCGCCTGCTGCCGGGCCGCTACCTCGTGCGCGTGCGCGGCCGCGACGTGCTCTACGACGGCGACGTCACCGTCGACAGCGGCGTCCCCCGGCCCCTCGACCTCTCGACGCTCGCCCGCAGCGAGTACGCCCGCCTCGTGCGCAAGGGCGAGGGCGAGCGCAGCGTCGTGCTGTCGCCGCGGCTCGGGGTCGTCGGCCACAGCCCGTGGTTCGGCGGCGGCGGCGCCTGCCACGGCGGCGGCCTCGCGGTGCCCTTCGAGTCCCGCTACCTCAGCGTCATCCCGCGCCTGTCGACGTGCGTGGCGACGTGGGAGAACGAGTTCCTCGCGGCCACCGAGCTGGAGGGCAGCGGCGACATCGCCCTCGCCCACGTCTTCGACCTCCCCGTCGTCAGCCTCGCCGTCGGCGCCACCGGCGGCGTGACCCTCATGCAGCAGCAGTTCACGACGACGGGGAAGGCGCCGACGCTGACGTCGGTGTGGCCCACCATCGGCGTGATGGGGGAGCTGTCGCTGCCCCTGCCCTTTGGTCTGGCCCTGTCGGGCGGTGTGGAGGCCCGCACGGCGGTCCTCACGCCCCTCGGATCTCCCCACACCGCCACGCCCCTGGTCGTGGGCTGGCATACTTCCCTCGGATGGACCCTGTGAGCGCCCACGACCGTCCGCATCGACGACGTCACCGCCGCCCCGTCGTGGTGGTGGTGGCGCTCGGCGCGCTCGCGTCGGGCTGCGATCCGGGCGACGTCACCGACACCGTGAAGCGCCTCGCCCTCACCGAGAGCGACATCGCGGTGTCGCCGCCGACCATCGACGACGTCGCCGGCCTGCACGACGCGCTGCAGGCCCACTGCGTCGGCGATGACGTCCCGGCGACGCCGCCGCCGCTGCCGCCCGCGGTGGCGCCCGTCGACGACCTGCCGGCCCGCTGCGACGTCGAGGACCGCCTCGCCCGCCTCGAGGCGGTCTGCGGACCCCTCACGCCGTCGTCCGTCGAGGAGGGTGACCTCGACGCCCGCCTCGCCGGCTGCGCCAGCGGCACCACCTGCCTCGTCGCGCTGCCGCCCGGCACGCACACCGGCGGCCAGACCCTCGGCTGCGTCGTCCTGCAGGGCGAGGGCCGCGCCGACGACACCATCGTGCGCGGCACCCTGTCCTTCAGCGGACCGGCGGTCGCCTCGCGGCTCTCCGTCACCGACGAATACGGCGCGGTGTCGACGACGGCGGACCTGCTGCTCTCCGACGTCGTGCTCGTGGGCGGCTATGAGGGGCTCGGGCTGTCGTGGGATCAGGAGATCGACGTCGCCCTGTGCCGCTCGCGGGTGAGCGCAGGCTACGCCGGCGTCAACCAGTCCTGGGGCAGCCGCCGCGTCACCGTCGCCGGCAACAGCATCGCCGCCTGCTACGAGGCGACGTCGGCGAACTGGGGCAGCTCGCTGCAGCTCGTCAGCCAGAACCTGCTCTTGAGCGACGTGGTGGGCGCCTCGATCCACCAGAGCCCCGGTATCGTCATCGTCGGCAACGTCATCGCCGCCACCGTCGCCGCCGTCGACATCTTCGCCGCCGACAACCTCGGCGACGACCCCTACGAGCCCGACGTCGAAGACATCCTCGTGCGCGGCAACACCGTGGTGCGGGGCGCGATGCCGTCGTCGGATCCGGCGCGGAACATCATCGTCGAGTAGGCGTGACGGACCGCACAGGGCCGCCTTGCCCGGATCTGCGCGCCGCGAACCAGACACTGCAGAACGCACGCCCCGCACGACGGATGGGACGGCGGCGCGCGTCGGGAGCACTGCACGATGAAGAAGACGACGACGAAGACGATGACGAAGACCCTCGGCCTCGGCGCCACCCTCGGTCTGTGCGCCGGCCTCACCGCCTGCGGCGACGGATCGCTGTTCTCGACGAGCGACGGGCCGCTGCAGCGGGTGGCCCTGCCGGCCGGCATCGCGGCCGCCCTCGACCTCGAGGAGAACCTCGCGGTGCAGGCGCCCGGCATGGACGCCAGGGACCTCGCCGCGTTCCAGGCCGTCTGCAACGACGAGGCGCTCGGCAACGGCGACGACTTCTCGGTGATCCCGCCGACGCCGACCCTGCCGGCCTTCGGCACCGAGGCGCTGCTGTGCGATGAGGCCGCCCGCATCGAGGCCCTCGTCGCCCGCTGCGGCCCGCTCACCCCGACGACCGGCGCGACGCTCGCCGAGCACATCGACGCCTGCGTGCCGGGCACCACCTGCCACATCGTGCTGCCGGCCGGTGACTTCGACGGCGACGTCGGCATCGGCTGCGCGGTCCTCGAGGGCGCCGGCGACGCGACCCGCATCCACGGCACCGTGAGCGCCGCCGACGCCATCATCGCCCGCGTCGCCATCGACGCCGAGTACGCCGCCATCGGCCCCGTCGGCGACCTCCTCGTGAGCGAGGCCGCCCTGCGCGCCGGCTACGAGGGTCTGCAGGTGAGCTGGGGCGCCGACGTCGACGTCACCGTCTGCCGCTCGCGCATCGCCGCCGGCTACTCGGGCGCGTCGCAGTCGTGGGACAGCCAGCGCCTCAGCGTCGTGCAGAGCGCCGTCGCGTCCTGCTACGAGGCCGTGGCCACGTCGTGGGGCAGCCAGCACCTCCTCGTGCAGGAGAACGTGCTCCTCGCCGGCTACTCGGGCGTGAACATCCACCAGTCCCTCGCCTCCGTCGTCGTCGGCAACACCATCTTCAGCGGGCATGAGGCCGTCGGCATCACCTCGTGGGAGGACGTCGACACCACCGACCCCTACACGCCGGACGTCGAGGGTGTCTTCGTCAGCGACAACGCCATCGTCGGCGGCACGCTGCCCGAGAGTCAGCTGGACCGTGACATCATCGTCCAGTGACGGCGGACGATGCGCCCCAAAAAACAAGACGCCCCGCTGCACGCGGGGCGTCTTCGTCATCACGTTTCGTCGTCGTCGTCAGCCCTTGAGCAGGCGCGACCACAGCGGGCGCGTGACGCGCAGGGCGAGGAAGGTCAGCGCCGGGCCGGTCTTCTTCTTCGAGGCGAGGAACTTGAACTGTCCCTCGAGGAACTTCGGGCTCAGGAAGGCGTTGGCGAGGGCGACGGACTCGCGGGCGTTGACGGCCTTCAGCTCCTCCTTCGTGGCGCCGCCGCGGAAGGAGCGGGCCTTGCCCTCGGCGATCCACTGCTCCGCCAGCTTCTGCGCCTCGGCCATCAGCGCGTTGTCGGCGACGACGTGGGTGATGAGGCCGGCCTCCCTGGCCTCCTTCGCCGTCGGGGTGAAGCCCTCCTTGCCGAGCATGCGCTGCGCGGTGGCCTCCCCCATGAGGCGGGCAAAGTGCACGCTGGAGCAGCCCTCGGGTGGCACACCGAGGCGGTGAAACGGCGTCGAGAACGTCGCCGACTCTGCCGCCATGACGCCGTCGCACAGCGTCGCCGACGTCACGGTGGCACCGATGGCCGGGCCGTTCACCGCGATGAGGATCGGCTTTGGAAAGTCGAGGAACATGTCGAAGAGGGCCTGGTTGTGGCGGATGATCTCCTGCCGCAGCTTCTCCGGATGCCCGAGCGACAGCGTGCCACCGAGGTTCACGCCGGCGCTGTAGTAGCGGCCGGTGCCGGTGAGCACGACGACGGCGGTGCCCGCATCGGTGGCCGCCTTCGACAGCGCCGCCTGCAGGGCCCGCATCATCTCGTTGGTCCAGCCGTTGAGGCGACGCGGGTCGTTCATCGTCAGCGTCGTCACGCGGTTCGTCGTCGAGGACAAAAGCAGGTCGGGGCGCTCGGTGCTCATGCGCCGTCGGTAGCCGCCCTCCCCGCGCCGGGCAACGCCCGATGACGCAGCGTGGCGAATGGGTCAGGCTCGCCGCCATGCCCCGGCCCGAGCTGCCCCCGCGCGCCGCCCTCGTCGACAACTTCGCGGACCTCGTCGCCCGGCCCTTCGTCGATGGCAGAAACGCCCTGTGCCTGCCGCGCGCCCTCGACGGCGACTTCGGCGAGGTGGCCCGCCTCGTCGGCGCGCAGATGGGCGACGACGACGACCTCGTCGTCATCGACGACGACGTCCTGCGCACGCTGCCCCTGTCACCCGCTGGACGGCGCGCCGCCGAGCACATGCGCGAAGATCATGCCCGGCTCGCGGCACTCGGCGGGGACCCGACGTTGAACTGCATCCGCGCCTACGCCCGCGACACGCGCGGGCTGCCCATCGCCACCGACGTGATGTCGTTTCACGTCGACCGGGCTCCCATCGAGGTCGACACCTTTCTCTGCACCTATCACGGCGACAGCTCCCTCATCCTCGACAACGACGACGCCGTCTTGCGCCTCGACGACGACGGCGCCCGCGAGCGCCTGCGGATCGCGTCGGGCTGCAGCGATGACGAGGCGTTTGTCGGGTTCCTCCGCGACGGCAGCTTCGACCTGCACTACCGCGCCGTCGAGCACGCCCGCGAGTGGTCCTGCGGGGTCGGCGCCCTGTGGAAGCTCGCGGTGGCCTGGCCCGGCAGTCCGGTGCCGCCCTGCATCCACCGGGCGCCGTCGACGATGTCGGCCGATCCGCTGCGCCTGCTGCTCATCTGCTGAGGGGCCTCACGGGCGGATGCCGGCGCGGCCCGCGTAGTGGGCACGCGCCACCGCGCGCCAGGCCCGCCACCTCGGCTCCTGCACGTGGCTCATGGCGAAGGCGTCGCCGCCGACATCGATGCCCGTCTGCCCCAGCACGACGTCGAGGGCAGCGTCGCGGTCTTCGGGCGTGAGGTCGAGCAGCAGCGCGCCGTGGTTCCGGCCTTCGGCGACGACGCTGACGTTGCCGGCCTCGCCGGGATCGAAGGCCACCGCCGTCCACGGGTCGAAGCCGCCGTAGACAAAGACGATGTCGTCGTGGGCGAGCACGCGCTGCTGCACCTCCTGCATCATCGCGCCGCCGTCGTACGTCGGCAGGGCAAAGGGCAGCGCGGCGTCGAGGTAGGCCGCGAAGGGGCCCTTGTCGATATCGCCGATGTATCCGTCGAGGTGCGCCGAGTACTGATCCGGCTGCCCGAGCTCATGCTGCACCTGATGGGAGTAGGACACGTAGGACGTCGGCAGGTCGATGACCGAGCCGGCAAGGTTGAAGTTGAGCCCCAGCTCGGCGGCGGTGCCCGCCGGGTCGGCGTTTGGCACATAGAAGGCCGTGTCGTCGCAGCCGTTGCCGAACTGCCAGAAGCCCCATTCCAGGGTGGCGATGGCGGCGGCGTAGTAGGCCTCGAGCTGGGTGACGCTCAACGTCGGGGAGGCCTCCTGCATGATCGGGATGAGGTCCGCCCGCTGCAGCGCCGCGTTCTCCTGATAGGCGCGGACCGCCCCCCGACAGCCGGGGTCGCCGATGTCGTCGAGAAATGCCTGTCCCCGCGGGTCGTTGATGGCAAAGGAGATCGGCGCGACGTAGGCGACCACGGCGTCGACGTCGTCGGGGTACAGCACGTGGTGGAACACGCTCGTCATGCCGCCCTTGCTGTGGCCGGTCTCGAGCCAGGCGTCGCCGTAGAGTCGCTTCAGCAGGGTGACGATGCGGTGGTGGTCGGCCGCCGCCTGCGCCACTGTGAGGTGCTCCCAGTCCGCCGGCTCGAGGTCGTCGGGCATCGAGGTGCCGAAGAAGCGGTGCTCGACCTGCAGCTGGTTGGCCGCGAGCATCGACGTGAGCTCCTCGGGAAGCTGGGTGTAGCCGTCAAAAAGCATGTAGCCCGTCGGGTTCAGCACCATCGGCGAACGCGTGTGGCGATGCACCAGCACGGCCCGCTGCAGGAAGGTGCGACCGTCGGGTGCGTCGTGATCGAGGGGCTGCTCGATGAACAGCTCGAAGGCGAGCGTCGCCGGGTCCTCCGCCGTGAGGGGGCTGACGCCGACGACGCCGACCTCCCGCAGCGCGGCCTCGAGGGCGACGGGATCGTCGACGCCGAGGTCGAGGTCGAGGGGCGGCGCCGGCTCCGCCGGCTCCTCGCGGTCGCGGCGGCTCGGCGCGATGACGGGGGGCTCCACACAACCGGCGGCCACCGCCGCGCACAGTCCCCACACCATCCACGTCCACTGTCGTGTCGCCGGGCTCGTCATGGCGGAGACGTTCCAAGTGACATGCCAGAGGCCGCGGCGCAGCCGGACGCGATCGGCGACGCAGGCGGCGGCGTCAGCGATGCGATCTGCACACCGCAGGCCTCGATTGCACAGCGGCGCTATCGGCCGCTCGGGACGCCGGGGACGGCCGCGAGCGCCGTGACGTCCCGCCGGTTCACGCGCGCAGCTCGTCGAGGAAGCTGCGGTCCAGCGCCGGGTCGCCGAAGTCATCGATGGGGCTGCCGTCGTCCTTGCGGACGCCGACGGCGCTGGCGATCGAGTTGAGCAGGCGCCCGTGGTTCGGCGCGGTGCTGCCCGGCGTGAGCTCGACGTACTGACCGGTCTTCATGAATCCCCCCGCACCTCCGGCGAGGATCCACGGCACGTTGCGCACGGCGTGGGGCGGGCCCGAGGCGTTGTCGTTGTACCAGACGGCCAGGCCCCGATCGAGGAGGGTGCCGCCGTCGGGCATCGGCCACTCGGCGAGCTTGTCGAGGAGGTGCTTGAAGGTGCGGCCGAAGTGACGGTCGACGAAGTGGTGCTGCAGGTCGGCGCCCGCGATGACCTCGCCGTCGCCGCCGTGGCTCAGCCGACGGTGCGAGATGAAGTGGTAGTTCTCCATCACCGCGCCGGTGTCGAGGTTTCTGTAGCGCGTGAAGCCGTCGTTGCCGACGCCCACCTGGATGGCGACGGAGCGCGTGAAGCCACAGGCAATCGCGATGGCGGCGATGTCCATGTGCAGCCGCGCCGTCTGCAGCGTCTCGTCGCCGTCGGTGGAGTCGAAGCCCGGCGCCTGCTCGGCGAGGAGGCGTTCTTCGTCTTCGCTCATGCGACAGCCGACGCGGACCTCGACGTCGCGGATGGCCTGCTGGTGCAGCTCGAGCCGACGCTTGTCGGCCTGCGACAACGCGGGGTTGCCGAGCAGGCGGCCAAACTGCCCGCGCACGAGGTCGTTCACACTCTGGCCGCGGCGCACGAGGCGCTCGGTGGCCTCGGGCGAGAGGCCACCGGCGGCGCCCACGAGCGTCTGGTAGGCCGTGAGCGGGTTGTGCAGCGCCGAGCGCCGCACGCCGGCACCGCGATACGAGATGCAGGGCCCGTTGAGCCAGCCGCCGCCGCGACCGGCGTACATGAAGAGGCTCTCGCGGCCGCCATCGTTGAGGGCGCGGCCGATGCGGTGATCGATTGACTCGCCGGCCGCCTCGGCGCTGCCGCCGGCGCCGTCGACGACGGGAGGCCGGGCCGTCAGCGCGTGCAGGGCGCCGGCGGCGTGGCCGTCGCCCCAGTTGTAGCTGCCGTAGTTCACGTTCTTCAGGATGAGCAGCTTCGAGCGATACGCCGACAGCTCGTCGACGGCGCGGTCCGCCATCGACTCCGCCGTGAGGGCGCCGAGGGCGCGCGGGAAGAAGCGCTCCGGCTCGCTGCCGCTCTGCTGGGCGACGCCGTTGGCCTGACGGAAGAACACCGCGAAGCCGTCGCCGACGGCCTGCTGCGCGCGCGCCTTCTTCGGCGCGAGCCCCTCGAGGAAGGGCAGCGCGAGGGCGACGCCGCCGAGGCCGCGCAGCATGCGGCGGCGGGTGAGGGTCTGCAGCCCGTGGGGCGTCGGGGTCGGCGTGGTCTGCGGGGTCTTCACGGCTGGCCCTCCACGGAAAGCTCGACGGGGGAGCGCAGGCGGAAGCCCGGGCTCAGGAACATCGACACGAGGACATCCTCGAGGCTGTCGCCGTCGCGCGAGGCGTCACCGAGGCGCGCGGTCCAGACGTCGTCCTCGAGGTGGTTCGCGCGGCCGAGGCTCGCCTCGATGAAGTGCTTCGCGAGGCACACATGCGCCGCGCGGCTCGCCGCGAGCTGGTCGGCGAGGTCGACGGCGCCGGCGACGCTGACGACGTCGTCGAGCAGCGGCGCGGTCGCGGTGTCGATCGGCAGTCCGCGGTCATCGGCGCGGACGCGGCCGACGGCGTCGTAGTTCTCGAAGGGGAAGCCGAGCGGGTTGATGTAGGTCGCGTGACAGGCGTTGCAGCTTGTGCCGGGCTGCTGGGTGTGACGCTCGACGAGCTGGCGGTTGCTCTCCTGCGCCTCGGCGGGCGGCAGCGGCGGGATGGCGTCGGGCGGCGCCGACAGCGGATGGCAGAGGATGTTCTTCGCGAGAAAGACGCCGCGGTGGATCGGGTCCGGGTCCGACGACGTCGCGAACTGCGCGAGAAACCCGAGGTGCGTGAAGATGCCCCGACGCGAGGACGGATCGAGCTCGGCCCGCACGAACTCGGCACCGAAGGCGCCCTCGAGGCCATAGAGCGGCGCGGTGTCGGCGTTCACGAAGGTCGACGTCGACGTGAGCAGGTCGCCGTAGCTGCCGCCCTCGTCGAGGATGGCGGCGATGAAGCGGCGGTTCTCCTCGCGCGCCAGGCGGCCGAGGTCGACGGGCACATCGCCAAAGAGTTCGCGCGAGGGCTCGACGTCGTCGAGCTTCTTCGCCTCGAGGACGGCCTCGAAGACCCGCTCCAGCTGGGCCTTCGCCCGCGGCGAGGCGAGCAGCCGACGCACCTCGCGCTCGAGGCCGGCGTCGTCGACGAGGCTGCCGTCTTCGGCGGCGGCGAAGAGCGCGTCGTCGGGCATCGTGTTCCACAGGGCGTAGCTCAGGCGGCTCGCCATCGTCGTCGCCGACACGCGGGCGAGCTCGCCGTCGGTGGGCTCGAGTTCGAAGCGATAGAGGAACCGCGGCGACTGCAGCAGGCCCTCGAGCAGCAGGCGCACACCGCCGACGAAGGGGTCGGCGAGGTGCTCGTCGTACGCCGTCTGGCCGGTGACGAAGAGGGCCTGCAGGGCGGCGACATCTTCGGCGTCGACGTCGTCGGGCAGCACGCGGAAGGCGCGGGGCACGAGCGCCGCGATCAGGCTCGCGCCGCGCTCGTCGAGGGAGCGGCTCGTATCGGCGGCGCCCCCGGGCAGGATGGCGGCGAGGCGGGCGGGGTCGGTGGCGACGTGGGCGGCGACCAGGGCCGACGCGCGCGCGAAGCCCTCCTGCTGGGTCTGGTCGACGCCGAGGGTGTCGGCGGGGTTGTCGAAGAGGAAGCCGGCGGGCAGCGCGTCCTGGGGCAGCTCCGACGAGAAGCCGGTGGGCTCGGGCAGGCGCAGGAGGTCCTGCACGGTGTTTTCCCACTGGGCGAGCGTGAGGCGGATGGCGCGGGCGTGGGGCGCCGGCTGCTCGAAGCCCTCGGGCACCACCGGCGGCGGCGTCGTCGACACCGGCCCGTTCAGCTCGGGCAGCGTCATCACGGTGTCGCAGCCGGCGAGGACCATCGCGGCGAGGGGGAGCGCGCGCCATCGCGTCATGTGCAGCGACCTCCAGGTGGGGACCCCGCTGTGGGGAAACACCCAACGACATCGTCCCACATGAAAGAACCGCGCCAGCAGGCACAGCGGCGCCGACGGCATGGCGATGCGGTCGGGCGAAGGGAGTGTGGCCTCGACGCCACAGGGGATCTGGGGAGCGGGCACCCCACATCGGTCATCCGGTGGAGGGCGCGACTCCACACGTCATGGCGCAGCACCGATGGCGCAGCGGCCCACGGCGCAGACGGCGCGGGCCCCGCAGAGGGTGTCGTCGAAGACGAGCGGACAGATCCCCATCTCGCCGACGGTGGCACGGCCGACGGCGTCGGCGCGCACGGCCAGCATACTGCCGGGCTCGCAGGCACAGCTGTCGACGAGCAGCACGCAGTCGCTGTCGACGACGCAGAAGGTGTCGGCCGTGGGCAACACGATGTCGCTCTGCAGCGACGCCGATCCGCATGCCGACAGCGCCAGGCCCGTCGACACCAGCGACCACGCCTTCAACCACCCACGAAACGCCATGGTGTACCCGCGAGGTCGCTGTAGCAGGCTCGGCCATCGATCGCGACCGTGTCGACGTGGTAGCGACGCGCATGACGACCACGCCGCTGCTCCTGACCCCCTCTGGCCTGCCGCGCGCCCGCGCCCTTGGCGTGCCCTTCACCGGCACCCCCGGCCCGCACAACAGCATCACCGACGTCGCCGGCGTCCGCGTCGGCTACCGCACCCTCATCCGCGGCGACGCCGTGCGCACCGGCGTCACGGCGATCCTGCCCCGGGGCCACGATGGCGTTGGCGTCCCCGTGCACGCCGGCGTCCACAGCCTCAACGGCAACGGCGAGATGACCGGCTTCGTCTGGGCCGAGGAGTGTGGCCGCGTCGAGAGTCCGATCGTACTCACCAACACCCACAGCGTCGGCGTCGCCCACGACGCCACGATCCGCTGGATGCGCCGGCACAACGCGACGACGCCGACGTGGGTGCTGCCCGTGATCGCCGAGACCTTCGACGGCACCCTCAACGACGTCGAGGGCCACCATGTCACCAGCGACGACGTCTTCGCCGCCCTCGACGCGGCCCACGACGGCCCCATCGACGAGGGCAGCGTCGGCGGCGGCACCGGCATGGTCTGCTACGAGTGGAAGGGCGGCTCGGGCACGGCGAGCCGCGTCGTGGCCCTCGGTCCGCCGGGCGGACCGGCCCAGCACCACGGCGTCGTCGGCGCCTTCGTCCAGGCGAACTTCGGCCGACGCATCCACTGCCACGTCGCCGGCGTGCCCATCGGTCGCTGGCTCGTCGACGCCGCGGCGCCGGTGCCCGACGAGCAGGGCTCCATCATCGTCGTCGTCGCCACCGACCTGCCGCTCGTGCCGCACCAGCTCAAGCGCCTCGCGAAGCGTGCCGGCCTCGGCATCGGCCGCAGCGGCAGCATCGCCGGCCACGGCTCGGGCGACATCTTCGTCGCGTTCTCGACGGCGCACGGCGACTTCCTCGCGCCGGCCTCGACGCACGGCTACGGCCCACGCCCGCTCACCGCCGTCCCCGACGACGCCCTGAGCCCGGTCTTTGGCGCCGGCGTCGAGGCCGTCGACGAGGCGATCCTCAACGCGCTGACGGCCAACACGACGATGCGCGGCAAGGACGGCGTCGTCGTTCCGGCGATGCCCCACGACGTCGTCCGGCGGGCGATGGCGGCGCTGCCGGCGCTGAAGGCCGCGACCCTCGGCTGACGCGCCCCGCGGCGCGGCGGCATCACACCTGGACATACCCGTGTCGCAGGCCTCCGCCGCGCCCGGATGCGATCGGATCGCATTGCATTTTTCGTATTTGTTTCTAGATACGAAATATCGCGCCGCTGGAGTGTCCCATGGTCCGCCTGCCCCGCCCGTCTGCCGTCACCCTTGCGCTGGCGCTCGCCGTCGGGGCCACCACCACCGGCGCCTGCGCGCCGAAGGAGACGAGCACCGTCGTCGTCGAGCGCCGCGACGTGCGCGAGACGGCGGTGGCCTCGGGCCGCGTCGTCGCCCCCGCCCGCATCGAGGTCGGCGTCGTCTCTGCCGGCGTCGTCGCCGAGGTGAAGGCCAGCGAGGGGCAGACGGTGAAGGCCGGCGACGTGCTGCTGCGGCTCGACGACCGCGTCGAGGTGGCCGCCGTCGCCCAGGCCCGCGCCGCTGTCGCCCAGGCCCGCGCCCGCCTCGTCGAGGTGCGTGAGCTGCAGCGGGGCCGCGCGCAGGCGAATCTGATGGCCGCCGACGCCGAGCTGCAGCGCGCGCAGAGCACGCTCACCCGCACGAAGAAGCTCGCCGACAGCGGCGCCAGCACCGCCGTCGACCTCGAGGGCACAGCGACCGCCCTGCAGCTCGCCCAGGCGAAGCGCGACGCCGCCGCCGTCGACGTCGCCGCCAACGCCGACGGGGGCGCCCAGGTCCGCCTCGCCGAGGCCCAGGTGGACGCCGCCGCGGCCGCGCTGCAGACCGCCGAGGCCCGCCTCGCCCAGACCCGCGTCACCGCCCTCACCGACGCCATCGTCCTGCAACGCAAGGTCGAGCCCGGCGAGGCGGTCTTTGCGGGGCGCACGCTCATGGTGCTCGGCAAGACGAGCGACGCTGCGGCCTCGCGCATGGAGATCGTCGTCGAGCCCGACGAGAAGAACCTCGCCGTCCTCGCCGTGGGCCAGAGCGCCGACTGCGCCGCCGACGCCTTCGTCGATCGGCCGTTTTCCGCCACCGTGAAGGAGATCTCGCCCCTCGTCGACCGGAACCGCGGCACCGTCGAGGTACGCCTCAGCGTGCCCGAGCCGCCGGCGTTCCTGCGGTCCGACATGACGGTCTCCGTCGAGATCACGACCGGCGAGAAGAAGAACGCCCTCGTCGTGCCCCTCGCCGCCGTGCGCGACCTCGCCACGAAGAGCCCGTTCGTGCTCACCATCAAGGACGGCGTGGCGGAGAAGACCCCCGTGACCCTCGGCGCCCGCGGGAGTGATGTCGTCGAAATCCTCAGCGGCCTCGCCGACGGCGCCGTCGTCGTGCAGGACCCGAAGGTGAAGGCCGGCGCGAAGGTGAAGCCGTCATGATGAGCGGACCATCGTTCCCGCTGCAGGTGGCGGTGCGCTTCCTCAAGGAGGGGCGCACCCAGAGCGCGCTCATTCTCATCGGCGCCGGCGTCGGCGTCGCCGTGCTCGTGTTCCTGTCGTGTCTCATCACGTCGCTGCAGAACAGCCTCATCACCCAGACCCTCGGCAGCCAGGCCCACATCGTCGTGCGGCCCCCCGACGAGGTGGTGAGCCCGGTGCGCAGCGAGCAGGCGCTGCGCAGCGTCGAGAAGGCCGCCCAGCGCCTCACGCCCATCGAGCAGTGGCCGCGCGTCCTCGACGCCGTCAAGGGCACCCCCGGCATCGTCGCGACGTCGCCGGTGGTGTCGGGCAGCGGTCAGGCCCTGCGGGGTCTCGCCAAGCGCGCCGTCACCGTGCGGGGCATCGTGCCGGAGTCCTTCGACGGGATCATCGACCTGAAGGGCCGCATGAAGCAGGGCACCTGGCAGGTGAGCGGCGATGGCTGCCTCGTCGGCACCGAGCTCGCCCGCGAGCTGGGCCTCGCCGTAGGCGACCGCACCCGCATCCTCGTCGACGATGAGCACAGCAGCACCTGTCGCGTGCAGGGCATCTTCGACCTCGGCGCCAAGGACGTGAACCTGCGCTGGGTGCTCGTGCCGTTGCGTCAGGCCCAGACGCTCTTTGCGCTGGATGGTGGCATCTCGATCATCGAGGCCCGCGTCGACGACATCTTCGCCGCCACCGCCGTCGCCGCCGACATCACCGCCCGCACCGGCCTCGTCGCCGACAGCTGGATGACGCTCAACGCCCAGCTCATGGTGGCGCTGCAGTCGCAGGGCTCGTCGTCAGACATGATCCAGTTCTTCGTCATTGTCGCCGTCGCCCTCGGCATCTCGTCGGTGCTCGTCGTCAGCGTCGTGCAGAAGAGCAAGGAGGTCGGCATCCTGCGCGCGATGGGCGCCAGCGCCTCCCAGATCCAGCGCGTGTTCCTGTGGCAGGGCGCCATCGTCGGCCTCAGCGGCTCGCTCCTCGGCACCGCGATGGGCCTTGGCCTGCTGGGCCTCTTCAAGATGGCGCCCCTCACCTTCACCATCGAGACGCCGCCGGCCCTCATCATCCGCGCCTGCGTCATTGCGCTCGTCACCGGCCTCGTCGCCGCCGTCGTCCCCGCCCGCCGGGCCGCGAAGCTCGACCCTGCCGTCGCCATCCGGAGCTGACCATGTCGACACCGAACGCGACGACAACATCGAACGCCACGACGACGACCGGCGGCCCGCAGCGGCCCACCGACGCCGCCACGCCGGTGATGCGACTGCGCGGCCTCACCAAGGACTTCGGCGAGGGCGAGACGTTGGCCCGGGTGCTCAAGGGCATCGACCTCGAAATCGGGCGTCATGACTTCGCGGCGCTCATCGGCCCTTCCGGCTCCGGCAAATCAACGCTGCTCAATATTCTCGGCCTGCTCGATCGGCCGACGGCCGGCCTCCTCGAGGTCAACGGCATCGACGCCAGCGGCTTCGACGACGCGGCCCGCACCACGCTGCGCGGGCAGACCCTCGGCTTCATCTTCCAGTTCCATCATCTGCTGCCGGCGTTTTCGGCCCTCGAGAACGTGCTGATGCCCATCCGCGTCGTGCGGCCGCTGACGAAGGCCGACGTCGACTGGGGCCGGCACCTCCTCGCCGAGGTGGGCCTCGCCGACAAGGAGAAGCGCAAGCCTGGCGAACTCTCGGGTGGTCAGCAGCAGCGCGTGGCCATCGCCCGGGCGCTGGCGCCGCGGCCGGCGTTGATCCTCGCCGACGAGCCCACCGGCAACCTCGACACCGAGAGCAGCGCCCAGGCCTTCGCCCTCATGGAGAAGGCCCATCAGGAGTACGACTGCGCCTTCCTCATCGTGACCCACGACCCGCGCATCGCCGCCCGCTGCCGTCGCGTCGTCGAGATCGTCGACGGCCGCATCCAGAAGGACACCGGCGAGCGCTGACGTCGCCGACGCGATGGGTCAGGGCGTGACCGGCGGTGCTGCACCGTCGACCGGCGCGGCCGCTTCGGCCTGGGCCTTCTCGAGCCAATCGGCAAAGCCGCAGGTCGCGAGCCCTTCTTCCCGGGCGGTGTTGCGCAGGATCGTCGGGCGATCGTTGGGATGGACCTGACCAAGGGCGTCCACGAGCTGGCGACCCTCCGTGGTCTTCATGCGCTCACCGGCCCAGCTCATGATCACCACCGGTCGATCGGCAGGACATCGGCAAACGCAGGCGCGCCCTCCGGTGCCGCACACAGGATGGCGAGGTCATCCTTGACGGTGGCGCAGCCGGCGGCCGCCAGCAGGGACAGGGCTCAGGTCAGGGCGAGGAGGGTCGTTCGGCGCATGGTCGGACGATTCCACGATTCGAGCGCGACGCGCCCGAATGGTCATCTTGATCCGGGCGCGAAGCGCGGCACCGGGCACCGGGGCGAACGGCAACGCGATACAGCACGGACCATGGACATCGACACCCTGCTCGCGCAGACGCCGCGCCATCCGCGCCGCATCGCCTGCCTCACCGAGGAGCCCACCGAGACCCTCTACCGCCTCGGCTGCGGCGACCTCGTCGTCGGCGTCTCGTCGTTCACACTGCGCCCCGAGCCCGCGCGCCACAAGCCGAAGGTGAGCTCGTTTCTCGACGCGAACTTCGATCGGCTGCTGGCCTTGAAGCCCGACCTCGTGATCGGCTTCTCGGATCTGCAGGGCGACATCGCGAAGGAGCTGGCGACGCGCGGTGTTCCCGTCGTCATCTTCAACCAGCGCAGCGTCGGGGAGATCCTGCAGACGATCCAGATGACGGGCGCTCTCGTCGGCAAGGACCGCGAGGCTGCCGCCCTCGTCGACGAGCTGGTGGCCGGTCTGCGTGACACAGCCGCTGCCGCCGCCACCCTGCCCCGACGGCCGAAGATCTTCTTCGAGGAGTGGGCCGAACCCACCATCTCGGGCATCCGCTGGGTCAGCGAGCTCATCGAGCTGTGCGGCGGAGACGACGTCTTCGCCCATACCCGCACGCGCCACGACGCGAAGGGCCGCTTCGTCACCACCGACGACGTCATCGCCCGGAACCCCGACGGCATCATCGCCTCGTGGTGCGGCAAGAAGGTGAAGCGCACGTCGTTTCCCGCGCGCTATGCGTCGACGACGGCGGTGCAGGACGACCAGCTCTACGAGATTCCGTCGGAGCTCATCCTGCAGCCCGGCCCGGCGGCGCTGACCGACGGCGTCGCCGCCCTGTCGCGCATCATCGGCGCCATCGCCCGCGGCGAACGGCTGCCGCCACGACCGGGCCCGCCCGACGACGACGAGTGCCGCCGCGGCGACCTCCCCGGGTGACCCTCACGCGTCGAGCTGGCGAACCCGCGAGCGCGAGAACGCCAGCGACACCAGCGCCTTGCCACCGCCGGCGATGACGAAGATGGCGGCGACCCCGGCGGTGCGATCGTGCAGCAGGCGGCCGACGAGGTCGGCGGCGTGGCCGGCGACGAGGTAGCCGACGGGCAGCGCCCCCCACGCCAGCATCCGCCGCAGCGCAAAGACCCGCACCTGCAGCGGCAGCGGCACGGCCTCCTGCCACAGCGCCTGCGACGCCGCGTTCGACACCGCGGTGCCGGCGAGAAACGCCATCGACCATGCCGTGACGCCGATGAGGCCGGACGACAGCCCCATGCCGAGCAACGCGAGCCCGCACAGGCCCTCGAGCACGAGCACCACCGTGGCCCGCGCGCGCCGCAGCGACAGGCCGATGGCGACGGCGACGCCGACCAACATGCCAGCGCCCGACACCGACAGACATATCCCCGCCGTCCGCGGGTCGGTCATCGACAACAGCAGCGGTGTCGACAGCGACACGCTCACGCCGCCGAAGAAGTACGAGCAGAAGGAGAAGCCCTGCAACGTGAGCAGCGCCGGCCGCACCCGGAGGAAGGCCCACGCCTCGCGTACACCGTCGACGATGGCGCTGCCGGCCGTCGTCGACGTCGTTGCCGCCGTCGGCGCCAGCAGCGCCGTCACGATCGCCACGACGAGCAGCGCCGCGTCGAGGCCCAGCAGACCGGCGGTGCCAAAGACGCCCACGAGGGCGCCGGCCACGGCGGGCGCAAGCACGTACTGGGCGACGGTGCCGAGCTGCAGCAGCGCCGCCGCCGTCGACAGCTGCGCCGGTGACACCAGCGCCGTCATCGCCTTGCCCCACGCCGGCCACTGCAGACCAAAGCCGAGGCCCGACAGGACGAGGAGCGCCGGCAGGTGCAGGCCGGGCGGGACATCGGCGAGCACGAGGCCGAGCAGGGCCAGCGTCGAGACGAGGGCGCAGAGGTTGGCGAGGACGAGCACGGACCTCGTCGACGGTCATCGGGCTGTTGAACAGATCGATGCCGCGACGATCGAGGCGGCCCGTCACCTGGTGGTGCCAATCGTGCTCGAGGCGTCAGCCGTCGTGGGCCACGTCGGTGACGACGGCGAGGACGCGGCCGACGACATCGTTGACCGCCTTCGACGTGAACAACGAGCGGTGCCCGCAGTCGTGCTGCAGCACGAACACCCGCACCGCCACCAGCGCCCATACCGGCATGAGCAGCACGGCGAACGCATCGAGGGCACGCATCCCGAGCGTGACGGCGGCGACGACGATGAGCGTGCTGCCGAACTGCCAGGCCCCCCACACGTCGTCGGAGGACCGGGCGCCGACGGCGAAGGCGCGGGTCTGCTGCAGGAGCTCGCGCTCGCGCGCATCCACCCGCGCGCTCACGGCAGCACCTGCGCCAGCGACGACGACGCCGAGTGCGTCAAATCGCGCAGGTCAGGCCGTCAGGTCGGGACACTGGCGTCAAAGCACGCAGTGCTGTCCGCATCCGCCTGCGGATATCCCCAGAAGAGTGCGGCCGACCGGACCACGGAAAGCGGCGCCGCCCGCCCTCGCCGTGACGCGGGAGCGGGCGGCCCGAACAGCGCGGCGCTGATGTCAGGGCGCGAGGCTGACCTGACCCTCGACGTCGAAGCGGACGGTGATGACGAGGGTCGGGTCGTTCAGGCCCTGCAGGGCGGGGGGCACCACGAAGGTGCCGGCGCCGTCGTCGACGAGGGCGGCCTCGGTGAGGGCGGCGCCCGTGCCGGCGACGTTGTCCTCGCCGGCGATGGCGGCGTTGGCGGCAGCGACGAGGCCTTCGGGGTCGTTCACGGCGGTGACGGGCGCCGCGAGAGAGCCGCCCTCGGTGGTGACCGTGAACATCCCGCTGGCGGCGTCGTTGGCGTCGCAGCTGCCGTCGCCGAGAGCGACGCAGCCGGCGTAGCGCTGCACGACGTCCTGCAGGATGCCGGTGACGTCGGGATCGTTGTCGCCCTCGACGTCGTCGACCATGGCGACGCTCTCGATGGTGGGCGTGATCGACGTGATCTCGACGCTCACGCTCTGGCCCTCGAGGCCGGCCTCGGCGACGGCCTCGTCGACGTCCTCGCGGATGCCGGCCATCGCGAGCAGGGTGCCCTGCCACGTCGACGACAGCGCGCAGGTGTTGGCGGCGGCGTTGTGCGACCAGGAGATGGTGGAGTCATCGCTCGGGTCGTCGGGCGTGCCGTTGTCGAGGACCTCGCTGCCCTCGTCGATGCAGTCGGGGCCGGGCGCGTGCAGCGACAGCCGGATGACGCCGTCAGACGACGTCTCGAAGGGGAACGAACAGCCCTGACAGCCAGACACGGCGAAGGCGAGGGCGAGGGGAATCGAAGCCAGGCGACGCATGAGGGACCTCCGTCGGGAAGCGTCCACCCCCACCCGCCGGGTCGCAAGCACGCCCGCGCGGCGCACCGCCGCGAGACAGACCGCCAGACCGACACCAGGCGACGAGGAGGTGCGTCAGGGCAGGGCGAGGACCCGCACGCGGCCATCCCACCCGCCGCTGCAGAGGGCCGCGCCGTCGTCGCACCCTCGGGGGCCATCGCCCCCGGGGTGCCGAGGTGACTGCCGGCGGCTCCCAGCGCTCACGCGCGGCAGCCGACAGGGGAAAAAGCACAAAGCCCGGATGGGACGCGTCGTCGACGTCATCACGGGTGACGAGCACGTCCTGCAGCGTGAGCGTCTGCCACGCCTGGACCAGCGGCTCCCACGGCGACAGCGGCGGCATCGCGTCGGCGAGGGCCTGCTGAAACGCGGCAGCACCGGTGAGCACGCGCCACGCCCCGTCGACGAAGAACAACGCGTCGGGCAGACCACCCACACCCGTGACGACCCACGTAAGGGGACCACGACGCTGCAGGCGCAGCGACCCCTGTGCCAGCCAGGGCGCGAGGGCCAGACGGCCGGCCTCGCCATGGGTGGCGACGACGTGGGCGACGACGTCGTCTTCGGCGCGGTCGGCATCACGGTGGGAGGACGTCATCGTCAGTCGACCCAGGGCCGGGCCTGCAGCACGCGGATGCGGTCGTTGTCGACGATGAACTCGACGTCCATGGCGAAGCCGCGGTCCTGCTGCGCACCCACCGCGCGCTGGAACTCGGGCGCTTCGCGCCCGAGTTGTCTTTTTGCTTCGAACGCCAGGCGTTCGAAGTGGGCCTGGATGACGTCGAGGGTCTGGCCGAGCTCCTGCTGCTGCGCCGGCGTGAGCACGGCCCGATCGGCGCGGCTCGCGTCGACGAGGTTGCTGTGGCGCAGCGTCTGCGGCTCGAAGCGGCCGGTGCGGGCGTCGGGCCGCAGCAGCAGCTCCTCGGGCACCGCGCCACCCTCGGGGCTCGTGACGGCGTCGTCGGTGGGCTGCACGTTGACGTAGTGGGCCACACCGTGGGGGTCGTAGATGTTCTTCGTCACGGCGACGCCGGCGGCGCCGTCGTGGTCGTAGCTCGGATGCACGAGCACGCCCATCGCCGTCGTCGCATGGTCGATGCGGTGGAACTCCCGCTCCTCGAACGCGCGGAAGCTCCACAGGCTCGACCACACATCCTTCATGACGTCGCTGAAGCTGCCCTTCTGGGCCGACTTTGGCGCCGCTGGATCCCAGGTGCGCGACGAGTAGAGGCCGGCGCCGTTGAAGCCCGGCAGGTCCTCGTTGTTGGTGCTGCTGCGCAGGCGCAGCGCGGTGCCCGGCGGAAACGACGCCTCGAGCGCCTTGAGCTGCTGCTGAAGCGCCGGCGGCAGCGGCGTGTCGCGCAGCTGACGACGGAAGTGCTTCAACTGATTGTGGCGGTACGTCTCGTCCGATTGGAAGCGCGGCTCCTGCATCATGGCCTTCGCCACGTCGTACAGGCCGCTTGCCTTCATGAAGTCATCGTAGAGGGCGAAGGGCACGGCCACGCCGTCCATGCGGGCCTCGGGCGGCAGGATGCGGGACAGCTCGGCGGCGTTGACGCTCTTGGCGCCGAAGGCCGGGAGATCCTTGAGGCCCACCTGCGACAGCGGCATCGGCGTCTTCACCGACAGGTCCCGCGGCGGCGTCGTCGTCGTCGTGGGTCGCAGCTTCTCGAGGTGGGCGCTGGCCTCCTGCGGGGTCGCTGCCCGGATGCTGTAGCCCTGCGCCGTCACCTCGAAGCGCACCATCGAGCCGATGAGCTTCTTCACGTCTGTGAGCTGGTCGGCGCCGTCGATGTACGCGTTGGGCGTGCCGTTCTGCTTCGCCTTGAGGTTCACATGGGACAGCGGCGTCTGCGGATCGAGCGTGATGACGCCGGCGGTGTGGCTCAGGTCGTTGGGCAGTCGGGAGAAGATGACGACGTCCTTTGCCGTCGGTGGCCGCGGGTCGCTGCCGTCGATGAGGCGCAGCACGCCGTAGCCCACGCCCTGGTTCAGCGGCGAGAAGCGCACATCGCCGAGGATCTCGCGGGTCTCCTTCACGGGTACGGCGAGGGCGCCGCCGCGGGCGACGTCGACCTGGCCCTGCCCGACGGGGTGGTAGACGAGGTCGCCCGCGAGGAAGGGCGCGCGCTCCCGCACGAGGCCCGCCGCCAGATCGACGAGCGGGGCCGTCATCGGGTCCGTCGGCAGGAACTGCAGCGCGTAGGTCGGCTTGCCGTCGGCGCCTTCGATGGCAACAACGCTGCCGCAGACGACATCCCGGTGCGGGTCGAAGTAGGCGCGGGCGTTGAAGGTGGCGAGGTCGTCCGCAGCCCCCAGCGCGCCCTTCGCGAACGCGTGGTGCAGCGGATAGGCGCCGGTGTTCATGAAGGCGAGCTGCGGCGACGACGTCTGTGCGCCGGTGATGATGAACTTCACCTCCCGCATCGCGCCGACGCCGGGCAGCTCGCCGGCCTTGCCGAGGGTGGCAAAGGTCGCCGCGTCGTCGAGGCGCTGCGCCCCCTCCCAGAGGGTGAGCTCCTTCTTCGCCGACCACGGCGTCGGTGACGTCGTCGGCGCCGACGACGTGCCGCCGAGCTGCTGCAGGCGCACGCCGAGGGCCGAGCCCTGCACCGAACGCGTCTGCGTCGCCTGCGACGCCGGGGCGCTGCCGCCGGTGTGCCGCGCGAGGGCCTGGCCCTTGTCGTCGTTGTGGGCCGTCCACTCCTGCAGGAGGGCGGCGCGGACCTCGGCCTCGGTGACGGGGGCGCGGCCGGCGACCCACGCCACGACGACGTCCTGCTCGGCGGGCGTGAGCTTCGCGGGCGGACGCGCGTAGAGATTCTTCGCGATCGTGTGCGTCAGCTCGACGACGCCACCAGGAGGGAGGATCCAGCCCACGGCCCGACGGTAGCGCGACGGCGCCGTCGGGCAATCGGGCGCGGTGTCCGATTCCGCCGGTGTCTGTGACGGGCGTCAGCGACACCGGTGGCAACGCGGGCACTCCGCGACAGCGGGGATTCACACTCTTGGGCTCCGCCCAAGAGTTTGAATAATCAACACTATTCGGGCGCGAAGCGCCCGAATTCCTGGCGCTTGTGCCAGAAATCCATGGGCACCTGAGAAGTGGAGGAGGGGGAGCGGCCGACGGTTCCTCCGTCGGCCGCTCCCCCTCCTCCACTTCTCAGAAGTACAGCTGCAGCTGGGTGCGCCCGAAGGCGCGGACCGGGCCCCCCTCGGGGCCGATGGCGCCGAGGTCGGTGTTGAGCTTCAGGTCGTGGCCGAGCCAGTAGAAGTTCACGCCGCCGGAGGCCTCCCACTCGGGGACGAGGGTCGGATCGTTCACCGCCATGCCGTCGAACTGGAGAGGCTGGGTGTGGGCCGCGCGGGCGACGAGCTCGAGGCCGCCGATGGTCATCACGCCGGCCTGGACGATGCCGCCGATGGCGGAGCGGGCGATGGGCTCGGGCGCGCCGTGGTCGTCGAAACCCACGCGACCCAGACCGGCGACGAAGAGCGAGAAGCCGCGCCACTTGAAGACGGCATCGACGGTGGCGTGGCCGTAGTCGAGCAGGCCCTCGCTGCCGTCCTTCTCGAGGATGCGCCCCGTCGTCGCCAGCACGCGGGTGGTGCGCACCGAGGTGCCGGCGGCGGCCGCGATCGCGAGGCCCGGCGACTCCCGGCGCTCGACGTCGCCCTCAGCGAGGTCGTCGAAGGCGCCGAAGGGCTGCAGCTGCACGCGTCCGACGGAGAGGAAGCCGCTGTTGGGCGTGGGCCGGTTGCGGCCGTCGCCGCCAAAGAGACCGGCCTGCACGACGAGGCGTTTGTCGAGGAGGCCCATGTGCATGAGCTGCAGGCCGATGTCGCGGTCGAGGGTCAGCTCGGTCATCGTGCGGGTGCGGTCGGCGAACTGCAGCGCCGACGACGACACCTGCCGCTGGCGGTCGAAGGGCACCTTCATCTGACCGAGGCGCAGCCCGACCCCGAGCGGCGCGTTCCACTGGACCCAGGCGTCGCGCACGATGATCGGGCGGTCGAGCTCGACGTCGTTCTGCGACATGCCGAGCTGCACGTTCCAGCGGATGACGTCCTGGAACATCATGCCCTTGAAGGCGAGGCGGGCGCGCCGCACGAGGAACTCGGCCGCCAGCAGGTCGTCGACGTCGTCGGAGGTCGGGTCGCTCGTCGCGGCAGCGCGGAGCTGGATGCGGGCGCGGGCGTTGAGGCTCCAGCTGCCGTCCTTCGCCCACAGCGTGGCGCCGTCGCCGGGCGCCGCGTACCACTGCAGCGCCGGACCGTGCGGATCGTTCTGCGGCGGCAGGGCCTTCTGCCCGGCCATCGGGACCGGCGCCGACGGGGCTGGCCCATCGGCCGCAGCGGAGGAGACGAGCAGGGCCACGGCGACGAGGACGGGCGACGTCATGCGCCTGCATTCGCAGAACAGGGGTCATGACGCGAGGCCCCGACACACGCGCGACATCGTCCCGTGGCATGGCTGTCACCGCCATGATGTAGGCCTTTCTCGCACCCCATCCTGCCTGCTTCGGTCCGAGACGAGGGCGCCGACGTCGGCGTGACGGGGGCCTTCTGCTATCACCGGCGACGATGTCCCTGCCCGACGCCATCGGCGGTTTGCGCGTCGACGCCCTCCTCGGTGAGGGCGGCATGGGCCGCGTCTACCAGTGCACCGACACCGGCCTCGGCCGGCAGGTCGCCGTGAAGACGCTGCAGCCCCACCTCCTCGACGACGCCGTGATGCGCGAGCGCTTCGTGCGCGAAGCCCGGGCGCTGGCACGCGTGAAGAGCACCCACGTCGTCACGGTGCACGCCATCGGCGAGGACGCGGCCCTTGGCCCCTATGTCGTGATGGAGCGGCTCGTCGGCGAGGACCTGCTGTCGCGACTGCGCCACGGGCCCCTCGATCTCGACGACGTCCTTGCCGTGGCCCGGGGCGTCGCCCTCGGCCTCAAGGACGCCCACGCCGCCGGCCTGCTGCACAGAGACATCAAGCCGGCGAACCTGTTCCTCCGCGGGGGCCGCTGCAGCGACGTCGTCGTCACCGACTTCGGCCTCGCCAAGGACTGGGGCGAGGCGCCGGCGGGCCCCGGCGCCACCGACGCGGTGCCGGCGTCGCAGCTCACCTCGGCCGACGTCGTCGTCGGCACCCCGGCCTACCTCGCCCCCGAATGCGCGCGCGGCCGCCCGGCTTCGCCAGCGTCGGACCTCTACGCCCTCGGCGCGACGCTGTTCCACCTCTGGACGGGCACCCCGCCCTTCGCCGGCGACGCCCCCATCGACGTCCTCACGAAGGCGGTGCTCGAGCCGGCGCCTCGCGCCTCGAGCCTCCGCCCGGCGACGCCGCCATCGCTCGATGAGCTGCTGGGGGACCTCCTGCAGAAGACGCCGGAGCAGCGACCGGCGAGCGCGGCCGCCGTGCTCGAGCGGCTCGCCGCCACCGCGTCGTCGACGAGGACGACGTCGCCTGCTCCGACCGCGCCGGCGGCGAGCACCGCTGCGGACACGACCGGCGCCATCGCCATGCCGTCGCCGTCGCCGTCGTCGACGACGCCGGGAGGCACGGGCACCCTCGTGCTGGGCACCCTCGGACCGGAGCGCGTGCCGACCGGTGCGGCCGCGACGACGACGACGGCGGACCCGGCCCCGCCGGCGGCGCCGGCCTTGACGTTTTCGCCACCACCGACGACGGGGAGCGAGGGCGATCCGCTCGTGTCGTCACCGAAGGCGTCGACGGTGCGGACGGCGACGTACACGGTGATGATGACCGACATCGCCGGCTACACCGAGCGCACGAGCCGCCAGAGCCGCGACGAGGCCGCCCGCTGGCTCGCGCTGCACGACAGCCTGCTGCAGCCCATCTTCCGGGCCTTCTCGGGCAAGGTCATCAAGACCATCGGCGACGCCTTCCTCGTCGTGTTCTCGTCGCCGACCGACGCCGTCCACTGCGGCATGGCGATCCAGGACCGGCTCTTCCTGCACAACCGGAGCGCGCCGGCGAGCGACCACATCCGCGTGCGCGTGGCCCTGTCGGCCGGCGAGGTGCGCCTGCGCGGCCTGCTCGGCGTCGGCGGCGACATCTTCGGCGAACCCGTGAACCTCGCCGCCCGCCTCGAGGGGCTCGCCGAGGCCGGCGAGGTCCTGCTCACCGACGCGGTCTTTGCGACGATGAACCAGGCCGAGGTGAAGACGGCCCCGCGCGGCGTCCATGCCTTCAAGGGCATCTCGCGCGAGGTCAACGTCTACGCCGTCGTGCCGACCGGTGGCGAGGGTCGGCCGCCCTTCGGCGAGGTCACCCTCGCGCGCGTGTCGACGACGGCGATGGATGCCGTGGCGCCCGCCGTGCGCGGTGGGCTCGTGCGTGTGCAGGGCGCCCTCGCCGCCATCCCGGAGCCGGTGCTGCTGCGCGGCGCCGTCGCCGCCGTCGCCGCCATCGTCGTCGTCGCGCTGCTGCTCGCGATCTTTGCCCGCGACCGCCGGGACCGCATCGAGGACGGCGAGGCCCGCGCCGTGATCGGCGAGATCGAGGCGATCCCCGAGGAGGACCGCGGCCCCTCCGACCTCGTCGACCTCGGCCTCGCCCTCATCGCCAGTGAGCGTCGCCGCGAGGGCCTCACCGCCTTCAAGGCGGCCATCGTCAAGGGCAGCACAGACGACGACATCGTCGACGGCGTCTTTGCCGCCTTCGCCTTCCGCGACGCCGGCGACGGCGTCGAGCTGCTCGCCGCCTGGCCCGACGACATCGACGGCCGCCTGCGAGACACCATCGGCGGGGAGTGGTGGCCCCGACACCACGCGCTCAACACCCTCGAGAAGCGCGGCAAGGCCACCGACGACGACCGCATGAAGGTCGGCATGCTCGACGTGGAGCAGGGCAGCGACTGCGGCGCCCGCAAGGTCGGGGTGGGGCTCTTGCGCCGGTCCGGCCGGGGCGAGGTCGCTCTCGCCGCGGTGCAGAAGCTCTCGTCGCAGATGGCCTCGAACCTCTGCATGGCTCTCGACTTGAGGCCCACCGAAGATGCCATCCGACGGCGCACGAAGGAGGAGTGACATGGCCACCATCGTCCTCGACAGCAGGCACCTGCCCCTCCTCATCAGCCGCTTCCCGACGACGTGGGATGAGGGCGAGCTCGACGCCTACTTCGCCGCCTTCGTGGCGGTGCACGATCGCGGCCTGCCCTTCGTCCACATCTCGGACATCTCCCTCGCCGAGAACATGTCGAAGGCGGGCATGCGCAAGAAGGCCGGCGGCTTCATGGCCGCCGAGCGCGAGCGCAGCGCGAAGCTCTGCAAGGGCGCGGTGCAGGTGGCCCCCGGCGCCGTCGTGCGCGGCGCCATCACCGCCATCCAGTGGGTCACGCTGCCGCCCTACCCCCACGCCGTCGTCGCCAGCTGGGACGAGGCCCTCGCCTGGGTGAAGGAGCGCGCGAAGGACGCAGGCCTCACGCTGCCGCCGCTGCCCGCCAACCTGGCCCGCGCCTCCTGAGCACCCCGGCAGCATTGGATCCGCGATGACGCGCCGGTGACGGCGTCGACGTCGACGTCGCGGTACGCTGGGCCCATGTGGTCCATGATCCTCGCCGCCGTCGCCGCCCGTGTCCTCGTCCCCGCCGGGCCCTGGCAGGAGGTGCAGCGCAGCGGCGACATCGCCGTCGAGGTCCGCCCCATCAAGGACAGCGGCTTCGAGGAGGTCCGCGCGTCGACGACGGTGCCCCTGCCCGTCGCGAAGGTCCTCGACCTGCTGTGGGCCAAGCAGCCCGCGCCCGGCGTGACGACGACGGAGGTCATCGAGGAACGGGGCCATGAGCGCCTCATCTATGAGACGGCGGCGGCGCCGATGATCACCACCCGCGACTACGTGCTGCGCTTCACGCGGGACGACGACGCCGGCACGCTCCGCTTCGTCACCATCGACGACGCCCGCCGCCCGCCGCAGCAGGACCGGGTCCGCATCCCCCACATCGCCGGCAGCACCGTCGTCGTCGCCGACGGCCCGGACAAGAGCCGCGTCGTCCACACCGTCTACGCCGAGACCGGGGGCAACGTGCCGGCCTGGCTCGCCCGCTCCGGCCAGCGCGACAACATGGTGGCCTTCCTCAAGGTCCTGAAGGAGCGGGCGGCGAAGGCGCGCTGACCGGCACACTCGATGCGGGGGGCCACGATGCACCGCTTCCCGCGCCACATCGCCATCGCTGCAACTTTCATCTCTGGCATGGCGGCCACCATTGCCAGCACCCCGCCCGAGATCCCGATCTTGTCTGGCGGCTTCCCCATCACCTTGCCGCCCGAGGCGAGCGCCGGCCCCTTCTTCGTCGAGGTGGAGTTCGACTCCGATCCCATCGTCACCGGTGCGTCGCTTGAGCTGGTGGCCAGGGTGACCAGCGCGGCCAACGGCACCGCGCAGGTCATGCTCAACGACACCGAGCTTCTCACCGCACCGGTGGTGGCCAACGAGCTCACCGCGATCCGCGAGGTGCGCGATGTCCTGCTCTGCGCCGAGGCCGCCGACGCTGAGGTGGGCATCCGGCTCGTCTTCCGCCGACGCTCGGACGGCATGCCGCTCTCCGTGCCGAAGGCACGATTGACGGTCACCGACGCCAACGGGCAGATCCTCGTGGACGAGCCATCCCGCTGACCGGCTGGTGTCGTCGTCAGCGCTGCGCTGCACTTCTGGAGGGTCTGTTCCAGACCCTCCCCCCGACGAGCGGAGCTCGATCGGGGCCCCCCTCCCAGGACGCAGGACCGGTTGAAAATCTGCCTGCGGCCGTTTTCACCTCAGCCTGCTACACGGCGGCGCATGAGCACGCGCTTCTACCCCATCGGTGAACCCGGCCGCCCCTGGAACGACGACGACAAGGCCCGCTGGCGCGCCCGGCAGGTGCCGCGTCGCAGCTACAGCGACGTCGTCGATCGCGTGCGGGCCCTCGGCGGCGGCGGCCGCTTCGACGTCGTCGAGTACGGCCGTGTCGGTGTGCATCCGCTCTTCGCGCTGCGCACGCGCGCCTGGCACGCCCAGCGCCCCGTCGTCGTCGTCACCGGCGGCGTGCACGGCTACGAGACGAGCGGCGTGCATGGCGCCCTCACCTTCCTCGAGCAGCATGCTGCGGCGTACGACGGCCGCGTGAACCTCATCGTCGCGCCGTGCGTGAGCCCGTGGGCCTACGAGCGCATCCAGCGCTGGAACGAGGACGCCATCGACCCGAACCGCTCCTTCCGCGCCGCTGGCACGGCGAAGGAGAGCCTCGCGCTGATGGCCTTCATGGCGCCGTGGAAGGACGTGGCCCTCGTGCACATCGACCTGCACGAGACCACCGACAGCGACGAGGGCGAGTTCCGTCCGGCCCTCGCGGCGCGCGACGGCAAGCCATACACGCCCGGCACGATCCCCGATGGCTTCTATCTCGTCGACGACGCGGCGAAGCCGCAGCCGGCCTTCCAGCAGGCCATCATCGCCGCCGTGCGCGAGGTGACCCACATCGCCCCCGCCGATCACAAGGGCGAGCTCATCGGCTGTCCGGTGAAGAGCGAGGGCGTCATCGAGTACGCCGTGAAGAGCCTCGGCCTCTGCGCCGGCCTCACCAACGCCCGCTTCACGACGACGACGGAGGTCTACCCGGACAGCCCGCGGGCGACGCCGGCGATCTGCGACGCCGCCCAGGTCGTCGCCGTGCAGACCGCGATCGACTTCGCCCTCGCCCACCGGTGAAAAGCGCGCGGCCCTCATCGCCCGTCTGCAGCAGGCCCTCGCCACCCTGGCGCCGCCACCGCCGGCCCGGTCCAACGACGACGACGACAACGCCGTCGTCGGCAGCACCGGCCCGCAGATCCTGCCGCGCCCCCTCCGGCCCGTGACGCCGCTGCCGCCAGAGCTGCCGCCAGCGCCGCCGCCCGGCCCGGCGCTGCCGATCGAGGACGTCGCGACGTGGACGCCCCTCTTCGTCGTCGACGACGG
>Ga0172373_10000417_pt1 | contig 70154 bp, 59 predicted proteins | sample Lak10m_2_FD_114546 | JGI IMG/M metagenome (GOLD analysis project Ga0172373, IMG submission 114546) | Freshwater microbial communities from Kabuno Bay, South-Kivu, Congo - kab_092012_10m | ecosystem: Environmental > Aquatic > Freshwater > Lake | place: Democratic Republic of the Congo...
GGCTTCTAAATCTTCAAGTCCTTCGTTGATTTTTTCAATTACAATTAACTGTTCTAGAAATTCATCAAGATTAAACTCGTTTGGTAATTTCTTGAGTGTGTTTATTATTATTGCTTTTTCCATTCTTTAAATTTATAAAAAAAAATGAAAACAAGTTTTTTGTGAAAATATTATTTCTTACAAAACGCAAGAGTCAGGATTTATTTAGTCCGAAGCCGAAAGCTATTTACAATTTGATGATTTTTGATTTACTTATTTTATTTCTAGTTTTTTATTTCTTGTTTCTAGTTCGATTTCCTCAACAAGAAACCTCAAACCAGAAACGTTTTCCATTCTTGGCTCTTTCCTTTTAACTTTTTTATCTTTCATCAAACCAAATCACTAGTTTATTTATTTATTTCTAATAACCAGGTAAAAACATTTAGGTGTTTTATGCCACCTCTATTTTGAGTAAATGAGTCCGTGGTCAATAAAAATTTAGGATAATTGTCTTTGATTTTTTCCAATGCGCCAAATTCCCTATCAATTGTGTCTTTGCTTGATAATAACCATGATACTTGGTAGTATTCAATATCACCTGTTTTAGTTTTGCATACAAAATCGATTTCACTATTTCTGGATGTTCCTGTCCAAATTTTTTTTCCTCTTCGTAATAATTCTAAATACACCACATTTTCCAAAATATGTCCGCGATCTGTTTTTCTTTCCTTGCCTGACAAAACATTCTGTAATCCTAGATCAACTAAATAATATTTTTCTTGTGTTGCCAATTGTTTTTTACCTTTTAAATCAAAACGATTTACTTTATAAAACACAAAGCTAGCAACCAAATAATCCAGGTATTTTTCAACTGTAAGATGATGTATCTCCTGACCATCTTGTGTAAGCATTCTTGAAATATTACTTGGCGAAAGTTGACTTCCAATATTTGAAGCAATAAATTTAACAACATTAGAAAATGAACGTTTGTCTTTTATTTGATGTCGTTGTGTTATATCTTTTTCAATTATAGTAGAGTATATTGCCTCCAGGTATTCATAAATTTTATCAAATCCCTTTTCTCTAAGTTCAATTCCTTTTGGTAAAGATGTTTCATTTACGTAATCAAAAAACAGAATTTCATAGTTTAAATAGTCGTTAAAAAAATCAATTTTTCTTGCAGATAAATACTCTTTAAAAGAGAAAGGTAAAATTGAAATTTCTATGTAACGCCCGCTGAGTAAAGTGGCCAATTCACTTCCCAACAAAAAAGCATTAGAACCGGTAATATAAATATCTGTGTTTTTCGTTGCAAAAAGCCCATCTACTAATTTTTCAAATAAGGGAATATTTTGCACCTCATCCAAAAATATATAGTTTATTTTTTCAGCTTGAAGTTTTTGTTTAATCTCAAAATAAATATCACTCCAAGTTTTATTAAGGTAATTTTCAGGTAATTCAAAATTATAAAATTGAATCTGGCGCTTACCAACTTTATTTTTTAATAGCTGATTTCTATATATTTCTAGTAATGTGCTTTTTCCTGATCTTCTAAGACCGGTTACCACTTTAATCAAATCTTTGTCTTTATAGGAGAATAATTTTTCAATATATTCTTGCCTGTTGGTTAGCTTAATCATCTTGCAAAAGTAATAATTAAAATATCAAAACTTGCAAAAAAAAACATTTTTTGACAATTTAATAATCTTAGATAAATCGATTTTTCCTTTTAACTTTTTCCTCTTTCACCAAACCAGAAACTTTAAACTAGAAACAAACAAACCTCAAACAACCAAACAAGAAACCTCAAACCAGAAACCTTTTCCCCTCTTGGCTTTTTCCTTTTAACTTTTTCCTCAACAAGAAACCTCAAACCAGAAACAGTTTCCCCTCTTGGCTTTTTCCTTTTAACTTTTTCCTCAACAAGAAACTTCAAACCAGAAACAGTTTCCCCTTTTGGCTTTTTTCTTTAAACTTTTTCCTCTTTCATCAAACCAGAAACTTTAAACTAGAAACAAACAAACCTCAAACAACCAAACAAGAAACCTCAAACCAGAAACAGTTTCCCCTTTTGGCTTTTTCCTTTAAACTTTTGCTTAAAAGTTAATTTTGATTATAATTCTTTTACGCTAAACAATAATGATATTGTTCAGTTACAAAATACCTTTAATAAAAACTTGGAACTTAAAAAGAAAAAATTTGAAATTTTAATTAATACTGATTCAAGAGGTTCTACAGCATACAATGATATGGTTGCTTTAAAAAGAGGCAATATTATAAAATATCAATTGCTCAAGATGGGTGTTCCTGCTAATAACATTAAAGTAACTGCAAATGGAGAACGTAAAATAATAAATGGTTGCGTTGACGGCGTTGAATGTACCGAAGAGCAACACAAAGAAAATCGAAATTGCAGTATTTTAATTAGGGAGTAAAATGAAGTTGTTCACTCCTTAAAAAAATGCAATTCTCTAAGGTGAATGATGTGAATGTTCTGGTAATAAAAATTGAGCACTTGTTTGTATTTGTAACCGGATTTTGTCATGTAAATTGCACCTTCCTGGCACATGCCAATACCATGTCCAAAACCTCTTCCATTTAACGTAACTGAATTTCCATACTCACTTAATTCAACTGAAAAAAAAGTGGATTTTAATTTTAAATCCGATCTTATGTTTTTAAGAGGAACTTTAATGTTCTCAAATTCTAAATTTACCTTTCTGCTTTCCTGTTTAAAATGCAGTGCCAAATCTTTTGCTTCAGTCTTATTAATTGGAAATTTGTATTTTGATTTGAGGTAGTTTAACCAATCATCAACCGGCATTTTTTTCTGCCAGTACGCATTGGGCATTTTTAAGCTGAAAGTATCAATTACAGATTTTAAATACGTAGTGCTTGCACCCCAAACATCTTCCGAATTTGCTGTTTGTCCGCCACTATTGGAATGGAATGCAGCAGTAATTAATTGTAAATCCTTGTCAACAACGATTTCTCCTCTAGTAGAATGCACAGCATCTAATATATGTGTTTGGGTTGATTTTCCATGAAATGCTTGGCAATGCACCTGATCGCATAAATTAAATCCTTCGGGCTGATGTTTATACAAATGTGCTAGGGCATAGGTTCGTGCTAAAACCGATTGAACTTTGTAAAATTCAATTCCGGCTGATTTACCTGCTTCTGCTTCGGATACTCCGGCAATGTAATTATCAATAAAAGTAGTATTGATTAATTTTAAACCTTCGTTTTCAATAATGGAAATTTGTAAATCGTCATCATAAAAACGAGCTTTTCGGTCGGGATTTAAGAGTTTTATTTTTAAACTTTTTTCTTCATCCGAAGAAACTAAATTTACTGTTTTGTATTTACCCAAATCATTTTCAAATGCTTTTAATTCAATTACATCGTTCGTTAGCGTAGCTTTAATAACGGATGTTTCATTGAGTTCCATGATTTTATTTCCATCAGCTATTAATTGATAATTTCCTTTTTGTGGTGCAATTAAAACTGAATTAATTTTTGTTTGTTCAAAAATTCGAACTGAAATCTGTTCATCAAACGATTTTTCTTGTGCAATTGTTTTGAATGATTTTAAACTCAATAAAAAAACAAATATGTATGTTAGAAATTTCAAAATGAGTTATTATTGTTTTAAATAGTTTATCAATTTGTGGGCAATTCTTTTAGATGCACCCGAACCTCCTAACAGCATTTTTAAATTGTTAAATTCATGTTCCATTTTATTTCTTTCAGGCGTTTGAAGGATAATTTTTTGCAACTCATTTTTCAAATTTTCTTCATTCATTTCTTCCTGTATTAATTCTTTAATAACTTCTTTATTCATTATTAAATTAGGCAATGAAATGTATTTTACCTTTGCCACTTTTCGGGCAATCCAAATGGAAATGGCATTTCCTTTATAGCAGCATACCTCGGGTAAACCAAATAAAGCGGCTTCCAGCGTAGAAGTTCCAGATTTTATAATTCCTGCATGCGCATGAAACAATAAATCATAGGTTTTACCGGTAAGTAATTTGATTTTTTGATTTCCTAAAATTGAAGTATAAAACTCTAATGGTAAATTAGGTGCTGCGGCAACTACAAATTCGTAATCCGGAAAGTTGGATTGTTGTTTAAGCATTTCGGTTAACAATAATTTTATTTCCTGTTTTCGGCTTCCGGGTAAACAAGCAATTATTTTTTTTCCGCTTAGCTGATTTTCGTTTATGAATTGCTCACGGGAGGGAATTTTTAGTTTTACTTTTTCAATTTCATCGATTAGTGGATGTCCTTCATAGTCTATATCGCATTGGTGTTTTTTGTAAAAATCTTTTTCAAAGGGAAGTATAGCAAATAATTTATCTACCGACTTTTTAATGATTTCTACGCGTGATTCTTTCCATGCCCAAACACTGGGAGATATGTAATAAAACACTTTTAATCCTTTGCTTTTTGCATACTGGGCAATTCGTAAATTAAAGCCGGGATAGTCCACTAGTAATAATGCGTCGGGTTGATAAGCAATAACATCTTGTTTGCAAAATTTTAGGTTTTTTGAAATTGTACGAATATTTATTAGAACTTCCACAAAACCCATGAATGCAAGTTCTTTGATGTGTTTCACAATTTTTCCACCTTCCGATTGCATTCTGTCACCACCCCAGCATCGGAATTCAGCATTGGTATCCAACTGTTTAATTTCATGCATTAAATTAGCTGCATGCATATCACCTGATGCTTCTCCTGCTATGATGTAAAACTTCAAAACGAATAAAATTAAAACATGGTTTCTTCAACAAATATCTTCAAATACATAATTACAAATCCATAAAGTATGGTTGCAAAAACTGCACCTCTCGAACTTCTGAATTTTTCAGCATTTAAAAACAAATAAAATATGCCCAGGTTAGGAATTACGCACAAACTAATTACCGGAGCCAGCACCTTTCCTTTTAATAAATAAAGAATAAACATAGGTATTAATGGCATAAAACTGTAAGAATACAACCAGTATCCAATTAAAAATAAACAGGGAACAAACATTCCTAAACCAAAACCTAACCAGTAATTATTCAGTTTTTTAGATTTAATGCCTTTAACTTCCAACAATGCTTTTTCAAAATCTTCCATTACGACAAATTTTTTGAAAGTTGTTTGATTACTTCATATGCTGTCATGTCTGCATGCGTTGGAACTACACTAACATATCCTTTTTCAACCGCCCACACGTCGGTATCTTTTGCTCCTTTTTCCAGATTTTTAAATTCACCGGTTAACCAATAATAAGGTCTTCCGTAAGGATCTTTTCGTTCATCAAATTTTTCTTCCCATAAAGCATTAGCTTGTCTGCATACTTTTATTCCTTTTATTAATTTTGCTGGTATTTTAGGGATGTTCACATTTAAACAAACACCTTTGGGTAGTTTGTTTTTAACGACTTCATTAATTATTTTTTCAATAAAACTTGTTGAAGCTGTAAAATCTGCTTCATAAGCATAATCGCACAACGAAAAGCCAATTGAAGGAATGCCTTCAACAGCACCTTCAATGGCTGCACTCATGGTACCTGAATAAATTACATTGATGGATAAATTAGAACCATGATTGATACCCGATAAAATGATATCTGGTTTTCTTTTCATTAATTGATTGATAGCAATTTTAACGCAATCAACCGGAGTACCACTACAACTGTATTCGTTATCAACCTGATGATGATTTGTTTTTTGCACACGAAGAGAAGAATTTATGGTGATGGCATGTCCCATACCACTTTGAGGTTTATCGGGTGCAACAACAAAAATGTTTCCCAGTTTTTTGGCAATGTTTACTAAATGAAGGATGCCCGGAGCTGTTATGCCATCATCGTTGGTAATTAAAATAAGTGGCTTTTTTTTCATATGCCTTTTTTGTCTGTTTTTAGTTGTCATATGGTATAACCAAGTTAAATTAATCGTGTTCGTGAAAATTGGAACATGATTATATCATGTTCCGAAATTAATTTTTTTTGCCATTTATTCTGGATTGTTTTGATTTTTTTCCTTTGAAGTTGTAATAGGTTGATCTTTTCTTCAAGAATAAAGTACAGTCGTTAAAAGCAGGATTAAATGAATTATTTTCAATTAATTGTATATTTATTCAACCGTTACGGATTTAGCAAGGTTCCTCGGTTGATCAACATTGCAACCTCGCATCACAGCTATATGATAGGATAAAAGCTGTAATGGAACAACCGAAACAAGAGGAACAAGTGATTCATCTGTTTCAGGAATTTCAATGCAATAGTCAGCCATTTTCCTTACTTCTTTGTCACCATTAGTAACTACAGCAATGATTTTACCTTTTCTCGCTTTCACTTCTTGAATGTTACTAACCACTTTCTCATAATTTGCACCTTTGGTAGCAATTACAAATACAGGCATATTTTCATCAATCAATGCAATTGGACCATGTTTCATTTCAGCTGCCGGATAACCTTCAGCGTGTATATAAGAAATTTCTTTTAGTTTTAATGCACCTTCCAACGCAACAGGAAATGTGTATCCTCTGCCAAGATAAAGTGCATTTTCTGCGTTTTTATAGTTGTCAGAAATTTCTTTTATTAATTCATTTTGTTTTAAAACATCTTCAATTTTTGAAGGAACGGATTCCAGTTCATAAAGTAATTGCCTGAATTTACCCTGTGGAATTGTTCCCTTTTCCTTAGCAACCTGAAGTGCCATTAAAGTGAGTACCACTACTTGTGCGGTAAAAGCTTTAGTTGAAGCAACTCCAATTTCTGGACCGGCATGCGTGTAAGAACCTGCGTGTGAAGCTCGAGGAATGGATGAACCAACCACATTACAAACACCAATGATAGTTGCACCTTTTGATTTTGCCAATTCAATGGCAGCAAGTGTATCAGCAGTTTCACCGGATTGTGAAATAGCAATTACAATATCATCTTGATAAATAATTGGATTTCTGTAACGGAATTCGGATGCATACTCAACTTCAACAGGAATACGTGTGTATTCCTCAAATAAGTACTCAGCAACTAAACCGGCATGCCAAGAAGTTCCACAGGCAATAATAATAATTCGCTTAGCATTTTTAAATTTAGGCAAATGATCTACAATTCCACCTAGCTGAACTGTTCCTTGTTTCGAATTTAATCTTCCGCGCATACTATCTAGAACAGATTTTGGCTGTTCATAGATTTCTTTCAGCATAAAATGTTCGTAGCCACCTTTTTCAATTGCTTCAAGCTCTAATTCAAGCTCTTGAACATAAAGTGGAATTTCCTTATCTTTAATTGTACGAATTTTAACTTCTTCATTCCTTCTGATGATAGCAACATGTTCATCATTTAAATAAACCACGTTTTTGGTATATTCAACTATTGGTGAGGCATCAGAAGCAATAAAAAATTCATCTTCTCCAATTCCAATAACCATCGGGCTTCCTTTTTTCGCCGCAACTAATGCATCAGGATCATTCTTATCCATTACAACTATTGCATAAGCTCCAATTACTTGATTTAAAGCTGCAATAACCGCATGACCTGTTTTTAAATTTTCTCTTTTTTTTATGTCTTCAATAAGGTGAATCAATACTTCGGTATCGGTTTGCGAAACAAAATGATGCCCTCGTTTCTTTAAACCTTCTTTTATTGATGCGTAATTTTCTATGATTCCGTTATGGATAATAACCAAATCGCCACTTTCTGCATAATGAGGATGTGAGTTTACATCATTTGGTTCTCCGTGGGTAGCCCAACGGGTATGCCCAATTCCAACGGAACCACTAATATCTTTTCCAAATGAAAATTCTTCTAAATCGGAAACTTTACCTTTTTTCTTATATACATTTAACTTTCCGGATTTTGAAATCATGGCTACACCAGCGCTATCGTAACCTCTGTACTCTAGTCGATGTAATCCTTTAACTAAAACCGGATAAGCTTCACGTTTTCCTAAATATGCAACAATTCCACACATAGTAATTTACTTTGTTCAAAAAATAAAGATAATAAAAAAATGAAGATGAACTTAAATTAAGGTTCAAACACTTCGACTTTTGCTGATCTTACAATTAAGTCAGTAAATTTTCCTTCAAAACGAGTTGCACGAACCATGTGATTATCTATCCAATGATAATTTCCTCCACGAGGTTTACCGAATAAAATACCATGATATTTAAATTCGTGTTTTGCTAACCAAGCTTCTGTAACTTTTCTGTGCTCTTCAGTTCTTGAAGTAAAAAAGGTGATGATATGGCCTTCATCAAACCATTTATTTAATGTTTTTAATGCGTCCGGATAAACTGCTGCATCTACCATTCTGTGAGGTTCTTCATTGGGAATATCATCGCAAATGGTTCCATCAATGTCTATTAAGTAATTTTTAACGTTTGCGGGTAAAATTGGAGATAATTTTTTTCCGTCTTTTTCAATTTCGTTTAATTTTTGATCAATCATAAGAATGAATTATAAGTTATTAAAGTAAAATTTAATTTTTTAATTTTAAATCACACACAAAAATACTAATTGAAAAAATGAATAATAAATTTCAGATTTAATTTATTATTAAATTAATTAACAATTTCTTTCAAACAATCCTGAATTAGATCTTGTTCAAATCCACGTGATAAGGCAAATCGGGTGAGTTTTATTTTTTTTAGTAGAATATTTTTTTCTTTTAATGAAGAATTTTTTGAAGCTAAAATTGAAGTCAGAACTTTAATGTATTCATCTGCATCAATTTCATTCATTCCTTTTTTTATGCAAAAATCGGATATGCGATGCTCTCTTAAACCAGCAATTATTTTGTGTTTCCCCCATTTTTTAATTCTGAATTTTCCTCTTGCATATGAACAAGCGAAGCGTTCTTCGTTTAAAAAATTTGAACTTATTAATTCTGCAATTATAAATTCGATTTCTTGTTCTTTTAAAAAATATGATTTTAGTTTTAATCTTGTTTCAAAATGTGAGCGATCCTGAAATGCACACCATGATTCCATTTTAGTTTTAATTTGAAGAAGTGATAGCGGGTTGGATGTTGTCATTTTAATTTGTCGTTACCGGAATGACGATTAAAATCACGGATTGTTTTTTTTTCTAAATTTTTATGAAAAGCATCTGTTAGATTAACACCTGTTTGATTTGCAAGACAGATTAAAACCCAAAATACATCGGCCATTTCATCTGCAAGTTCATGTTTTTTATCACTCTCTTTGAATGATTGTTCTCCATATTTCCTTGCCATAATTCTGGCTAATTCTCCAACTTCTTCCATCAATATGGCTGTGTTTGTGAGTTCGTTAAAATACCTCACACCAATTGTTTTTATCCATTGATCAACTTGCTCTTGAGCTTCACTTATAGTAATGTTTTTCATAGTTCTAAAGTAACTAAAAAGCTCCTTTGAAGGAGCTTTGAATTATTTTGAAAGTATAATTTTTTTGATAAAATCTTTTTCAGGAGTTATGCATTTTAAATAGTACACTCCGTTATTAAATTCTTTCATGTCAAATTCAATTATTTTATCAGAAATTGAATTTTCAGTTTCTTTTATTTCTTTAATTATTTGTCCTAAATTATTAATTACTTGTATTGTAAAATGTTGATTTACTTCTCTTGAGATAGCAATATTAAGTATTCCGGATGTTGGGTTAGGATAAACAGCAATTGATGGATTTAAATTTATTTCTGAAATTAAATTTACTGTATTAGCGGAGTTTACGGTAAATGTATAAGAAGTAAAACAAGAATTGGTATAAACATATAAAGTATAAGTTCCCGTTGATAATCCATTTATATCTTCCGTGGTTGAACCTGTAGGATCCCAATAGTATTGAAGGGTTGAATTTGAATTATTTATTGTTGTAATATTTATACTTCCATCATTACATGTTGCACAACTTACATCAGTTACAATTCCTGTTGAGTTGAATGGAGTAATATTCGAAATTGTAGCTGAAATAGTGTCTTCACATCCATAATAATCTCTGATTACACACGAATAGGTACCTGCTGTTATTGAATTAATATCCTGTGTAGTGGCACCATTACTCCATAAATAAGTGTAAGCAGGTGTTCCATTCGTAACATCAATATCAATAAGTCCGGAATTTTGAGAGCAATAATCATTTGCAGTTGTTACTATTGAAAGTTGCGGTGAGTTTGCATAAATAATTGATGTACTATAGCTAGTAACACATCCTGCACCATCTGTAATTGTACAAGAATAGCTTCCACTTGTTAAATTTGATATGTCCTCAGTAGTTGCATTATTACTCCATAAATAATTTATAGGAATTGCACCTGTTGTTGATAAATTAATTGAGCCTAAATTACCACAAACAGCATTTGAAACAACACTACTTGTTACAGCTAACGTCCCTGCTGAATTTATAATTGTTGCATTTACAGAATATGAACAATTATTATCATCTCTTACTGTGCATGAATAAGTACCTGCTGATAATCCATTCAAATCTTCAGATGTGGCGCCATTATTCCAAGTGTAATTATAGGTGCCGCTTCCACCGGTTGTGGTTATTTCAATTGAACCTAATGAATTTCCACATGTTTCATTAACCACAATCGGGTTTGTTACCATTAGTGTTCCTGCTGTATTTGTTACATTTATGTTTTGACTTGATAAAACGCAGCCGTTGGCATCTGTTATTTGGACCGAATACGTTCCCGCAGACAAATTATTTAAATTTTGTGATACAGCTCCATTGTTCCAAAGAAAAGAGATAGGTAAAGATCCTCCGGTATATGAAACTGTTATTCCGCCCATTCCATTTCCACAAACTTCGGGCGAAACAACTTGTCCTAGGTACTGAAATGAACCGGTTTGATTATTAACAGTAAAGACCCGAATGGAAGAGCAACCATTTGCTCCAGTAGCTGTTACGGTGTAGCTGCCGGCATGCAACCCATTTATGTTTTGAGTTGTTGCCCCATTACTCCAACTATACGAAATTGGACTTACTCCACCTGTAACTGTTATACTAATTGAGCCACCACCATTTCCACAATTTTCATTTGTAACAACTGAATTTGAAAATGCTAATGTGCCTGATAAATTATTGATGCTAATGTTATTGGTGTTAATTCTACAATTATTAGCATCTTTTATAGAGCAAGAAAAAGTTCCCATACTCAATCCGCTTAAATCTTGAGTAATTGCACCGTTGCTCCATAAATATGTATATGGAAGTGATCCGCCATTTACTGTAAGATTAATACTTCCATTTGAATTATTACAATTTTCATTAATTGTAGTATAAGTAAAACTTAAATTTCCGGTTTGATTAGTTACAGATGAATTAACAGAAACAGAGCAACCTAAAGCATCAGTAATTGTGCAAGAATAATTTCCTGCAGAGATCCCATTTAAATTTTGACCCTGAAAGCCATTATTCCAATTATATAAATAAGGAGCAGTACCTCCTGTAGGGTTAATTAAAACTGAACCATTAGCATTTCCACAAACTTCATTTGTTATAGTTGGTGTTGGTACTTGTAGTGTTCCATTAGAATTTGTAATGATACCGTTTGCAGTTAAAGAGCAACCATTAACGTCTGTTATTAAACAATTATAAGAACCTGCATCAACTCCTGTTATATCTTCACTAGTAGCGCCATTATTCCATTGGTAAGAAATAGGGGCAGCACCGCCACTAACAGTTAAATTAATTGCACCTAAATTATTATTACATATTTCATTGGTAACAACTAAATTATCTAAAGTAAGTGAACCTGAACTATTGCTTAAAATGATAGCGCCGGTGTTAACAGAACAACCATTATTGTCAGTTATGTTACATGAATAAGTCCCTGCACTTAAATTAATTATTGTTGGTGTTGTTTGATTATTGCTCCATAAGTAAGTAAATGGTGCTGTACCGCCAGTTATATCTACATTCAATCTGCCTTGTCCGTTACCACAAATTTCATTTATTTTATCAATATCAAAAATAGAAAGAGAACCACTGTTATTATTAACTGTGTAATTAGGTGTAAATAGTTTGCAGCCATTATTAGTTGTTACTGTACAAGAATAAATACCTGCATGGATATTAACAAGGTCTTGAGTGGTTGCACCATTTGACCAAAGAAAGGAATATGGTTGTGAACCTCCAGAAATAGTAATATCAATTGATCCTCTTTGGTTTCCACAAACTTCATCCATTGCATTACCATAAGTTTGAGTAAAATTATTTGTATTATTAGATACAGTGTAACTTTTCACAACTCTACATCCGGTTGCATCTGTAATGGTTGCAGTATAAATTCCTGATGACAATGCAGTTCGGTCTTCATTGATTGAACCATTGTTCCACAAAATACTATATGGCAAAACACCTCCTGTAATGGTTTGATTTATTGAACCATTAGGGTTGCCACAAAATTGATTGGTTACTTGAGCTGTTACAGCAAGTGAATTTGTTTCATTTACAACGGTAAATGTTCTACTAATACTGCAATTTTTTGAATCAGTTATTGTTAGTGAATAGGTTCCGGCTCTAATGTTAAGTATGTCCTGTGATGTAGAACCGTTGCTCCATGAATACGTAAATGGAGCTAGTCCATTACTTACTGATACATCTATTTGCCCATTTTGTTGACCACATGTTTCATTGGTAACTATGTTTGTGGAAAATGCCAAGTCACAATTAACACTACAATTTGTTACTTCGTTCAGAATGGTGAAAGAAGTGTTTTTTTGACAATTATTAGCATCTTTTATGATTACACTATATGTTCCACCTTCTAAAAAAATTGGATCCTCTACAATAGAACCATTACTCCAATTAAAAGAATAGGGAGAAACACCACCTGTAACTGTTAATTGAATAGAACCATTTTGGTTACCACATGTTTCATTGGTAACTGAAGATGAATAAACAATTCCACTTGGCTGAGTAATCTCAGCACTTAAGTATCCAATACAACCTTGACCGTCTCTAACCCTTACTACAAAAGTATCTGCAGATAATCCTGAAATATCTTGAGTGGTACTTCCGTTCGACCATAAATAATTAATTGGGTTTGTTCCACCATTTACAGTTAGATTTATTGATCCGTTTGTGCCTCCAAAACATGCAATGTTTGACACAGTATTTGTTAAAACCAAATTCCCATTGTTTGACAAGTAAACAGGATAATTATAAGAACAGTTAATGGAATCTCTTATTGTTACTGTATAAGAACCTGCTGCAATACCACTTATGTCCTCTGAAGTAGATCCATTGTTCCATAAATAAGTAAAAGGACTTGTATTACCGTTTGCAGTTATATTAACTGAACCATTGTTTGCGCCACAATTAGGTTTTACCGTAGTATATGTTAATAGAGGTTTTGAAGGTTGAGTTACTTTTATTTTTGGTTCAGGAAGGTCAACTGCAAATCCAAGACCCCAATCGAAAATCCATCCGTTATTAGAAGGAGTATTATCTGTAATGATTAATTTCCAGTTTCCATTCATTGGTGCTCCAATTAAGCTGTTTAATGAAGAATTTGGAGTATATAAACCTTCAGGAAGATAAGTGTCGGATTCTACAGAACCCATGCATGATGTTGTATATGTATAGGAATGATTGGTTGCCTCACTTAACATAGTTCCATAAGTGGAAAAATTATTAAAACAATATACATAGCCAATTCCAGGCGTAGTGTTAGTATTACCTGCATCATCACTTCCATTTGCGCATGGTTCACCCATGTTTGTTAAACCACCACCATAAGGTTTTAATATTACTTCCTGTCCATTTGGTGCTTGTAATTTTATTTGTAAATCGTTAATTTTTGAATGTTCAATTGTTAAACAAACAGATTGAAGTTGCTCTGCATTTTGAAATGTAGCAGAATTTGAAAAACCGCTTATAGGTAATGATGATTCGTAAGATTGACCATTGCCATCAGGTATGAAAATGGCAGGACCAACATATTGATTACCTGAAATAACTGATTCTGTAGGGCATCCATAACCATCAATTACATTTACATAGTAAGTTCCTGGAGTAACTCCTGTAACAGGGCTTGTAGTATAAGTTGTTGATACCCCTGTAATGGAATCAATTAAAAAATAAGTGTAAGGGGGACTTCCTCCATTTGTAATAAAGTTAACAATACCATCATTTGCATTAAAGCAACTTACATTAGTAATTGTATTTTCATATTGTAAATTTTGATAATCATTAATGTATAGTTTCACCGTATCTTTTGGAGCACATGGATAAGGCGAATAAATTAGGTATACACTTTCTAACCCCTCAATTATTCCATCGTTAATTGCATCAACGGTTATTGTTGCAGAAGTTTGTCCTGCCGGCAAAATAAACAAAGTGTCAATTTGAGTATAATCAACACCATTAATTGCAGTTCCTGCAATTTCAAAATCAATGTACGTATTGGTTGATTGAACGGAGTCGATGGAAAAAACAAATTTTGCTTTTGTACATCCTTCTAATGCTACAGTGTCAGCATTTGCAGTTTGTGTAATAGCAGAAATGGTTCCTTGTTTCAAACTTCCAGCTTCTAAAAAAACACCTGAATCAATTGCTTCATCACCTGCATCTGCAATTGCTAATCGCAATGTATAGGTTTGACAAGGTATTAATCCTGTTTGCTTTGCAGTTAAAACTTTAGTGAAACCATCATACTGAATAGAAGTGCCATTTTGATTGTTTACATAATATTGCCAATAAGAATTTGAATTGATGTTATCAATTGTAACAGGTGTTGTGGTATTTGGAACTAATGCAATATTTTGCCAACCTGTTATCCCAGGTCCGCTAATGTAAAATGCAAAAACATCATTGTACCCTGCATTTACAAACTCAGGATATTCCTCTGAACCAAATACATAATTAAACTCAATAAAATCAGATTGAACATCAAATTGAAATTGTAATACACATGCGTCTCTTGTTTGAGCACCAGAAATGGTATTTAACATGGCATCGCCGGGAGCATTATTTTGTCTTGATTTATCAGAAACATTGTTAGGGCCAATAATATTGCTTCTACTACCGGTTGTTAATACAATTCCATTTGAAATTCCAAGATTAGTTTGAGTACTCCCGGTTTGGAATTTTCCGTAACTTAATGCATTACCTGTAATAGAGGCATTATAAACGGTTACGTTTGGTCCTGCTAAATATGAGGCCAATTGCTGTGCTGTAAAATTACCGGTTGCAGAAATTTGGCAATAAAAACGATTACTTATTACAACAAAAAGTAATAGAAAAATAACAACTCTTTTCATTTAATTTTATTAGATAAACAAATATATACTAATAATCCAAAAATAAAAGGAATTTGTGATGAGTTACTCTTTGTTTTTTGTATCAATGAAAATAGTAACCGGACCATCATTTAAGAGGTTTATTTTCATGTCAGCACCAAATTTACCGGTAAAAATTTTTTTACCTAACTCATTGGTTATTAAGTGAATTAGTTTTTCATATAGTGGAATTGCCTGTTCAGGTCGAGCGGAGCGAATGTAGGATGGGCGGTTCCCTTTTTTTGTCTGGGCAAATAAAGTAAATTGACTTATTAATAGTACATCTCCGTTTATTTGTTTTATGTCTAGATTCATTTTTCCATCAACATCAGAAAATATCCTTAAAGAAATTATTTTTTTAGCAAGCCATTCGGCATCCTCTAATTTGTCTTCTGTTTCTATACCTACTAGAATCAATAAGCCTGATTTTATTGATGAAAATAAATTTCCTTCAATATAAACAGATGCTTCTCTTACTCGTTGAATGATAACCCGCATAATAAAATCCTACAGGTTTTGTCTTCTGTTATTTTTTCCTGCTTTTTTCCGACTACCTTTCATGCGTTTACGGGTATCTTTTGTTTGTAAGCGTTTATGATGATCGTCAATTGCTTTTTTAGTTGCTTTCTCCATTTTTCGTTTATCACGAGCTTCTTTGCGTGCAGCTCTTTTTTTTGATCGAGCAATTGCTCTACTTACTTTTCCTGTTGGTGCTTTACCATCAGATTGCTGCTGTGTTTGCGAGAATGAAACGAAGTTTAAAAATAAAAATATAATGATTAGAAAAAGGAAATTAATTTTTCTCATTTTATATTCTAATTAGAAAATTGCTGAACATCAACACCAAATCGTTTTAAAAACTCAACGCCTTCATCTACAGGAATTCCCTTATATTTTGCATAAGAGTTTTTATAGAATACTTTTTTTATGCCTACAGTAAAAATTACTCGAGCGCATGCAATGCAAGGAGATAATGTTACATAAAGTGTAGACCCTTCAATTGCTACATTGTTTTTTGATGCATATAAGATAGCATTTTGTTCAGCATGTAAAGCCAGGGAGCAACTTCCTTTGCTATCTCTTGGACAACCTTCATTTGGCCAAACTTCATCACAATTATAGGTTCCGGCAGGTGGACCATTGTATCCTAACGAAATTATGCGAGTATCTTTTGTTAATACGGCACCAACTTGAGCTTTAACACAATGTGATTTAACAGCAAGATTTTCTGCCAAATCCATATAAATTTCGTCGAAGGATTTTTTCATTTTTTAAATAACTTATTTTTACTAATCTAATTTAAACCAAAGTAGTTGTTAATTTTTAAAGGTAATGAGCTAGTGGTTAAATTTCACTTTAGAATCACAAATAAAAAAATACTCTTTTATTTCACCAATTTACTTTGGCAAACGAAATTTGTTTTTGGTACTCCGGCATTAGCAATATTTTTGAAGCCGCCATCAATTTCTTTAAAATTATGAATACCTCTTGCTTTTAAAATGCTAGCAGCAATCATACTTCTGTAACCACCTGCACAATGCAAGAAAAAAGATTCATCTGATTTTAATTCGGCAAACCATGAATTTATTGATGAAAGTGGTCTGCTAAAAGCTTCTTCCACATGTTCAGCTTCGTATTCACTTTCTTTACGAACATCAATAACTTTGCTTTTTCCAATTTCTAATTCGTTTTTAAATTGATCAGCACTAATTCTGTTTACTGTATCAACTTCTTTTTTTGCTTCAGTCCACGAATTAAAACCGCCTTTTAAAAACCCAAGTACATTATCAAATCCAACACGCGATAATCGAGTAATTGTTTCTTCTTCCTGACCTTCATCTGCTACTATTAATAAAGGTTGATTTACATCAATAACCAAAGCGCCAACCCAAGGTGCGAAATCACCTCTCACTCCAATATTAACAGAACGAGGAATAAATCCTTTTGCAAAATCCGCAGCGTTTCTAACATCTAAAATAAGTGCATCAGTTGTTTCTGCAGCAGCCTCAAATTCAGTAACCGATAATTGTTTTAATCCTTTCTTTAAAACATCTTCAAAGCTACTGTAACCTTTTTTATTCATTGCCACATTCATCCCAAAATAACCTGGTGGCGGTAACAAGCCATCAGTAACTTCTTTGATAAAACTTTCTTTATTGGGTTGATTTAATGCATAGTTCATTTTCTTTTGATTGCCTAGTGTATCAAAAGTTTCTTTCATCATATTTTTGCCACATGCGCTACCTGCACCGTGAGCAGGATAAACCATGATATCATTTGGAAGTGGAAGGATTTTTTTATATAAAGAATCATATAAAATGCCTGCCAATTCTTCTTGAGTCATACTTGCAGATTTTTGTGCTAAATCTGGACGACCAACATCACCTAGAAATAAAGTATCGCCACTAAATAATGCATGTTCTTTTCCTTGTTCGTCTTTTAATAAGAAACATGTACTTTCCATAGTATGTCCGGGTGTATGAATTACTTTTATGGTAATGTTTCCCAGTTTAAATTCTTCCCCATCCTGTGCTATGATTGCTTTAAATTCAGGTGTTGCAGTTGGGCCATAAACAATTGGTGCCCCTGTTTTATTACTTAAATCAATATGCCCAGAAACAAAATCGGCATGAAAATGTGTTTCAAAAACATATTTAATTTTTACATTGTCTTTTGTGGCTCTTTCAATATAAGGTTGCACTTCTCTTAAAGGATCAATGATTGCTGCTTCGCCATTAGAAGTTATGTAATAAGCACCTTGCGCAAGGCAACCAGTATATATTTGCTCTATTTTCATTTTAATTGAAGTATAATTTTTTAGTAAAATTAATTGAATATTGCCAAAATAAAATTGATTTTTATCAGCATTAGTGAGGTAGTTTTTCTCTAATTAATCCATAAAGCCAGGTACCTAAAATGGCACTAAGCAAAGTTACTACAATCACAGTTGCTCCTGTACCAATTTGAGTAAAAAGTGGGCCGGGACAAGCGCCGGTGATTGCCCAGCCAAGTCCGAACAACAAACCACCAAAAATTTGTCCTTTTTGAAATGGCTTAGGAACAAATTCAATTTTTTCACCATAAATGGTTTTAATATTAAATTTTTTAATTAGAAAAACACTTAGAGCTGCAACCATAACAGCCGAACCAATTACACCGTACATGTGGAAAGATTGTAAACGGAACATTTCCTGAATGCGGAACCATGAAATGATTTCTGCTTTTACAAAAATAATTCCGAGGAGAGCTCCAACCAATAGGTATTTAATGCCATGCCACCATGAGTGATTTAATTTTGATTCATTTACACTTTCAGCATCCAGTTTCCTGTTTGCTTCGGGATAATCGTTACTATTTTGATTCATTTTATTTAGATTTTAAGAATAAATGGTAAAATAATATTTGCCATTAAAAATCCACCTGCCATAAAACAACAGGTTGCAATTAATGATGTCCATTGAAGATTGGCCAGGCCAGAAATGGAATGACCCGAAGTACAACCACCTGCATAGCGGGTTCCAAAGCCAACTAAAAAACCTCCAAGTACCATTAAAATAAAGCCTTTTAGAGATAGTAAATTTTCCCAAGAAAATAATTGAGTTGGAATTAGTGAGTCAAAATTATTTATGCCATAAGTTGCTAATTCATTTTTTAAATCAGGATTTACTATGATGGGTTGATTATTGGATAGAAATGTTGAAGCTATTAAGCCACCAATAAATGCACCAACAACAAATAATAAATTCCAACTCTCTTTTTTCCAATCGTATTTAAAGAAAGTGATATTAGCAGGAAAACAAGCGGCACAAACATGCCGAAGAGAAGAACTGATACCAAAAGTTTTATTGCCTAAAATCAATAAAAGCGGAACGACTAAACCAATTAACGGTCCGGCAACATACCATGGCCAAGGCTGACTTAAATAATTTTGCATGATGTAAAAATAAACAAAATGCCTTAATACACTTCACTTATAACATTAAATGCTATTGATAATTATTCAGTTTTCAAAATTTAGAATTTTGATTTATTAAAGATAATAAATCAATAAAATGAGATTATAAATTTCCTAATCCAATTTTATTAATCTTTTTTTCTGGTCACCAATAATAATTAAATATAAACCTGCCTGTTTTTCAGATAAGTCAATTTTAACTTCATTGTTATTATTAAAATTTGTTTGACTAACTAATTTTCCAAAGGCATCATAAATATAAATTGGTAAAGCAATTGGATCAATATTATTTGTAGCTATTGTAAATTCGCCATTTGTTGGATTAGGATATACATTTATTTCAAAAGAATTGTTGTCATTTGAATTTGATGCATCATTTATTTTAGCTGTACTTGCAGTTGTTGAAGTGGCAGCAGCATTAAAAGTCAATCTCATATTAGGACGATAATAACTTTGTGTACCCGTAGTTTGACTGCAACTGTTTCCTGAGCTAAGATTTGATCGTGTAAAAAGAGATTGATAGGTAGATAAAATTGTAGAATTTATGATTGAATTTGTTCCAACAACAGAGTTATCAAAACAAACGGTTATAAGTAAGTTCATAGTTTCATTAAATAAATAGGGAGTTGGAAAGGTGTAAGTATTCCAACCAATAATAGGGTTTACAGTACCTGTAAATGTGCTAAAATTTGTAGTTCCTGATAGATAATTAGAATTTGAATAGTTACTTGCTGTTGTATTACTTACTCTAATTGTGAAATTATTAAGTGTTGTACCTGCAGTTGTTACATCAAAAGCAATAGAAGAAAGATAAGGATTTGTAGCTGACCATCCAGCTGCAATAAGTTCTTCTTTAGTAATAATATATTGAGTCCTTTCATCCATATAAGATGAAGAATAAGGATGTCCTGAATATACAGTTGTTCCATTTCCTAATGTAAAAGTCACAGGAGGTGGCGTTAACGTGGTAAAGGTTTTATTGGTTGAATAACTACTTGATGTGCTAGAACAGTTTGTCATAACTTTAAAGCTATACCCTGTAGAATGAGATAAGCCTGTAATAAGCTTAGAGTTAGTTGTAGAGCTTGTAGTTAACCATGTGGTAGATGAATTTGATTTGTATTGAATAGTATAACTTGCAGCATTTGATACGGCAGACCAACTTAAATTTGCTGATGTAGTTGTAATTGAATTTGCTGCTAATGAACTTGGAACATTACAAGATGAACAATTAGTAATTAATTGTTTTGCATTTGTTCTCATAGCAGGTATTTTACTATATAAATTTGTTCCCGGGCATGAAGTTTGACCAACATCTTTATGGCCTGAAATTCTTGGTAGTGTTAGCACTCCATAATCCTGAGTTTGAAGAGATGCTGATGAAATAGGGTCAAAACCTTTTTTGTTAAACCACCAAGCTAATATTTTTTCTACTACTTGTAGTTGAGCAGTTGTTGCTAAAGTTACATCTGCATTTCCTGGAAAATTAATTCCAATAGAATATGCGTTTGATGTTCCCGCATGAGCACCTCTTGCGTCAGCTGTATTTATATTTGGATTGTATCTTCCTTCGTAAAAATTACCCGATTTATCCACAATGTAATTATATCCTATATCTGCCCATCCTAAAGTATTAACGTGGTAATTATAATACGATTGTACAACTTCTCTTCCAGATGTATAAGTATCAGGCGTAGCACCATGATGAATAATAACATGTGTTGCGTTTATGTAGGTTGGAGTATAAACCGTATTTACCTGTGTGCATGATGCAGCGCCTCCACACCATTGTGCTCTTGTTATCATTGTAGGTAGTGCAGGGCAAACTACATTGTTTACTTCGTTATTTACCGGATTAACGTTTTTTTGATTGTTATCATAAGTAGTTTTAAAATTTCCGTCAAATAGATGGACCTTAATTAAATTAGGTAATTCAGGATAATTTACTTCAAGTTCAATTTCAGTATGACTAGTTGCATCAGTAGTAAAAACTGCATCAGTCCAATACATGTTTGTTGGAGTATCATTTGGTTTTACATCTGCGGTTACTTCATTCCAATTAGACCATTTACCTTTTGTGTTTTTTGTTCTGTATTTTACAATAAAGTTTTCAAGTAATAAATTTACATTTTCATTTTGCCAGCCAATTCCAAAACATGAAAATGAATGGTTAGGTACAATTGAGAAAACAAACTTATCAGGTGAGTTAATTTCTTCTTTTTTAATAACTAATTGTGATGTAGGAACCCCATCAGGTTTTGTTAAGTCAATCAATTCATTTTTTGAATAAATGATTTTGCTTTGAGCAAAAATTACTACATTAAAAAATAACACAGTAAATAAGGCTAGTAAAAGATTATTTTTTTTCATATTTAAAAATAAAAAAATTATTGATTAACAATAAATCTGTTTGTTAACTTTTGATTTGGCGTTGCAACATATAAGAAATATAATCCAGCATCTAATGTTTTTTGAAGTTCAATGATGTTTTTGTCATTAGTTAAAACCAAATTGCTTTCATAAATTATTCTTCCGGTAATATCTATTACTTTAACTGATGCTAATTCATTTGTATTTAAATCTGTACTAAAGTGAATTGAACTTGAACTATTCATAGGATTAGGGAAAACAAATAGATTAGATTTTTCTAACACAGTATTTATTTCCTCTTCATCATCAAATCCAATTCTTAAATTAGCATTTGCAAGAGGAGCAAATTTTAGACGCATATTTGGTCTGTAATAACTTTGAGTTCCAGTTGCAGTTGATGAAATTCCAGAACTACTTAAGTTATCTCTTACAAATAAGGCTTTATAGTCCGGAAGAATGGTTGAAGATACAATTGAATTCGTACCTACAATACTGTTATTAAAAGAAACGGTAATTACTAAATTCATCGTCTCATTATAATTAAAAGGAGTAGAGAAGGTATAAGTATTCCATCCACTTGTTGTAACTATAGATCCTGTATAAGTTGACGATGTGGTTGTTCCAGCTAAAAAGCTACTATTTGAATAAGTTGAAGCACTAGTATGAGATACTCTTATTGTAAAATTAGACAAAGTTGTTGAACTTGGTGTTGAAACCTGAAAAGCTATTGATTGTAAAACAGGTGTTTGTGAAGACCACCCCGCTGCTAATAGGTCATTTTTTGTTATGATATATTGAGATTTTTCGTCCATATAAGAAGATGAGTAAGGGTGGCCGGAATAATTTGTAGTTCCATTACCTATTTGGAGTGTAACTGGTGTAACTGATAAAGTAGTGAAACTACTTGATACAAAATTACTTTGGTTAACATTACAATTACTTTGAATCTGATATTCATACAAGCTATTTGCTGATAATCCTGTTAAATTTACTTGAGTGCTAGTACTAGTTAAATTTACCCATGTTGTACTTCCAGAAAGACGATATTTAATGTTGTAACCAGAAGCCCCACTGTTACCAGTCCAACTTATTGTTGCACTATTTGAAGTTATTACACTTGTTACTAAATTAGTAGGTGCATTACAAGGAGGTGCTAAAGTTGTAAAATTAGAGGAAGTAGAAAAAACACTATTTGAACTTGAGCTACAATTACTCTGCACCTGAAATTCATATGGAGTAGATGCCGATAAACCTGTTAGATTTGCTGAATTTATTGTACTTGATAATGTTAACCAAGTTGTGTTCGATGTTGTTTTATATCGTACTGTATAGTTAGTAACACCTGATATGCTAGTCCAAGAAACATTTGCACTATTATGCGTTACAGATGATGAAGCTAAGTTTGAAGGAGGGTTGCAAGGCTGAATTAATGTTGTAAAATTATTTGATGCAGTAAATACGCTATTTGAATTTGTGCCACAATTACTTTGTACTTGAAATTCGTAAGAAGTATTAGATAATAAGTTAATTAAATTTACACTTGTAGTTGTACTTGTAACATTTTGCCAAGTAGTATTTGATGTAGGTTTATATCTAACTGTAAAATTTGTTACACCATTTACTGCATTCCAACTTACTGTTGCGCTGTTATGTGTTATTGAAGAAGAATTCAAATTAGTAGGTGCATTACAAGGTGGAGCTAAAGTTGTAAAGTTAGAGGAAGTAGAAAAAACACTATTTGAACTTGAGCTACAATTACTCTGCACCTGAAATTCATAAGAAGTTGATGATGATAGGTTCGTTATATTACTTGTATTTGTAGAAGAGGTAAGGGTTAGCCAAGTCGTACTACTAGTTGGTTTGTATCTTAGCGTATACCCGCTAACTCCAGTAACGCTAGTCCAAGATAATGAAGCACTATTATGAGTAATTGATGAAGAGCTCAAATTTGTAGGCACATTACATGGTGTAGCTAAAGTTGTAAAATTTGAGGAGGCAGAAAAAACGCTATTTGAACTTGAACTACAATTACTTTGTACTTGAAATTCATATTGAGTTAAAGCGTTTAAACCGGAAATGGAGCTTGAAGTTGAAGTACTTGTAATCGAAAGCCAAGTTGCGCTACTAGTTGGCTTATATCTAATTGTGTAATTTGTTGTTCCACTACTTCCTGTCCATGAAACATTTGCACTATTGTGCGTAATTGAAGATGAAACTAAATTGGAAGGCACATTACAAGGAGGTAAAAGCGTATTAAAGGTATTAGATCCCGAAAAAGCACTTAAGGTTCCTCCACATTTTGTTTGCACTTGAAACTCATAACTCGAATTTGACTGCAATGAGCTAACATTCAATTCATTATAGTAAGTGTTTGCAGTAAACCAAGATGTGGTTCCTGTTTTTCTGTATCTAACATTGTAACTTGAAGCATTTGTTACTTGTGCCCATTTTAATTTTGCAGAATTTGTTGTAACATCTAATGTGTATAAACCTGTTGGTACAGAACATGGCTGAGTATTGAAATAATGGTACCATAAAGTATTATCAGGGCCTATAGCTTGTTCAAACGCACTTTTACTGTATTGAATTTGTTTGCCTTCAGTAGAACTACATTGACAATATCCACCATACTGATATTGTTGACTCCATCTTCCAGCGGGGTCATTGCAAATGTAAGTTGTTGATGTATATCCAGTTACGATCATAACGTGGCCATAGTTTGTAAAATATCCATGAACAACAACCGGTTTACCTTGTGCAAGTAGGTTTCTTAAACCTTGAAAAGAACCTGTTGATGTACTCACACAGCCTGACCCAAGGTTATAATCTTGAGCTACAGCATTGCATACAGTATTAAACCCTGAAACAGATTGCGCTTGAGATGTACCATATATATCACTTATATCGTCAGGAGTAACTGTTGTAGCCCCATAAAACTTCAATAGCATTGCAATTGAAGTATTTTGGCAAGATCCACCCGGATTAATGTAATTGTTATATTGATAAAAATAAGGAACACTTCTAACGTTGTATTGAGAGAATAAATAATTACCTAGTAATAAAAAAACTAACGTTAATTTTCTCATAATTTTATTTTTTATATTTTTTGCAAATTAAAATTACTTTATAAAAAAAATCAAAAAAAACTCTAAATCAATATTTATACATACTTTAAAAACGACTTATACATTTAATATACGTTACAATTAAGGTGTTTATTTTCAATGTGTTGTTGAAAATAAATTAAATAATTAAAATGTAGTATAAAGCAATCTTCCTATTAAAAAATAGATGGTTATACCCAAAATATCGTTTAGCGTGGTTACAAATGGACCAGTTGCTAAAGCTGGATTTATTTTAAATCGATACAATGTTAATGGTACAAATGTTCCTAGAAATGAAGCGAAAATGATTACAGTAATTAATGCAATACTTACAATAGATGCGAGGTTAATGCTGTCGCTACTTAAAATGTTGTAGCCAAAAATTAGAGTTGAACAGATTAATCCGTTGATCAAACCAACACCTAGTTCTTTCATTAATTTAGGAACTAGCTTTTCGCCTTTTAAGGTGTTGTTTGCTAAACCTTGCACAATAATGGCAGATGATTGTACTCCAACATTTCCACCCATGGCGCCAATCAATGGTATAAAGAATGCCATTTCCGGATGAATTTGAATTTGATTTTCGTAGCTTCCAATAATTCTTGACCCAATTATTCCACCACACATGCCTACTAAAAGCCATGGAATTCGTGCTCTTGACAATCGCCAAAGTTTATCAGATGAGTCAACATCATCAGAAATACCCGACATTCGCTGAATATCTTTTTCGGCTTCTTCGCGAATTACATCTACCACATCATCAATCGTAATTCTTCCAACCAAACGACCAAGTGTGTCAATAACAGGTAAAACAACAAGGTCATACTTTCGCATGATTTCTGAAATTTCAGCGGTAGTTGTATTTACTTTAACAGAGATAATTTCTGAATCATAAATCTCTTCGATTTTTGTTGAAGGTTGAGAAATGACTAATTTCTTTAATGAGAGCATGCCTAATAAACGTTCATTTTCATCAACAACATAAACAGCATACATTACATCTACATTATCTGTTTGTTTTCTAATTTCATCAATACATGCCGAAACAGTTTCACCTGCTTGCACACTCACTAATTCCTTAGCCATAAGTGAGCCCGCTGTTCCCTCTTCGTAATTTAATAAGTCGGCAATATCACTTGCCTGTTCAATATCTTCAATTTGTGAGAGGACTTCGCTTTGAATTTCTTCGGGTAATTCATTGATAACGAAAGCTGCATCATCCGAATCCATGTTATCCAACTGCTCAGCAATTTCCTTAGTAGATAAGGAAGCAAGCAGTTGCTCACGCATTTCTTCATCTAATTCGGGTAAAACTTCTGCAGTGGTTTCTTCCGGAAGCAAGTCGTATAAGTACTTTGCTTCATCAAAATCAAGTTGATTAAAAATTTCGGCAATATCTGCCGAATATAAATCATTCAGGTTTTCATTTAGGTAATGATCATTTTTCTCAGCTATTGCTGAGCGAAGCAACTCGAGGTAATCGGTGGTAAGTTCAAATTGCATGAATCATTCCTTTTAAAAATCATGACAAATTTAGTATTTAATTACTTTAATTGGCGCATATGATTTTTGATGTAAAAAATAAATTCCTTTCGTTAACTCTTTTCCTATTTTTATTTGATTGATGCCTTGTTTTAGTTTATATGATGTAAGGGTTTTTCCTAATGCATCAATTAATAAAATTTCATCATTAATTCCACCACTTTTAATTGTTACACATAATTCGTTTTGAAAAGGATGTTCACTGCAAAAAGTAATATTTTTATTCTTATCTAATTTTTCAATGCCAAAAGCAATAGGCATTAATTTTCTGTTTAATAAAGTTAACACACCATTTGTAAGTGATACATTATCTACCTGCAAAGTTTCGTATCCGGATTTAGAAAGCTGAACAGTATATGTTCCGGCATTAACTGTACCGGTTGCAAAATTTCCATTGGTTTGTGTTGATGTATTAGCAGTTGTTAATCCAATTACTGTTACAGTTACATTCGAAAGATTTACTAATGTAACAGAATCTTTAATGTTACCTTCCAGCCAGCAAGCTCTTTTATAATCAGGTGTTAAAACATGTAAGCCATCTTCAATATTAGAAACAACAATGGTTTTTGATGGTAAAAAAGGATAAACGCCCCAGGCGCCATTAAATCCATTTCCTGCACCACTTGGATAGGTGTCGTAGTTGCCAACTTGCACCAAGTTGTGTGGACGCTTTACATCAACTATTGTAATGCCATCTCTATACCATGATGTAACAGCAAACGAGTCAAGTGTAATGTGAGTATTGTGTACAATTGAATTAGTGCCCGGGTTGGATTTTATTCTGTCTAATTCAATCACATTGTTTAAATCACTTATGTCATACGAAGTTAAAGGTGAATTGCTTTTTTCATCGGTAGTAAATAGATAACGTTTGTCTTTGCTAGGCCAAGTATTATGAGTAAAATTAAGTGGTGTATTGAAAGAAGTAAGAATACTTGGATTGCTTTTGTTGGTAAAATCTACGATTGTACAGGTGCCATCTAAAATTTCTCCTGCATATAAAGTATCATTATCCACGTAACCATCATGTACGTATTTTAAATCGTAACTGCCCAAATAAAGCGGATTCCAAGGATCCTGAAGGCTTGCGCAAATGGCACCGCCATTTCCAATGTTTGAACCATACAAATAAATATTTCCTTTTGTAGTATCAATATGCAAAGCATGAATGGTGCTTAATTGCTGAGTACCGATTGTTGGTTGCCAATAATGAAAAGGAACATTTGCGATAGGTAAATTTCGCAAGTTGGCAATTTGTAAACCACCACCGGCTTCGGAAGTGATATAAGCATAATGTTTATATACTTTTATTTCTTTCCAAATTTGATTTGGTCCGGCAGGCCAGGGTAGAGCGATAACTTCAACAGGTAAATCAGGATTACTAACATCAACAACCGACATTCCTGATTCAACTCCAACCAATGCATATTCATTTCCCAAACTATCTACATAACCACAAATGTTTGCACATTGTTTATTTGGATAAGTTAATTGAGATCTTTGGATAATATTAACATTTTGACTTTTTATTGCATTTGCTAAAAAGATTGCAAGTAGAAATAATTTTATGGTGATTTTCATTTGAAATTGTTTCAATTAATTGATGTAAAGTACTAATTTTTTAATTCACTCAATACTATTGATTAACTCAACAAATCCTTTAATGCTCCTTCAATATGAGGAAATTGAAACTGAAAGGGTATTTGAGTTGTTTTTTCTGCACTGATTACTGAACCTTCTGTAACCATTACTGCCATTTCACCCAATAATAGGTTAAGCATTGTAGCAGGAACATTGGGCATGAAATAAGGTTTGTTTAATTGTTTTGCAATTGCCTTGTTCAGTTGATTATTGGTTACAGAATTAGGTGCTACACCGTTATAAATTCCTTTCATACTTTTATTGCAAATGCCTTCATAAAAAAGCGATACAATATCATTGATGTGTATCCAAGGAACAATTTGTTTTCCACTTCCAATTGCTGAACCAATTCCAAATTTTATTGGTGTAAGCAGTTTAGGTAAAGCACCGGCTTCATTGCTTAACACAACGCCAGTTCTTATAATAACTTTACGAATATTTTCATTCAACTGATGGTATTCATTTTCCCATTTCACACATACATCAGCCATGTAATCATTTCCGGGTGAATCAATCTCGTTATATGTTCTATCAGTTGTAACTGCGCCATAAAATCCGATTGCAGATCCTCCAACAAAAACTTTAATTTGTCCCAATCGTTTATTTACTTCTTCAACTAATAATTTTGAAGATAAAACTCTACTTTCTAATATTTCTTTTTTTCGTTCGGCAGTCCAACGCTTATCTGCAATGCCTGCACCGGCTAGGTTTACAATTGTATCAACATTTTCAAATGCTCATTCATCTATCCAATTTTTAGTTAAATCCCAACGATAACATTTAATATCACTTGATAAATTTTCTTTTCTGCCCAAATGAATAACTGAATGTCCTTTTTCTATAAGCAATTTACTTAATGCTTTTCCAATCAATCCTGAACCACCGCTAATTAATACATTTGCCATAAATAAAAAACTTAAATTTGTTGTTTATAAAAGTATGGAAAATAAAATTTACGATAAACACATTTTTGTTTGTAACAACGAACGAAAAAATAATGAACGAAGAAGTTGCGGAGATCAGCATGGTTTAGAATTGGTAGCTGCTTTTAAAAAACAGTTGAACGATAAAAAATTGCCACTTCAAATTCGTGCTCAAAAATGTGGTTGCCTTGGCATTTGTGATTTCGGACCAACCATTGCCATTTATCCTGAAGGTACATTTTATGTGAATGTTCAATTGGAGGATGTGCCTGAAATTATTGAGCAAGATATCATTCAAAATAAAAAGGTAGAACGCTTGTTGCTTAAGAAAAATGGATAACAAGGAAATTGAAATTTATTTCAATAATCAAAAAGTAATTGATCAGTTGCTTCGTCAGTTGGAGAAAGATTTAGCTCTTGATTTTGATTCGCTCCATTGCCAATTTGATAAAGAAAATTTATATCAAAAATTACATGATTTAATTTCACCTATTGTAGAAAAAAATTTACAACTGAATTACGGTAATTTTATAAATACGCTTTATCGTATTGATGTAAGTGAACAAAAAATTAATCTTTTACTCCAAAATAAATCAACATCTGATTATACAAATGTTATCACCGAATTGATTTTACAAAAAGAGATGAAAAAAATTATAACAAGATTAGTGTATGCAAACAGGAACAATACTTCAAATTAGAAAAGGAAATCAACAAGATTTACCCGAAGTCTTAGCGTTAATAAAAGAATTGGCAACCTACGAAAAAGCACCTGATGAAGTAGTTGTAACAATAGATGAAATGCAAAACTGGGGTTTTGGAAAAGATAAAGTCTTCGATTTTTTTGTAGCAACTAACGAAGATAAAATTGTTGGTTTGGCATTATATTATTTTAAATACTCTACCTGGAAAGGCCGTTGTTTATTTTTAGAAGACATTATAGTAACTGAAGCATTTCGTGGTAAAGGATTAGGGAAAAAATTATTTGAGAAAGTAACCAAGGTTGCAAAAATGGAAAAGGTAAGACGTATGGAGTGGCAAGTGCTCGACTGGAATGAACCTGCTATTCAGTTCTACAAAAAATACCCTACTCATTTTGATGCAGAGTGGATCAATTGCAAGTTAACCGATAAAGAATTAATTAATTTTTAAGATGAAGATATTTAAGTTTGGAGGCGCATCAGTAAAAGATGCCAATGGAGTAAAAAATGTTGAGTTCATTTTGAACAAATTTTCAAATGAAAAACTTATTGTTGTTGTTTCTGCAATGGGAAAAACCACCAATGCATTGGAAAGACTAACAAAAGCATATTTTCATAAAACTGAAAATTCAGAACAAATTTTAGAAGAAATAAAATCCTATCATTTCAATATCGCTGAACAATTACTACCCAACAAACAACATCCATTTTTTGATGAACTGGAAAATTTGTTTGTTGAACTGAAATGGGCAATTGAAGATGAACCTACTGCAAAATACAATCAGGAGTACGATCAGATTGTGAGCATGGGTGAATTGATTTCTACAAAAATTATTTCAGCTTACTTAAACGAAATAGGAATAAAAAATAAATGGTTAGATGCGAGAGGTATTGTGCAAACCGATAATACGTATCGAGAAGGAAAAGTTGACTTTAATTTAACTGAGCAATTGGTAAAAAAAGATGTACTGCCTTTATTTGATTCGGTAAACATTGCCATTACACAAGGATTTATCGGAGGCACTTCAGAAAACTTTACTACAACTTTAGGTAGGGAAGGCTCTGATTACACTGCAGCCATTATGGCGTATTGCACCAATTCAGAAAACGTAACTATCTGGAAAGATGTACCTGGTGTTTTAAATGCCGATCCTAAATGGTTCGACAATACGATTAAAATAAGTGAACTCACCTATCAGGATGCCATTGAATTAACTTACTATGGTGCAACAGTAATTCATCCTAAAACAATCAAACCTTTGCAAAATAAAGGAATTGAGTTACACGTGCGTTCGTTCATTCATCCAGATGAGACTGGAACTGTAGTAAAAGAATCGGGAAGAAAATTGCCAATACCTTCTTTTATATTTAAGGTAAATCAAGTATTAGTTTCAATGCAACCCAAAGATTTTTCGTTTATAGCTGAAGAAAATTTAAGTCGCATTTTTGAAATTGTTTTCCGTTTAGGAATAAAAGTACACATGATGCAATTATCAGCGATTAATTTTTCATTTTGTACAGATTTTGAAAAAGATAAAATGGAAGAATTTATTGATGCTGTTCAAAACGAATATAAAATTCTTTTCAATGAAGATGTGGAGTTATGTACCATACGTTATTATGATCAAAGTACTCTTGATAGGGTGTGTATTAACAAATCAATATTGTTGGAGCAAAAGAGCAGATATACAGCTCAATTAGTATTAAAAACAATTTCATAACTTGCATGTTATTTAGTATTCGATGAAAAATTACTTACTGACTCTATTCTTTATTAGTTCTTTAATTAACTATTCACAAACACCAGCAAATGTAACTGTTGGACTTGAGTATTCTGATAACCTAAGATGGAAAAACTATGGTGCAGCCGCTAATTTTGAATTTCCTATAAATGAAAAGTTTGCTTTAAATTATCGATTTGTTATTGGTGGATCTACTGACGGAGCAATGCATATACATTCAGCTGCCGGTGGTGCTGTTGGCTCAGTAATTTTATCTGCTTTTTCCAATTCCGGAAATAAATTTATAAATGGTTTAGGAGTGGTATTGTTTTTAATACCCGAAGGTTTTACGTATTACTTAAACTCATCAGATATTCATGCTTTTGGTGTTTACTGCTCTCCTTTAGGTATGGACTATTGGAAGAAAATTGACACTTATGAATACTTTCGTTTTTCAGGTGAAAGTGGTGCAAAAGTAAAATTAAAGGTAGGAGGAAGTGGAAAATACCACGCAGTAGCTTACGCAGGATTGCGTTATATTTACAATCGTCAGGATATAGTAGATCCATTATTTTTTCATGCAGGAGCAGGATTATGTATTAACTTAAACAAATAAATTTTTGAATTATGCAATATTCAGTTACAACCAATAACAACGAGTACCAACTTAAAAAAGAAAACAATGAAATCAATTTAAATGGTTTACCTTTTAATGTAGATTGTATAAAAGTTAACGATGGAAATTATCACATCATAAAAGATGGAAAGACGTATGATGTTGACATTTTAAAATTAAACAAAGAAGAAAAAACATTTGTATTAAAAGTTAACGGAAACAAGTACGAACTTAAAGTTGCCGACCAGTTTGACGCATTATTGAAGCAGCTGGGAATGGATAATTTGAATGCGAAAAAACTGAATCATATTAAAGCACCAATGCCCGGACTCGTACTTTCCATTTTGGTTGAAGAAGGAAAAGAAGTAAAAAAAGGCGATCCTTTAATTATTTTAGAAGCCATGAAAATGGAAAACATTTTAAAATCACCAGCTGACGGAATTGTAAAGAAAGTAGCAGTAAAAAAAGGAGTTCCTGTAGAGAAAAATCAATTGTTAATTGAGTTTTAGAAGTTAGTTTATTAAAAAATACTTTGTCAGTTCGAGCGAAGTCGAGAACTGGATTAGTTTATAAATTAGCATAAATTTTTCACAAAAGATAGAACAGAAATAACTTTTAGTTTTTAGTCCAAATATCTATACTAAATCATTGATTAGCGAAAATTTAAATCAAAATAAATAAAAATGAAAAAAGTAAGTTTAATTTTTATCCTTTTAATTGGCTTAGGTAGTATCTCTTATGCCCAAACCGTAACCATTGGTACCCAAGTGTGGATGACCAAGAATTTGGATGTTTCAACCTTTAGAAATGGTGACCCCATACCCCAAGCGAAGACAAATGAAGAATGGGTAAAAGCAGAAGAAAACGAACAACCAGCATGGTGTTATTACGATAATAACCCCGCGAATGGTGAAAAATATGGTAAGCTGTATAATTGGTATGCTGTTATTGATGCTCGCGGATTAGCCCCTACAGGGTATCATATTCCAACTGATGCAGAATGGACTGAATTAACAGATTATCTTGGTGGAGATAAAAAAGCGGGTGCTAAGATGAAATCAAAAACTGGGTGGAAAGAAAATGGCAATGGCACCAACAGGAGCGGTTTCTCAGGTCTTCCGGGCGGTGACCGTAACAGCAGTGGCTCATTCCTCGGCATTGGCAAGTTCGGTTACTGGTGGAGTTCTACGGAGTCCAGTACAGGCCCTGCATGGGGCCGCAACCTGGATTACGACAATGGCCTTGTAAGCAGGTACTACCTCAGGAAGACTAATGGGTTCTCTGTTCGTTGCCTCAGGGATTAATTTTACCCTGAGCTTGTCGAAGGGTTATTTGATTTATTTGATAATTTGGGGTTTGGGGCGTAGCCCCAACGATTTTATAAATTTTTAAAAAACATACTTAAGGATAATTATAAAAAACATGCTCAGTTCTCGACTTCGCTCGAACTGACAGTTTAAAACCAAAAACATTAGTTAAACTATAATGAACAATAGAAGAGATTTTTTAAAGAAATCAGCACTTGCTTCTCTCGGTATTATTGCAACTAATGCCATTGCAGAAGAGCAAATTCAACAATTAGAACAAGTTGGGAATTTAAACTTGCCATTATCTAATTTTGAATTACCAAAATTGCCTTATACTTACGATGCTTTAGAACCCTTCATCGATAAGCAAACCATGGAGATTCATCATTCAAAACACCACAAAGCATACATTGATAATTTAAAAAAAGCATTGAGTGTTCCGGTAGAAGGTTTAGCTAGTGATGCCACATTGGAAACTATGTTTTCTAAAATTTCTAAATTACCGCATAGCATACGTAATAATGGAGGCGGTCACTACAATCATTCTTTGTTTTGGAATTTAATGAAACCCAATAAAGATGGCGGAACTAATTTACCATCCGGAAAATTGGCAGACGCTATCAATTCAACTTTTGGAAATTTTGATGAATTTAAAAAACAATTTTCTGATGCTGCATTAAAACGTTTTGGAAGTGGCTGGGCATGGTTGTTTCAACAAGATGGTAAAATAAAAATTGGTTCAACACCTAATCAGGATAATCCTTTAATGGAAAATGCTGAAATAAGCGGTAAACCTTTACTGGCATTAGATGTTTGGGAACATGCTTATTATTTAAAATACCAGAACAAACGCAACGAATACATTTCTAATTGGTGGAATGTTGTAAATTGGGATGTTGTATCTCAGCAACTTTAATTGTAACTAATCCAAAATGGAATTTGATTTATATTTAACCTATAATAAGAAAAAGAAATTCCTTTAAAAGTCAGTTAATAATTAAGATTTTTGACACTATGAAATTGGCGCAGCAAAAACGGACAAAAGCGTTAAAAAATGTTGAAGCCTTGGAGACATTTTAGCTTTTGTTTGTTGGTCGCAATTAATTGCGATTGCCTTGGCAATTTCTTGATTTTTCTTTGATACTTTCTTTTGATCAAGCAAAAGAAAGTAGTATTATTAATAAAATACAAAGTTTAAATAACAAAATGACATATATCATTTCAGGAATTCAGCAAGTAGGAATTGGAAACACCAATGTTCATGAGGCATTTGCCTGGTATAATAAAAATTTCGGTATGGACATTCCAATGCTGAATGAAGATGCAGAAGCCACTCAAATGCTACCTTACACCGGTGGTAAAGGACATAAACGCCATGCGATTTTAGCCATCAATTTAAAAGGTGGTGGAGGTTTCGAAATTTGGCAATACAAAAGTCGTGTTGCTCAACCTTGTCCCTTTACAGTTGAAGTGGCTGACCTCGGCTTCACCATTGCTAAAATGAAAACTGAAAACTGCGAAGAAAGTTATCGCCGTTTAAAAAGCAATGGAGTTAACATCATAACACCTATTACTACCGGCATTGATGGAAGAAATCATTTTTACCTGAAAGATTTATACGGAAATACATTTGAGATAGTAGAGTTTCAGGATTGGTTTTACAAAGGCAAGTTGGAGCAGGGCGGACCTTGCGGAATGGTAATCGGTGTTTCGGATATTAAACAATCCATGAAATTTTATGCAGATATTTTAGGATACGATACAGTTGTTGCAGACAAAGAAGGAATTTTTGATGATTGGAAGGGAATTGATGGTTCGAATCAAAAAGTTAGAAGAGTTGTTTTGAAACACGGTAAACCAAGAGCAGGAAGTTTCTCACGTTTACTTGGAAATAGTTTTATTGAACTGATTCAGTTTACAGAAAAGACAGGAAGAAGAATTTTTGAAAATCGTTTTTGGGGCGATCAGGGTTTCATTCATTTTTGTTTTGACATTAAAAACATGCAAGCATTAAAACAAAAATGTGCCGAATCAGGTCATCCATTTACAGTTGAAAGTAATCCTGATTTTGATATGGGTGAGGCAGCAGGTCAGTTTGCTTACATTGAAGATCCGGATGGAGCACTAATTGAATTTGTGGAAACACACAAAATTCCAATTATGAAAAAAATTGGTTGGTATTTACACCTCAATAAAAAAGATCCATCAAAACCTTTACCTGATTGGATGCTAAAAACTTTACGTTTTAGTAGAGTTAAATAGGAAATTAAAAAATGTTTTATTTTATTAAATTCTTTTGTTTCTTATTTTTTTAAAATTGAAATAAAACAAGTTGTTTTTCGTTTGTATTGGAGTAAATTTGTTTTAACAAATACCCAATGATTAGAATATTAATTATCAGTTTATTTCTTTTATGTTCGTTTATCGGAATGGCATCTCAATTATTGATTCCAATGGATAAAGACCAAAAAAATCATTTAAAGGCCTATGGAATTGCGTATTGGATTTTAAAAAAAGATGTTCAGGTTTACTGGTTACTCAATTACCGCGGTGGAAGTTTTATGTTTAATAATAATAAAACGTTTACTGATGAACTTACTATTAGAGGTGTAAGTTATGAAGTGATTGCAGATGCTAAAAGTAATGCGATCTTAAGTGAAATAGCAAATCCGGAAGTAAATATGGATGCAGTAAAGTTGGAAAAACCACCTAAAGTTGCTGTTTACTCTCCAAAAACAAAACAACCTTGGGATGATGCTGTAACTATGGTGTTGTCATACGCAGAAATTCCTTACGAAGTAGTTTATGATGAAGAAATTATAAATAATAAATTGCTAGAATACGATTGGTTGCATTTACATCATGAAGATTTTACAGGTCAATATGGAAGATTTTACGCGGGATACAAAAATGCAGCTTGGTACATTCAGGATGTTAAAAATAATGAAGCAATGGCAGCAAAATTGGGATTTAAAAAAGTATCTGAATTAAAATTGGGTGTTGCCAAAAAGATAAGAGATTTTACTATGGGAGGAGGTTTTTTGTTTGCCATGTGTTCTGCAACCGATTCTTATGATATTGCTTTAGCAAGCGAAGGAGTAGATGTTTGCGAAAGTATGTATGACCATGATGCAGCTGATCCTAATATGAATAAAAAAATCGACTTCACTAAAGGATTTGCTTTTGAAAATTATTCGTTAAGTGTTAATCCTTTTGAATATGAATTTTCAACTATTGATACTTATAATTCAAGAAGGCAAAAATTCAATATAACAAAAGAAAATGATTTTTTTAGTTTGTTTGAGTTTTCTGCTAAATGGGATCCTATTCCAACAATGTTGTGCCAAAATCACGAGCAATTAATTAAAGGTTTTTGGGGACAAACTGTAGCTTTTGAAAAAAGTTACATTAAAAAAAATGTTTTGATAATGGGCGAAAATAAAGCAGCAAATGAGGCTCGATACATACATGGTGAATTTGGAAAAGGCACGTGGACTTTTTATGGAGGTCACGATCCTGAAGATTATGAGCATCGGGTAGAGGACCCACCTACCGATTTAAATCTTCATCCTAATTCAGCAGGTTATCGATTAATTTTAAACAATATACTTTTTCCTGCAGCTAAAAAGAAAAAACAAAAAACATAGCGTTCTTTTTTAAATTTAATTATTTAAGTTTTAGCACTTAAATAATTATTATTCTTAATCTATTTTATATAAAATAACCATCCTGCACAAAATAATTGTGAAGCACATAAAAAAACACTCGAAAAAATATAAATAAAGATTGAGTAAAACATGAATAACTAAAGATGGTTTATATAAAAAAAAATAAAACAATAAAATATACATATGAAATAGCCATGTTTACCCCAAGCACAAACACAAATTACTAAACTGGCTATACCATTTGACAATTAAAAAAACAATAAAATCTACATATGAATTACAAAAATTTTAAAACTGCCATTTTTTTATTTTTTTTATTCTGTTCCGGATTTATCTTTTCTCAGCAGAAAATTGATTCTACTAAAATTTATGTCCTAACTCAAAATGATGGTTCTGAATTTACGGGTAAAATTTTAAAAAGTGATGAACGTGAAATTACCATTTTATTAATGGATGGAAGAAAAATCATAATTCCTCAATATGTTATTAAAACAATTACTCCTGCAAATTCAAATGATTTTAATGCAATAGGACAATTTATTGGAGAGGAAAATTTTAGAACCCGTTATTTTTTAACCACAAATGGTTTGCCTTTGAAAAAAGGTCAAAACTATGTTCAGTGGACTTTATTAGGTCCTGATTTACAATTTAGTATTACGGATAGATTAGGAGCAGGTGTTATGACTTCTTGGATTGGAATGCCTATTATTGGAACAGTTAAGTATACAGGTAATATATCTAAAAATGTAAATTATGCAGTAGGTGCTTTAGTTGGCTCAGGTACTTACATAGCCCCAAGCTTTGGCGGCGCATTACCTTTTGGAGCAATCACATTTGGTGATGGAAGAAGTAATCTAAACTTTAGCGCAGGCTATGGTGCAATTTGGAATAATGGTAATGTTAATGGAAGACCTTTACTTTCAATTGCTGGAATGACAAAAGTTGGAAAACGAGTTACTTTAGTATTAGATTCATTTTTCTTATTAGCATCATCAAGTTCTACTTACAGTAATAATCAAAATTCAACTTTTGGGTTTATTTTACCTGGTGTTAGAATTCATAGTAAAGACACTAAAGCATTTCAGTTAGGATTTGCTTCGTTTTATACAGGAGAAAGATTCATTCCTATTCCATTTCCTGTAGTTCAATGGTTCAGAATTTTATAGATTTTTTGTGTCTCTTAAAAATATGATTTATAACAAAAGTTAAATTGTATTAGTTACTAAATAAAATTGATTTAATGATTTACTGTAGATTTTTTTTAATCTGTTTTTAATATTAAAGTAAATTTATTTTAAGTCGTATTCAAATTATTTCCAGTTAAACCCTACTTAATAAGTGTTGAAATAATTTTAATGAGTAAACTTCCTTTTTTACAAGATTGAATATGCTTATATTCATTATTCTCATTATTAAATAAAAAATGATTTTTTTTATCTTTTAAGTTAATTGTATAAGCTCTATAAACTTTTAATCGGAAGTATAGATTTAATTTGAGTAATTGAAAAGAGTTAAGTTTAGATCTTAATGGGTAAAATTTTTCATTATACAATAATTGAAATGAAAAAAGGATTGGCTCTATGTAATGAATATCAAAATATTTTTCATCTACATTTTTACTAGTTGTAGAGTTTTGATGTATTCTAAAAGCACATAGTTGTTCGGGCAGATAAGTAAGACCATATTTACAAGCAACTCTTAAAGTGAATTCTAAGTCGCAAATTTGTTTTAATGATGGATTAAAATTATTTACTTCATGTATTACACTTTTTCTGAAAAAGATTAAGCTTGGTTCACCAATAAAATTTAAACAGATATTTTCTATAGCAAGTTTTGAAATTAATGAAGCTGAAAATAATTTACCCCTAAAATTTGTAGTGTTTTCAAGTGTTCTTACAACATTGGTGTAATAATTTACATAATCATCGCTTGCATTTTTTGGCAATATAAAATTACGTTTACTAACAATTAAATGAGTTGTTTCATTAATTTGTTGCACAAATTTTTCTAAGCAATCAGAAGAAATATAATCATCCTGAAATACAAATTTTATCCATTCGCCATTGGCGTTATGAATACATTGATTCCAATTCCCTACTAAACCTAAATTTTTATCGTTTTTAAATAATTTAAGATGAGGGATTTTATCTAAGTATTCTTCAATAATTTTAACTGTTCCATCACTTGAGCAATCATCACAAATAATGATTTCGTAATTTTTAAAACTTTGATTTATGCAGGAATCAATACACTCTTTTAAGTATTTTTCACCGTTATAGGTAGGAATACAAATGCTTACAAAAGGCTTATTCATAGGCATTTTTTTTATTTAGTTTCATTTTCCATCCATCTGGCAATATAGGAACTTCAACAATTGTGTTGGTTTTTAATTGTTGTTCGTACACTTTTAAATCCGGTGCATTAACATAAAATCTACCAACAAAAAGAATTGTTTCAATGGTAAATAATGCAAATAAAGAAGATAGTAGTAGGTTGCTAATTTTTATCCCATCCAAATATCTAATGACTAACCATACGAATGTAACAGATGGAATGTAAAAATTTCGAACACCTCTGTAATATGGAGAAAGTAGTTCAGGCTCGCTACGATAAGCTATTAAAGTAGTGCCTATAAATAGCATATTGGTTAATAAAATAACCCATTCAAATTTATTTTCTTTTTTATTTAAAAGACATTTTATAATTAAAAAATAAAAAATGAGAACCATTAAAATACCAACTATCATAATTGCAAAAGGTATTCGAAATGCAAGTTTCCCAATAAATAGATAATAAAACTGGACAAATAAAAAGTGTATAAAACCTTTATTGAATATATCAAAAGATCCTACTGTTCTATTTACTGAACCATGTAGTTTTAAAAAATAAATACCGATGCAACCTGCAATTACAATAAATAATAAGATAATTGTATCTGTTTTCTTTTGCTTGAATTGTTTACTTGAGTTTATAAATAGAATTAGAAACAAAGGTAATAGCACAACATAATTCGGACCTGTAAATGCAGATAAAATAAGTATTATGATATCAAGAATAAAATACGATTTTTTCTCCGAAAGTTGATTACCTGAAAAAATAATAAGTGGAAAAAATACCATACTCCATTGAATGTTTGTTAAGTTCATAAATACCTCTGCTTGTAGTGGTATCATAACTAATGTTATTGCAATAAAAAAACGTTGTGTTTCTGAAAAGGGCAATCTTTTCCAAACATAAAAAATCAGTAAAAAATTTATGAGTAGGCAAGATAAAGTAAAAACAACAGGTGTTAAATGTAAAGGCAAATTTGCTTGAACAGTAATATTTGCAATTAAACGTGGATATAAATGAAAGTAACCGGCACATGTATTAAATATACTTTTCCAGCCTTCTTGATATGCTTCTGCATAAAAAAACATGCCTTCCTCTGCCCAGAAATGAGGTTTAAAAAAACTGTCTGGACGACGATAAATTAAAACTAATAGGGTAATCAGTATTAATATTACCGGATTAAAAGAAGAAATGAATTTGTTTTTAATAATCATCGAAAATTTAAAATATTCATTATATTTTTTTCAAGTTCGTTAATGGCAACAAGCAAGTCATCATGGTTTACTACTTCATAAAGTTGATAATTGTATTTAAATCCTATTCCTGTAAGCGTTCTACAATAGCAAAAAACAAGATTGTCATTTCTAACCAATTCTAGAGTAACACTATTTTTCATAAAGATTGCATTAGTTAGATTAGCCCTATGGTTGGTAATGTAAAATTTTGAATTTCTTGAAATTGAAATCTGTTCTCCTATACTTTTCCCTTCAATTTTCTGAAATTTAATATCATAACTCTTTTAAAATTATATACAAATTTATCAAAAGCAGTCATTTGTGAAACCTGATCCAGCTTAACTTTTTCAAAATCAATAAGAGAATCAGTATTTATTTGTTTTATTAAATTAATATAATAGTCAGCATTTATGTTAAAGTTCATTCTTGCTAATGAAAAAAGCTCATCTTTTCGATAAGCATTATAAATAATTTTTTTCTTAATTAGCGGAATCCCTTGTTTTAAATGAGAATCAACACAGTAATAATAAGGGGCAAATTCTCCTTTATAACCATTGTTACTTACAAAAGAAGAAAGCGTAAAACCTTTATTAATTAGTTCAGAACTTAATCCGATTTCATATACCCGAATTACATCATCCAATAATTTTATGATTCCATTTTGCTCAAAATAATTTTTTACATGAATTAATGCAGGCTTTTTAATCCATAAAAAATAGGACTGTATATGGTGAGAAACTGCATAAGATTCTGTCATTCCCAATAAATCAGCTTTTTCATGTTTTGCCCATTTTACAAAATTATCGAGTGAGCGAAATAAAACTGAAGAATCATTGATTAAAGCCACCGTATCAAAATTAGAGATATCGTACTTTTGCATTGCTTTAAACCACAACCCAAAATCAAAACCTTCGTTTTTTTCTTGTTGAAGTACAATATTATTATCTTCTAAAAACTTCAGGTCTACTTTAGAAATTTTTTCATTAGAAGCTAATAATACTAATTGAGAAAAGTGTTTTTTCAATTCCAAAAGATATACCTGAATGTAATAGGGTATTGTATCGCCCTTAAAATAAGAGGCAAAAAAACAAATCGACTTTGTATTAATTACACCTGTTCCTTCAGACATTTTAACCAATCCTTACCAATTTTATCAATATTAAAATTAAGTGCACGTTGTTTTAATTCATCCGAAAACACATGTCTTGAGCCAGACTTATAATCCCTCATAATTTCACTCATTTCTTCAATATTATTTTTTTCTTTTAAAACATATCCATATTTATCAATTAATAGTTCATTTACACCAATGCAATTATTGGCAACAACAGGTATTCCCAAATACAATGCTTCAAGCGTAACCAATGAAAACGATTCAAACTGAGAGGTGAGAACAAACCCATTTGCGCAATTTAAATAGTCGTAATACTTATCACCTATATCATTTATCCAAATTACAATATCATCACAATTACGTTCCTTAATGTATGCTTTAAATTCTTCGCCTAAATTAGACGACCCCGGCTGACTTCCCAGCCATATCATTTTAAAATTATTAGTTTTTTGTTTTAATGAAGAAGCTACATCCACAAATAAGAATGGATTTTTGTTTTTATCGAGCGTACCACTCATCATCCAAACAAATTCGTCCTTTCTAATTCCTAATTGCTCGCGTAAATTACTCTTCATTAAAATAATTTTAGAAAAATCCAATGAAGGATAAACAATTTGAATAGATTTTTTCCTTCCCTTATTAATTATAACATCTGCGCTTGCTTTCGAGTTTGCTATAATATGGTTAGGATAATCACTTAATCGCCTAATATCCGATTCTGTTAGCAAGGAATACATCTGCTGTAATTCATGTAAATGAACTATAGTTTTAATGTTTTTAGCTTGCGCATAAGCTAATATATCGCCAAGCATAATTGTATTTAAATACCAAGTTGCGGGCGAGTATTTATTTAATATCCTAGGAACTACAAATTTCGAACGAATTTTATTAATAAGCCTTGTAAACAATCCTCCAAATTGATTATAATAAAAAAAGTATTTATTAATACCTGCAGGCAAATGGTCATATAATTCGCCCTTATATTTTGTGATTACAGTAACTTTAAATTCCTCTAATGCAAATGGAAGCAAATTGAATAATACAATTTCTGAACCTGTTTTATTTAAGGTTGGAGTAAAAAAAACAATATGTTTTTTCTCTTGCATTATTTTTTTGAAGGATTAAAAATTAATGGATAAAGACTCTTAAAAACATTTGAAATTAAAGGTGTTTTATAAATAAAAGATAATACCTGTTTACGCAATGGCAAACTGCGTATATAGGAATTCCTAACCTGATTAAGTTGCTTTTTGCTAAGATTAGTTTTCAAAACAGTTTCTTTTTCGGCAATCATCTTATCATAATTGGCCGGATTAGCACTAATGCCTCCCTCATAATAATTACAAACAGTAATTGGAATATATTGAAACAAGTTTGAATCCTTTAAAAACACCTTCAGGAAAAATTCAAAATCAGCACAAATTCTTAAATTAAGATTATACTGCCCAAACTCATCAAACAATTCTCTTTTTATAAATACCGCCTGATGATTTAGTGTATTCCGATACCAGAAATTAAGCGACAAATGAGAAGGAGGTACAAGCAGTTTTTCAGATAAATCAGGAGAAATAATCATGGAGTTGCCATAAATGATTTCTTTATTTAGGTCTAATTGAGAATAAAAACTTTTTATAACATCCTTATCGTAAAGAGTGTCTCCCGAATTCAGAAACAAAAGATACTTTCCCTTGCATTTCATGATTCCCTTATTTTGAGCGTCATAAATACCATTATCTTTCTCTGAAGTGATAAATGCAACAGAATTTTTATTTTTAGTCACAAAATCTTCACTTCCATCCGTTGATCCACCATCAATAATCAAATATTCAAATTCCTGAGATGTTTGAGAACAAACGCTATCATAAGTTTTTGATAGACCCGATAAATCATTGTAATTAACAGTGATAATGGAAAGTATCGGATTCTTTATCTTCAACTGATTAGAATTTATTAATTACTTCAATTACTTTATTAATATCATCATCAGTATGAAAATAAGAAATAGGCAAACTCAAAGTTGTTTTATGTATTTCTTCAGCAATTGGAGTTATTTGGTCATCAATAAAGCCTTTCATTGCCAACTGATTTACAGGCGCAAGAGGATAATGAATTTCGGTTTTAATTCCATTCTCCAGCAAGTATTGCTTTAGTTCATCTCTTTTAGGATGGCGGATGCAATAGATATGAAAAACATCAAAGTAATCGTTATGAACTACAGGCTTTACAAAATCACTTTTTAATTGGGCTGAATATAATGCCGCTAAATTGCGTTTATGTTCATTTATCTTATCCAGGTATTTTAACTTTACACTAAGTAGTGCTGCCTGCAATTCATCCAATCTGGAGTTAAAACCAACCTGTTCATTATAATACTTTACTTTAGAACCATAATTACGTAGTGTTCTAATTTTCTGAGCTAAATTTTCATCATTGGTTGTTACTGCTCCGGCATCTCCCATAGCCCCCAGATTTTTAGTAGGATAAAAACTATGAGCCGCATATTCACCAAAACTACCAGAAATCTGTCCCTTAAATTTTGCTCCGTGCGATTGAGCACAATCTTCAATAACCTTTAAATTATGTTTTTTTGCAATAGCTAAAATCGTATCCATTTCGCACATTTTTCCATAAAGGTGGACAACCATAATCGCTTTTGTTTTAGAAGTAATGGCAGATTCTATTTTCGAAGGATCGATATTGTAAGTTGTAATATCAGGCTCTACCAAAATTGGCTTTAAATCATTTTGAACAATGGATAAAATAGTAGCAATGTATGTATTTGATGGTACAATTACTTCCGCTCCTTTTTCAAACTTAAAAGCTTTGAGTGATAGAGTAAGTGCATCCAAACCGTTAGCAACGCCAATCGTATATTTAGTGTTACAGTATGCTGAATATTCATTTTCAAACTGCTCTACCTTCTTGCCCAACACATACCAGCCACTTTGCATGACATCTTTGTAGGCCAATTCATACTCATTAAAAAAAGGAGCATTTAGTTTTTGTAAATTTTCGTAATCAATCATGCTATTTATATGGTTCAAAAATATAGTCGGCGGCATCAAAATACTCAGAAGCTAATACCATTAATATTGCATCCTCAGAAAAGTCGAACATAGTATGCCAGTCCTCAGGTTTTATAATTAAACATTTATTGGGTTTGTCTAATTCAAAAACGTCTTCTTTCTGCCCATTATTATTATAAATAGTGCATGTTCCTTTTATACAAACAGCGGCTTGTATTGTTTTATGATGCCTGTGCCCACCTCTTTTAGAATCATCAACTCCGTAAATATAGAATATGCGCTTGATATCAAAAGGAACAACTTTTTCTATAACAGTAAGATTACCTCTTTTATCAGTAAAGGTTTGCAAATCAATTAAATGTGCCATCAGAAATAATAAGGTACTAAGTTAATAAATTATAGCTTTTTAGCCTGAAAAAAGTAATGATGTTTTAGTTTTTTAGGGAGGTGAAAGCCAAGAATATTGCGGCGACTACTCTTAATTCCCTCTAAATAGTACTTCTTAATGGTTTTTAATCCTATTTCTCCATAAGGAGAAGACCCAGAAGAGCCATTTGGATTAAATGAATTATCAATCTTTTGAACTTCATTTTTGATTTGCATTAAGGTGCGAACATATGGCGTAAAAAAAAGTTTAATTACATCTTTACTTATTTCATATCCCGAATCAGTTAGTGAAACAAAGTCATTCTCAAAAAATTTTAATCCATGAAAATGAAAAAATACTGCTTCAAATTGATTGGAGGTCGAAATTTCCTTCCCAACAATTTTACCATTTTTCAACTCAAATGTATATTGCTGAACATTCCAAGGAGCTATTCCACCTCCTAAATGTTGCAATTCGTGCACGGATGAAAAACGTGTAGTCCAATCATCTAAATATTTTTGGTCTCCAAATTTCCCATCTTCATGTCGTGCATAACACCAATCAATACATGCATTTCTCCACCATTCCATCACTTTTATTCCTTCAGCCGTATTAATTGTGGTAATAAATTGAACACAGTATTTTCCACTGGTGTCAGTTTGATTATACTCTTTGGTATAGCGATGTTCAGTTATTAAAACTGATTTTCCTTTCATTTCTGCAATCAGCGAAATCGGATCACTATAGAAATACATATCAGCATCTACATAAGTGCAATTATCTAAATTATATTTCTTAATTGCGAAAAGTATTGTAGAAGGTGTGCAGGTCCAGCAATATTCAGCCGCAGATCGCGAACTTTTAACTCCAAGTAATTTTTCATCTTCAAATTCTTTTAATGAAATAACTGTTAAATGCTCAAGGTTAATTTTCTTGAGGTAATCATAAGTCTTATCATCAAAAGCAAAAACATATAAATGAAAATCAGAACAAACCTTTGTCAATGATTCGTACAAAGCCAAACCTCTTGTAAGATAATTCGAATTAAATAGGGTACAAAAATTAAGTTTCATCTATTCCTTTTTTGCCTCCATAAATAATGAATCAGGTTTACGAACTTTTCCATCAATGACATCTAAACCAAAAGAATTCCAATCTGGAATCGAACTTTCTTCTGCCTTCACCACTTTAATATCAGTAAAACCATATTTAGAAAGTAATTTCCCAAGAGAATAACGATCATACATCCACTGATGGATTTCTCCGCCCAATCTAAAACGACCAATATTTAATGCCTTTACTTCATCCTTCAACAACATGTGAATTAACTTTCCTCTGATTTTATACATCAATCCTCTCTTAGGTGCTGAATGGCTTTCAGAAAGTTTAGGGTTTCTTATATTTTCAATCAGCAATTTTGCTTCGTTACCATTTCTTTCTAATAAAAAAGCATCGTTGTTTCTTTTCACATCTTTAATATACTCAATCATATCTCCGCCGCCTTTGGTACGAACGGTTTGGTCGTACATTTCGAGCATGGTCCAATTATACTTTTCACTTGCACCAGGAACATTGTTTAGTGATTCATCTAAATACTTGATATAATTACGAGCAATTTGTTCTAAATCAGGAATAGCAACCCGTAGAATACCGCCACTTTTTAAAATGCGAAAACATTCAGAAATAAAATATTCAGCATCAGGTTTTAAAAAATGTTCTAGCACATGCGAATGGTAGACAAGTTCAAACGTATTGGAATCAAAAGGAATTCCGGTTAACAAGTTGTGTGCAATTACACCTTCTCCGCTTTTTATAAAGTCAACATTTGTCCAATCATTATGGTAATGAAATCCACAACCTAAATTTATATATGGTAGTTTAGACATTTTTTCGTTTTAAGTAAAATCCTTTCCAATATACTCTTTCATTTCCAAGCATCATTGGTTCAGGAATTTCATCAATAAATTCATTAAGAATATTGTATTCTGAAAGGAATAAATTTAAAAAATTTTCTTCATTAAAAAACCAGCAAGGATAAGATGCTTCATAAATATCAGGCGGCACAACTTGAATAGCAATTCTATCATTCGGTCTTTCAATAAAAGCCGTTCGGTCGATAATTATGTATTCGAACTTAAATGGAATTAACTTCTTAATTAATTCATGAGCATTAGGGATATATTGCAAAACGCTAAATAATAAAAGCAATTGGTTAGTTTGTGTTTTCAAAGCTTCATCAATTGTTTTTTGAAAAAATAAATTTTCAAAAGCGATTTCGTTCCTTCCAATTTCAACAAAATGTTCTTGCTCAACAACTGTCCAATTGAGTTCAGTTAAGTTTTTAAATTGCTCTTTAAACTGAAAATATGAACTACCTAATGAACCTCCAAAATCACATACATGCAGTTTATTATTCTTTACTGAAGAATTTAATGCATTTACAATGGGTTCAAAAAAATAAATTTCATCAAACAAAACTGAATCACGTTCAAATTTTGCTTCACCCTTTTTAACCTTTAATGCAGCATCTTTTACCTTATTTACAATGATAGAATTGTCATATCCAGAACATTTTTTTTTTGCTTTTTCCCAAGAGGTATAATCACCACTCCAACCGTGATGAATGGAGTTTATAAATAAATTTTTTAATTTAATTTTTAAAGAGTCGGGTATATAATTCTTCAATTTACCTAACATAAATATAATTATCTATCAATTTTATTGATGTATGAAAGCAAATTAACTACATAACTATCATAATTATAATCTTTGAGAGCTCTTATTTGTGCCATTTCTCCCATTTTCAAAGCCTTTTTGGGATTGGCAATATAATAATTACATTTTTCAATTGCTTCAGGAATTGACCGGTAACTTTCTATCTCCTTTCCTATCTCAAAAAGAGAATTTAAATTATGTCCAAAATCATTCAAGATTAATGTTCCTACTCCAGTTGCCTCAAACATTCGCATATTTCCAACATTACCTTTTAATAATGATTCATGAATATTAAAAGTAATTAAAGACCTCTGAAGAATATCAAACATTTTTAGTCCCCAAACTTCACCATTATATCTTTTCACTATTTTCTTATTCTTTGGGAATAACCAATTTTTATAATAATCTAACTTTCGTCTACTGTAAGTTTTTTTATATCCATACCCCCAAAGTTTAATTGGGGTTGTTGAAACCAATTCTTGTAATGCATTTTTCCTGTTAACGTGAATTTCACTCCAACCTCCAACAAAAGAAAATGAAATATCTTTTTGCTTTGGATTATTTATCTGTTTCAGAATTCTTGAATCAAAAGCTGGTAACATATATTCAGCTTTAAAACCCTGTTTTCTGAAGGAATCAATAAAATCAGGTGTTGACGACAAAAACAAATCTATTCCATTTAATTGTAGTGAAGCTGAAAAAGGTGTAGAAATCCATGAAACTATATACTTGCAAAAGGCTCTTATTTCTCCAACGAATCCTCCAAAATATTCAAAAACACTTTCCAAATAAAAAACATCTGGTTTATACCATTTAACTTGAGCAAAAGCAATTTCCATTTGCCAATTTTCTTCAGAATAATCAACACCATTCTCCAATGCCCATTGCTTTTGCAATGGTTCACAATTCGAAATGATTATAAAGGAGTCTTGCTTATGCTTCTTTAGGTAAAAATGTGCGGCACCTGTATCCGCAAAATAATGATCCATCAATAACTCGAACATTTCATTATAACTTAATGAGAGAAATTGAGGATTATCCTTGTAAAATGAAGCTAAAAAAGGCGTGTAATATGATGTTAAAAATTGAAATTTCATAAATTACCATTATTTAACTGATACTTCAACTCCTTAAAAAAACCATGTGGCGAAATTTTAGTTTCATATAAAATTCGATTCTGTTTTTGTAGTTCAATTAATTGTTCTTTTGTTTTTGAATTATGAAAGTTTAGAAGTATTTCATCAATCTTGTGAATTTCATTGTTTTCAACCCAAACAACATGCTCCTTCCAATTTATACTATTCTCGAAAGGAAGTAAACTATCAGTATTAATAAAAATTGGTATACGTCCACAGCTTAAAATTTCATAAAGGCGATAAGAAAAATTACCGCCCCCACGTGTTGCAATAGCATAGATGGATTGAAACATATTGCTAGCATATTCTTCTCTTGCCATAGCTTTATCTTCAATTCCTGCTGCCCAAAAACCATTACGAATAATAAAATTTGTTTTCACTTTATTGTTCTTCAGTAAATTTCTACATGCATCTCCCCTTATTGACTTTGCAATATCTTCGTAGGTCTTCTTTGTTGGACGAATTATATTTTTAACTAAAGTTTTTACCCCTTTTTTCTCTTTATCAATATAACCACAGTAAGCAACACTTGGTTTTTCAGTATCATTAATGGTGTAAAAGGTTTTATTAGGAAAATAATTTATAAAATCAACACTCCAACCTGGTAGAGAGTACTCATGGGTTGGTTTAATACTTTTATTCAATGATGTTCTAAAAACAAGTATGTTTTTATGGTTAATCGGGGTGTCATCATCAGCGTTATAAAAAACAAGTATCTTTTTTGAAAACTGACAAGCTTTTTCAAAAAAATCATTAATCACACTCTTATACTCTGCATCGAAAGAATATCCAAAAGGTAATAAAAAATAGTCTGATTTTAATGGGTCAGTTGTTATTTCGAATAAATCTTTCCCTCTTTTTTCAAACTCATCAAACCTACCAACATCTGGATCATCTATATTTTCTTTATAGTTTGAAAAAAAAGGAATTAACATAAAAGTATAAGTTAATTCCTTAGGAATAATGTTAAAATCAGTATATAATTTAATTTTATTATCCAAGGTTTTTATTACTTCAGCTTACTGATTGCAGGATTACCATAAACAATGCTATTCTCTTTACATGATTTTGTTAGTACTGCACAGGCTGCTATTGTTGTGTTACTTCCAACTGTGACACCTTTTAATACTGCACTTCGTTTTCCAATCCAGCAATCATCACCTATGTTAACTGGCGCAGTCTTTGGTTTTTCTTTTTCAGCTCCAATATGAGGGAAACTTTTACGCGTCATTTCCCTTCTTTCTTCTATTCCATATTGACAATGAGTATTAGTATCATATATCATACATTCATAAGAAATCATATTATAACTACCAATGTTTATCTCCTCATCACATCTTATTTCTGTATTATCCATAATACCTGTGAAAGAGCCTATTGAACATTTCCCACCATATCTTACGGAAAAATCGGCTTTAATAATACAATGATCACCAATATTTACAATACCATCCTCGATATATAAATTTGAATGCTTAATGTTATAAGCTCCCATTAACTTAGTTTCAGAGTTAATAATACATTTACCTTTTATAACATGAATGTTATAATCCTTAATAAGGATATTTTCACCAACAATAAGTTGAGAATCGTTCTCGAGACGTATAGTTGAATTTTCTATGATAGAGGTTGAAGACTTCTGAAATTTAGCATTAGGTGAAATAAAAAATTGCCCATACTTTTCTTTAATTCTGCTTTTACCTAGAATATTCTTTATAATTCTTTTCATTATAATTTAGACCATGAATTATCTATCAATATACTTCGATGAGTTGCAGGAGTAACTTTTCCAGTTGAATAAAAATCTCCAGCGATTACATTAATTGTTGAGGCTTCTTGTACCCAATCTTGCATTAGTCCATTTTGATTTAAAGAAACATTTAAAAGATAAGTTCCTTCCATTAAAGGTAGTTTATTAATTCTACAAACAAATGTACCTTTACCATTAATGTTATTATAAATTACTCCAGTAAATTCACTTCCTAAAACCGTATATAATATTCCATCATCTCCATAAAATGCCAAAGCCACAGTAATTGCATTTAAATGAATAGAATCATTGCATTCATAGTCGATATATATGGAGCACTCTTGCCCACAAATTAATTCATCCGTTGGGGTGTCTTTATGAAAGTAATTAATATCCGTTACTCTAATTTTGCCTTCTCCACTTCTATCTTTTCTATTAGCTAAGTCAGTTTGAGACGCAACACTTGCTAATTGGATGTAATGTTTTATGGCTTCGTCTGTTTTAGAAACATTCATGGAGATTTTGCCTGAATTCATTACAAGTGCTTTGTTACAAAGAGCTTGAATCGTATTCATTTGATGGCTAACAAATAAAATAGTTCTTCCTTCTTGTGTACTTACATCTTCCATTTTACCCAAACATTTTTTTTGGAAAGCAGCATCTCCAACAGCTAAAACTTCATCAACTATTAAGATTTCAGGTTCTAAATGTGCAGCAACAGCAAATGCTAAACGCACATACATTCCGGAAGAATAACGTTTGACTGGAGTATCGATAAATTTTTCAATTTCACTAAATGCAACTATTTCATCAAATTTTTTGTCAATTTCATGTTTGTGCATACCTAAGATAGAACCATTCAAGTAAATGTTTTCTCTACCGCTTAAATCACCATGAAAACCAGTTCCTACTTCAAGCAAAGAAGCCATCCTGCCTGTGTATTCAATTCTGCCTTTTGTTGGAGGTGTAATACGAGAAAGTATTTTTAGTAATGTAGATTTTCCTGCACCATTTCTTCCAATAATACCAACTCGGTCACCATGTTGAATTTCAAATGAAACATCTTTTAATGCCCAAAATTCTTCTATTTCTTTTTTTTGAGTGAAATTTTTTAAATTCCTTAAGCTGCTGATAAAGTTGCCATAAAGGGTATCACTTTTTAATGAAGCACTTTTGTTGATTAAGTATTGTTTACTTAATCCTTCAACTTTTATAGCTATATCTTTACTCATTAAATGTAATCAACAAAATTACGTTCGAATTTATAGAAATACTTAATTCCGATAAAAAGAAAAATAAGTGAACAAAAAGTAGAAATATAAAAATAAAGCATATCATAATGTATGGAAGTGCCTAAAATAGCATACTTAAAACCATCTATTGCAGAAAGCATTGGATTTAAGGCATAGATAAATTTTAATAAATCAGGTAATCGATTAAAGTAAAATTCAGTGGGAAAAATTACAGGAGTTATGTATAAACCTAATTGTAAAAGAACAGGAACAATAAATTTAATATCTCTATATTTTACATTAATTGTTGCAAAATATAATCCTAAACCTAAACCATTTATTAAGGTTTGAAAAATAAAAAAAGGCGCTAAAATAAATTGCCAGCGTATTTCTTGACCAGTTATAAAAAACAATACGATTAAAATAACCAATGAAATGATAAAATCTACCAAGCAAACTAATATTGAACTAATGGGAATTATAATTTTCGGGAAATAAACTTTTGAAAACAAATTTGAATTACCAAGAATTGAATTACTTACATCATTAAATACATTCGCAAATAATTGCCATAATAACATTGCAGCCGCTACAAAAACAAAATTATTTGCTGCATTAACTGTGCTATTAATTTTAGTTGCTATGTAACCGAAAACCAAAATATTAATTAATGGTTTTATTAAAGCCCACAATATTCCTACAAAAGCCTGTTTGTATCTAACTAAAAAATCTCGGCGGGCTAAATTATTAAGTAAACTTTTATACCTAATAATTTCTTTTATTGAAAGAAATGAGGTTGAAGTGGAGTCTATTATAATTTTCTCTTTATTCAATTTAATGTATAAATAGTAATTTCAAGTAGTAAATTTAACAATAAAATTAAAGTTGAAAGATATAATTAAGTTGGAAGCACCTTCAATTTTGCATATTTCAATAACAACTGACGTTTGCCACCAATTTCAAAATCAACGGTTGCTTTCAGGTTTGGAAATTCACCTTCTATGAATTCAATTTTTCCTTTGCCAAACTGGGCATGTTCAACCATGTTTCCTTCGCGTAAATTTTTTATGGTATCGGCATCCATGTTTTGATTGAATGAATTGCTTTTTGTAGCATTCACATTTAACAATGGTTTTTTGCCTGCAACTTTTGGTTTAAAATTACTTTTAAACTGAGGCTCTTCGTTTTTGTTTCCAAATGATCTGCCTTTCAATTTATCAAAAGCAGAATTACTGAAAGAAGAACTTGGTATTTCAGGATACTCCACATACTTATCATCTAACTCATCTAAAAAACGACTCGGTTCTGCATAAACAATGTTTCCAAAACGATAACGTGTGGTAGCGTAGGTGAGGGTTGCGCGTTTTTCTGCTCGAGTTAGTGCAACATAAAACAATCTTCGTTCTTCTTCTAAATCTGCCCTCGAATTGATACTCAATTGTGAGGGAAAAAGATTTTCTTCCAAACCAACAATAAAAACATAAGGAAATTCTAAACCTTTTGCAGCGTGTATGGTCATTAAGGAAACCTTGTCAAAATCAGTTTCGTTTTCTTCTTCTTTGTCAACGTCTGTCATTAAAGTAATTTCCTGCATGAACTCATCCAACGTTCTCAATTCCGTTGTTGGTTCTGTTGCAAATAAATCGTCTTTTTGGACCTCCATAGTTGAAATGATGCTCGACTTTAATTCTTCTTCCTGTGGGGTTCTGTTTTGCAAAACAAAATCTTTTAAGCCGTTTAAAAGTTCCTGAATATTTTCATATCGACTTACACCTTCAGGTGTTTTATCGGCATACAAATCTTTTAAAATTCCTGAGTTAATGGCTATTGTATTGCCTAATTCAAAAGCATCTTTTACGGCCAACTGCAAACCAAAGTTTTTAATCAGTGTAACAAAATCATTGATTTTATTAGCTGTTCCACCATTAATGCCCAGATTAAAATCTTTTAAATTTTCGCACACTGTAAAAATACTGATGCCATGTTCGGCAGCAGCTAAATCCAATTTGTCCATGGTGGTTGCGCCAATACCACGTGCGGGATAATTGATGATTCGTTTCAACGATTCATCATCGTTATGATTAATGCATAATCTAAAATATGCGAGTAAATCTTTTATTTCCTTGCGCTGATAAAATGAAATACCTCCATAAATTCTGTATGAGATATTTAGTTTTCTTAATGCCTCTTCAAGTGCTCTCGATTGTGCATTAGTTCTGTATAGAATAGCAAACTGCTTATTAAATGCCTGTTCCCTGAGTTTTGTTTCAAAAATAAGATTGGCAACTTTTGCACCTTCTTCGTTATCGGTGTTTGCCTTTATCACTTTTATTTTTTCGCCTTCCTCGTTTCTGGTAAACACATTTTTTTCGAACTGATCTTTGTTGTTAGCAATTACAGCATTTGCAACCTGCACAATGGATTGCGTAGAACGGTAATTTTCTTCCAGTTTAAATGTTTTTACATCCGGATAATCTTTTTTGAAATTTAAGATGTTCTGAATATTGGCACCACGAAAGGCATAAATACTTTGCGCATCATCGCCCACCTCACAAATGTTTTCAAAGCGTGCAGCCAATTGTTTTACAATAACGTACTGTGAAAAATTGGTATCCTGATACTCATCAACTAAAATGTATCTGAATTTATCCTGATATTTAATCAATACATCAGGAAAATCACGCATTAAAATATTGGTGTTAAAAAGCAGATCATCAAAATCCATGGCGCCTGCTTTAAAACAACGTTTTGCGTAGGCTTCATAAACAAAACCCATCAAAGGTTTCTGAGAGTTTCTGTCCTCTGCCTGAATGGTAGTGTTGTTTTGGTATTGCTTGTAAGAGATGAGATTATTTTTTGCAGATGAAATTCGGTTTAATACCAATGAAGGTTTATAAACTTTCTCATCCAAATTAAGTTGTTTCAATACTTCCTTAATTACGCTTTTACTGTCATCAGTATCATAAATGGTGAAGTTGGAAGGATAACCTAATTTTTCTGCTTCAAAGCGTAAGATTTTTGCAAACACACTATGAAATGTTCCCATCCAGAGTGAGCGAGCTTTGCTATCGCCGATTAACCTGCCGATACGAGATTTCATTTCGCGCGCAGCTTTGTTGGTAAAAGTTAATGCCAATACGTTAAATGGATCTACACCTTTTTCAATAAGGTGTGCGATGCGAAAAGTGAGTACTCGGGTTTTACCGGAACCTGCACCGGCAATTATCATTACCGGACCTTCTGTTGTAATAGCAGCTTGTTTTTGTACCGGATTAAGTTGATCAAGAAAATGTGAATCAGTTGTCATGAGGACTTAAAGATAATTGAAAAAAGCTGCACATTATTTTCCAATTTTCAACAAATAATTTTTGAAAGATAATTTGAGATTATTTTTTGAATTGATTTAAAAATTAGCAGTTAGAACAGAAAAAAGAAAAATGTTTCAAATTTTCTATAATGTGTAAATTATTAAGCAAATTTTAACAAACATAAAAAAAACAACTCTAAACTAATTTAGAGTTGTTAAAATTCTTAATAAAGAAATTTATAAAGTAGTAATTATTAATCTCGGAATTTTGCTTTTGTAATTACTAAAGTACTTTCGATTATAAAATCCAACGGAATAAAAGGAATAAACTTCCTGATAATAGTATTGTAACCGGTAAAGTTAACACCCATGCCAATAAAATATTTATAATTGTATTTTTTTGTAAATTCTTTAATCCTTTTTTTGCTACCATACTACCTGCAATACCACTAGATAGCATGTGTGTGGTACTTACAGGAACTCCTTTCCAAGTTGCCATTCCAATACCAATTGAAGCAACAATTTCTGCACTTGCTCCCTGAGCATAACTCATGTGTTGTTTTCCGATTTTTTCTCCAATTGTTTTTACAACACGTTTCCAACCTATCATGGTTCCTAATCCCAAGGAAATTGAAATCATTATGATTACCCAACCCGGCGCGTATTCTACAAGTTTTTTAGCAGATTTAATTTCTGCTTCCAGTGTTTTTTTATCGTTTACTGAGATAGCAAAGTTGGGACTCTTCAATAATTTTTCAGCGCCCTTAGTCAATTTTACAACATCTTTACGGATGCTAAATCTATCTGAAATTGCCACATCTTTGGATGAAAATTTGCCTTCAGTAGCTTTTTTGTAATTGGCAGCATGTTTTTTTACACTGTTGAAATTTCTAAACTCATCTTCACCAAATTTTATAGTATCTGTGTTTGCTATTATGTATTCTATTTTAGAAACATTTGCCTCTATTGACTGAATGTTAACTTTTTCATCTAAAGAAAAATAACCAGGAAGAATTGCAATTAAAATCATCATGATGATTCCAACTCCTTTTTGACCATCATTTTGTCCATGAAAAAAACTAACCATTCCGCAAGTTAACCACAATAGCATGCGTATCCAGATTGGTGGTTTTTTACCCGGAACGGGTTCTTTGTAAATGACTTCATTTTTTATTAATCGTTTAAATATAAACATCATAATAATGGCTAATGAAAAACCAACTAAAGGCGAAATCAATAATGCTAATCCGGTATCTTTTGCTTTATCCCAGTTTACTGCATTTCCGCCTATATCTCCGGGTAAAAAATAAAATGCTAAACCAATTCCTAAAATGGAACCAATTAAAGCATGAGAACTTGAAGCTGGGATTCCAAAATACCAGGTTCCGAAATTCCAGGTAATTGAACTTATTAGTAATGCTAGCACTAATGCTACTCCGTGATAAGGATTTGCATCAACTAATACTTCCATTGGTAATAGGTTTACAATTCCCATCGCAACAGCAATCCCGCCTAATAAAACGCCAATAAAATTTAAAATACCACTGTAAACTACTGCTACAGTTGGCTTCATACTATTTGTGTAAATAACAGTTGCAACTGCATTTGCAGTATCGTGAAACCCATTAATGAATTCAAAAAAACAAGCCAAAAAAAGGCAAAGTATTAAAAGTACTAAAAGGCCAGTTTCTATTCCCATAAATTCAATTTTTGTAAAATTATTTTTTTAATGAGTATTTAAGGTTAATTTAATGTTAAGATTATAAGTTTGAATGATTTTTTTACTGAACTCATTAGAGTAATAAATTATGTACTTGATTTAGTTTGTCAACACAATTTCATTTTAGGGTCAGGAACGCTGGAAAAAGAAGTGAAATCGCTGTTTAAGTATTTATAATAAGCTGTTATAGCTATCATGGCTGCATTATCCGTACAGTATTCAAAACTGGGAATAAAGATTTTCCAATCGTGTTTTTGTGATAGAGTAGTTAGTTGCGATCTTAATTCTGAATTTGCGGATACACCGCCAGCAATGGCAATTTGATTAATTGAATGAAAATCAGCTGCTTTTTTAAGGTTTTTCAATAAAACAGTAACCAAATGTTTTTGATAAGAAGCACAAATATCATGTAAATTGTTCTCAATAAATAAGGCATCTTTTTTTATGTTTTCCTGAATAAAATAAAGAAATGAGGTTTTAATACCACTGAAACTGTAATTAAATCCATCTACTTTACTCTCTGAAAATTTAAACCGATGTGGATTTCCCGTTTTTGATAATTGATCGATTAATGGTCCGCCAGGATAAGTTAATCCTAAAATTTTAGCAGCTTTATCAAAAGCCTCACCAACGGCATCGTCAATTGTTTCACCAAGTATTTCCAGTTCAAAATAATTAGTCAGTTTTACAATCTGGGTATGGCCTCCGCTCACGGTTAAACACAAAAACGGAAATAATGGGATTTCTTGTTTTTCTGTTTGTTGTATAAAATGAGCTAAAATATGCCCATGCATGTGGTTTACACCAATTAATGGTTTATTTAAACTTAATGCCAATGATTTTGCAACCGATGCTCCAACTAAAAGTGACCCCGACAATCCCGGACCATTAGTGTAAGCTAGGGCATCTATTTCCTGAAGTTGAATTTGTGCTTTATTTAAAGCAGCATCCAAAACGGGAATAATATTTTTTTGGTGGTCTCTACTTGCCAACTCAGGCACTACGCCTCCAAATTGCTCGTGTATTTTTTGATTTGCTGTTAAATTGGCTAAAATGTTGTTGTTACAACTAATGGCAACAGATGTGTCATCGCAACTGCTTTCAATAGCAAGTATTTTCACATCTTTTTCCATTTTAAATACTTATTTTTGTTTTGATGACCAATTTCAGCAAAATTATACGTTTTATCCGGAGTTTTATGCTCTATTTTTTTGTTTTGGTCTTTGCATTTGCAATTATTCTATTTTTTGTCATTCAAACTTCATCATTTCAAACATACCTCGGCAAAAAAGCAACAGATTGGTTATCTCAAGAATTAAAAACAGAATTAAAAATCGAGCGCATAAGTATTGATTTTTTTAATTCTGTAATTTTAAATGGCGTTTTTATTAAAGATTTACATAAAGACACTTTAATTTATTTTCAGCAATTATCTTGCTTCATAAAGGATTTAGATTTAAAAAAGAATAAAATTCATTTTAAAGAATTAGAAGTAAAAAATGGAACTGCAAAATCAATTATTTATAAAAACGACAGTTTAGCTAATTATCAATTTTTGATTGATTACTTTTCTTCTCCGCCCGATACAACTACATCAAAGCCTTTTGATTTAGATTACGGCGATATCAAAATTTCCAATCTTGATTTAGTTTACAAAAACGAGAATGATACAGTAAAACCAAAAGGCATTAATTATTCTGATATTTCTGTTCAAAATTTTTCAGGAAATATCAATCAATTACAATTTAAAGAAGATACCATAACTGTAAAATTATCTCATTTATCATTAAAGGAAAAATGTGGCTTAGTTGTAACTAATTTAAACGTACATGCTAAAATAAGTCCGGTTGGTGTATTACTTGATTCATTAGAACTGAAAACCAATAATTCATTTGTAAAAGGTAATTATAAAATGATTACTAAAAGTTGGGATGATTATTCTGATTTCATCAATAAAGTAAAGTTAGATGTAGATTTAAAAGATAGCAGCTTAATTAGCGCAACCGATATTGGTTATTTTGCAGATCCAATCTACAATAATCCGGATAAAATTAATTTTTCGGGTAGAGTAACCGGTAAAATTCCATCCCTTTACGGAAAAAAAATTTCTTTAAAATTTGGCAAAAACACCAATTATAAAGGTGATTTTTATTTGCAGGATATCGTAGATATTGAAAATACTTTTTTCCATTTTACCATTAACGAATTAAGTACAGATGCAAATGATTTGGAAAAAATTCATCTTCCACCTTATGAAAAAAACGCAACATTACAGATTTCTGACCAACTAAAAACATTTGGAAAAATTGCATATAAAGGATTACTGATTGGTAAATTGAATGATGTAATTGCAAAAGGTAAACTGCAATCAAATATTGGAAGTATTGAAACAGATGCTTCTATTAAAAATTTAATTAACAGCACTCAATTACCTGAATATGAGGGAAAATTGAAAACTGAAAATTTCAATTTGGGACTTTTATTAGGTAATAAAGATATAGGAATTGTTTCGATGGATGTTAATTTAGAAGGCAAAGGATTTGATTTGGAACATCTTGAAGCAAAAATGGAAGGTAATGTTCAGCAACTTTTCTATAATAATTACAATTACAAAAACATTAAGCTAACAGGGAATTTTAGTAATAAAAAATTTAACGGAAAGTTTGAATGTAAAGATGAAAATGCAGACCTTGATTTTTATGGTAGTGCCAATTTAGCCAATAAAATTCCTGAACTCGATTTTATTTCAACCATTAATAAATTAAATTTAACTAAACTACATTTTTTATCCAACGATTCTTCTTCCGATTTTTCTTCGCAGGTTGTTATTTCATTACAAGGACAAGATTTGGATCATTTGTGCGGAAGGATAAATTTTGATAATTCCATATTAAACTATAAATCATCTCAATTTAAAATGAGCGTTTTTGATTTAACGCTGAATCAAAGCGAAGAAAAAAAATCAATAAAACTAAGTTCAAGTGTAGCAGATGTTAATCTGAATGGCTTTTTTAACCTTACCACCCTCGCAAATGCTTTCAGGCAAGTTTTTGCAGAGCATTATCCAACATACATAAAATTGGATAAGTCAACAAAAAAATATTACGATCAATTTGACTTTACGATTAAAATAAAAAAACTATCATTAATTAATGGCTTATTTATTCCCGAACTAAATATTTCTCCAAACACAAAAATTACAGGCAGTTTTGATGCTTCAAAAAATTACATACAATTAAATTCAACTTCTGATTTAATAAGCTATTCAAATAATAAAATAAGAGATTTTTCACTTGATGTAAAAACAACAAAACTGAATGGACTTGATGTTTTGATTACCTCAGATAAAATAAATCTTACAGATAGCATCTCATTACAAAATTTTTTATTCAAAGCAACTTCTCTTGATACAAAATCAAATTTTGATATTAATTGGGACAATCAGCAAATCAAAAATAATTATTCTGGTAGTATTGATGGAATTCTTGATTTTACAAAAACCGGTCTGCAATTAAAATTTGATAAAATAAAATTAACTGTAGCAGATTCAGTATGGCAAATGGCAAATTCTAATTTAATTGTTGCTGATACTAGCGGAAAAATTACAATAGATACATTAAAATTAACTAATGCAGCCCAAAGTATAGCCTTATTTGGAAAAGCTTCTAAAGTTCCTAATGAAAAACTATTCCTCAACGTAAACAATTTTAAATTGAGACAATTGAACCCTTTTTTAATTTCCTCCGGAACATCATTAAATGGTAATGTATCGGGTAATTTTAGTATTGCGGATTTGTATTCTAAAATAATTTTTGCAGCGGCTTTGGATTTTGAAAAATTAGAGTTAAACAACAAACCAATTGGAAGTGGTGAAGTTAATTGTGTTTATGATATAAATAATGAATCCATTTCAATGATTGGAAGTTTTAAAAAACAGTATGCATCAAGTACTTTAATGGATCCAAACTTTAAAAACTTATTTTTTAAAGGCGATTATTTTCCCAATAAAAAAGAAAATAACATAAACTTGGAAGTTGAAATTAAGTCCTTGGATATTGCTATAGCACAACCTTATGTAAAAGATATTTTAACCTTTGGAAAAGGTTATATTTCAGGTAAAACATCAATTACAGGTAATTTAGATAAGCCAATTATCAATGGAAATTTATCGCTTGAATCAGTTCGGAATTTAAAAGTTGATTATTTAAATACCTTTTATACAGCAAGCGGTGATATTGTAATTGAACCGGACAGAATAGCATTTGAGGGCATTTCATTATTTGATAACAATGGCAAAATGGCTACTGTTTGGGGAAATATTTTCCACGATAATTTTAGTAAACTAAAATTAGATTTTGATATTACTGCTAACAAATTTATGGTACTAAACACTAATCCTGTTGTTAATCCTGATTATTACGGAAAAGCTTTTGTTAGTGGTAATATTGGTATTTGGAGCCAGAATGATGACATAAACATAGAGGCAAATGTAAAAACCGAAAAAGGAACAATTTTTAATATTCCATTAGCTGGGACGGAGGAAGTTGGAGAAAATGAATTTATTACATTCATTAAAAAAGACACATCCAAAACAAAAACAGAAGAAAAAAATGACCTTTCAAATTTAAATATGGTGTTTAATTTGGAAGCTACACGTGATGCTGATATTCAATTAATTTTTGACGAAAAAGCCGGTGATGTTATAAAAGCAAACGGAAATGGAAATATAAAAATGGATATAAATACCAACGGTAATTTTGAAATGTTTGGTACATACACCATTAATGATGGTAATTACTTGTTTACACTTGAAAATTTTATTAATAAAAAATTTGATATCGAATCTGGGAGCACCATAAAATGGACAGGAAATCCTTACAATGCAGACATTAACATTACTGCAAACTACAGACAGCGAGCTTCTTTAAATCCATTTTTCCCAAATCTTTCAGGTTCAGCTTCATCAGGAACATCTGGAGATAATGCCAATTCCACAAAATCAACTTCGGGTACAAATGATGATGTAAATAAACGTTATCCTGTGGAATGTAAATTATATATGAAAGATAAATTACTTACACCTGAAATTACTTTTGGAATTAAGCTCCCTACTGTTAATGAAGAAAAAAGACAGCAAGTAATGGGTTATATAAATAACGAACAAGAGTTAAACCGACAAGTATTCTCTTTACTTTTATTAAAAAGCTTTGTTACTCCACTAGCACTTAACACTCAATCTGGTGTTAATGCTGGTAACGCAGTTGGAGCAAATGCAACAGAAATGTTATCCAATCAGTTGAGTAATTGGCTCTCTCAATTGTCATCTAATTTAGATGTTGGAGTTAATTACACTCCCGGAAGTTCTTTGAGCAACGAAGAACTTGATTTGGCATTATCAACTCAATTGTTTAATGATAAGTTAAGTATTGACGGAAACGTTGGACTTAACAATAACACTCAAACAAAAACTAGTAATGTTATAGGTGATGTTAACATTGATTATAAATTAAATGATGAAGGAAAAGTAAGATTAAAAGCATTTAATCGTTCCAATGATACTTACCAAACAACTACTTCTGGAGGCCAGTTCACTCAAGGACTAGGAGTTTTCTTCAGAGAAGAATTTGAATCAATTGACGAATTGTATAACAGGTATAAGAAAAAAATAAGCCGAAAGAAATAGTTATTGAATTAGGCAGTTTTTATAATTTAAATTAGCATTTTACCTTTTATCCTTTTTAACGTTTGTTAAGATTAGTTTTATCTACATTTATCGAAAATTTTTTGAAATGATCTTTATTTATAAATTAGTTATCCCTGTATTTATTGTATTATTTTCCTCTTCAATTTTTGCTCAAATGCCCGGTGGAATGGGAGGAATGGGTGGTGGAAAAATGCCCAATATGGCAAAAGTTTATGGAAAAGTAATAGATGCAAAATCTAAAAAACCAGTTGAGTTTGCATCTGTTGCTCTTTTTATGATTAGTAAAGACTCTGCCGTTGCTGGTGTTTTAACCAAATCAAATGGTGAATTTATGTTGGATAATTTACCAATGGGAGGCTTTAAATTTAGAATTCAGTTTTTAGGATATAAAAATATTGAGCAAAAATTATTCATCAACTTCAGTAAAATAGAGCAGGATCTAGGTGATATTAAACTCGAACCCGATGAAACACTTTTACAAGAGGCAACAGTAACTGCTGAAAAAAGTACTGTTAACTTAAGCATTGATAAACGAGTTTACAATGTAGAAAAAGATTTATCTGTACGTGGTGGAACAGCACTAGATGCAATGAAAAATGTTCCTGGTGTTTCTCTGGATGCTGAGGGTAACGCTACCATGAGAAATTCAAGCCCACAAATTTATATTGATGGACGCCCAACATCGTTAACACTCCAGCAAATTCCGGCAGATATGATTGATAGAATTGAAGTAATAACAAATCCAAGCGTAAAATTTGAAGCAGCCACATCGGGAGGTATACTAAATATTGTGATGAAAAAAAATTCAATGCCCGGATATAATGGAGTTTTAATGGGCGGCATAGGAAATGTTGATCGTTACAATGGTATGGCAAACTTAAACATTAAAGAAAATCCTTGGAATTTTTCATTGATGTATAATTATATGACCATGACTAACCTGACTCAAGGTTATACAGATAGAGCAAATTTCGATAACAACCACAGTGTTATAAATTATTACAACCAAAATAATGTTTCAAGAAGTAAAATGACTCATCAAATGGCTCGTCTGGGTGTTGATTATAATTTAAATAATAGAAATAGCATTTCTTTTGCACAAATGGCTATGGCAGGAGGATACAGAACCTTTGATGAACAACGCTACGAATTACTTAATCCAAATTTGCAGCAATTCATGTTTGGTAATCAAAATAATTTCTCTGATGCGGGTTTCTGGAACATGAATTCTCAAATCATTTATAAAAAAACATATGCAAAGCAAGGAAAAGAATTTACTATGGATTTATCAGGTAATTTTACTCAAAGCAAAAATGAATACAGGTATGATTACTACGATTATTTAAGTAACTCACAATTTCAACCTGAAAATCCATGGAATCAAACTAACGATGGTAGAAGCGCTGCAAACATGTACACTTTTCAAATGGATTACGTAAATCCTGTAAATGATTCTGTTAAAATAGAGTGGGGGATAAGAAGTAATGTTAAACAATCCGACTCAAAAAATACAACTCTGAACAATATTGCAAACTTCTCTGTAAAAGATACTTTTTTATCTAACAACTATCATATTGATGATATTGTGAATGGTGCATATATCAATTACAATAACCGATTTAAAAAGTTTTCGTATCAGGCAGGTTTACGATTTGAGCAATCGTATTATGCCGGCGAAATTTTGGATAAAAATCAAAACTTCTCTTACAGTTATCCTTCAAAAGCCGATAATATTTTAAAATCTATTTTCCCTGGAATTTATATTTCCAGAAAATTTAATGGAAATAACGAATGGCAAATTAATTTCTCTCGTAAAATCGAACGCCCTAACTTTTTCCAGTTGATGCCTTTTGTAATGTTTGCAGATAAACAAAATTACCGAATTGGTAACCCGCAATTAACTCCTGAATTTAGAAATGTTGCTGAAACCAATTACAACCGAATTTTTGATAAAGGAAATTTTTTAAGTTCCATCTATTTTAAATACATAGAAACTCCAATAACCAATGTGGCTTATCCAAAAGAGAATGACTCTACCGTTTTAATCAACACATTTGTAAATGGAGCAAGCAGTTTTAACTATGGGTGGGAAAATAATGTAAAACTAACTTTATTTAAAAACCTTGATGTTACCATGAATGTAAACGTACTTTACATTTCATTAAAAAGTACAAGCCAATTTGGTAATACTGTAACCGAAGGCTTAACCTGGAACACAAAAGGCACCTTTTCCTATAAATTCCCTAAAGACATAACTTTACAATTAAATGGAAATTATGAAGCACCTCGTGTTGTAATTAATGGTAATACAAAACCCATGTATTTTGTAGATTTATCTGCAAACAAAATGATTAAACGTAAAGTTATTCTAACGGCAAGTATAAACGATGTGTTTAATACTAAGCGCATGGGAACAATTTACAATACCAGTTTTTACGATCAGAGTTTGATGCGTAGAAGAGAATCCAGATTCTTTAAATTTACGGTAATGTTTATGTTCGGTAAAATGGATTCTTCTATATTTAAGAAAAGAAAAGGAATGAATATGGGTAGTGGTGGAGGAAATCAAGATGGTTTGGATTTCTAAAATTCATACTATCTTTATGCTGTTATGTATCGACTATTAATTTTCTTTTGGAAAAATAACATTCCTCGTTGGTCTATACTTTTAATTGATACATTAATAGCTGCTTTTTCCTTAACTCTTGCTTTTTTTCTACGATTCAATTTTGCACATATTCCTGAAGCTGACCTAAAAACGTTACCTGTTGCATATAGTGTAACATTGCTTGTTCGCTTTCTCACTTTTTTTATCTCTAAAACATACAAAGGAGTTGTTAGATATACCGGATCAAAAGATGCCATGCGCATTTTATTTGTAATTATTGTTGGCAGTTGTATTTTAGTATTTTTTGATATTATTACCAGAATTTCAGTTGGTATATATTACATTCCATTATCGGTAATTATTATTGATGCTTTGGTTACCATGTTTATTATGATTTGTTCTCGTTTAGCTGTTAAGGCAATTTATTTTGAGAGCAAAAACCCAGATAAACAAAAATCAAACATATTGATTTATGGAGCAGGTGAGTCGGGATTAATTACAAAGCGAATTCTAGATAGAGATGCAGCTATAAAATATAAAGTTGTTGGATTTATTGATGATGATATAAAAAAGAAAGGTAGAAGTTTGGAAGGCAGTTTTATTTATTCTCCTGAAAAGCTTGAAGTTTTAATTAAAGAGAACGAAGTTGAATCGCTCATTATCAGTATATTAAATATTTCTCCCTCAAGAAAAAATGAAATTATTGAGCGATGCATTAATTTAAACATTAAAGTATTAACTGTTCCGCCTGTTTCTAAATGGATAAATGGTGAATTAAGTTTTAATCAATTAAAATCGGTAAATATTGAAAGTTTATTGGAGCGAGATCCAATAAAATTGGATAAAGATTTAATTCAGTCTCAACTTCACAACAAAAGAATTTTAATTACCGGAGCAGCAGGTTCAATTGGTAGTGAGTTGGCTAGACAAATTTTACCTTTTCAGCCAAAATCTTTATTTCTATTAGATCAGGCTGAAAGTCCATTGCATGAATTGGAATTGGAATTAAAGGATAAATTTCAATCAAATAATTTTGAAACTGTTATAGCAGATATTAGAAATATAGATCGTTTAGAAAATGTTTTTAAAAGCTTTAAGCCAGAATTGGTTTTCCATGCTGCAGCCTACAAACATGTACCAATGATGGAAAACAATCCGTCCGAATCTATTTTAACCAATGTTTTCGGAACAAAAATCATTGCAGATTTATCTGTAAAGTATCAAATTGAAAAATTTGTTTTGGTATCAACTGACAAAGCTGTAAATCCTACCAATGTTATGGGGGCATCCAAACGAATTGCAGAAATGTATGTGCAGTCCTTAGGAAAAATAGTAACTACAAAGTTTGTAACAACCCGATTTGGTAATGTTTTAGGGTCAAATGGTTCTGTAATTCCTCGCTTTAAAAAACAAATTGAAAATGGTGGGCCAATTACAATAACTCATCCAGATATAACTCGTTTTTTCATGACTATTCCCGAGGCCTGTCAGTTAGTTTTGGAAGCAGGTAGTATGGGAAAAGGTGGTGAAATTTATGTTTTCGATATGGGTAAATCGGTTAAGATTGTTGACTTAGCCAGAAAAATGATAAAATTATCCGGATTGCAAGAAGAAAAAGACATTAAAATTGTTTACACAGGTTTAAGACCCGGTGAAAAATTGTATGAAGAATTACTTGCTGACTCTGAAAATACCTTACCTACACATCATCCTCAAATATTAATTGGTAAAGTAAAAGAGTATAATTTTAAAGAGGTAGATCAAAAAATCTCTCAGTTAATTGAACTATTTAATGCACAAAACAATCGTAAAATTGTTGCTTACATGAAAAATCTTGTCCCTGAATTTGTAAGTAATAATAGTGAATTTGAAGAATTAGATAAGTAGTATTAACACAGGCATAATACTTAAAAACAGTTGGCAAAATGCTCTAAAACTCCTTATCTAGTATATTGAACTTCGTAGTATTTTTTATAGTCGCCAGATGTAACTTGCTGTAACCATTCTTCGTTATTTAGATACCAATCAACAGTTTTCTCTAAACCTTCTTCAAATTGCAGGCTTGGTTTCCAACCCAAATCCTGTTGAAGTTTTGTACTATCAATAGCATAACGTAAATCATGCCCAGCTCTGTCAGTAACAAAAGTGATTAGTTTTTCATTGGTACCTTCAGGACGATTCAATTTACTATCCATTATTTTACATAATAATCGAATGACATCAATGTTCTTCCATTCATTATGACCGCCAATATTGTATGTGCTACCTTCTTTTGCTTCATGAAAAATAACATCAATTGCACGCGCATGATCTTCAACAAATAACCAATCTCGAACATTTTCACCTTTACCATATATTGGTAATGGTTTGTTATTTTTAATATTGTTGATGCAAAGTGGAATTAGTTTTTCAGGAAAGTGATAAGGTCCGTAATTATTACTGCAATTCGATATTACACATGGAAGTTTGTAAGTATCGTGATATGCTCTTACAAAATGATCAGAACTTGCTTTTGAAGCAGAATATGGACTGTGCGGATCATAGGATGTTGTTTCGGTAAACATTCCTTCATCTCCCAATGAACCATATACTTCATCTGTACTGACATGATAAAAACGTTTAAATGATGAATTAGCTTGAGCAAATAAAGATTTAGATGCATTCAACAAATTAACTGTGCCAATAACATTGGTATATACAAACTCAAGAGGATTGGTAATGCTTCTGTCAACATGGCTTTCAGCGGCTAAATGAATTACAGCATTAAATTGATAATTACTAAATAAATCATTTATAAAATCAGCATCTACAATATCTCCTTTAATGAACTGATAGTTAGATTTATTTTCAATATCTTTTAAGTTGGCTAAATTTCCTGCATACGTAAGTTTATCTAAATTATAAATAGTATAGTTTGGATATTTATTAACTAGTAATCGAACTAAATGAGAACCAATGAATCCGGCACCTCCGGTAACTAAAATTTTCATGTGTAGATTTTATTGTTTTTAAGTTATAATATTTTATAAACCATGTATTTTCACTTCGACAAGCTCAGTGCAACGCATTTATGTTTGTTCGCTAAGCACATGGCTATTTAATGATTTTTTTATTATTTGATGTAAATGATATTCTTTATTTTTTAAAGTTATATTAAAAATTAAGCACAATAGTATTATGTTTTCAATTTAATCTGGTTGAATAAAAAATTTAAAAAACAAAAATACTATAAATTAGAAAGTTTAGCTGTTTTTGTAAAAAATAACATCCAATCAAATACTCCAGGTAGTTAATCCTTTATCGGTGAATTTAAAAGGTTGAATTTTGCCACCAAAAGAAACTAATTGTTGAGCAACTTTGTTTTTAGTAACAATAGGGCAATAAAAAAACATAAATCCACCACCACCTGCACCTGAAATTTTCCCACCTGTTGCTCCAGTTTTTATTGCAGTATCATAAATCTCATCAATTAATGAATTTGAAATTGAATTTGCCATTTGCTTTTTGTTTTGCCATCCAAAATGCAAAACATCTCCAATTTTACTTAATTCACCACGAAGTAAATGTTCTTTCATTTTTACCGCCTGTTCTTTTAAATGATGCATTGCTTCGATGGCTTGAGCGTTTTTATTTTCAACGTTTTTTACCTGATCAGAAATAATTTGAGCGGACAAACGTTGAGTTGCGGTAAAATATAAAAGCAAATTATGCTCTAGCTCATATTTAATTTTTGGCTTTAATGAAAGTGGATTAACAATTACTCGGTCGTTTGATAAAAATTCCATAAAATTTATACCACCAAAAGTTGCAGCATATTGATCTTGCTTTCCGCCTGCCATATTTAAATCTAAGCGCTCGATCTCGTATGCTAAATGTGCGATTTCATAATTTCCCAAAGGTAATTTAAGCCATTCTACAAATGCCCCAAGAATTGAAACTACTATGGTTGAAGAAGTTCCCAATCCTGATCCCTGAGGTGCTTCGATATAAGATGTTAGTTTAAAAGATAAGGGTTCTAAATTAAATTCCTTAATCACTCTATTGTAAATACCAATGAATAATTCAAATCCATCTGTTAATTCAAGTAATTTATCACTTTTAACTTCATGTGTTTTCCCATTACCATCTTGAACAAAAATTATTTTTCCGTTATTCAGAGGCTCAATGGTTGCATAAGCATACAAGTCGATTGTAGCATTTAAAATTGCACCACCAAATAAATCTGAATAAGGAGACACATCTGTACCACCTCCGGCTAATCCAATTCTTAATGGGGCTTTGCTTCTTATAATCATATTACGAACGAAAATACTAATTTAAATGAATAGTATTTCTAGAAATAATTGTCATTAATTTCAGTTAATGGCAAACTACAGGTTTGATTTTCGCAGATATATGCAAGTGATTTATTTTCATCAAATCTAGATTTTAATAATTGTAGTTCTGAAGATTGAAATGCTCTTGCCAAAAGAGAATTAGGCAGATAAAACTTTTGTAAGTCAGTATATAATTTATTTTGCTCATTTCCGGTTAACACAATTTCTTTAAAAGAAAAAGTCGTTTCCAACAATAAAATTGCCCAATTGCTATAACCCGAACCATAATGCGAAATTTCATCCAACATGCCTGAAAGCATTCGTTTTGCTTTTTCCTCATAATCAGGTAAATAAAAATGTTTGTGCAAACGGAATAAATTTCTTGCCATTTGCGAATTTGAAGCAGGAATAACATTATCTGAAAGTTCGGTTTTTCTTACTACTAATTCAGGATCTTCATCAGATGTAAAATAAAAATAACCACTTGTCTGATCGTAAAAATGAGTAATGCTAAATTCAGTTAATCGTTTTGCTTCATTCAGCCATTCTTCTTTTCCGGTTTGTTCATATAATGAAATATAAGCTTCAATCAAAAAAGCATAATCTTCTAAAAAGCCATTAATTTTTGCCTTTCTATTTTTATATGAATGAAAAATACCCTCACAATTTTTAAAATTAGTTTTTATAAATTCTGCAAGCAAAAAAGCATCTTGTAAAGATTGATTGTCATTAAAAACTTTATAAACAGTTACAAAAGCATTTAATAATAAAGCATTCCAACTGCA